>Ga0182745_1002366_pt1 | contig 16962 bp, 17 predicted proteins | sample eDN3rd30CKraftBY_FD_128523 | JGI IMG/M metagenome (GOLD analysis project Ga0182745, IMG submission 128523) | Enriched backyard soil microbial communities from Emeryville, California, USA - eDNA 3rd pass 30_C Kraft BY (version 2) (version 2) | ecosystem: Environmental > Terrestrial > Soil >...
ATTTTTCGTTAACTCTTCCTCTTCAAGTACAACTGAAAATCCTTGTTTTTCAAATATTTTCGCATTTAAAATTTGATCTCCTCGGCTTTTGGTTGCAGAGAGTGGAATAAGTAACATTGGCTTTTTTAGAGCTAAAAATTCATAAATCGAATTGGAACCTGCACGTGAGACAATAAAGTCTGAAGCATGTAATAAATCCGGAAGTTCATTTGTTACATAATCAAATTGCTTATAGCCTTTTAAACTACTCAATGTATGATCCACATTGCCTTTTCCACATAGGTGAATAATATTATACTTAGCAAGTAGTTCTGGTAGGTTACTTCTCAAAGCATCATTTAATACAACGGATCCTAAACTACCACCCATCACTAATAAAACCTGTTTTTGATCCTCAAATCCACATTTTTTTAAACCAACACTTTTTTTACCTTCAAACAATTCTTGTCGCACGATTGATCCGGTACAAGTTGCTTTTTCACTCGGAAGGTATTTTAACGTATCTTCAAAAATTGTAAAAATATGAGATGAGAATGGTAATGCAATTTTATTTGCTAATCCAGGGGTCACATCAGACTCATGAATAACAACCGGTATTTTTGCCATCTTTGCAGCCATTACAACCGGTACAGATACAAATCCACCCTTCGAAAAAATAATGCTCGGTTTAATTTTTCGAATAATCGACAACGCTTGAATAACTCCAGCCATTACTTTAAAAGGATCTGTAAAATTCTTCATCGAAAAATAACGACGTAGTTTTCCACTTGAAATGCCATGGAATGGAATGTTCGGAAAACTTCCTGTAATGAGTTCTTTTTCAATTCCATCATGTGAGCCTATATAATGCACATCATACCCTTCTTTTAGCAATGAAGGTATAATTGCTTGATTTAACGAAACGTGGCCAGCAGTTCCGCCACCTGTTAAAATAATTGATTTACGATTCACAGTTATGCTCCTATCTTATGTAAAACTCATCGTTTTACCAAAAAATGACACCATTTACACGTTAGGCATTTTATTGATTTCCTAAGTAAATAGGATTTCCAAATATTTGTTTAATTTTCACTATACTTATCTATGCGAATGCCCCACATAAAATGATGCTACTTTCAATCCGATTTTAACACAACTACTCCATTTTTAAATAGGAAACTCGGAAATTAACACCAAACCCTAAAAAAGTCCCTTAATTCAAACAGAACTAAAGAGAGTTTAATATTGGATTTATGATTGGAAAAAATGTTGTGTCCAACAGTATCCATTTTCAACAAATCCAATGCCTATATGAGTAAAATTTGGATTCATAACGTTCTTACGGTGACCTGGTGATTCCATCCATGCTAGAACAACTTGTTGTGGTGTTCTTTGACCCTTAAAGCTACTCTTCCCCTATTACTGGAATCTGCTCCAATCCCTCACCAATAATAACGATTTTAGGGGGCATTTTTAAATATTCTGGTAACCATTGAATTAACCCATACGCATATTGAAACAGCATTGGATTTTTCATTCCTTCAATCGGAACATATCCCTTCATTCGATATACTGTACTAGGAAGACTTCGAATCCAGTCTTCAAATTGTTGCTGTGTAAAGCTTTCATGAAATTCAACTAACTTTGAGCTTAGGTGTAGATGAACCCCAATTTCTGCTGGTTGAATCGTTTCTTTTTTAGTTCTTACGGTAGATTGCAAATTTTCTAGAAGTTTCAATGGAACTCGGCCATTTGTAGTTTGCAAGATAAATGCATTTTGATTAATACTTTGAATTTCAAATATAACTTTTGCTTGTTCTGATTCTGATAACAAATCCATTTTGTTTGCAATCAAAAGATGGGCATGGCGAATTTGTTCTAAAAATAAACTTCTCACTTGAGGTGTTAGCTGTTGACGTTCTAACCAGAGCTTACTATCTGCAACTGTCACAATCCCTTTAATATTTAACTGATCTGCGAATAACGGTGAATAAACTGCATCCATCGCTTCTACAGGATGAGCTGCACCCGTTGTTTCAATCAGTAAAACATCAAATTGTTCATTTGCAAGTAATGATTGAATTTGTGCCTCAGTTTTTTCACTTCCAGAACAGCAAATACATCCTTCAAGCATTTCTTTTAATGGAATGTCCTCTTCTACAGCCTGTGAGTCAAAATTTAATTTCCCAAATTCATTCATTATGACTGCAGGTTTATATCCTTTTTCTTTTAACTGTCTAATAATATCCGTTAACATGGATGTTTTTCCACTACCTAAAAATCCACTAAATAAATAAACGTCTTTCACTTTTTTCACTCTCCAATTTATAAAGAAAGAGCTGTATGTTCAATTTGAACAATTCAGCTCTTTACAGTAATTATTCATTTTCTTTCGCAGATGATTGTTCTAACAGTTCTTTTGCTTTTAACATATGTGGATCTTCGTTATTAATTTTCTCTCTCAAAGCATCCATAATAGCATAAGTTGTATCACCAACAATGATACCCGTTTGCTCCAATTCATGTTCAGCTTGGAATGTTTTTACTGCTGAAGCAGTTGATTCATCGAACTCATTATCAACAGTTCCAACACTATATCCTAATACTTCTAACATTTTTTCAGCATTATTCACTGTTGTCGAAACTGTACCTTCTTTTAACTCGGAATTCGGATCGATAAATGTAAGTTTAGCATACTCTGGATATTGAACTTCAACATCTGGTTTAATACCTTTTTCATTAATCCAAGTACCGTTTGGTGTTAGCCATTTACCAGTTGTATATTTTAAATTTGATCCATCTGGTAAGTAACTTACTGTCTGTACTGTACCTTTACCGAAAGTTGTTAAGCCTACAAGTTTCGCTTTACCAGATTCGCTAAGGGCACCAGCTAAAATTTCTGAAGAAGAAGCACTACCATTATCAACTAAAACGATAATTGGAAGGTCATATTTTTTACCACCTTCTGCATTAATTACTTCTTTTTCTTCATCACGTGATTGCACCTGTACAATTGGTTTACCTTTTTCAATAAATAAATTTGCAATATCAAGTGCAGAAGTTAAATAACCACCAGGATTTTGGCGTAAATCAAGAATAATACTCTTCATTCCATCTTTTTCATATTGTTCAAGCAACGCTTTTAAATCCTTATAAGTATTATCACTAAATGAAGTCACTTGGATTTTTGCGATTTTGTCTTCTCCCATTTCACCATAAACAGTTTCTATAGGAATCTCGTCGCGAATAATCGTTACTTCTTGTAAATCGTCGCTACCTCCGCGTTGGATGGTTAATGTAACCGGAGTTCCTTTTTCACCACGAATTAACAATACTGCTTCTGTTGCACTCATTCCTTGAATACTTTCGCCGTTAACAAGTAAGATAATATCTTCAGGAAGGATGCCTGCTTTTTCAGCTGGTGAATTTTTAATTGGAGAAACAACAACAATATTACCATTTCTCTCTTGGATTTCAGCTCCAATACCTTGGAAACTTGATGATAAGTTTGAATTAAATTGATCTGCTTCATCTTTGTTCATGTAATCTGAATAAGGATCCCCTAGTGCATCGAACATACCGTTAATAGCACCATGAATAATATCCTCATCGTTTACTTCAACATAGTAGTTCTTTTTCAATTCATCGTAAGCCTCATAGAGTTGTTTGAATTCTTTCCGTTCATCTTGCTGAGGCGTTTCAACTACCTCGACCACTTTTTTATCACCAAATGTTAAAGCAAAAATCGTCAAGCCCGCTGTTAATAATATCGTTAAAAACATCACCATAATCAACGTGAATGGCTTTATACGCAAATAGTTCTTTGCTGGTTTATTTGGCTGTTGTACTTCTTTTGGTCTATCATTCTCTAATTGATTTTGATCTTGTTGATTTTGTTCATCCATCTTAAATTCACCACTCTCATTTACACTTAACAACTATAAGACGTTATTTCCATATTAACAGTTTCATTTCATTACGAAAAGAAAGAGATTGTCTAGAAAGTGAATTTTCTAGACAATCCGTCTTTCTTATAATAAATATTCGAATAAAATTATTGCATCTTCGGAGGTCACATGAAAATGTAGATCAACCTCTGCGTAAAGGGGTCGTCTCAAAAATACTTTTCAGACGACCCCTTCACAATAGACTACTTATCAGTATTAGCAACTTAAAGTCAATATAGAAATAAGCTAAAAAAAGTCGTTAATCTTGAATAGCTGCTTCTAGAGCAACAACAATCATATCATTAAATGTTGTTTGTCTCTCTTCTGCAGAAGTAACTTCTCCAGTTAAAATATGGTCAGAAACTGTTAAAACTGAAAGAGCTTGACGTCCAAACTTAGCTGCTAGTGTATAAAGAGCAGCTGATTCCATTTCAACAGCTAGGACTCCATACTGTGCTAGTTTTTCGTTTTGACTTTCATCAGAATAGAACATATCTGCAGTCATGACGTTTCCTACTTTAATATTAAGTCCCGCAGCAACTCCAGCATTATATGCTTTTAATAATAAATTAAAATCAGCAATCGGAGCATAGTCAATGCCATTGAAAATAATTTCATTCATTTTCGAATCAGTTGTTGCACCTTGACCTAAAATAACATCTCTTACTTTTACGTCTTTTTGGATTGCACCGCATGTTCCAACACGTATTAATTTTTGTACACCATATTCTTGCATTAACTCAGTGACATAAATTGAAATGGATGGAACGCCCATTCCTGTTCCTTGAACAGATACTCTTTTCCCTTTATATGTACCTGTATAACCAAACATATTACGTACTTCATTATAACAAGTAACGTCTTCTAAAAATGTTTCTGCAATATATTTTGCACGTAATGGGTCTCCAGGTAAAAGTATAATATCTGCAATATCACCTTGTTTTGCATTAATGTGGATGCTCATCATATCCCTCTTTCTTGTAATTTCTTTTGTTGAGTTGTACTATCTTCAAAATATTTTCTTATATGAAAGATTTTCTCTCATTTTCCAATATACTTTTTTTTAAGTATTTGTGCAATGAGTAGCACTTATTAATATATTACATACAAATTATTGTATGCAATTGTATTTAGATCTCATACTTCAGTCGGTAAATGTCCCATAATTCGTCAAAGGCAGCAGTAGATAACGCTTCATCTGCTTTTGTTTCAATATAACTAGAGATTTCCTCAAAGGAAGTACTTGTTTTTGGAAATCCATGATCGAAAAATGCACTTTCTGCAAATCTTGATTTCTGGTCCGACCAATCGCCCCCTCGAAAAGTAAGCACAAAATGATAAAAGCTTTTATTCATACAAGTATCTCCTTCTAGTTTTCCTTATATAATCGGTAATTTTACAAAACTTTTAAAAGATGAACAAGGAAAAATTAAAAATGGGGATTGAGAGTTCTATTAAAGAATTCCCTTTATTTACAATGATGATGACATCATGGTGTCATTACAATAGAAGTAAATATTATTAAAAAAAGGTTGTCTAGAAAGTTACAACTGTTCTAGACAACCTCTAATTGCTTATTTATCGAATACTTTTAAGTATTCGCCATAACCTTCTTCTTCTAACTTATCTTTAGGGATAAATCGCAATGAAGCTGAGTTTATACAATAACGTAATCCACCCAATTCTTGGGGACCGTCTGGAAATACATGGCCTAAGTGCGAATCAGCTGATTTACTTCTTACTTCAACTCTTCTCATTCCATGAGATGTATCAAAGCGTTCCTCAATTTCTTCATTTTCAATCGGTTTGGCAAAACTCGGCCATCCGCATCCTGAGTTAAATTTATCTTTTGAGCTAAATAAAGGTTTACCAGATACAATATCTACGTAAATTCCTTCTTCAAAATGTTCATCAAATTCATTTTGGAATGGTGGTTCTGTACCATTTTGTTGCGTTACATAATATTGCATTGGCGTTAATTGTTTTAATTTTTCATCCTTATTCATTTTTATTCCCCCAATGTTGTTGAATAAATGCTGCTCGACCAGACCCAATGTGATAACGTTCGTAGTGCATTGGGTTTTTCTTATAGTAATCTTGGTGATAATCTTCTGCAGGGTAAAAAGGTTTTGCAGGAAGGATTTTCACTGCAATTGGCTTATTAAATTTACCTGACTTTTCAAGTCGTTCTTTAGATTGTTCTGCAATTTGTTTTTGTTCTTCATTGTGATAAAAGATGGCCGTTGTATAAGATTCGCCTCGATCAAAAAACTGTCCACCAGGATCAGTTGGGTCAATTAGAGTCCAATATAATTCTACTAATTTTTCGTAAGGGTAAATTTCTGGGTTAAAGGTAATTTGAACAGCTTCCAAATGACCCGTTGTTTCAGAACAAACTTGTTGGTAAGTAGGGTTTTCTACATGTCCCCCTGTATAGCCTGAGACAACTCCTTCAATCCCATCAGTTAGATGAAAAGGCTTAACCATACACCAAAAACAACCTCCAGCAAAAGTTGCAATTTCATTCGTCATATTTTTAGCCCCCTATTCGTTTGGTACAATAAGTTCTAATATTATTCTGTCGTTTCGTAAGTCGATTTCTTTTGCTTTTACTTTAGTACCTTCAGCAACCGTTAGTTTTGATAAGTCAACAAAGATTTCTTCTTCATTTGGCCGGATTAGGACCCACTCAGGTAACTCTATCGTTTCTTCTAATATCATTAGAACCATAGATGGTTTTATATCAAATCTTCCTACATTAATTTTAGAATATTTTAAATGTAAATTTCCATCTTTATTAATTATTGGTTCAAAATCAATTTGTACAGGGATCGCAACTCCAAATGCAATAACTTCACTAAAAATTTGAATTTGATCATTCATCGTAATGGCAACTGGAAGTGTTTCAGTATTCAACGCATCACGTAAATACTTTAAAGCTAACTTTTCAAAATCTTTCGTCGTAGTTTCGACTAATAACACACTACCTTTTGCCTCTGTAACAGGTGGAAGAGGTACGTTTTTTGAAGGTGAAGTCGCCAATATAATAATGGTTGTAATTACTGCAATAATTGCACCCGCCAATACAAAGAAGGCGACTTTCCATTTATTCATCCTAATTCACTCCTATAGTTTTTACAACAATTACGCTTTGTTTAGAGTCCTTTAAATAGTATATAACTTTACTACAATTTAATAGATTTATGATTTTTTATATTAATAATATATGTAAAAAACTCTCAACTAATCTCTTATTATTCTCAAAATTCCTATTAGTTATTCATTCAACATGATAATTTGACTGAGATATTGAAAATTCACCCATATTCTATATATTTGATGTGTTTTTATGAGTTTAATAAAAAAGTGCCAAACCCTTATATAAAAGGAATCTGACACTTTGAATTAATTATTCTTTTTTTAAAATTTGAATTTACTCAGCAAAATAGATAAATCCAATTGCTCCAGGACCAGTATGTGTACTAATAATTGGAGAAGTGAATTTAACTTCTACATCACGAAAACCTGTTGATTGAATTTTTTCTATAAGTCCATTCCCCATTGTATCTAAACCATCAGCATGAGAGAGTCCAACAGCTTTTACTGTTTTGTTTTTCGTATCTTCTTCGAATTGTTCAAATAATTGTTTAATTACTTGTTTATGGCTTCTAGCTTTTCCTATAGGAGTATAAGAACCATCATCTAACGTTGCAATCGGTTTAATATTCAACAACGATCCGATTAGACCTGTACCTTTACCAATACGGCCGCCCTTAATTAAATTTTCAAGTGTATCTACAACAACAAATAACCTTGTGTTTTTACGAACTTCTTCTAATCTAGCAACAATCTGTTCAACTGTTGCACCTTCATCTCGAAGACGAATAGCTTCTCTTATTTGGATTGCTAATGCAATGGCAATATAGCGAGAATCTATGACTGTCACGTCTGATTCAGTCATACTAGCTGCTTGTCTAGCTGATTCTACTGTTCCACTCATTGAACCAGTCATATGAATGGAGATAATTTGATCTCCATCTTTTCCAAGTTCATCATATAGTTCTTTAAACTTGCCAGGTGCCGGTTGAGAGCTTTTTGGAAGCGTTTTCGATTTTTTCATTAAATGTAAAAAAGAAGATGGCTCAAGATCTACTCCATCAACGTAGGTTTGGTCATCAATTTGAATAGAAAGTGGTACTACATGAACTTTAGATTCTTGTATTTCTTCTTTTGATAAATCACAAGTAGAGTCTGTAACAATATGAATTCGTCTCAATATGACACATCCTTTTATAGCAATACTTCATTATATTTATTTTTATTTAACTATGTAAATATGACAAATGTAATTACATTATCTGAATATGTATAAAAATACAATAAAAGATGAAAATTTAATGACAATGCTAATTGTTAACATGTGACAAATGATAGTAGGAATGTGCTTGGTATTTCAGTATAGTAACACTAATGGAGGCGATCGGATGAATAACAGTAATGCTTTTGACTATAAAAATTTTACAGAAGAACTTTGGAATGCAATAACGCATGGTGTGGGACTACTCATCAGTATTCCGACATGTATTGCTTTAATAATACTAGGAGTACAAACAGGTAGTTCTGTACAAATCGTCTCAAATAGTATATTTGGTGCATCACTCGTATTATTGTTTTTAATGTCAACACTTCTACATAGTATGCCTGAAAAATATAAACGTTTTTTCTCAATATTAGATCATTCATCAATTTATGTTTTAATAGCTGGAGCATATACTCCTTTCTTATTAATTGCAATCGGTGGTACATTAGGAATCGTTCTCTTGAGCATTGTATGGGCTATTGCTATTTTCGGTATTGTATTTAAATGTTTGTTCATTCATAAATTTGAAACATTTTCTTTAATATTATATATAGCAATGGGATGGCTAATTATTTTCGCAATCAAACCTTTATATCAATTTTTACAATTTGATGGATTCACGGTTTTATTAGCGGGAGGATTATTATTTACTTTTGGAGCAATATTCTATGCTTGGAGAAAACTACCTTTTAATCATGCTATTTGGCATTTATTTGTTATAGCTGGTTGTGGTTGTTTAGTGGCATGTGTCATAGTTTATCTATAATAAATAAAGCCACGACTATTTGAAGTCGTGGCTTTTTAATACCTTTGAAGTAAGTAATTCTTCTTAAACTTCCACTTTCTCTTTTTCTTCTACAGCAACCTCTACTTCTTTTGGTTGAATCTCGATTGGCGTATTCAAAGTACGTTTACCTGCAAAGTTTTCAATTAATTCTTTTACATCGATTCCGGAAGATGCTTTTAATGTTTCTTGAAGTGTGGACATTAAGTTTGTCGCATACGAAGTTACACGGTTTGCACCGCCACCTTCGCCATTACCAGTATCAACAACTGTAATCTTATCGATATTAGCTAACGGGCTAGCCACTTCTTTAGCATATTGAGGAAGCATTCTCACTAACATATCAAGTACAGCAGCTTGACCGTATTGTTCAAAGGCTTCTGCAATTTTACGTTTTGCTTCAGCTTCAGCTAAACCTTTTAATCGGATAATCTCAGCCTCTGTTTCCCCTTGAGCACGTTCAGCATCCGCTTTTGCAAGACCGTCCAAACGAATTTTTTCTGCCTCCGCTTTAGCTTTTGCTTCAATACGATATTTTTCAGCATCCGCCTGAGCTAACTCTTTCATTTTTTGTGCTACCGCATTTTGTTCAACAGCATATCGATCTGCGTCTGCCTTTTTCTTAACTTCTGAGTCGTATTGTTTCTCACGACGTAAAATTTCTTTTTCTTCTAATTCAATTTGCTTTTGACGTTCAATGATTTTAATTTGCATTTCTTGTTCTGTAACATCCTGCTTAGCTCTTGCTGTTTCCAATTCATAGGCTTGGTCCGCACGGGCTTTCGCGATATCTTGTTCACGACGGAATTCGGCTACTTTTAATTGGTTTTCTTTCTCGGCTTCAGCAATTTCAGTTGCACGTTGCAACTCAGCTTTTTGTGCTTCTTTCTCCGCCTCTGCCTTTTTTATACGTGTTTCTTTCTCGGCTTCAGCTGTCGCAATATCTGCATCTCGTTTTACTTGGGCAATTCTTGGTTTCCCTAAAGAATCTAAATAACCATTTTTATCGCGCACATCTTTTATTGTAAATGATACGATGATTAACCCCATTTTCGCTAAATCTTGAGAAGCGACACGTTGTACTTCTTGAGAGAATTTGTCTCGGTTTTTATAAATTTCTTCAACAGTCATAGACCCTAAAATGGAACGTAAGTGTCCTTCAAGTACCTCTTTTGCTTCATTCTCACGGTCTTCAACCTTTTTCCCTAAAAATTGCTCCGCAGCCGTTGCAATTTCTGAAATGGATCCACCTATTTTAATAATTGCTGTTCCGTCTGCCATAACTGGAACACCTTGTTCTGTATAAACTTCAGGTGTGGTTACTTCAAGTTTACTAGATAATAGACTTAAATACTCAGCTTGTTGGAATACTGGAAATACAAATGTACCCCCACCTCGAATAATTTTAACACGATTTCCTGAATCGTCTTTATGAACATTTTTCGAGCCTAGGAAACTACCTGTTACAATTAATGCTTCATCTGGACCAACTGTTTTATATTTTGCAATATAGACTCCTATGATTGCTAAAATAATAAAGACAACTACCCCAATTACAATTAACGTCTCCATAAAATTTCCCCTTTACATTTTTATTTGAATGGCGAGTCGTACTTTTTCACATAAAGCGTTCCTTCTTTTGCCTCAATTATAAGAATTTCATCTTCATAATCGATTTCTTCGTTGTCAAATCCTGTTGCTCGCTTTGAAATAATACCACTTGCCGTTTCAATCACAACTTCACCAAATCCATCTTTCGGAATTGGAACAATTACTTTTCCAATTTGGCCTTCTAAAGATTGTTCCGTATATGCCAATGAGACCTCGGCTGATTTTAGCGGTACAAGTATAAAAAAATAAAGTAAACTACTAATAATTGCAGAAATGATACATGAAATAATCAAGACAATTAAGCTTGTCATTTCACTAAATTGTTCTAATAAATACCCACTAGCAGAAGTAATCGTAATAAACGCCAAAATAACGGCAGGATTAATAAATGCTATTCCATCAGCAATTCCATCTAAAAAATCTGAGAATAAGATGTAAAGAACCGTAATACATCCAGCGACAATTAATGTAATTAAATATATCGTTTGTATGTCAACACCAAATAGCAACTCTCCACCCCCAACCCATTTTTTGAATTTGTTACCATATATACGAAAAGTATCTTGTAAAAGTTTCAATATTTTAAAAATTCTTCACATAAAAAAATGCACCTACTGAAATTGTAAGTGCACTAATCGTTTAGAATAATATTAAGATTGTTTTCTGTCATATACTAAATATTTATAGGTAAATCCTTGATTTGTATCAACAGGATCGCTTGAAGAAGTGAGTAACCATTCATCATCATATAGAGGGAAGAATGTATCACCTTCAAATTCGTGATTAATTTCCGTTACATAGAGACGATCAGCTATTGGTAAAGCTAATTTAAATATTTCCTCCCCACCAATGATCATTATTTCATCTACATCACCAGCAATTTCAATTGCCTCATTTAAACTATTGGCTACTTCAATTCCTTCGCGATGGTAGTCATTACTTCTGGTTACGATTATATTTTTTCTTCCTGGTAATGGTCTTCCTATTGATTCAAATGTTTTTCTACCCATAATCATTGGTTTACCCATTGTTGTTTCTTTAAAATAGTTTAATTCCCCAGGTAAATGCCATGGCATTTTGTTTTCGTACCCAATTACTCGATTTTTATCGTGAGCTACAATTAGTGAAATCATACTTGTTCTCCTAACGTGTTTTGTACCTTAATAATACAAACTAATTAAGATACTTTCAAAGAAAAAAATGTCAAACACACAATTCATTTATCAGTATAAAAGCACAATCTCCAATTAAAAGAAGTGACCTTCCATTGAAAGTCACTTTGCATGATTATTATACAGCTACTGGTGCTTTAATCGTAGGATGTGGGTTATACCCTTCCATTGTTAAATCGCTTAACTCAATATCAAAAATAGATTTCTTTTCAGGGTTAATAACAAGGTGTGGAAAATCACGTGGTTCGCGTGATAGTTGTTCATTTACTTGATCTAAGTGATTTAAGTAGATATGAGCATCTCCAAAGCTATGAACAAATTCTCCTACTCCTAATCCACATTCATGGGCGATCAAATGTGTTAACAACGCATAAGAAGCAATATTAAAAGGTACACCTAAGAAAACATCTGCACTTCGTTGATATAGCTGACAAGATAATTTGCCATCTACCACGTAAAATTGGAATAGTGTATGACATGGAGGTAACGCCATGTCATCTACCTCTGTAGGATTCCATGCTGAGATGATTAATCTTCTTGAATCAGGGTTCTTCTTAATCATTTCAATGACCTTTTTAAGTTGATCTATCGTTTCACCATTTTCTGCCGGCCAAGAACGCCATTGTTTTCCATATACAGGCCCTAAATCGCCATATTTTACGGCAAATTCGTCATCAGTTAACACTTTTTCAGTGAAAAGTTTCATTTGACCATCTAAGATTTTTGCAAATTCTTCATCTTTTGTCGCACGTATACCAAAGTTAGTCATATCAGGACCTTTATAATCCTCTGATTTCACCCATTTTGCAAAGGCCCACTCATCCCAAATATGATTATTATTTTGTAATAAGTAACGGATATTCGTATCGCCTTTAATAAACCACAGTAACTCACTTGCTACTAATAGTTTAAATGGAACTCGTTTTGTTGTTAATAAAGGGAACCCTTTATTTAAATCAAATCGCATTTGATAACCAAAAACGCTAATTGTCCCTGTCCCAGTTCGATCTTCTTTTTTTACTCCATTTTCTAAAATGTGCGTTAATAATTTTAAATATGCCATCTCAGGATGTGCCATAATATCTCTCCTAGTACTATACTTACTCTTTAATTCTATCGTTTTGTTGTTCAAAATAAAAGGTTGAAAACAAAAATGCCCATCTACAAAAATAGATGCGCATTTTAAACTTCCACTGATTGCCGATGTTCGTAATAGTTTCTCCCGTTCTCTTTTACATAATATAGAGCCTCATCTGCTTTTCTAATACAATACTGTACTTCGTATGGATGTTGAATGACATTTGTGTTAGCTCCTACACTTACTGTAACAATGGGTAAAATTTCGGAAGTACTATGATCAATTTGTAATTCTTTTACTTTATCGATAATTTCCTCGCAAATCTTGTTCGCCATTTCTTCTGAATGGTTAATAAGCAAAATCGCAAACTCTTCCCCACCCCACCTTGATGCGAAACAACCATATTTATAAGCAAGTTCAAATAGTTGATGCCCTATACTCGCTAATACACGATCACCTTCACTATGACCATAAGTATCGTTATATAATTTGAAACAGTCCACATCTACCATGATGGCAGTAAACATAAATGACTCATGACTCGCTTTCTTTTCTAAATCTGCAACATATTTATCGTAAGCTCGACGATTAAACAGATTCGTTAAAGGATCCAAATTTGCTTGCAACTCCAGTTTGCGATTTGCTTCTCTTAATTTTTTTGTAAGTTCACGAGTAAGATGTGCTTCTTTTATTAGTTCAGATTGAAAATTCAATGACCGGTGGAATGAAAAATAAAATGACTGAGAAATAAAAAATGTAATAGGTAAAAGTGAGAGTAAATAAAGGATTTGTTGATTGAATAATGCAGTATCATCACTTTGCAAATAGAGTCCTATTAGCAGCGTGGTGCTTGAGAGAATCATAGAAATAAGTAGCTGTTGGACACGTAAAACAATAACAGAACATGTAATAAATAATATTAATGTGTAGATCATTAATTGGATATAGTATTCATGATCGTTAATTGTGATAAGTGCACCAAGTAAAGTTAATGTTATAACATAAAAACTAATAAAAATATCGATCCTTTTCATATTTTGTTCTGTAATTCTAATTTTTTTTATATCCGTAATAAAATACACAACTATATTAAACAAGATCAGAACTGCATATGGGGTAATATGAAAAATAATATTTCGGTCCGCATTAAAAAAGGATTTTTTTGAAACCAATGATATGATTAGTACTAAAAACACTGTAATTATAGTAGAAATTTTGCTTATAAAACTGATTTTTTGTATATTATGCTTTAGGATTTCAAGCTTCGTTAACTTTTTTTCATCTAGAAAATCACTCACCGTAAACTTACCTCTTTTCCACATAACAATCATAAAAAATATTTTTAAGCATATATATTATTATCATTTATTAAAGTAGAGCTTACCTAGTTTAATTTTACATGAACTAACATAGAAAATAAACACTTATTTACTAATTTATAGTAATTTTATCACTATATTCTAAATAGAATTAAGGATAATTTACTTATACTCAATATAGTTCTATATTACTACTTATGATAATCTTATTGAAACTATTCCTATACAACACAAAAAGCTACCATCCTATAGGACGGTAGCTTTAAATATATCATTATGATAACCATTTAGGCGGTGTATTTTTTGACCAATAGATATCACCAACATTATGATGGGTAATAAAACGATCGTTATACGTATGATAATGGAAGTTATAATAATAACCTTCTATAGGTCTTTTCTCTGTTCTTACATGAAATCGAATTATATCTTTCCCCGTAATAACATCTGAAAGATTGAAGATTTTTTCACTATAATTCCCACTTGGTTGTTCCGTTACTTTTATGTATCTTAAAGAATCGTTATCAAGTTTTGCTAGTTCACTTTGTATTACTTCTTCCATTTTAGGAAAAATTGTTGCTTCAAATTCATCACTAATAACAGGTGAAATTCTTGTGCCAAACTTAACATACGATTGATTTTTAGCATCACCAATGATTTTTTCAATATAAGGTCCATGATTATATTCTGAATGATTTTCAGTATGCTCGACAATACTATGTTCTATAACTGAATTATTAGCGATTTCACTTTTTGAATCGGCGGATTGATTGGTATCTAATAATTCCCATATTTCATGGCTTGGTGAAATGATCCCAAATGTTATTAATGCAACAAATATGACGATGATTTTTTGTAGCCATTTTTTCATAGACATTACCTCGAGTCTTAAAAATTTCAAGAAATATTCTTATTTATAAGTACGTTTCTAACATTAAAAGGTTTCATCTTTTAGTAAATCATTGTAAAATAATAGTTGTAAATAGAATTGTTTTGTTAAAGGGAGGTCCACTTCTATGGAAATGTTTGAAATCGCAGCTGGTTTTGGATTTGTATTATTAATTGCTTACTTAACTTCACTATGCTTTACTTCTAATAGTTAATTTGATTTATTATACAAAATAATTATGAAAGCAATTAGACAAGGGGTGCCCGATTAATCGAGCACCCCTTTAGTATTTCTAGGTTACATTATAAATAAATTAAGTCTCTACCCTATCATCAGGGGAATATATATAGAAAGAAGATGTTCTTCTTTTTTACCGCGGTAATATCCCACTAAAACGCTCTCTAACTTAAGCAATGCAAACCCAACCTACTTTTGCATCCTTGCAAGCCCAAACTTGCGCCAGTGTGAATAAGTGTCTTCAAAAACATTAGCGAAACGCCAAATTTATTTATATGCTACCCAAAAATAGCACGTAATTAAGTGTAACACGAGTTCACAAAAAAGTAAAATTTTATATTAAACATAAACTTTTGAAAATTATTCTTTTTCTCAATCTTAAGGTTATATATTTTAAATCAAATCATAAAATTTAACATATTACACACTGAATGATAAGGAGATTAATAGAATGTATAATGTTACTTTTTTTGAAAACAGATCGCTAATCATGAGTAAATTAACTAGTACGATTCCTGCAGAAAATGAAACTATTAATGTTAAAGGACGTAAAGCTAATGTCCTAAGTGTAGAAAAACTAGATGAAAAGAATGTACATGTTCATATTGTATTAGAAAAAATCGTTAAAAAACCAATTTTAGAGCCTAATAAGAAACGAAAATAATCTTTATACTATCTCGATTGTTCCATAGTGAAATTTAGAAGTTAAACGGATGTCACGCTTAAATCCAAACTTTTCAAAATAAGTAGATTTATAATGTGCTTTGAGTACTACTTTTTTTCTAGCAACCCTTACAGCCTCTTCTACCCATTGACTTGTTAGCTGAAGATGACTACCAGCATCTCGGAGAGGTTCAAAGTTATTTGATTCTTCTATTATTTCTTCAAACATTGGATCCATATATATTACATCGATCGAGTTGTTTTTTTGATTCATTAAATATTCAAGAGCCTCTGCATGCAGTACTTCAATTTTTCGCATACAAGATGTTAAAGGTAGCTCAGTGAAATCATAGGTTTTCATTCCTTGTTTAACTATAAATGCAACATTTCGATTGGCTTCTAATCCAATTACCTTTCCTTTAGAACCGACACTATAGGCAGCTACAATGGCGTCTGATCCTAAACCAAGTGTACAATCTAAATATGAATCACCTAAACTAAGACCACAGGCATCCATAAATGGGTCAGATTCCCCTTTTGCAATACGCTTTAATCGAAAGGCTGCGGAATTCGGGTGAAAAAAGAGTGGTTGTTTTGCGCCTTTAGGGTAATATTCGAAACGGTTCTTTCCAGCAACAATGACATTTGCGTTCAGTAGCTCACTGATTTTAGCTACTGAACGCTTTTTTCTAGGTTCAAAAGGAATACCTAATTGCTGACAAACGTAATCAGCAAGTTGAAGGGATTCTTCATCAGGTCTTCCTGCGGTTGTAACAATGGTTATTTCGCACATGTTTGTTTTAATACACCAGCTAGATGTTCACTAATTTGTTCCACTGGGTGACCTTCAATTTGATCACGTGGAATGAAATATTCTAATTGACCATCTCTTAATATTGCAATAGAAGGTGAACTTGGAGGAA
>Ga0182745_1002367_pt1 | contig 16961 bp, 14 predicted proteins | sample eDN3rd30CKraftBY_FD_128523 | JGI IMG/M metagenome (GOLD analysis project Ga0182745, IMG submission 128523) | Enriched backyard soil microbial communities from Emeryville, California, USA - eDNA 3rd pass 30_C Kraft BY (version 2) (version 2) | ecosystem: Environmental > Terrestrial > Soil >...
ACTACTATGTATTCGATACCAAGACGATGGCTGCCGACTTCCTGCAGCCTTCCATGTCCTGGATCGACCCGCACAAGATGCGTCCGCGCGAATCCTTTGCGATGCAGGCGCGCGACGGCCTGGGTCTGCACGGCTACGTCACGCGACCGAGTGGCGACGGACCTCACCCGCTCATCGTCCTGCCGCATGGCGGCCCCCACGGCGTCCGCGACATCTGGGAATTCGATTGGGAAGCACAGCTACTTGCGAGCCGCGGCTATGCAGTGCTGCAACTGAACTATCGCGGCAGCGGTGGCTATGGCGTGGAGTTTCAGAGCGCCGGCTACCGTCAATGGGGCAAGAGCATGCAGGACGACCTGACCGATGCGACCCATTGGGCGATCGAACAGAAGATCGCGCAACCCGACCGAATCTGCATCTATGGCGCGAGCTACGGAGGCTACGCCGCACTGATGGGCGTCATTCGCGAGCCGAAGCTGTACCGGTGCGCGATCGGCTACGCCGGCATATACGATCTGGAATTGATGCTGTCTTCCGCCGATATCCCCACTTCGCGCAGCGGGCGCGACTATCTCCAGTTGGCGCTCGGCGACGACCGCGAGGACCTGCACTCGCGTTCGCCTGTCTACAACGCGAACAAGATCGAGGTCCCGGTCCTGCTGATCCACGGCAAAGCAGACTGGCGCGCCGACTTCGAACAAGCCACACGCATGAAGACAGCGCTCGAGAAGAGTCAGAAGCAATACGAGTGGATGGCGCTGCGCGGCGAAGGCCACGGAGTGTACGACGAAGAAACACGGCGTGACGTCTACGAACACATTCTCGACTTCCTCGGTCGCAACTTGGGCAGCCAGAACTAGATACCGGGCTCAAGCCGGAAAAGTGCTGTCCCTGAGCGCCACCGCCTTCACCATCTCCTGCGGTTCCGGTCCGCCCCTGCTCGACCTGCCGACCAAGGCCACGGCCTTTCACCCGGCTCGCTTTGCCCACCTTATGCGACCCCTGATCGAGATCGCAGAACAGCGCAGAGCCCCTGGAATTCACCGGCATCTTCTACGGACCATCGAGCGCTCAACAGCACTGCACCGGCCGGCAGCTTGACCCGGAACGGAAGTTCAACACCCTCCAAAGAGGACGTTCAGAATGGCGAAAGCAGAAACGGCTCGCTCTCTTCATGAAGTCACCGCCTCGCCTCGACCTCACTCTCCTGCACGAGAACCGACTCGTTCGGAATCGGTCAGATCTTCCGTATGGCACGGGAGTCTCGTGAAATTCCCGCTTCGCTGGAGAAATAATGACACCCACGAGCTCTGCTTTGTCCACACAAAGACGGACGATTAGGACGCCCGCTTGAAGATCTCACGCGCCAAACCGCTGCTCGGCACGTTGGTCGAAATCAGTGTCGCCGGCCTCGACGAAGACGCGGCCCATCGCGCCATCGACCGGGGCTTTGCCGCTATCGCAGAAATCCACACGTTGATGAGCTTTCACGATGCGCGGAGCGACGTGAGCCGTCTCAATGCGGATGGAATTTTCGGCGTGCGCGTCGATCCCCATACCCGCGCCGTGCTCTTGCGTGCGCAAGAGATCGCAGAGCATTCCGATGGGCTTTTTGACGTCACCATTGCAGCGCATTTGGTGGCCTGGGGCTTTCTTCCGGCGCCGACATCGACGCACCCGCAAGAATCCGAGCCCTCATGGCGCGATATCCTCGTTGAGGACGATGTCGTTCGGTTTTCAAAACCCCTGTGGGTCGATCTGGGCGGGATCGCCAAGGGGTACGCTGTCGATCGCGCAGTGATCGCCATGGACCTGCCGGCACACGTCCAAGCAGTAGTGAACGCCGGTGGCGACCTGCGCGTCGTGGGTCCTCACGCGGAACCGGTGCGCTTGCGCTCCGTCCTTGCCACCGATGCCATTCCTGTGGTGGAAATCGCCGACGGCGCGTTGGCCAGCAGTAGCGGCCGCGAACATCAACGCCCCTTCCGCGGCGGCTTCGTAGGACCGCATGTCGGACGCGGCGGCATCAGCGTCGGCGCGGAACGGTTTGTATCAGTCGCAGCTCACGATTGCTTGACCGCCGACGCCCTTACCAAGGTGGTCCTGGCGGCGGGGGTGCATGCGGAACCGATCCTTGGCCACTTCGGCGCAATCGCCTATCTGTATGAGGCAGGCGCGGGTTGGGTTACCCTCGCATCCGCCTAAAAAATGCCAAGGGGATTTCGTTTCCATGAGTGAGCGTGTTGAGCGCGGCCCGTTGAAGTTGCCAAAGGGCCGCCGCTGGGCGGTCTACATCATCTCGTTCGCGACGTGGCTGACGGGCGTACTGTGGCTCATCTATCACTACTACATGGCCACCGAAGGCCGGTTCGGTCCAGTGACGCACCCTCTGGAGCCCGTGTGGATTCGCCTGCACGCGGCCTTCTCCTACGGCGCGGTTGCGGTCCTTGGCCTGCTCTGGGGCACGCACATCGTACGCGGCTGGAACGTCAGATGGCGGCGCTGGTCCGGCGGATTCGTCGTCGGTTTTTTCCTGGTTCTGATCATCACGGGCTATACGATTTATTATCCGCTCAGCGAGGAACTGGACCCGTGGTTCTCGAAAGCCCATTGGATCCTGGGGCTCGCCGCGCTGGTGGTCTTTTTCGTGCACTGGCTGTCCAAGTCCCGTCCCAAGATCTAAGACTCGGCGCGGCCTGGACCTGGTAGTGGAATTATCCGCTGGCTCAAAAATTTTTCGTAGTATGTCGATCCTATGCGCAGCTCATTCACGCTTTATCCTGCAGCCATCGTCGCAACCGTCGCCGGTGTGACGGGCGTTGCCGCCCCCGCCTTTGCCGGCGCGCACTACCTCACGATTGAACAGGCTCAACGCCTCCTGTTCCCCAAGGGAACGACCTTCACCGAGGACTTTCGGGTACTGACCGATAAGCAGATGCGCGATATTGGCCAATATCGCGGTGTCACGGTGACCGACCGCCAGGTACGTGCGTGGAAGACATCGACCGGCGACTGGATGTTCGTCGACCACGTAGTGGGGAAAGACGACAACGTCTACTACGCGCTGGCGCTGTCTGCGCAAGGCGCGGTCAAAGGCCTCGAGGTGATGGAGTGCTGGGAACTCTACTCCAAGATCCGCATGCCGGAATGGCGCGCCCAATTCACCGGCCGCAAAGACGGCGAACTGCGTCGCAAGGGCGACATCGAGAACATCTCGGGCGTAACGCTCTCATCGAGACACATTACCGACGGCGTGATCCGTGTGCTGGCCACGCACAAACTGGTGTTCGCACAGACCGCGTCGCAAGGCTAGCGATTCCGTTCGGGGCGCAAATGACTTCCGTCAACTGACTCAATTTGCGTAGCGTGAGGATCACGAACTACGCGGTGGGCTGGCTGGAGGCAGAGGTGATCGCTTGGATTGTCGAGCCCGCAGCCACTCGGCAGTGGCGCCGTCGAATCAATCTCGGTCACCAAGCAGCTAGCGTGCGGGTTTCTCGCTAGTTTGAATGTATCGAGAGAGGTGGTATGCCGCTAACGAGACATCAGACAGCGGAAGGCGCTCCGGCTCTCGCTCAATGAATGCGGGGATCGCTTTTGGCTCAAGCACCCAAAGCCCCAGAGAGGAACCACTCGGCGGCGGTTCAACGAACCAGCCTGGAAACACGACGGCACCCCGAACGGGCAACCTCCTGCCGGTCGACTCCTCCAGGACCTGTGTAAGCCACGAAACTTGTGCCCGAACTTGCTGAACGGGATCGCGCTCCATTCTGCGATCGGCCACGAACAACTGCTCCCCTGCGATAGTCACCTTTGCCTTAGGATATGGCTTCGCGATCGTTTTCGTTTCGATGACGAACACACCCTGCGGAGCGATGACCACATGGTCGAGATTGAAACCGGCTCCCGGCACATCGTGAAAGATTCGGGCACCATGCGTGCGGAGGCCCTCAAGAAACTGGCCGACAAGTCGCTCGCCGTCTCGCCCCAAACGCAATGCTCTCGTGCGTTTTCGCACCTTGAAGAATTGCCATACGCAATACGCTACAGCAATCAGCGCGACAACAGTAAAAGCGCCGGGCTGCCGCGGCCATTTGCCTAGATAAGCGGCCCACTCCAGGATGGTGATGAGGACAAAGACGGCCGCGAACCAATATGACGAGACAATCTTGTCATCGATCAGGTTCTGAATTTCCTCATCGAGCGACTGCCCCGGATATCGAAGCGGTTTGTTCTTCAGCGGCGACTGGGCTTTCTTAGCCATGCATCCCTACTCCGTTCGCTAAGAAATGAAACGTACGCTTGGCGGCGGCAACCATGCCGTGAAGCGGGTCAAGGAACAGCCGGCGTGCCCTTACTGCCGTACCGTCGCCCATGCCTCCACCGTGACGACATCTCGAATCGTCTCAATGACCGGTAGCATCAGCTGCATTGAGCATTTGCAAGATGTGCTTCGCCTGTTGATGGATACAAGGTCGTATGGTGCCGATGACGGAGATTGCCAGGGTCGGAATCGAACACAGCGGAAAGTGGCTTGTTTTTGGCTGTCGGAGTAGTTCGGCTTTCTTGGGTTACCGCGAAAGTTACCCCGGTGATTTTGGGGTGGATTTCGGAATCGAACCATCGACCCTGGGAACGATCTTGGGTCCTTATTTGCGCACCATCGGAGTCAATGTCGGTCCGCCAACTTCATCTGATCACCCTACCGCACTCGGCCCCAAGAAGCTGGGGCGGCTCGCAGGGGACTCACCACAATCGAAATCGTCGAGTCGAGTATGCGCCTACCAAGTTCTGGTGACGAGCCGCTTTGGCTTCGAACCGAGTGGTCGGGAGTTCGAATCTCTCCGGGCGCGCCATCTTGCTTTTCCCGTCCCGAAAGTCGTCTAAGACCTTGAACGGCAAACTCAGATCGGGAGTTTTAAATCCTCCATCTCGCGTGTAGACCAAGCGGTCGGCGAACGCGAGTTTCAGCACTGCCCGCTTGCCCTTGGACCAGCAAGCCGTTAGCGGCGTACCGCAATGTCCGCAAGCGACGGTTCCGCGAAGCGGGAAATCGGCATCAAGGTCTTTTCGGGTTGGTGCTCTCGCGATTCCGTTGAGACGATCCTGAATCCTCGGGAAGGTCTCGAGGCTGGTGAGTGCTTCATGATGGCCCTTGCGCAGCGAGATTCCCCATAGTGGCGCTTCGACGTATGCGTTCGCTGCTCGATCTAGGGATTGCCGAACCCCTGGGGGGGGATGAGTGCGTTGATTGACGCGCTGGGCGTGCCGCGCTATCAACGACACACAAGCCGCGATAAAGAACTGTTGGCGGCACCTGACGCGAAAGGCGGCGCTGAACCATGCCGAGCTACGAACACAAGAAGCTCATTGAGAGGATAGGCAAGCTCGACGAGCTGCCTTCCGATCCGAAGGAATACGCCGAATGGATCAAGGCCCAGGCGCACCTTGCGCTCCTCCGTGAGAACGCGCGCTCGGACGAAATCGTGGTCTGTGCGAACGGTGAGTACACCTTCGTGGACTCCATGGTCGTGCCGAACGAGGTCCTGTCGCGGCTGACCCCGGCGGACCTGGAGCACTGGCATTTCTGTTCTGATTCCTCAATCGCCGGTTACGTCTATGGCGGCGGCAGGGAGGACGTATGGATCGAGCGCGGCGTCCGGCGCGGCTACGACGGGCACCAGAACGGAATTCAGCTTGTCTTCGAGCGTTCGTTCGAGGGATGGGAAGGCCCCGGACGGAACTATGTCGAGGTCAACCAGGAATACACCCACATCGCCGGAATTCACTGGCGGCCTGAGAGGCGCGCCTATTGCCGCTTCGACCAGCGCGGCGACCTTGAGGATGTTGTCTCGGTCACGACGCGCGAGGACAAGGGCAGCAACATGGCGCTCGTCACGTTCAAATGGGAGCCGCTGGAAGAATATCTGTGCCTTGCCGACGCAGTACTGATCCGCCGCTTCGACTTTACGCTTCTGCGAAGAGACGCATTCAGCCGCTGGTCGGATGGCGGACCGGACAACTTCGAGGAAGCGGGCGAGCTTTACTATCATCGGCTCGTGATGCCCGCACACGCGGCATACACCGCCGGGAGGCAGATCGTCCGCCCGCGCCGCCCGTACAAGCAGATCTATCGAAAGATCAAAGGTTCGGATACCGCGGAGGACAGGAAATACGCCGCGTTCATCGCGTATGACTGGCGCAATAGCCGCATCACCACGCTTTCGACCGAACCCGGCGCGACAACCAACTACTTCGAGGCGAAAAACAACACCCTTGCCTTCGAGCTGTCCCCGGCCTTCTTCCGGCCCGAAGTCCTCTCCAAGTACAAAACGGACAAGGACAAGTACACCCTGAGAGAACGCGAAGTCTCATGCCGGGCCGCTTGGTATCTGAAGGGCATCGATGTCAATGAAGCGGGCCAGGTTCACGCCTATATCTGCGATCTGCGCCGCCTCCCATACGAGGAGCAGCTTCATTGGGTCGCCCACAACGAGGAGCCGAAAGCCTCGATCTCAGAGCGCGCTCTGATCAACGATTTTCACGGCGAGTTCGTCCACTTCTCCGAGCCGCCCGCGAAGCTCCTTTCAGTGATCCGTCGGTGGCACGATGAGAAGGTCGCATGGTGGACACTGCGGGAGGAGAAGTTGCTTGAGTACGTGCATACGCCGCTCACCGCAAGCCGCGATGAATGGGCAGAGTCCTTTATCGACCTCGCCAAGCTGGTAGTCGAAGGGTTCGAGGTAAACCCGATCCGCAAAAAACTCGATGTGCTAGGTATTGCCTACGATAGCGAGAAGGACCGGAGCATTGCCCTGTTCGAGAAACTTCTGAACGCAGACGGGCACGACGAACCAAAGAGACTGACGGGTCTGCGCACGGTTCAGAGTTTGCGCTCGAAGGTAAAAGCCCATGCCGGCGGCAGCGAAGCGGCGGAGCTCGCGCAGAAAGCGCTGACGGAACACGAGACATTCACGAAGCACTTCAAGCACGTCTGTACACTTGTCCTTGAAGACCTCGCGACCATTGAGCAGCTTTTCGCCTAAATTGCACTAGTTTCGACTTGATCTGACACCGCTCTTGAAAAGAGCGGGGTTACTCGGTTCGATGGTTGTTACCAAGCAATCATCTAACCAAGATGGGAGTAACCCCGCATGAGTCTTGTAAATCAGAGCATCATCAAGCACAAGATGGGACTGCTGAATCTGGCTGAGGAGCTGCGCAACGTCTCGCAGGCCTGCCGAGTGATGGGTGTGTCGCGTGACACGTTCTATCGAGTCAAGGAGGCCAAGGAGAGCGGTGGCCTGGAGGCGCTGCTGCACAAGGATCGGCGCCGAGCCAATCTGAAGAACCGCGTAGAGGAAGCCGTCGAGCAGGCGATTCTAGCCTTCGCGCTAGACAATCCTGCCGCTGGTCAGGTTCGAGTGTCCAACGAACTGCGCAAGCAGAGCATCATCGTCAGCCCGACCGGCGTGCGCTCGGTGTGGTTGCGGCACAGCCTGCAGACCTTTCGCCTGCGGCTGGCCGCCCTTGAGAAGAAGGCAGCCGAAGAGGGGTTGCTGCTGACCGAGGCACAGGTCGCGGCACTCGAGCGCAAGCGCGAAGAACAACAGGAGAGCGGCGAGATCGACACCGCTCATCCTGGCTATCTGGGCTCACAGGACACGTTCTACGTCGGCAACATGAAGGGCGTGGGGCGGATCTATCAGCAGACCTTCGTAGATACGTATGCGAAGGTGGCTTTTGCCAAGCTGTACACGACCAAGACGCCGATCGCGGCAGCGGATCTGCTCAATGATCGCGTGCTGCCGTTCTATCAGGAGCACGAGGTGCCGCTGTTGCGAGTGCTGACCGATCGCGGCACCGAGTACTGCGGCAAGATCGAGCAGCACGAGTATCAGCTCTACCTGGCGGTGAACGACATCGACCACACGCGCACCAAGGCCCAATCACCGCAGACGAATGGCATCTGCGAGCGCTTCCACAAGACGATCCTGAACGAGTTCTACCAGGTCGCCTTCCGCAAGAAGATCTACGCGACGCTGGAGCAGCTGCAGGCTGATCTTGACGCGTGGATCAACTCATACAACCATGAGCGCACGCACCAGGGCAAAATATGCTGTGGTCGAACGCCGATGGCGACGTTCGAGGACGGCAAACGAATCTGTCGAGAGAAGTCGATCTCTTAACTTGATCTGACAGATACACACCGGAGAACCGGGTAACCGTCAGATCGGGTCGGGACTAGTACACGTGAACCAATGTCCGATTCGGGGTCGACAGCAGCCATTCTCCCTATCGAGTACGTTCCATAGTGCGTTCACGAGCTTTCGCACGTTCAAGCAACTGCTCGATCATTAGCTCCTTATCCGTCCGCGGCGGCCGCATCGCCTCCACGAAACGGCTGACGCCCTCCGCAAGGTGCCGCTCGCCCTGGCTGTGCAGCAACTCCGCCACCGCACGCCAGCCCTGCTCAACATTTCGACGCGTCTCGATCATCCTCGCCTTGCCGGGCTCAACCGGAAAGCGCCTATGAGCGAGGCACGTCATTGCATCCTCCGATCTCTTGTTCATGTACCTTGAGTCGCCACGAAGCGTCGCGCGATAGATACCATCCGTCTTTCTCGTCTTCGTTTCTCCGCGGACCGCTCGCTCGGTAGCGTTCGCGGCAATGCCCTGCTCCCTCAGGTGCCGGGCGAATTCTTCCCGCCAGCCGCGCAGCGTCGCCTTCCGGATGTTCAGCCGCACACCGTCTTCGCTGAGCGCCTTAACCACCACATGCACATGCGGGTGCGGCTCATCGGTATGCAGCACCATCGCGTAGCGGTGCTTCAGCCCGAACTCCTCCCGGGCGAAGACCCGGACGGCGGATAGAACCTTGCCCGGCGGAGTACCCGCCGGCATGGAGAAGATGAGCTTGTGAACCAGCTTCGGTGCCTGCCGGCGATGGGTCGCAAACAGGTCGGGCCGCTTTCGATCCTGCTCCAGATCCAAGTCCCAATCGTTGAGCAAGCGCAGTCCCGCTCCCTGTCCAGTCAAACGCTCGCCGTCATCCGTCTCGATTTCCAGCTCACCCCGCCGACTGATGTAGCTGAAGTGCGCCTTGACGCCGCCGCTACTGCCCGCGCCTCCGCCGCCGGTCACCTTGACCATGACCTCGGGCGTACGAGTGACGGTCCGGCGGATCTGCTCCACCTGTGCAGGCGTCAGGCGAGTCAAGCGCTGCTGCGGACCTCCGCGGGCAAAGCTCCCGATGTCCAGCAGCGGTTCTTCGGACCGCTCAAGGCGGAACGTTTTCATGTCCAATCCTCCAGGAGTGAGTATTGGCTTTCACCAGATCCTTGATGTGGTCGCGCATCGCTTCGCACACCTGGAGGGTCAACAGCAACTCTCGCTGGCTCCATCCGGCCGACCCAGCTCCCTGATGAGCCAACCGAACCAGCTGGTTGACGTTTCGACCGAGCACGCCGAGTTCGGCCACCGAGCGCTTCAGGGCCATCAGCTCTGCCTTGGGCAGCGGCGCAAGCGTCCGAAGGTGCGAACGCACTAGGACGGAGACGTAGGTCGCTGCCGCCATCTGCCGGGCCGCCGCCCGCTCCCTCAGCAGCAGCTGATCGTCCGGATGCAGGCGGACGCATAGGCGTGAACCTCGCAACGGTCGGTGACGGGACTTCAGAACCTGGGTATCGCTCTGGTCAATGTTGCGGACGGCCAGATCGACCATCCGCTTCAGCAGCACCGACTCCGTCACCTGCTGCTGTTCCGCGAGTGTGCGGAACAGTGCCTTCGTCTCCAGCGTGACGCGCGCCTTGATGAAGTGCGAAGCAACCATGGGCCACAATGTGGCCCATTAGCCGCCGCAAGGCTATCCTGCGTTTCGAGGGAAATTAGGCCGATACCCGCAGGTAGCACACTTCGAGTTCCTGCAATCCGCGAGCCAATCTGACTGGGTGCGCCGCTGTTTCCCTGCAGAGACCGCACCGACATGACTGCAACCGCCACGAACGACCTGAAGCGTTGACACCTTCGCAACTCAGCCAGGCAACGTCACTGCCGCCTGGCCGAGTTAAGAGCAGAGCACCCTACGAAGGGTGCCGGCTCATGGCCTGCCGAACGGTCTCGGCGAGTCCATGATGATTACGTTCGCGTAGCCACTGGCACAATTTCTGATACGCAACCTCGCCCGACAGCGTTGAACCATCCACCTCGTCACCCTGGATCTCCGGGCCGGAAAACGGCGCAAGTCGCTCCCGTATCAGGTCGCAATACTTCCGCTCCAGCTCAATCCCCAGGTATCGCCGACCGGCCTGGGCCGCCGCGACCAGGGTGCTGCCAGAACCGGCGAAGGGATCTAGTACGAGGTCGCCCGGTTTCGAGAACGCCTCGATCAACGGCTGCAGGATACTGACGTCCTTCTCGGTCGGATGCCGCACGTTCCCGGTGTACTTCCAGCGACGAACATCATCGAGCGACTCGACAGGTTTCGCCGGTCGCCCCTTGGTCAGCAGGTACGCCTGCTCGTGACGCGCCCGCAGGAACCCGGTGCTCGACGCATAGTCCTTGTGCCAGACCAGATGCCCGACCGGATGGAACCCGGCCCGGCGCCAGGCACGAAAGAACGCGTCCACCCGATTCCAACCGTAGAACGAGATACAGAACGTGTTCGGTTTCAGCACTCGATACACGTCCGTGAACGCATCGATGACGCTGGCCGGATCGACATCGTTCGCGATGGTGCGCCCAGCCCGATCCCGATAGCGCACGAAGTACGGTGGATCGGTGACGACGAGATCGACGGACTCACTCGGCAATATCTTCAGCAGCTTCGCGCAGTCTCCTTCCAGCACGCGGTTGACCATGTCCATGACGACTCTCCTGTCTCGCTTCTGGGCGGGATTGCCCGCCTCTGGCGGTCACGGCGCGCGGAGCGGTCAAGCGAGGGACGATGGGACCGTCGAATAAATGGAGGGGACCCGCGCTTCGCGGGGAGGCAGCCGTTTATGCGGCGAAAGCCCATTGGCCCTCGCTTGACGGCGAGCACGGCGTGGCACGCTGGGAATTTCAGCAAGCCCGCCCTCCGCTCCGCTCTTCCAAAGCTGACAAGGCGAACCGTTAGGCCAAGACCCCCAAGCGTGGCACTCATGATGCCGAGGTCATCCCAGCCTCGACTCTGGCCGACGCAGTTCTTCCGCAACTCCGGTAGCCGCGACATACGGCGACCTTGAACGCCGCCGCGAGTCGCGTGTATTAACTATCTGTTATCAACAGTTAGTGGAGGGGCAGCCGTCATGCCTATCAGCGTCGATCTTGGAAGCCACTTCGAAGAGTTTGTGAAGAAGCAGCTCGATTCGGGACGCTTCAACAACATCAGTGAAGTCGTGCGCGCCGGGCTGCGGCTGCTAGAGGATGAGAAGAAGCTCCGCGAGATTCGTCACAAGGAATTGAAAGCTGCGATTCAAGAAGGGATCGACAGCGATGATGCCGGCTCAATCGAGGAAGTCGTACGGAAGAACCGCGCACGGCGAGGAGCCCGCAAGGGATAGAGCAAGCAAATGCGCGTCAATTTCGGTGCCGCAGTCATCGTAAACAAGCTTCGCGGTTTCGATGCATCGCGCATCGCCCGCGGCGCCAACGTGCCATTGGCAATACCGAACACCGCCGCTAGCTCCCGCATCCTCTCGCTGAGGGCACGAACGCCTGTTAGGTCCAACTGAGTTTCGGCCGGATTTTCGGCGAAACTCACTGGCTCCTGCCGATGGGCCGCCAGGAGCCCCAGCCAGCTTGTCCACATATTGACAGTTGTCCACGCCGCGTGGACAATCAATGTGCAATGGACACCGCACCCCAGAGAACTCCTGAAGCAGCCCTGCTCAAGGCCGCCCTTGCGGCAAGCGAAGCAGCGCTCGGTCTGCAGTGGACGGTTCCGAAGAAGCCCACAGGCCGTCAGGCGGCAACCGCTGATGCCCTGTTGGAACTGCGGCATGCGGGCAAGACACTGAAGTACGTTGCCGAGGTCAAACGGCGGTTACGGCCTGCAACCCTTGGTGTGACTATTCATCAACTCGCAGCGCACGGTGAGCACGCGCTGCTGGTTACCGACCACGTAACGCCACCGCTGGCGGACCAATTGCGAGCACAAGGCGTGCAGTTCATCGATACGGCGGGTAATGCATTCCTGAACGCGCCCCCATTGTTGATCTGGGTCAAGGGTGAGAAGCCCGCCGACCGACTGGCACCGCCGCGAGACCGAGGACGCGCTTTCGCAGCGACGGGCCTTCAGGTCGTGTTTGCCTTGCTTTGCAAGCCGGACGCGACGATTAACCCCTATCGAGAAATTGGTCGGCTTGCCGGCGTGGCGCACGGAACGGTTGGCTGGGTCATGCCGGAACTGGAGGGACTCGGATTTATCGCTCACGTGGGTGAACAGCGCCGTCTCATGAATGTCGATCGCTTGTTACGTCAATGGGCAGAGGGCTATATCCGCGTACTGCGGCCAAAGCTCGTTTTGGGTCGCTATCAGGCGCCGACATTGGAATGGTGGAATACCATCAATCCAAGGATGTACGAATACACACTAGGAGGTGAAGCTGCTGCGGGTAGGCTGACGCGCCACCTTCGGCCAGGCACGATCACCGTCTACGGTGCGAAAGTTGAACCACGCTTTCTGGTGGACCGCAAGCTGCACAAGAATACCGACGGCGAAGTCGAGATCCTGAAGCGATTTTGGCGTTTCGATGAAGAAGAGGAGCTTGCCCCCGTGCCCCTCATCTATGCCGACTTGATCCAAAAAAACGACGCGCGCTGTCTCGAAGCGGCGCAAATACTGCATGACCAATTCATCGCTGGATTTGAGCGCAAGGGCTGATCTTGTCTGGCTCGCCGATCTGATCGGCGATGCACAGCGAGCCGTGCCGTCCGTGGAATGGCTGATTGTGGGCGCGCTCGCGCGTGATCTACATCTGAGCTATGCGCATGGCATTCGCGTCGATCGCGTCACGACCGATACAGACGTGGCGCTGGCCGTAACCGATTGGGCGATGTTCGCACATGTTCGCGACGCTCTGCTCAGAAGCGCCAATTTCCTTGCAGACCGACGAGTAGAGCACAAACTCCTTCACCACAGCGGACGAGCGCTCGATGTCGTGCCGTTCGGTGACATTGAGGATCATAGCGGAGCAATCGCCTGGCCACCTTCAGGCGCGGTGACGATGAGCGTTGTCGGTTACAGAGAGGCTTTAGCTGGGTCCATCGCGCTGCAATTACCGCATGAGCAACACGCGCGCATCCCATCGCTTTCAGCGATGGTGATTCTCAAGTTCATCGCCTGGTCAGAGCGCCACCGCATCGCGCCAGGCAAGGATGCGTATGACTGCGTATTCCGCCGATGTCGGCCGGCGATTCCGGGTGATGCCGGCCACCTGTTCCGGCGCATGGCGGCCGGTGTGAGGCGGGGTGGTGGGACTTTGGTGGATGAGTGGCAGCGGCGTCAACCGGCGTGAGCGTCGGTGGCCGTTTGTGCCGCTGAACGTTTATGTTTTCGCATGGAGGCGCCTTTGAGATTGATGCGATAGGCGTTGTGCACGAGCCGATCGAGGATGGCGTCGGCGAGCGTGGGCTCATCGATATAGGCGTGCCACTGATCGATGGGCAACTGGCTGGTGATCAGGGTGGATTTCTTGTCGTAACGGTCCTCCAGGATCTCCAGCAGATCGCGCTTGGACTGATCGGCGAGCGGAGTCAGGCCGAAGTCATCGATGTACAGCAGATCGACTTTTGCGAGTTGCTTCAAGAACGCGGAAGCGTTTGCCTGGGCGCGGTGGCGCGTGAGTTCCTCGACGAGTCGCGGCAGTCGATAGGAACGCACCGAGTAATCGGCACGGCAGGCGGCAACGCTTAAGCCGCTGGCGATAAAACTCTTGCCCACCCCGCACGGGCCAGTGATCAGCACGTTGAGTTTGTCCTTGACCCAGCTCAGCGCCGTCAACATCGCGATGAGCTTGGGGTCGAGGCCGCGCGGCGTTCGGGTATCGAGATCCTCAAGGGCGGCGCTTTGCGGCAGTTTCGCCCAGCGCAGCCGCTGCGCGAGGCGCTTGGAGTCTCGATCGGTGAGTTCGTGCTGGATCATGAGGCCCAGGCGTTCCTCGAAGCTCAAGGCGGTGTGCTGCGCATTGGCGATGAGCTGTTCGAGCGCCGCGGCCATACCGCGCAGACGCAGGGCGTGAAGTTGCTGGATCATCGGCTCGATCAACATGGAGTGCTCCGTTGTTTTGCGTTTAGTGGAAGTAGTCAGATCCGCGCACGTTCTCGTGCACGAGGGATAACTGGCGCGAGTCGCCAGATTCGGTAGCCGGCGCAGCGATCAGCGCGCGCACGCTGCGGTAATTGCAGGCTTTGAGCAGCAGCGCACGCTCGCAGGCGGCATTGAGCTGGGCGGCGGTAAAGTCCTGCGCAAGACGCAAGATTCCTTGGGCGCTGCGCAGCGCTTCTTCGGGGTGACGCTTGCGATTGAACTGCTCGGTGAGCACGGCGGCCACCGCCGGGCCGATGAGGGTGGCGCGTTCGATCAGCCGGGCGAGCGTGGTATCGATGACGGCGCGATGCTGCTGGGGGCGATGGCCATCGAGCGTTGAGCGCGCGCCGTGCTTTACGAGTCGCGGGTGCGAGGCGATCAGCTGACGCTTGGCGAAGATCTCGACCATGCGGGCGCTGATGCGCGCATCGACCCGGCTTGCGATGTATTTGTACGGGACCGAGTAGTAGGCGTGCTCGATCTCGATGTGGTAGTCCGGGTGGACCTTGGCGCATTTCCACTGCGCGTATTCGTAGGCGCGCGGCGGCAGCGCCTTCAGTGCGGGCCGGTCCAACTCCATGAACCGTGAACGGCGCGAGCCGTCCAGCTTCTGGAAGGGACGTTCGTTGAGCTCGGTCAGCAACGCATCGATCGCCGCGTTCAGTTCGGTGAGCGAGAAGAACTGTCGGTCGCGCAGGCGGGCGAGGATCCAGCGCTCCACAATCAACACGGCGCCTTCGACCTTGGCTTTGTCACGGGGTTTGCGCACGCGCGCTGGCAGGATCGCGACCCCATAATGCTCGGCGAACTCGGCGTAGGCGCGGTTCAGGTCCGGTTCGTAGCGATGGGCGCGATCCACGCCGCTCTTCAGGTTGTCCGGGACGATTGCACCTGGCGCACCGCCGAAGCACTCCAGCGCCCGCACGTGGGCGCCCAGCCAGTCGGGCAGCGACTGCGTCCAGGTCGCTTCCGCGTAGGTGTAGTTCGAGCAACCCAGCACCGCAACGAAGATCTGCGACTCACGGATCTCGCCCGTGTGGCGATCGATGATGCCGACGGTGTGCCCCGCGTAGTCAACGAAGCACTTCTCCCCGGCGCGGTGCTCAAAGCGCATCACCGGTTCGGCGGTGCGCGAAAACTGCCGGTACTGATCGCAGAACGCGCTGTATTGCAGGCCGTCCGGGTGTTGTGCCTTGTACTCTTGCCACAGCAGCAGTCGCGTCACGCCGGGGCGCGCGAGTTCACGCTGCACATGCGCGAAGTCGGGCAGCGCAATGCCTGGTGCGAGGGGCTTGGCCGGATGCAGCCGTGCTTCCAGTTGCGCATCATCGACATCCTCGGGCACCGGCCAGTCGACACCGGCCGCCTCGGCGCGGGTCAGGCACTCCTTCACCGTTGAGCGCGCGACAACCAGGCTCGCGGCAATCTTCCGGATGCTCAATCCAAGATCGAACTTCAGCCGCAGCAGTTCGCGAATCTTCCGCATGGATAACCTCTCTTGCGCCATCGACTGTCGCCCCTTGAACAGAAAGGGGCGCACGATAGCGGTGGTTACCCTGCCTCACACGCGGGTGTCGGATCTCCCAAAGGGGGTGGCCGGCATACCGCGGAATACCCGGCCGACATGGCGCGGAATCGGTGGCCGGCTTGCGGCGGAATCAGTGGCCGACATCAGGCGGAATACGCATATGACCTGCGGATAATGCTCACCCACTACCTAGATGCAGGCAATTTTCAGCGTCTCTTTGAAGATCATGCCGACCTAGCCGACGCGGATTTCGACTATCCAATAGCGAGCGCACGCCTCGCTGGCAGGGACGCATCCGAACTCTTGCATCGTCACGGCGATCATTCGCAGCTTGTACGAAAACAAGTAAATAACATCCTCGAAGCTGAAGTCGATCCTGCGGGGCCGCGCGCGCTCATCGGGCAGTCAGGCGCGCTCGATGCCGAGGGATTTCGCATGCAGCTGGCAGCTTTTCTGCGAGGGTTGACTGACTGAGGGGCGTCCCTGGTCAGCTCACCCGGCACCGGAACACGCGCGTTGATGACTTAGATCGCGGCTTTTTCATGCAGAGCGCTCACGCGAACCCGCCGGCACGGCGCACACGCGGTGCACCGTTACTGCCCGCCGCAGCAACCCCGCTCCGCTTGCACAGGCGGACATTTGACAGTTCCGAATGAGCAGAACACACAGCAATCGCCTCTCTTCGGTCGCAGCAACTCATGGCACTGCCTGCATTCATAGAAGTATATGCACGCGTCAGTCGGCATATCCTCTTCCGTCCTCGTTCCGCACGCCGGACAGGTGATCACCGACTGCAGTGTCAATCCCACAACGCTCCCTATGATGTCGAACGCCCCCGCGTGAACCGCGAGCAAAAGCGCATCGCCTTTGCGAGTCGGAACTAGCGGCTAGTTGGGCCTCACCAAAACTTCCACCTTGATCGTGATCGTTTGTATTTCATTAGCGGAACTGATCCCGGCTCGATCAGGGTTGGATCAATGAAACCTTCTAGCTGGTAGCCGAAAAGGTGCTTTAGTGCTGCTGTAGTCACCTCGTTTCTTCGAGTCATTCAGAAGTAGAGGATGGGGTTGAGTGTGCCATGGCGAACTGGGCGGGAGGAACACCGCCGAGCGCGCTGTGGGGACGTTGATGGTTGTAGCGATG
>Ga0182745_1002368_pt1 | contig 16959 bp, 10 predicted proteins | sample eDN3rd30CKraftBY_FD_128523 | JGI IMG/M metagenome (GOLD analysis project Ga0182745, IMG submission 128523) | Enriched backyard soil microbial communities from Emeryville, California, USA - eDNA 3rd pass 30_C Kraft BY (version 2) (version 2) | ecosystem: Environmental > Terrestrial > Soil >...
AGCACCCGCTCCACCGCCGCGGAGAGGCCCGTGGGGTTGCCATGGTGGCTCAGCATGCGCGCCGACAGCATGGGTGTGAGCGTCATGGACACGGCGTAGGAGATGAGCACCGCCACCGCCACCGTCACGCCGAACTGGTAGAAGAACTTGCCCATCATGCCGTCCATGAAGGCCACGGGGATGAACACGGCGACGATGGCGAGCGTCACGGCGAACACCGCGAGGGCAATCTGGCTGGCGCCCTCGATGGCCGCCTCCATCGGTCTCTTTCCCTCTTCCAGGTGACGGACGATGTTCTCGATGACCACGATGGCGTCGTCGATGAGCAGACCGATGGACAGCGTCAGCGCGAGCATCGTGATGAGGTTGAACGTGAAGCCCAGGGCCGCCATGACGGCGAAGGTGCCGACGACGGACACCGGCAGGGCGACGGCCGCCACCAGCGTGGAGTTCAGGTTGCGCAGGAACACCAGCACGATGAGGACCGCCAGCGCGCCACCGAGCACCAGGTCGAACTGCACCGCGGCGATGGACGAGCGGATGAACCGCGAGTTGTCCGTCACCATCTCCGTGCGCACGCCATCGGGCAGCAGGCTGTTGACCTCGCCCAGGGACTCCTTGATGGACTCGGCCACCTGCACCGTGTTGGAGCCGGACTGCTTGCGCACCACCAGCGCCACGGCGCTGCGGTCACCGCTCTTGGCGCTCGAGCGCGCCTCCTCGGGGCCGTCCACCACGTCCGCCACGTCCCGCACGCGCACCGGCGCGCCGTTGGGGCTGGCGATGATGATGTTGCGCAGCTCGTCCACGCTCTTCGCCTCGGACGTCAGGCGCACCACGCGCTCGCGGCCGCCGTCCATGGTGCGGCCACCCGGGACGTCCAGGTTCTGCGCCCGGATCGCCTGGCTCACGTCGCTGACGGCGAGCCCGAAGCCCCGCAGCCGCTCCGGGTCCACGACGATCTGGATCTCGCGCTCGCGGCCACCAATCACGTCGATGCTGCCCACGCCCGGCTGACGCTGGAGGGCGGGCTTCACCACGTCCTCGGCGACGCGCGTCAGCTCCTCGATGGGGAGCGCGCCGGCCAGCGACAGCGTCATGATGGGCGCCGCGCCGATGTCGAACTTCTCCACCACCGGCGTCTCGATCTCCGCCGGCAGCTTGCTCAGGGTGGCCTGGACGCGGTCACGCACGTCCTGGGACGCCACGTCGACCTTGGTATCCAGGGTGAAGCGCACGACGACCTGGGACACGCTCTCCAGGTTGATGGAGCGCAGCTGCTCCACGCCGTTGAGGGTGTTGAGCGCCTCCTCCAGCGGGTCGCTGACGTTCTTCTCAATCGACTCCGGGTCCGCGCCCGGCAGCACCGTGGTGACGGTGACGACGGGGAACTCGACGTCGGGGAACTGGTCCACGCCGATGCGCGGATAGGCATTGATGCCAAACACGACCACCGCGAGCATGAGCATCGCGGTGAAGACGGGGCGGGAAATGAATGTCTTGAGCATTCAGGAGCTCCGAGCTCGAAAGGGGAGGGCAGGCGTCACTGCACAACGCGGACGGCCGTGCCCTCCTTCACGTCCAGGGAGGAGTCGGCGAGCACGCGCTCATCGACACCCAGGCCCTGGAGGACGCGGACGTAACCAGGCAGCACTCGCTCGACGCGCACATCCCGCTTGCGCACCGTGCCGTCCTGCACCACCCACACGAAGCCCTCCTGCCCCCGGGCGCTGACGGCCTGGGAGGGGAGGAAGAGGCCCTTGTCGTCGGCCTCGCCCGTGTTCGAGAAATCCAGCTCCACGAGGGCGCCGGGGCGCAGCGCCTTGGAACGCTCACCCACCACGTCCGCCAGCACCTCCACCGTGCGGTTGGTGACGTCCACCACCTCGCCCACCACGGCCACCTGCACCTCGAAACGCGCGCCGCTGGGGCTCACCGTGCCCTGCGTCTTGCTGCCCACGTTGACCTTGTCCACCACCGACTCGGGGACCTGCGCGCGGACCTCCAGGTCCGACGTGTCCACCAGGGTGAAGATGGGGGTGGAGGGCGTCATCGCCACCGAGTCACCGATGTTCTTCGTCCGGGACGTGATGACGCCGTCGAAGGGGGCGATGATGGAGTGGTCGCGCAGCGTCTCCTCCGCCAGGCGCAGCGCGGCGGCGGCCTGGGCGGCCTGGGCGGCGGCCTGCTTCTGGCCAATCACCGCCTGGTCCAGGCCCGCGGCGGCCACGCCACCGGACTCGGCCACCTTGCGCGTGCGCTCCAGGGTGGACGTGGCCAACTCCAGCGCCGCGTCCGCCGCCTGCTTCACCGCGCGTGCCTGCTCCACGGCGATGACGACGTTGGAGGCGTCCAGCACGGCCAGCACCTGGCCCTTCTTCACCTTGTCACCCACCCGCACGTTCATCTTGGCGAGGGTGCCGGTGGCCTGGGGGCCCAGGACCGCCTCGTGCTTCGAGCGGATCTGCCCCGTCACCCGGGTGACGTCCGCGCTCAGCTCCGTGGAAGGAGTGATGGCACGCACGCCCAGCGCCGCAGGCCCCGTCTGCTCTGGAAGGGCCGGCTTGTTGCTGCCCTTGCCACAGCCCGTCGTCACCACCGCTGCCATTGCCGCGGCCATCCACATGCGTCGAATCACGGTCGTCCTGCTCCTGCCGGTCACGGGGCGCGTGTCCCCTGGGAGACATTTCCGGGCCGGCTTCTACATGGAAAGTCTGCGCCCCGGAAACTACAGAGTCTGAACTGTCTGTCAAGGGGATACTCCGCAATGCGGACTATCTCTCGTCAAGGACGTTTAACGCCTGGCCGGTGGGCGGGCTGGGAATAAATGACACAGCGCGTGCTGGGTGTCGCTTGGCCCGAAGTGGGGGGCGGTGTGCCACGGAGGCTCTGCTTGTGGCACCTAGAGGCCCCTGTTATTGACTCCAGAATCAATCCTTTCGCGTCGAGGACACACCCCATGCCCCATCCCTTCACCGAGGACCACGAGGCCTTCCGGAACACGGTGCGCAGCTTCGTCGAGAAGGAGATGACGCCGCACAGCCTCGAGTGGGACCGGGCGGGCATCTTCCCCAGGGAGTTGTTCCGCAAGGCGGGCGAGCTGGGCTTCCTGGGCATCAACCACGACCCGAAGTACGGCGGCAGCGGCCTGGACTACTGGTACGTCACGGTGTTCGCGGAGGAGCTGAGCCGCAGCCTCAACGCGGGCGTGAACATGGCGCTGCTGGTGCAGAGTCAGATGGCCACGCCCATCATCAACGAGATTGGAACGGACGAGCAGAAGCGCGAGTTCCTCGAGCCGGCGCTCAAGGGCGAGAAGATCGCCGCGCTGGGCGTGAGCGAGCCGAACTGTGGCTCGGACGTGGCGAGCATCAAGACGACGGCGCGCCGGGACGGGGACGACTACGTCATCAACGGCTCGAAGATGTGGATCACCAACGGCACGCGGGCGGACTTCATCACCCTGGCGGTGCGCACGGGCGAGGCCGGCTACTCCGGCATCTCCCTGGTGACGTTCCCCACGGACGTGAAGGGCTTCGGCGTCTCCAAGAAGCTGGACAAGGTGGGCAACCTGTCCTCGGACACGGCCGTCCTCTACTTCGAGGATTGCCGCATCCCCGCGCGCTACGTGCTGGGCGAGGAGAACGCGGGCTTCTACCACATCATGACCAACTTCCAGGGTGAGCGCCTGGTGGGCGCCATCACCACGGTGGCGGGCATGGAGCGGATGATGGAGGACTCCATCCGCTACGGGAACGAGCGCGAGGCCTTCGGCCGGCCGTTGATGAAGTTCCAGGTGTGGCGCCACAAGTTCGTGGAGCACCTGACGGCCATCGAGGCGGCCAGGCGGCTGACGTACCACGCGGTGGACCTCTTCGACCGGAAGCAGAACCCGGTGAAGGAGGTCTCCATGGCGAAGCTGTTCGCGGGCGACCTGGCCCAGCGCGTGGCCTACGACTGCCAGCAGTTCTACGGCGGCATGGGCTACGTCGAGGAGACGGCCATCGCCCGCATGTGGCGCGACGTGCGCCTCATCACCATCGGCGGCGGCACCTCCGAGGTGATGAAGGAGATCATCTCCAAGCTCTACGGCTTCTGAGCCGCGCGCTCAGGCGCCCGGGCCCAGGTTCACCCCTTCGAGGGGCTTGGGCCCGCTGTCCAGCTCGGCGTGCATGAGGGCGTCGTCACGCACGCCCTCCCACCTGGCCACCACCAGCGTCGCCACGGCGTTGCCGATGACGTTGGTGATGGCGCGCGCCTCGGACATGAAGCGGTCCACGCCGAGCAGCAGGGCCACGCCCTCCACCGGTACCTTGCCGTCGAGCGCCGCCAGCGTGGCCATCAACGTGATGAACCCCGAGCCCGTGACGCCCGCCGCGCCCTTCGACGTGAGCAGCAGCACCCCGAGCAGCGTCAGCTCCTCGCCCAGGGTCAGCTCCACGCCGACGGCCTGGGCGATGAAGATGGCCGCCATCGTCAGGTAGATGCACGTCCCATCCAGGTTGAACGAGTACCCCGTGGGCAGGACCAGCCCCACGGCGCCCCGGTCGCATCCCAGCCGCTCCAGGCGCTTGAGCAGCCGCGGCAGCGCGGACTCGGACGAGGACGTCCCCAGCACGAGCAGCAACTCGCTGCGCATGTAGCGCAGCAGCTTCCAGAGCGAGAAGCCGGACAGGCGCGCCACAAGCCCCAGCACCACGAACACGAACAGGGCGCAGGTGATGTAGACGGCGATGAGCAGCCGGCCCAGTGAGCTGAGTGACTCGACGCCGAACTTGCCCACGGTGAAGGCCATGGCGCCGAAGGCACCCACCGGGGCCAGCTTCATGATCATCCCGACGATGCCGAAGAAGACCTGCGCCAGGTCGTCCGACAGGTCGAGCACGCGCTGGCCCATGGGCCCCAGCCGCGTCAGCGCCACGCCCGTCAGCACGGCGACGAGGAGCACCTGGAGCAGCTTCCCCTCGGTGAAGGCCGACAGGAAGTCATGCGGGATGATGTCCAGGAGGAAGGGGAGGGTGCCCTGCTGCTGCGCGGAGGCGCGGTACTGGGTGATGCCGGAGGTGTCGATCTGCGACGGGTCGATGTTCATCCCGGTGCCGGGCTTCAGCGTGTTCACCACCACCAGCCCGACGATGAGCGCCAGCGTCGTCAGCACCTCGAAGTAGATGAGCGCCTTGAGCCCGATGCGGCCTACGTGCTTGAGGTCCCCCATCTTCGCGATGCCCGCGACGATGGTGAGGAAGATGACCGGGGCGATGATCATCTTCACCAGCTTGATGAAGCCGTCGCCCAGGGGCTTCATCGCCGCGCCCAGGTCCGGCCGCAGCCAGCCCAGGACGACGCCCACGGCGATGGCCAGCAGCACCTGGACGTAGAGATTCTTCAGCCACCGCATCCGCACCCCTCTGTGCAAGGCCGCGAACTATAGCGCGCCATGTCCGGGCGGCCGCTGGGGCGGCGGGCTGGGCCTGCTTCTGGCCGCCCGCGTCACTTCTTCCGGAACAGCGCCTCCGCGGCGCTCAGCAGGGCGTCGCGGCTCTCCTTCTCGTGGAGGCCGCCCTCGCCAATCTGATACAGCTCGCAGAAGTTGGCGCCGTCCTTGTCCTTGGGCACCTCGGCGAAGGGCTCCTTGCACTCCTTCGCCACGCCCAGGTCGAAATGACGGCAGTTGCGGCAGGAGCGGATGTCCTCGCCGCAGCGCGGGCAGGCGTCACGCCGCCCCACCTGGTTCGCGATGATGTCGAGCGGATGTCCACAGTGCGCGCAGCCGGGCATGGCCTCCTCCAATCCGACGGGGCGGCCATTGTGCCAGCGCGCGGCGTCGCGCGGCGAGCGCTCAACGCTGGGGGCTGGGCCTCAGGCCCTGGACGTGCTCCGGGGGGGCGTGCTCGCGCCCGGGGTTGGCATACGCGCCGCCACCCGTGGCGCCGAGGAGCTGGTCGTTCAGCCGCTTGAGCAGGAACAGGAGGTACGCGCACACCGCCGCCAGCGCGGAGGCCAGCACGCCGAGCATCATTCCGCGCTGCCACGCGTGGGCCTTCTCCAGCACCACGCGGCGCTCGGCGAACGTCTTGAGCTGGGCGTCGGCCGCGCTGCCATCCAGGCGCTCCGCGTAGTCCTCCGCCTGGGCGGTGCCGCGCTCCATCAGCCACTGCCCCTGGACCTGGAGGGCGTCCGCGCGGGTGTAGCAGTAGGCTGCTCCCCCCGCGGCGAACAGCGAGAGGCAAAGCGCCGTCACCACGCCCCGGGTCGTGCCCATCCTGCGTCCTCCGGACTGGCCGTTGCACGGGCTGTGACACCCGCGACTGCTCCGGCTTCCCGAAGACAGTAGCGGATGCTAGGGAGCCCCTCTGACATGGGCAAGCCCTACCGTCCTAAAGACCACTATTTCCAGAAGGCCAAGCAAGAGGGGCTGCGGGCGCGTTCGGCGTTCAAGGTCGACGAGCTCATCAAGCGTTTTCCCATGGTGAAGAAGGGGCACGTGGTGCTCGATCTGGGCGCCGCGCCTGGCGGCTTCCTCCAGATTCTGGCCGACGCCGTGGGCCCCAAGGGGCGCGCCATCGGCGTGGACATCGTCCCCATCCGTCCCTTCAGCCAGCCCTTCGTGCAGACGGCGGTGCTCGACGTACTCGCGGACGACTTCGACGCGAAGCTGGCCGCCCTCTACGACGGACCCTTCGACGCGGTCATCTCCGACATGGCCCCCAAGACGAGTGGCATCAAGTCCACGGACGAGGCGCGCAGCCTGCGGCTCGCGGGCAAGGCGCTGGAGGTGGCCGCGGCGCGGGGCCGGCCCGGCTCCTCCTTCGTGGCCAAGGTCTTCATGGGCGGCGACTTCGAGGACTTCCGCGCCCAGGTCCGCGCCCTCTTCGAGGAGGTGAAGGTGGTCCGCCCCGAAGCGACGCGCGGCGCCAGCATGGAGGTCTACCTGGTGGGGCTGCGCCGCCGCGCGCCGGAGACCCCCGGGGAGGGCTGACGTTCATTGTGGAACGTTTGGTTGCCCGGGGGCGTCTAGAGTGCCGACATGCACCGGATTCCCTGGACCCGCGCACCCTTCGTTCCGCTGTGTTTGCTGTCCCTGCTGCTGCTGGCCCCGCCCGCGTCGGGGCAGGGCAAGGCGCCGCCGTCGTGGAAGGCCATCGACGCGCTGGTGGCGGAGCAGAAGGTGGAGTCCGCCGCCCAGGCCACCGAGGCCCGCCTGGAGCGGGCGAAGCAGACCGCTGACGAAGCCGAGTGGACTCGCGCCCTGGTTCGCACGGTGCAACTGCGGACGGCGCTGCACGGCTACGAGACAGCGGTGCGCTTCCTGCGCGAGCAGCCCTGGCCTCAGGGCGCGCTGCATCGTGCGACGCTGAACCTCTTCTACGCCAACGCGCTCGTCACCTATGCGCAGGCGTATGGCTGGGAGGTGCGCCAGCGCGAGGCCGTGGCCTCCACCGGCCCGGTGGACCTCAAGGCGTGGACGCACGAGCAGATTCTCACCGAGGCGCAGCGGGCCTACGAGGACGTCTGGACGCAGCGGGAGCAGCTCGGCTCCGAGCCCGTCAAGGCGCTGGCCGAGTACATCCGGCCCAACACGTACCCGGCGGGGCTGCGCTCCACGCTGCGCGATGCCGTGTCCTATCTGCGCGCGAGCCTGCTGGCGGACAGCTCGCACTGGCGGCCCGAGCAGGCCAACGACGTGTACCGGTTGAAGCTCGACGCGCTCCTGGAAGGTACGCCCGCGGTGGCGCTGACGGACCCGGGCGTCCATCCTTTGGAGAAGGTGGCCGCGGTGCTCGGGGACCTGGAGGCGTGGCACCGCGCCGCGGGCCGGCGCGAGTCGGCGCTGGAGGCCCGCCTCCAGCGTTACACCGTGCTGCAACAGCACTTCACGGACAAGGACGACCGGACCCGCATCCGCCGGCACCTCGCGGCGTTCCTGACCGCGTTCGGTGACGTGCCCTGGTCCAGCATGGGGCAGGCGCAGCTCGCGGAGATGGAGCTCCGGGCGAACCACGGCGTGCAGGCCCACGCGCTGGCGAAGGCGTGCGCGGCGTCACATCCCAAGTCGCTGGGGGCCCAGCGCTGCAAGACGCTCCTGGCCTCCATCGAGGCCCCTGACTTTCGCTTGGGGGCCATGCTGTCGGACGGGCCCCAGCGCCGCTCCATCGAGGTCACCCACCGCAACATCTCCCGGCTGCACTTCCGCGCCTACTCCATCGACGTGGAGAAGCAGCTCGCCAAGGCGGGCGCCTACGCCATGCTGCCGGAAGGCGACCAGCTGCGCGCCCTCATGAAGAACCAGCGCGCGGTGGCCACCTGGAGCGTCCCGCTGCCGAAGACGGGGGACTTCCGGGAGCACCGCACCTTCGTCACGCCGCCTCTGGAGGCGAAGGGGACGTACGTCATCGCGGCCTCCGCCCACGAGGACTTCCGGGCGAAGGGCAACCGCGTCGTGGCGGTGTATCTGACGGTGACGCCCTGGGTGGTCATCTCCCACGCCTCGGGGGGCAGCCTCGTCGAGGCGCGGGTGGTGAACGGGGAGACGGGCGTGCCGGTGCCGAAGGTGCCGCTGCGGCTCATCCTCACGGACTACCAGAAGGGATTCAGTGTGGCGGCACGCGCCACCACCAACGCAGAGGGCATGGCCACCTTCGACGCGCCGCCGGGCTCGGGCTACCGGAACTACCTGCTGGTCGCCGGAAGCGGGCGCGACCTGCTGCTCCACCCCAGCGGTGTCCCCTTCTACAGCCGGCATGAGCCAGGGGAGTCCCGCAACGCCCTGGTCTTCACCGACCGCGCCGTGTACCGGCCCCTGCAGAAGGTCCAGTGGAAGGCGGTGGCCTACAGCGGCCGCGGCGACCAGGCACGGTACCAGGTGCTGGCGGGCAGGACGCTTCGCGTCTCGCTGATGGACCCGAACCACCAGGAGGTGGAGTCCCGGGAGGTCCAGACCAATGACTTCGGCTCGGCGGCGGGCGAGTTCACGATTCCCACGGGCCGTGTGCTGGGCGCGTGGTCCGTGCGCGTGAGCCTCGGCGGACGCGCCTCCATTCGCGTGGAGGAGTACAAGCGGCCCACCTTCGAGGTGACACTGAAGGACGCGCAGGCGCCGCTGCGCCTCAACCGTCCCGCGACGTTCCAGGGCGAGGCCCGCTACTACTTCGGCATGCCGGTGACGTCCGGCTCGGTGCGGTGGCGCGCGTACCGCGAGCCGGTGCTGCCCTGGTGGTGGTGGGGCCCTCGCGCCGCCTCCCAGGAGCGGCAGGTGGTGGCGACGGGCACGTCTCCCCTGGGCGAGGACGGGGCCTTCTCCATTGGCTTCACGCCCCAGGCGGATGAGCGGGAGGTGGGCACGCCCGGCCTGACCTGGAACTACCGCATCGAGGCGGATGCGACCGATGAAGGCGGGGAGACGCGCTCGGCCACCCGGGCCTTCCGCCTGGGCTTCGTCGCGGTGGAGGCGCGCGTGGACTCGGACACAGGCTTCTTCCGCGAGGGCACGGCGGCCTCGGTCCGTCTGACGCGCTCCACGCTGGACGGCGCGCCGCAGCCGGGCCCCGGCCGGTGGCGGCTGGTGGCCCTGACGCAGCCGCCGCTCCCGCTGATGCCCGCGGATGAGCCCGGCGAGCCGCCCGTATTCGTGGACTCGGAGGCGGTGCATACGCCGACACCCGGGGATGCGCTCCGCGCGCGCTGGTTCGGGGCGTATTCGCCGGAGTCCACGCTGCGCGGCTGGAAGGATGGGGCCGAGCTGGCGAAGGGCGCGGTGGAGCACGACGCGGAGGGCCTGGCCCAGGTGATGCTGCCCGCGCTGAAGGCCGGCGCCTACCGGCTGCACTACGAGACGACGGATGCCTTCGGCCAGACGTACACCGTGGGGCGTGAGCTGCTGGTGGCTGGGCAGGGGGGAGGCATCGCGCTGCCCGCGAATCTGGTGGCGGAGCGTGAGACGGCGCGCGTGGGGGAGACGGCACGGCTGATGGCTGTCTCGGGATTCGAGGGGCAGCCGCTGCTGCTCGACGTCTACCGCGGGGAGAAGCGCATCTCGCGGCGCTCGCTCATCGCGGGGAAGTCCCCCCAGGTGGTGGAGGTGCCCGTGACGGCGGAGCTGCGCGGTGGCTTCACGGTGGTGCTGTCGACCGTGCGCGACTACCAGTTCCTGAGCTTCTCGAAGTCCATCTTCGTGCCCTGGGACGACAAGGAGCTGCAGTTGGAGTTCGCCACGTTCCGCGACACGCTGCGGCCGGGGGCCCGGGAGACGTGGCGGGTGACGGTGAAGGGCCCGCGGGGCGCGAAGGTCGAGGCGGGGGCGGCGGAGCTGCTCGCGTACATGTATGACCAGTCGCTGGACCTGTTCGCGAAGCAGGCGCCTCCGAGCGTGGCGGGGCTGTATCCCCGGTGGAATACGTTCATGGACCTGCGGCCGTCGGTGGGCACGGCGGACACCCACTGGCTGGTGAACGACGCCTACGGCGAGGTGGCGGGCTGGCCGCACCCCCAGCCGGACGCGTTGCGCTTCGAGGATGGCTATGGACTGGGCGGCCCCGGTCGGCTCGGCTTCAGGGGCCGCGGTGCCGGGGGAGGGGGGCGCGCGTATGTCGCCGAGGCGGCCCGTCCCGCGCCGATGGAGAGCAGGCGGGAGATGGCAGGGGCGCCTCCGCCTCCGGCGCCTGCCGCGGTCACTCGAATGAAATCGATGGCGAGTCCGGCCCAGGAGGAAGCGCTCAGTGATGGGAATGCCCAGGAGCCCTCCGCGCCGGCCCTGCGGTCGAACTTCGCGGAGACGGCGTTCTGGGTGCCGCAGGTGCTCACCGGCGCTGACGGCTCCGCCACGCTGGAGTTCACCGTGCCGGACTCGGTGACGGCGTGGAGCGTCTGGGTCCATGCGCTCACCCGCGACCTGAAGGGCGGCTCGTTGCAGCGCACCTCCCGCAGCGTGAAGGAGCTGATGGTGCGGCCCTACGTGCCGCGCTTCCTGCGGGAGGGCGACCGCGCCGTGCTGGAGGTCCTGGTGAACAACGCCGGTGCCCGGCCGCTCCAGGGGACGCTCACGCTGGACATCGTGGATCCGGAGACGCAGAAGAGCGTGCTCGCAGACTTCGGCGTCCGGACCGCGGCGCAGGGCTTCGACGTGGCGGCGGGGAAGGGGACGCGGGTGCGCTTCCCGCTCTCCACACCGGCTCGCGTGGGCACCGTGGCCTTCCGGGTGGAGGCCCGCGCGGGCAACGTGAGCGATGGTGAGCTCCGCCCGCTTCCGGTGCTGCCGGGCCGGATGCACCTGTCGCAGTCACGCTTCGTGACGCTGAAGGGCCAGGACGGAAAGACGATGCGCTTCGAGGACCTGCGCACGGGGGGAGACCCGACGCGGGTGAACGAGCAACTGGTCGTCACGGTGGACACGCAGCTCTTCTATTCGGTGCTCCAGTCGCTGCCGTACCTGGTGAACTACCCCTACGAGTGCACGGAGCAGACGCTCAACCGCTTCGTGTCGGCGGGCATCCTGTCCAGCCTCTACGGACAGTATCCGTCGGTGGCGCGGATGGCGAAGACGCTGAGCGAGCGCCCCACCCGCTTCGAGACGTGGGACGCGGTGGACCCCAACCGGAAGATGTCGCTGGAGGAGACGCCCTGGCTGGAGATGGCGAAGGGGGGGCCGGAGCTGGACGCTGGCCTCGTCAAGGTCCTGGACCCGAGGGTCGCCGCCGCCGAGCGCACGTCCGCGATGGCCAAGCTGCGAAAGGCGCAGACGTCCAGCGGAGGCTTCCCCTGGTGGCCGGGGGGGCCGCCGTCGCCGTACATGACGCTCTACATCGTGCACGGCCTGTCCCGGGCGATGGAGTTCGGTGTGGAGGTCCCGCCGGAGATGACCCGCGCCGCGTGGGGCTACCTGGCGCGCCACTTCCGCGAGGACTACTCGACGAGGTTGATGAAGGAGGGGCGTGGCTGGGAGTTCCTCACCTTCCTCAACTACGTGGCCTCCGCGTACCCGAACGCGAGCTACACCGGCGAGGCGCTGACCGGCGCCGAGCGCGAGCGCATCCTCGCCTTCAGCTACGAGCACTGGAAGAAGCACTCGCCGTACCTCAAGGGATACCTGGCGCTCACGCTCAAGCGCGCCGGGCGCAAGGCGGACGCGGAGCGCGTCTGGGCGAGCGTCATGGACTCCGCGAAGACGAGCGACGAGCTGGGCACGTACTGGGCGCCGGAGGACCGGAGCTGGCTCTGGTACAACGACACCACGGAGACGCATGCCTTCGCGCTGCGCACCCTGACCGAGCTGAACCCGAAGGACGCCCGGCGCGAGGGATTGGTCCAGTGGCTGCTGCTGGACAAGAAGCTCAACCACTGGAAGTCCACGCGGGCCACGGCGGAGGCGCTGTACGCGCTGGTGAAGTACCTCCAGGCGGAGGGCGCGCTGGGCGTGCGCGAGGACGCCACGGTGACGGTGGGCCCGCGCGTGGTGCGCATGTCCTTCGCGCCGGACGAATACACGGGCAAGAAGAACCAGGTCGTCGTCCCCGGGCCGGAGCTGGAGCCAGCGACGATGAGCTCCGTGCGGGTGGAGAAGACGACGCCGGGGTTCGCCTTCGCGTCCGCGACGTGGCACTTCTCCACGGAGAAGCTGCCGGACAGCGAGCGGGGCGACTTCTTCCAGGTGTCCCGGCGCTATTTCCTGCGCGAGCGGCAGGGGCGCGAGGCCGTGCTCACGCCCCTGCGCGAGGGCGCGGTGGTGAAGCCAGGAGACGAGGTGGAGGTGCAGCTGTCCCTGCGCGCGAAGCACGCGGCGGAGTACGTGCACCTGCGGGACCCGCGCGCCGCGGGCCTGGAGCCGGAGAACGTGCAGTCCCGCCACCGCTGGGACCTGGGCATCGTCTGGTACGAGGAGACGCGCGACTCCGGCACCAACTTCTTCTTCGAGCGGCTGCCCGCCGGTGAGTACACCTTCAAGTACCGGCTGCGCGCCAACATGGCCGGCACGTTCAAGGTCGGCCCCGCCACCGTTCAGTCCATGTACGCGCCGGAGTTCACCGCGTACTCGACCGGGGCGGTGCTCAAGGTGGGCACGTCGAAGTAACCAGGGGGGCAACAGTCCACCGACTGTACGCCAACTGATTCGACAGGCATGAGGCTCCGGGTGGGGACGCGTCCACCACCCGGAGCGCGGGCCTGTCAGTCCCCGCAGGTGGCCTTGTCGTCCGTGGGGTGCAGGGTGGCGATGCCGTAGGTCCCGTTTCGCGTTCCGCACCACACGCGCCAGTTCGTCCCGCCCAGGTCTGGAGCCGAGTACACGCCGCCTTCCTTCTTCGCCCCGCCGCGCGCACAGCACCGCGCGAAGGCCCGCGTGCCAATCGCCACCAGCCCCACCGCGTCCGGCGAGCGGGAGAAACCGCCGATGCGCTTCTCTCCGCAGGACCAGGGGGACACGCCCTTGAAGCGGACGAGGTACGCATCGCCCTTCAACGCGGCGTTGCCGCGCGCCGGGCCCTGGTAGCAGACGCGCCCCTCCGCCTCGAGCTGGGCGTAGCGCGGGAGGAAGTGCAGTCCGCCAATGGGGCCCCGGTCCCAGTCGTCGCCGCAGAAGACGTGCGTGAAGGCGTTGCGCGGCCCGGTGCTCACCCACAGGCTCGTGAGCCAGTCGAGGTTGGCCTGCCGCGCCCCGGGGCGGCCCGCCACCGACAAGGCCCGCTGGATGCGCGCGTCGTCGTAGTGACGGGAGAGGAAGCGCCGCACGTCGCCCTCGCTCACGCTGACGTCCGGGCGCGCGGGGCACAAGTCCAGCACCTCCCGGTCCATCGCCGTCAGCGGAGGCGGCTTCGCGAACAGCGGCGCCTGGTCACACGAAGTCGCGCAGCCCGTTGCGGGCTTCCAGCTCGCGGGCGCGGCCTGCTCCTCATCGGCGTCGCTGTCATCTCGCCGCGCGGCGCGCGCCGCCGCGTTGCCCGCGGGCGCCCGCATCACCACCGGGCGGACGGCCAGGGCGTCCTCCTGGGTGCCCTTGGCCTCGCGGACGGCCAGCCCTCGCGCCCGGGCCTGCTGGGCCGAGTGGGCGCGGTCCGCCGCCACCAGGGCCGCGGCGCTCGGCGTGGGAGGCGCGATGGATTCCGGCGCGCCTTCGCACAGCACCCAGCCCTCCGCGGACGCGCCGCGCAGCTTGCACCAGGCCCGGCCGGGGCCGCCCTTCTTCAGCAGCGGGTAAGGCGTCCCCGGCGCCACCGTGAAGACGACCTTGCGGGACTCGGGCTGCTCGACGGCGTCCACCGCGACGTCGGAGACGAAGGCGCCCGGGCCCGCGAGGGCCGGCAGCGAGGCGCTCAGCAACAGGGCAAGACAGGGGAGGGGAAGACGCATGGCGCACGGGAGTGTACAGCAGTCCCCGCCGTGCCCCCGGGAGGAGGGGCACGGGGGCATGTCCTGCGCCTGTGACGGCCGTCAGCGGCCGGGCATTCAACCGAGCTTCACGCGGGCGACCTTCAGCTTGCCCACCTGCACCGTGTACTCGCCCGCGCCCAGCTCGGCCTTGGCGTCCACCACCTTCTCGCCGTTGACGCGCACGCCGCCCTGCGCCATCAGCTTGCGCGCCTCGGTGGCGGACGCCACCAGCTTCGTCTCGGGCAGCAGCTTCGTCACCAGCAGCGTCTGCGCGCCGCCCAGGGACACCTCCACCCGGGGCAGCTCGTCGGTGGACAGCTCCTTCTTCGCGAAGCGCTTCTCGAAATCCTCGGCGGCCTTCTTCCCGGCCTCCTCGCCGTGGAAGCGCGCCGTCATCTCCTGCGCGAAGCCGACCTTGATGGCCTTCGGGTGCAGCGCGCCGGACTCCACCTGGGCGCGCATCTCCGCCAGCTCCTTGCGCGTCTTCGACGAGAGCAGCTCGTAGTACCGCCACATCAGGTCGTCGGTGATGCTCATCAGCTTGCCGAAGATGGTGTCCGCCGGCTCGTCGATGCCCACGTAGTTGTCCAGGCTCTTGGACATCTTGTCGCCGACGATCTTCCCATCCACGAGCTTCGCGTTGAGGCCCTCCAGGATGGGGCCCGTCATGATGACCTGGGGCGCCATGCCCTCTTCCTTCATCAACTGGCGGCCCACCAGCAGGTTGAAGAGCTGGTCCGTGGCGCCCAGCTCCACGTCCGCCTTGAGCACCACCGAGTCGTAGCCCTGCAGGAGCGGGTAGAGGAACTCGTGGATGGAGATGGAGACCTCGCCGCGGAAGCGCTTCTTGAAGTCGTCACGCTCCAGCATGCGCTGGACGGAGTAGCGCGAGGCCAGGCGGATCATCCCCTCCGTCCCCAGCGTGTCCAGCCAGGTGGAGTTGAAGCGGACCTCCGTCTTGTCCGGGTCCAGCACCTTGAAGACCTGCTTCTTGTAGGTCTCCGCGTTGGCCTTCACCTCGTCGCGCGTCAGCGGCGGGCGCGTGGCGTTGCGGCCTGTCGGGTCGCCAATCAGGCCCGTGAAGTCGCCGATGAGGAACACCACCGTGTGGCCGAACTCCTGGAAGCGGCGCATGCGCGTCAGCAGCAACGAGTGGCCCAGGTGCAGGTCCGGCCGGCTCGGGTCGAAGCCCGCCTTGATGATCAGCGGCTTGCCCGTGTCGTAGGAATACCGGAGCTTCTTCTTCAGGTCCTCGGGCACGTGGAGGTCCACCGTGCCACGGGTCACTTCTTCGAACTGCTCCTCGGGGGTCGCCTTGCGCAGCGCGTCCGGATTCATGGCGCCGCAAGCTACCCGAAGTGCGGCGGGGGTGGAGGGACTTCCTCCCGCGTGTTTCAGGTGCCTGGCAGGTGCTCGCGCACGCGCTGGATGCCGCGCGCGCGGCCGGTGGCGTCGTCGATGTCCACCACCACGCCCTGGAGGTACACCAGCCGCTCGGCCACCTCGTAGGGCGCCGCCCTGCCCAGGAATCGCGCCAGCGAGGACTCCTTCTTCATCCCGATGACCGAGTCGAGCGGACCGCACATGCCCACGTCGGTGATGAAGGCCGTACCGCCGGGCAGGATGCGCTCGTCCGCCGTCTGCACGTGCGTGTGCGTGCCCACGACCACCGAGACGCGGCCATCCAGGTGGACGCCCATGGCGTTCTTCTCACTGGAGGCCTCGCAGTGCATGTCCACCAGGATGCAGGGCGTCTGCTGGCGCAGCTCCTCCACCAGCCCTTCCACGACCTCGAAGGGGCTGGCCTCGGTGCGCATGAAGACGCGCCCCTCCAGGTTGATGACGCCCAGCGCGCGGCCATCCGGGAGCTTCACCACGCCGTGGCCCTTGCCTGGCGTGCCCTTGGGGTAGTTGGCCGGACGCAGCAGCAGGTCCGGATGCTCCTTCACCCAGGAGAGGATGGCCTTCTTGGAGTAGAAATGATTACCGCTCGTCAGCAACTGGACGCCGCTGTCGAGCAGGTAGCGCGCTGTCTCGGAGGTGATGCCCGAGCCCTGGTCGCTGTTCTCCGCGTTGGCGACCACCACGTCCACGCCGTGCTCCGCGCGGACCCTCGGGAGGAGCGTGCGGACCGCCTGGAGCCCCGGGCGGCCCACCACGTCTCCCATGAAGAGGACTTTCACGTATCGAGGAAGTCCCAGTCGCGGTACAGGCCGCGCAGGGACTCAGACTCCGTTACGACCAGGTCCATGTCGACGTCATCCCCAGTCGTGGGCAGCACCGGGACGACCTGGTCATTGAAGGCCAGGCCCACCCGACGGCTGCGCTGGCTGGCCGCGCGGAGGGTGGCGTCGTAATAACCGCCTCCGCGCCCCAGCCGCTTGCCGTCCCGGGTAAAGCCCAGGCCCGGCACCACGAAGAGGTCAATCTGGTCCACCGCGATGAGGTCCGAGGAGTTGCTGGGCTCCCGAACCCCCAGCCGCCCCGGCTCCAGCTCGCTTTCCGACTTGATGGCCCGGAACGAAAGAATCCGCCCGTGAACATGTGAGAGCGGGTAGCAGACAATCTTGCCGTCCTGCAGCGCCGCAATCAGGATATCCC
>Ga0182745_1002371_pt1 | contig 16943 bp, 15 predicted proteins | sample eDN3rd30CKraftBY_FD_128523 | JGI IMG/M metagenome (GOLD analysis project Ga0182745, IMG submission 128523) | Enriched backyard soil microbial communities from Emeryville, California, USA - eDNA 3rd pass 30_C Kraft BY (version 2) (version 2) | ecosystem: Environmental > Terrestrial > Soil >...
AGGCCCCGGCCCCGTCTGAACCTCAAGGGAAGCAACAGCCGCTGGCGGCATGCCCCTCCCTCGATTGGTGGCCCATAAATGGGGATCACCCTTGCGATTTCAATGGTCACCGTGAAAAATTTCTCAAGGCTCGGGAGGGTCCTGGCGCGGCTTGTCGAGCGGCGGGCGCGATTCGGGCTCGCGGGTGAATTCGCCTTCGTAGAAACGGCCCTCCCCAGGCCGCGCGCCGCCGCCGCGGTACGTGAACGCGGTGAAACCGCCGCCCTGCCCGCCAAGGGCCTGCAGCCGGCCCGAGCGCAGCAGCCAGCGCGCCACCAGCTTGCGGGAAGGCGGCAGAATCAGGCACAGGCCCACGGTATCCGACAGGAAACCCGGCATTATGAGTAGAATGCCGCCCAGGCCCAGCAGCATCCCTTCGGCCAGTTCCTGCCCCGGCAGCTCGCCCTGCTGCAGACGCTGCCGGACCCGCGTCAGCGTGCTGAAGCCCTGGTAGCGCAGCACCTGCATACCGACCACGCCGGCAAGCAGCAACAGCCCCACAGTGGGCAGTACGCCGATTTCGCCACCGATCTCGATCAGGAGCCACAGCTCCACGATTGGCAGCAGGATGAACAGCAGGAACAGTCCGCGCATGGGGTATCCGATCACTTGACCTCAGCTTCGAGAGATAAGGGCTTATATGAAGGTATCAAGAGCCGGGGCGACGGTGCCACCCTCCGCCTCGCAACACAACGCCACCGGCCTGAGCCTGCGCGAGGAAATCTGGCAGTGGGTGGCCGCCATTCCGCCCGGCCGGGTAGCCACCTATGGCCAGATCGCCCGCCTGGCCGGCTTTCCCCGCCATGCCCGCTACGTGGGCACCACCCTGAAGAACCTGCCCAAGGGCAGCACCCTGCCCTGGTACCGGGTGCTGCGCGGCAACGGCGAATCCGCCTTCCCCGTCGGCAGCCCCGGCTATCGCCGCCAGCGCAAACTGCTGCAGAACGAAGGCGTCATGCTGCTCAGCGGCAAGGTGGCGCTCAAGCGCTTTCAATGGGAGCTGTAGGCAGGCGCCCACGCCCAGCGTTATTGCCCTGTAAAGGTGCGGATTTCCAGCTATTTTGCCCCAAATTGGGGCATTCACACCCAACCGTTAATTAACCGTTGTCAAACAGTTAATTAGACCGGTTCCTCCACCAAACCCTCTATCCTTGCGCGTTTTTCGTCGAGCCCCCCAATCCTGTTCGCGCATGAGGTAATCAAGTGAAGCGTCGGCATTCCCCTGCCCGCAAGTCCAAGTCTGTCCTCACCCTGAGGAATCTCCGCGCCACAGGCCCGCTATTGCTTGCGGCCACGCTGGCGCAGGGGCAACAGGCGCCGAATGGCACGGCCAGCCCGCCCGAGGAAATCCTGGTGACGGCCACCCGCTCGACGCAGCGCCTGAGCCAGTTGGGCAACGCCATCAGCGTGCTCGATCTGGAAACCATCGAACGCGAGCAGGCGATCAGCGTGCCCGAGCTTCTGGTGCGAACCCCCGGCGTACACTTTACCCGTCCGGGCGGGGTGGGCCAGAACACCACCGTGCGCATCCGCGGCGCCGATGCCGACCACACCGTGCTGGTGATCGACGGTGTCAGGCTCAACGACCCCTCCACCACCGGCGGCGGCGCCAACCTGGGTGAGCTCATGGTGGGCGACATCGCACGCATCGAAGTGCTGCGCGGGGTACAGTCCACCCTGTGGGGCAGCCAAGCCATCGGCGGCGTGGTCAACGTAACTACCGCCACCCCCACCGAGCCCTTGAGCGGCAATCTGCGCACCGAAGCCGGTTCCTACGGCACCGGCATGATCAAAGGCGGCGTCGGTGGCCGGCGCGACGCCCTGCAGTGGCGCCTGGCGGCCTCGCATTACGATACCGAAGGCATTTCGTCGCTGGATACGCGCTTGGGCGGGCGGGAAAAGGACGGCTACCGCAACACCAGTGCCAGCGGCACCCTGCGCTATGACTTCACCGACGCGCTGCAGCTGGACCTGCGCGGCTTCTACTCCGATGGCAAGACCGAGCTCGACCAGGTCAGCACCAATGCCAATAGCCGCGACAGCGATGCCTACACGCTGATGGAAAGCCTGATCGGCTACGCCGGCCTGAATTTGGCGCTGTTCGATGGACGCCTGCAGAACCGCGTGTCGCTGCAACAGACCCGCAACGACGGCAACCGCATCGATCCCGCCCAGGCCAACAACCCGGTGACGCGCGACACCCTGGGCCGCAGCAAGCGTATCGAATATCAGGGCATCGCCGATGCGAACGACTGGCTCGACGTGGTGTTCGGCCTGGAACGCGAGCGCGCCGACGTTTCCTATGCCTCGCCCACCGCCGCCATCCCCAACCCGCTGCCGCGCATCAATGAGGTCGGCATCGACAGCGCCTATCTGCAGTTGCAGGTGGAACTGAGCGAAGCGCTGCATCTGACCTTCGGCACCCGGCGCGACGATCATGACACCTTCGGCGCGCAACAGAGCCACCAGGTTACCGCGGCGTGGGCCTTCAACGACGGCAACACCCTGTGGCGTTCCAGCTGGGGCACGGGCTTCAAGGCGCCCACCATGTACCAGCTCTTCGACGCCCGCTACGGCAATCCCGACGCCCAGCCGGAAGAGGCGCTGGACAGCTGGGACACCAGCGTCGAACAGCATTTTCTCGAGCGCCGCGCGATGGTGTCCGCCGGATATTTCTTCACCAAAACTAAGAACCTGCTGGTAGTCACCCAATGCACCGCGGCGCCGGCGCATCCCTTGTGCCAGGGCACCGGCCATCCCGGGTTCTACTCCAACGTGGACATGAGCGAGGTGAACGGCGTGGAACTGCAGGGTTCGCTGCAGCTTACGCCGCAATGGTTCGTGAACACCAACTACACCTACACCCGGGCGCTCGACATGGACGGCAACCTGGACCTGCCGCGCACGCCGCGGCGCATGGTGGGCATCGAACTGAGCTACGAAGCGCCCTGGGGCCTGAAGGCCGGCTTCGCCACGCGTTACGTCAGCGACAGCTTCAACGATGCCGCTAACCTGCAGCCGCTCAAGGGCTACGCGCTGACCGACATCCGCGCCTCCTATCCGCTCACCGACCGGGTGGAAGTCTATGGACGCGTCGACAACGCATTCGACCGCTACTACGTCACCAACCTGCGCTACGCCACGCTGGGCCGGGGCGCCTATGCCGGCGTCCGCGTGAACTTCTGAGTGCGCGTGCCCGTCTGGCTGGCCCTTGCCTCGCGCGTACTCGCCGCCACCGCGGGGGCCTACGTCTGTAGCGTGCTGGGGGCCCTGGCACTGTCGCGCCTGCTGCCGCTGGCACTTGGCCCGGCCACCATGGCCGGCATGCTGGCGAGCTTTTGGATTTTCTGTCTGTGCGCGCTCTGGGCATTTGCGCCTCAGCGCCCCGCCATGGCGTGGCTGGGCCTGGTGGCATTCGGCGCGCTGTGTGGCCTTGGCCTCGGTCTCGGTCTCGGTTGAGGGGGGAACGAAAATGCTGCAGGGTGTGATGCAACGCATGGCCTGGCTGCATACTTGGCTTGGCCTCTGCGTGGGCTGGCTGGCCTACTTCGTGTTCGTGCTGGGTTCGGTCGCCTATTTCGATACGGAAATTGATCGTTGGATGCGCCCGGAGCTGCCGCTGCGCACGAGCGCGGCGCAGGCCATTCCCAGTACGCAAAGCATCGTCAGCGCCTACCGCTATCTGGACGGCGAGCCGCTGGCAGAGGGCGCGCAGGTGTGGGAAATCGTCGCCCCCCAAGGGCATGAGGTGGCTCACCTGAGCGCCGGCTGGCGCCAGCCACAATCCGGCGGGCGCATGTCCCGCGGCATATCCAGCGGCACGCGCCTGCTCGACTACGACGGCACGCCGCTGATAGCGCCACGCGCCACCGGCGGCGGCTATGCGCTGTACCGGCTGCACGTGCAACTGCATTACCTGCCACGGCTGACCGGGTTCTACCTCACCGGCATCTGCGCCATGGCCGTCTTGCTTTGCGTGTTCAGCGGCATCGTGCTGCACAAGCGCCTGCTGCGCGATCTGTTCCTGTTCCGCCCGGACAAACGCGCCCGCTCCTGGCTCGATGCCCACACCACCGTCGGCACCATGGCCATCCCCTACCTGATCTTCATGGCCTACAGCGGCCTGGTGTTCCTCAATTCCAGCTACCTGCCCTGGCTGGTCGACGGCAACTTCGGCGACAACGGCCGTTCGCGCTACATCGCCACCGTATTTCCCCGCCATGCCATCCCCGCGCCGGCCGGCATCGCCGCCCCCACGCTCACGCCGGAGACGATCTTCACGCGGACACAACAGCACTGGGGCGGGAGCGAACTGGCCGCCTACACCATCTGGAATCCCGGCGACGCCAACGCCCGGATCGGCGTGGAGCGCGCGCGCCATGGCGTGGAACGCGGCAATGAGCAGTTGTTGTTCGACGGCGTGTCGGGCGAACTGCTGGAAGCCCGGGAAGCGCCACGCTCGACACCGCGGCGAGTCTATGACGCCATTCTTGGCATCCATGAAGGCAACTTTGCCCCCGGCTGGCTGCGCGCGCTCTATTTCGCCGCCGGCCTGCTGGGCAGTTCGGTAATTGCCACCGGTTCGATCCTGTGGGTACACAAGCGCCTGCCGCGCCATGCGGCGCAGCGCCCCACGCTCGGCTGCATGCTGGCGCAGCGTCTGAACGTGGGCGTGTTCGCGGGCCTGCCGATCGCGCTTGCGGCCTATTTCTGGGCCAACCGGCTGCTGTCTGCGGACTTCGAGACGCGTGCCGCCTGGGAGATGCATGCGCTGTTTCTCACCTGGGGCATTTGCCTGCTTTTCGGCCTGTTCCGCTCACCTGCACGCAGTTGGCGGGAACTCTGCGTGTTGGCCGCCGCGGCCTATCTGCTGTTGCCGCTCCTCAATGGCCTTTGCTCCGAACGCCATCTGGGGGTCACGCTGCCGGCGGGCGACTGGGGCCTGGCAGGGATCGACCTGGCCCTGCTGCTAATCGGTATCGTCTTCGGCGCACTGGCCTGGTGGCTGGATTTCCGCCGGCGGCGCAGCTTGCCGCACAGAGCAGATCCACTGTTCGCGCCGGCAGGCTTCGGCGGTAACCGGCCATGCTGATGGGCAGCGTGATACTGGCGCTGACCGGCATGAGCCTTTGCTATCGCGCGCTGCAAAATGCCACACGGACGCAGCGCGTCTGGCAACTGCCGGCCGCCGCATGCGCGTTGCTGCTGTCGCTGTGCGGCCTGGCACTCGCCAGCAGGTCCTGGGGCATCGGCCTGATCGCCTGGATGGGCCTGTTGATGGCCTGCCATGGCCTGCTGGTGTTCCTGGCCCCGTATCTGCCCGGCGCCCTGCGGCAGGGCGCGCGCGCCTCCAGTTCTCCCCCATCGACTTCCTGACCAGGCTCCCCTACCGACATGACCATGAACCCCGTAGCGCTGTGCTCTTGCTCAAGTTTCTTCGCCACCTCCACCCGGCACTTTCCATGGGGTTCCCTGCTGCTTTGCGTCCTGCTCGCCACCCTGCTGGGCAGCATGCCGGCCCGCGCGCAGCAAAGCACTGACGCAGGCCCCACGGTACTGCTGCTGGCAGTACCCGAGGCCCAGCGCGCCAAGCTGGAAATGCTGGCCGCGCTGGCGCGCGGCAAAGGCTTCGTACCGCAAATACAGTACGTCAACGAAGCGGAGCCCGAGGCCATCGTGCAGGCCATCGAACAGGCGCAACTGATACTGGTGGACTGGGTGACATCAGGCCCCTACGAAGCCCTGCTCGCCACCTACGGCGATAGCTTCGCGGCGCACCCTGGCGTGGTGTTTCCCGGGCGCGACTACCAGCGGCCCGGACTCAGCGCCGGCCTGAGCGCGGAACAGGCCAGCATGCTGTTCGACTACTACGACAGCGGCGGCCGCGACAATTTCGACAACATGTTCCAATACCTCAAGACCACGGTATTCGGGCTGGACACGACAGCCGCCGTACCGCCAGACATGCTGCCCGAAGAAGGCCTGTACCACCCAAACGCCGCACGCCTCTTCAGCAGCCTGGACGCCTTTCTCGACTGGCGGCAGGCCGACCCCGCCCAGCCTTTCGTAGGCGTAGGCTTCATGCGCGGCGACCTGGAACAGAACCGCATGGACTATATCGATGCCGTCATCGCCGCGCTGGAGCAGCGCGGCCTGAACGTGGTGGGCTATTTTCACCCCACCAACGGCGCCTCCGCGCACCTCTTCTACCGCAACGCCGACATGCCGCCGGCACTGGCCGCCGGCGAACTTGCGCCGGGTACTCGGCTGCCACCGCCCGCGCTCGATCTCGCGGTGACCTTTCGCGGGGTGATGACCTCGCCGGGGCTGCGCCACCTGGAACATGAGGCCATGCAGTTGCCGATGCTCTCTGCGATGATCGACAACTCGCGCAACGTGCAGGCCTGGCTGGACTCCTCCGACGGCTACCCCAACACCAGCATGGCGGCACGCTGGACCAATGCCGAGATCGCCGGCTTCATCGATCCCATCGTGGTGGGCGCGCTTGGCGACGATGGCCTGCCCACACTGATCCCCGAGCAGCTGCAGGCGCTTCTGGAACGGGTGGAAAACTACCTGGCGCTCAGGCTCAAGCCCAATGCCGACAAGCAGCTTGCCATCTTCGTGTGGAACTCGCCCGAGGGCGAGGACAACTTTTCCGCCACCTATCTCAATGTGCCGCGCAGTCTGCTGGCCATCTTCACCGCGCTGCGCGGCGCCGGCTACCAAGTGGACGACATCGATGAAGCCACCCTGGTGGAAAAGCTCAAGCTGCTGACCCGCCCCTACTATCGCAGCGACGATGACGCCGCGCTGCGGCGCCTGTTGGCCGAAGGCCTCGCCGAACGGTATCCGGTGCAGGACTATCTCGACTGGTTCGCCAGCCTGCCCGAGGAACTGCGCCGGGATGTCGATGCCAACTGGCCCGATGCCGAAGACAATTACATGACCTTGGAAGAGGACGGCCAGCATTATTACGTAGTGCCCCGCCTGCGCCTGGGCAACGTGCAGGTGCTGCCCCAACCCATGCGTGGCTCGCAGCGGGCGCGGGAAAGCGAGATATTCCACGACAAGACCCTACCCGTGCACCACGCCTACCGCGCCATCTATCACCAGCTGACCGCGCGCGAGCCCGTGGATGCCTTCGTCAATCTCGGCACCCACGGCACGCAGGAATGGCTGTCCGGCAAGGAACTGGGGCAGTGGGTATACGACGATACCCAGTCCACCGTGAGCAACATTCCGGTGATCTACGCCTACAACATCGGCAACAGCGGCGAGGCGATGGTGGCCAAGCGCCGCGGGCGCGCGGTGCTGATCTCGCACAACACCCCCGCCTTCGCGCCCGCCGGGCTGCACGGCGAACTGCTCACCCTGCACGAACTGCTGCATCAGCTCGGCAGCCTGCAGCAGGGGCGGGTATTCGACAACACGCGCGAACAGGTGTGGACCGCCATGCAGGAGTCCGGGCTCGACCTGGAGCTGCAATTGAGCCGCGAGGACCTGCTGAATGATTGGGACACTGCCCATGCGCGCCTGCACGGCCATCTGGAAAGCCTCGCCGCGCTGTCGCAGCCGCTTGGCAAACACGTGTTCGGCAGTCCCGCCGAGCCGGCACATCTGTTGACCACGATTCTACAGATACTGGGGCAGGACTACCTGCGCGCCCTCGACCCCGCGGGCGAGCACGCGCTGCTGCAGGATTTCGAGGCGCTGACCGCCAGCGCGCCCTATCTCACGCTGCACGCCTATCTGATCGACGGCCAGCCGCTGCAAAACTTTCCCGCCACCCTGCAGGCCAGCCTGACGCAGGCACACGAATTATGGGACAAGTTCAACGGCGAACAGGAAATGGAGAGCCTCCTGGCCGCCCTGGAGGCGCGTTACGTGCCTCCAGGCACCGGTGCCGATCCGCTGCGCAACCCCGATGCGCTGCCCACCGGCAAGAACATCTATGTGTTCGACCCCAGCCGAATTCCCACGCAGGCGGCCTGGGAGGCCGGCGTCGCGCTGGCGGACAGCCTCCTGGCCAACTACCGCGAGGAACAGGGACATTACCCGGCCAAGGTGGCGCTGGCACTGTTTTCCACCGAATCATTCAACCATTACGGGGTGGTGGAAGCCGAAGTGCTGCATCTGCTTGGCGTGAAGCCGGTATGGAACCCCCGTGGCCAACCCACCGGCGTGGAAGTGATTCCCGCCAATGCGCTTGGCCGCCCGCGCGTCGACGTGGTGCTGACGCTCACCGGCGCCTACCGCGACAACCTGCCCGGCGTGGTGCGTTTCCTGCAGGAAGCCATCAACACCGTGGCCGCGCTGGACGAGCCTGAAAACCACGTGTTCCACAATACGCTCGCGCTGGCGCGCAGCCTGCAGCAGGAAGGGCTGGACGCGGAACAGGCCGCGCTGCAGGCGCGGCTGCGGGTGTTCGGCGCGGAACAGGGCCAGTACGGCACCGGCCTCAGCCAGGCCAGCCGCGCCAGCGATCTTTGGGATGAGGACAGCGCGCTGTCCGGGCTGTTCCTGGACCGCATGGCCACCACCTTCGGCAATGAAGACACCACCAGCAACAGGCGCGATGGCGCCCGCGGCCTGCTGCTGGAACAGCTCAAGGGCGTGGAGGTGGCGCTCATGTCGCGTTCGAGCAACAGCCAGGGGCTCTTGTCCTCGCAGGAGCCGTTCGAATACCTGGGCGGGCTGTCGCTGGCGATACGCGAGGCCAACGGCACGGCGCCCGCGCTGATGATCGCCGATCTGCGCAACACCGACGCCTTCGCGCACGAGAGCGTGGCCAGCTTCATCGGCAAGGAACTGCGCACCCGCATGTTCCATCCGCGCTGGATCACGGAAATGATGGCCGAAGGCTACAACGGCGCCACTGAATTCAGCGACAGCCTGGGCAACTTCTGGGGCTGGAACGTAATGGATGCCAGCGTGGTGCGCGCCGACCAGTGGCGAAACTTCTTCGACATCTACGTCGAGGACAGCCTGGACCTGGGCCTGCGCGAATTCTTCGAAACGCAGCATCCCGCCGCGCTGGCGCAGATGGCCGAGCGCATGCTAGAAGCGGTGCGCAAGGGCTATTGGGACGCGCCAGAGGAGGTGGTGGCCACGCTGGTGCAAACCTACCAGGACCTGAGTACGCGCTTCGACGTTCAAACCCGCAACGCGGCATTTGAGCAATTTCTCAGCGCCACGGCGCAGGGTTTTGGTCTGAACGCCCCGGGTGCCGCGTCACCACAGGGCGGTGGCCAGGCAACGCCCGAAGCCGTCAGCGGCCAGGTGCTGCGGCAAACGCCCACCGCCACCGCCCCGCCGGTACGGCCCTGGCTCTTGCTGCTGCTTGCCGCGCTGGTAGCCTGCGGCTTCGCCGCCAGCGCTTGGCAAAACCGCCGTTTCTCCGCCTCACCACAGGACTGATCCTTCATGAATCTGGAACTACTGTTATCCGACGTCACCCGTTACCTGATGCTGCCGGTATTGCTGGTGCTGGTGGGCATGTTCGCCTACGCCCTGCTTGCGCTCGGCGGCTTTGTGCATGAACTGCTGACGCGCCGTCTCAAACAGCGCTACGGTTCCGGCATTTCCCGTCTCGCGGCGCGGGCAGGCATCACGCAGAGCGAACTCGAACTGCAGTTGCTCAAGGAGCTGGAACGGCCACGCATCGTCAGCCGCGTGGCGCCGATGCTCGGACTGGTGGCCACCATGATCCCGATGGGACCGGCGCTGATGGCGGTGTCCGCCGGCGATTCCACCGGCATGGCGCAGCAGCTCATGGTGGCGTTTTCGGCGGTGATCGTGGCGCTGGTATCGGCGGCGATCTGCTACGTGATCCTGCTGGTGCGGCGGCGCTGGCTACTGGAGGAAATCGACGCCTGCCTGCGCGGGCAGGCGGCGGCCGGCCTGGCTGGCAGCAAGGGAACGGCGGCATGAGCGCACGCAAACCCCTGAACATCCTGGGCGACGACGATGGCGACGATCCGATCCTGAGCGTGGTCAATCTGATCGACGTGTTCCTGGTGGTGATCGCCGTGCTGCTGATCGTGATCGTGGACAACCCGCTCAACCCCTTCCAGAGCGACGACGTGGTGGTGGTGCGCAATCCCGGCAAGCCCGACATGGAGATCATCACCAAGGACGGCGAGGAACTCACCCGCTACCGCAGCAGCGGCGAAATCGGCGAGGGCCAGGGCATGCGCGCGGGCACCGCCTACCGCATGGAAGACGGCACCATGATTTACGTGCCGGAAGATCAGCCCTAGCGCGGCACTTGCTCCGATCCCGGGAAACAAAGAGAATCGACCGACCGCTCGCCCATAACAACACAACAGGCAGGAGAGCACGGCAATGGAGTTCCTTCCCAAGCGTTTGCAGGGCCTGTCGTTTGGCCTGATTCTGCTGAGCGGCCTGCTCAGCGCGTGCAGCCCCGGCGGCAATGAGGCCGCACAACCCCAAGCCCAGGCTGATACGCCACCAAGCGGCGCGGCGCCTGCCGGCGACATCCTCAGGGCCGGCCATCTGGGCCGCAGCATCGGCGACATCGGCCGCACCATCCACTTCTACCACGATCTGCTCGGCGCCGGCCTGGCCGGCAACCGTGATCCCCTGCCGCGCTTTTTCGCTTCGCAGCCGCTGACCGACTTCGTCACTTCGCCTCCCGAGGCCGAATACCGCGCCATCAACATGCCGCTGCCCGGCACCTCGGTGGAACCCGGCACCGTGCCGGAGATGGTGGTGGAAGTGATCGAGTTCCGTAATTTCGACCGCCATCAGTACCAGCCCGGCCTGCAGGATGCCGGGGTGTCCAACCTCAAGCTGATCGTGCGCGATCTGGACCGCGCGCTGGCCACGCTGAAGGAAGCGGGCGTGCTCATCTTGACTGAAGGCGGCGAACCGGTGGCGGTCACGCCCACGCCGGGATTGAGCGGCAGCGCCCGCGCCATCATCGTGCGCGATCCGGACGGCTATCCGGTGGAACTGGTACAGCTTACGCCCGCCCCCGCCAGCAACGCGCCGGCTGACAGCAACCTTCTCGGTGCCCACATTTCGCTGGTGGTGAACGATCTCGACACGTCATTGAACTTCTATTCCACCTTGCTCGGGCCGGACCTGCGCACCTGGAAGGCGGACGATTTCACGATGGACGCCGCCTACAACCAGCTGCGCAACACCCCCAACGCCGAACACCGCCTGGCCACCATGCTGCTGCCCGGCACCGCCACGATCATGGAACTGATCCAGTACCGCGGCATCGCCAGCACGCCCTACCGGCCCGAGGTGCAGGACATCGGCGTGGGCCACGTGGCCTTCATGGTCCGGGACATCGAACAGATGATGCAGCGCCTCGGCTCACTGGATACGCCCACGATGGGACGCAATGGCGGCTGGTATAACCTGGGGCCGACCACCCGCGCGCTCTACGCCCGCGACCCGGACGGCTTTTTTCTGGAGCTGATGGAAAATCAGCAATAACGGACCACCTGCGAGGGAACCCTCATGCTCAAGCGAAGCACTCTCACCAAAACATTGTTGCTCACATCGCTGCTCCTGCCGCTGGCCGGCCAGGGCCAGGCCCTGCCACCGCTGGAAGTATCGGCACCGGCCGGCGACGTGCTGCGTCCCGGCCATCTGGGCCGCCAGACCGGCGACATCGAACAGATCGTCCACTTCTACTACGACCTGCTCGGCACCGGCCTGCGCGGCGAACGCGACGAGCCACGCCCCTTCTGGACTTCGCCCGGCCTGATCGAATTCGCCAACACGCCGCAACAGGCGGATTTCCGCGCCGTGATCCTGCACCTGCCCGGCACCACCGCCGAGGCCGGCGGCGTGGAAATGACCGTGGAAGCCATCGAATTCCGCAACATGGAACGCCACCAGTACGTGCAGAACCTCGACGACATCGGCGGCTCGCACCTGGTGCTGCTGGTGCGCAACCTCGACAGCGCGGTGAGCAAGCTGAAGGAAGAAGGCGTGCGCATCGTCACCGAAGGCGAGGAGCCGGTGGCCGTGCCGCTGATGTACGGCGACAACCGCACCAAGCGCGCCATCATCGTGCGCGACCCCGACGGCTACCCGGTGGAACTGGTGGAGCTGACCCCCACGCCCGCCACCACCGCGCCGGCCGACAGCAATCTCATCGGCGCGCGCATTTCCGTGACCGTCGAAGACCTCGCCGCGTCGACCAAGCTGTACGAAGATCTGGTGGGTTCCGACATGAAATTCTGGACCAGCCCGGATTTCGTGAAGGATGAGGCCTACAACACCCTGCGCGCCACGCCCAACGCCGAATACCGCTATGCCAGCGCGCTGATTCCGGGTTCTCCCGTGTATCTGGAATTCGTGCAGTATCGCGGCGTGGAACAGCGCAACATCGATCCGATCCTGCAGGACATCGGCACCGCGCATGCGCTGTTCATGGTGGACGACATGGACGTGATGATGCCGCGCCTTGCCGCCGCCGGCATGAGCACCCTGAGCCCTACCGGCGGTCCGGTGTTCATTGGGCCCACCACGCATGCGCTGTTCAGCAAGGAACTCAATAACTTCTTCATCGAGTTCATGGCAAGTACGGCGGCGGCTGAGTAAGGATTTTCCGGGGGTGGGAGCCGTGGCAGGCAGTCGGTGCGCGGGGCCGCGCACCGACTGCCGTCAAGAACTGCTGAACGTCTTGGGAAAACAGCTCAGCGCAGCACCCAGTACTTGTCGCCCTTCTCTTTCTCCAGCCGTGCCAGGTGTTCGCGGTGGATTTCGGCGACGCGGTCCGGCGTGATGATTTCGTGGGCTTCGACCGGTGAGATTTTCACGCTGGTCTTGTCCTCGTACAGGTTCTCGCCCTTCAGGAGTCCCCTTTCATCGTAGGGCCAGATGAAGGCCTGGCGGCTCTGCAGGTGGTAGTAGCCGTCGGGATTTTCCGCCTTGTAGCCCATGCGCAACAGATCGCTGCCCTTGAGCAGTTGGTTGAAGGTCAGCTCGTCCGCCACGCCCCAGTCGTTCACCGCCAGAAAATCGTCCGAGTTCCACAACACCTGCGCGCCCACGCTGTTGTAGAAGTTCACCACCGCTTGCTTGCCTTCCACGATCACGGGATTGTCGCCCCAGGACACGCGGTAGACCGGGTGGTCCACCATCATGTCGGGCGCCACGATTTTTTCGAATTGGCCGGAACCTTCCAGGTGCACGTGGCGGCGGAAGTTTTCCAGGATGGCGCGGTGCAGCGGCTTGGTGGTGCTCTGCAGCAGTTTTTCCACCGGATCCATGCATTGGTAGACGGCCTGTTCAAAACGATTCATTGCATCCCCTCTTTGTTCTGTTGTGGTTGATGTCGCCTTGCATTGATGCCGGCGCCGTGCCGCGCCGGTATTGTTCCATTATCCGCACAGGGCCTCGCTGAGCTCGCGCAAGCGTTGCCGTGCCTGGGCGTCGTAGGCCTGGTCGTTGGCGCGCGCCGGTTGCAATCCGTCGAAATAGGCGCCGTTCACGTCGGCCACGTCCGCGCCGAGCACCAGGTGCTCCAGCGCTTCCACGCCCTGCTCGAGCGAGGTCATCGGCCCGGGAAAATAGCTGGAATTGCTTACCATGCCGGTGTTCATCAGGGTGGCGGGATGCAGGCAGTTGACGCTCACGCCGCTGCCCTCGAGCTGCTCCGCCAGGTCGAAGGTGAACAGTATCTGCGCCAGCTTGCTCTGGCGGTAGGCGCGGGCGTCGTCGTAGTCACGCTCCAGCATCAGGTTGTCGAATTCCAGCGCCTGCTGCCCGATGGAGGCCACGTTGACCACGCGCGCCGGCGCGGACTGCCGCAACAGCGGCAGCAGCGCGTGCGTGAGCGCGTAACCGGCCAGGTAGTTCACCGCGAAGAACAGCTCGTGCCCATCCATGCTCAGGCGCCGCGGCGTGTCGGGCGTCAGCGGCCCCACGCCGGCATTGTTGACCAGGACGTCGAGCCGCGCTTCGCCCTCAGTGAGGGCGGCGGCAAGTTCGCGCACCTGCTGCAGCGAAGCGAGGTCGGCATTGAAATAATGCGCCTGCACGCCGGGAAAACGCTGGCGCAATGCGGCCACCACGGCCTCGCCCTTGGCGGCGTTGCGACCGTGCAGCAACAGCCGCGCGCCCTGGGCGGCCAGCCGCTCGGCCAGCGCCTGGCCAAGACCGTCGGTGGCACCGGTGATCAGCACCACGGGAGAAGCGTTGTCTGTCATGCGTGTCCTCCTGAACTGCAATCTGAAAGCCTGAGGGGCCGGGAAACAGGCCAGGTTTTTCCACGCGAAAACGTGGTCTGTCTCCGATTCCTGCTAATGCGAAGCCGGTTCTATTCGCAGCACCGCGCCGTCGTCCTCGTCGGTCAGCACGTACAGCAGGCCATCGGGGCCCTGCTTCACGTCGCGCACGCGCTGGCGCAGATCGGCGAGCAGCGATTCGCGGCGCATTTCCTCCATATTCTCGTTGAAGTGGATGCGCTGCAATTGGCCGGTGCCGCTGATTTCGCCGTATTTCATGCCGCCCACGAACAAATCGCCCCGCCACTGGGGAAACGCGTCGCCATCGTAAAAGGCCATGCCCGACACGGAGATCGAGGGCATCCAGTACACGATGGGGTCGCGGGTGTCGTCCATCTGGAACTTTTCGCTCTGCCAGGGGCCCTGGTAGCTGCGCCCCAGGCTTGCCAAGGGCCAGCCATAGTTATCGCCGGCCTGGATCAGGTTCACTTCGTCACCGCCATTGGGGCCCATTTCGGTAGCCCACATTTCATTGGTGCCGGGGCGAATGGTCAAGCCGGTAATGGTGCGGTGGCCGTAGGTGAAGATTTCGGGACGAAAGCCCTCTTTTCCCACAAACGGATTGTCGGCGGGAATGCCGCCCTCGGGCGTCAGGCGGATCAGCTTGCCCTTGAGTGATTCGGGCGAAAACGACATGGGCTGCACCACGTCCACATAAAGCCCGGCATAGAGCATACCGTCGGGGCCGAACAGGATACGCGAACCGGAGGTGGTGCCGGCGTCGGCCACGTAGATGTCCTGGGTATCCACCACGTTGGTGCCGTCCCAACGCCCACGGGCGTAGGCCACCGCCGTCCCTCCTTCGGCCAGCGGCTTGTTGTAGCTGAGATACACGTAGGGCTGGTTGGCAAAATCGGGATGCAGGGCAATGTCGAGCAAACCACTGTAGCCGCCGGGGACCGACGGGGGCGCGCCGAGCACCGGCTCGGGCAACAGCTTGTCGTCCTTGATGCGGCGTATCTGGCCGGCGTTCTTCTCGGTGACGAGCGCGCTGCCGTCAGGCAGGAAGGCGATGCTCCAGGGATGGTCGAGGCCGCGCGCCAGCACCGTGACGGTAATGGGCACGCCTTCGCCGGTGTCGTAGTGCAACGGCCCGGCAGGCAGCGGCGGCAACGGAATGCCGGGGGCGGACTCGGCGGCCCACAGCGGCGAGCACAGCAGTGATGACATCAGCACGCCAAGCGCGCCACCGATACGAATGAAGCCAGCCATGCGTTTCCCTCTGCCTGTTCTTGTTGTTGTCGGCGGGACCACCTGCGTCGTGCCTGGCGCCGGTGGCCGGACCTGGATCATACGGTACAACCTGCAAGGTATGCATGCGCGTACCGCACTGCGCATTAGGCCAGAGCGGCGCGGTCTTGCAAAGAGGCCGGGCGGGCGCCCGGGAGGTCAGCCGTCCGTCGGCGAGCCGTCCCGCAGTCTCATGACATAGACTGTCAGCAGCTCGATTTCCGTAGTGGAAAGTACGTCCTGCTGGGCGGGACACTGCGATTCGGCGCCGCGCGAGATCATCATGCGGATGTTCATCATGGAATCGCCATGCAGCCAATAGGCGTCGGTGAGGTCCGGCGCGCCGAGCGCGAGGTTGCCCTTGCCATCGGCGCCGTGGCAGGCCACGCAGTGTTCCTGGTACAGCCTTTGCGCGGACGGCCCGAACAGGTCCATCTGCTGGCCGCCCGCCAACGCCTGCACGTAGGCCACCAGGGTGCCGATGTCCACTTCGCCCATCAGGCCGGCATGCTTGGGCATGATGCTGTGCCGTCCCTGGGTGATGGTGGTGCGCACCGCGTCGACGGAATCGCCGTAGTTGAAAACGGCATCCGTCAGGTCCGGCACGCCGCGCGCGCTGGATCCGGCGGTGGCGCCGTGACAGGCGGTGCAGTGGGCAAGATACAGGTCCTGCCCAACCGCCAGCGCCTGGGCATCGTTGCGCAGGACTTCCGCCTGGCTGCCCGCAAACGCGGTGCTGCGCTCGCGCAATTGATCGAGTTCAACTTGCGAGAACTGCGGCGCCTGCGCCGGATCGCCACCGCAGCCGGCCACGCCGAGGCAGGCAAGCAAGCCCGCCGCCAGTGCGCTTCCCTTCCAGCCCACATGCCCGCGGCACCCATTCACGACACGATCCTGCATCAATGCTACTCCTGCAATCGTTGCAACAGCGCAATGGTATCAGGCTTGGGCACCAGGGGGCGTGAAGGCAGATACTCCCCTTCCGCCCAATTGGTGGGCGTGCGGCCCACCTCGTCGGGACGATCCAACTCCGCGCCATTGGCCGCCAGGTATTCGATGATGGCGTTGGAGCCGCGGTTGGCCGCGCCGTGGATGGCCTGCAGCCCCATGGCATTGGTGGCGTTGATTGCATTGCCGAGCGTATGCGCCAGCTTCACCGCCTCCAGCAGCGCCTCGGCACCCTCGTCGTAGGTCTGGTCCATGACCCAGTTGATGCCCGCTGCCGCCATCAGCGCCGTGGTGCCGTTCTCCGTGGCGAGGTTGGGGTCGGCGCCGTGGTCGAGCAGGAGGTGCATCACGCTGACGTCGCCCGATTGCGCGGCGCGGATGAAGGGCGTCTGGCCGATCATGTTCACCCATTCGGCGGAGCCGATGGCAAGAATGAAGAAGCGCGCCGGC
>Ga0182745_1002372_pt1 | contig 16942 bp, 14 predicted proteins | sample eDN3rd30CKraftBY_FD_128523 | JGI IMG/M metagenome (GOLD analysis project Ga0182745, IMG submission 128523) | Enriched backyard soil microbial communities from Emeryville, California, USA - eDNA 3rd pass 30_C Kraft BY (version 2) (version 2) | ecosystem: Environmental > Terrestrial > Soil >...
GGCGCTCCATCCGGCTCTGGGCGCAGCTGCCGGCGATCGTCGCCTACACGCAGCGCCGCCGCCGCGGGCTCGAGCTCGTCGAACCGCGCGAGGACCTCGCGTACTCCGCGAACTTCCTCCACATGACGTTCGGCGAGGTCCCCGAGTTCACCGTCGTCAACGCGTTCGACGTGTCGATGATCCTGTACGCGGAGCACTCGTTCAACGCCTCGACGTTCACCGCTCGCGTCGTCGCCTCGACGCTCTCCGACGTCTACAGCGCGGTGACCGCGGCGATCGGCGCCCTCAAGGGCCCCCTGCACGGCGGCGCGAACGAGGCGGTCATGCACACCTTCCGCGAGATCGGGTCTGCGGAGAACGCCGTCGCCTGGCTCGATGAGGCGCTCGGCGCGAAGCGCAAGATCATGGGCTTCGGCCACCGCGTCTACAAGAGCGGCGACTCCCGCGTGCCGACGATGCGGGCCGCGCTCGACACGCTCGTCGCGTTCTACGACCGCCCCGACATCATCGAGCTCTACGACGCCCTCGAGACCGCGATGACCGAGCGCAAGGGCATCAAGCCGAACCTCGACTACCCCTCGGGTCCCGCCTACGACCTGATGGGCTTCGAGACCGAGCTCTTCACCCCGCTGTTCATCGCCTCACGGGTGACCGGATGGACGGCGCACGTCCTCGAGCAGCAGGCTGCGAACTCCCTCATCCGCCCGTTGTCCGACTACTCCGGCCCCGAGCAGCGCAGCGTCCCGGAGCGCCTGGAGCCCTAGGCCCAGCTGGGCGACCAGTAGTGGCTGGCGAGGAAGCCGGCGTCGACCGTCATGCCGCTCCAGAGCGGCCAGAAGTAGATGCTCAGCGCGACCGCGACGACGAGGAACGCCGTCAGGCCGAGGATGCCGCTGCGCCGGCGTGATCGCTCGTCCGACGGAGCGCCGAGGATGTGCCTCAGCGCGAGCGCGAGCGCGATGATGAGATACGGCTGATAGGCGATCGAGTAGAAGAAGTAGGTCGGGCGCTCCGGGAAGAGCAGCCACGGGAGGTAGGCGGCGGCGAACCCGATGACGACCGCCCACAGCGCGGCGTCGCGGCCGCGGCGGCGCACGAGCATCACGATGACCCAGATGAGCGCGGCGACGGACGCGTACCAGATGAGCGGGTTCGGCAGGTCGGTGAGGAGCGCGCCGCAGGACTGGCTCGCGCAGCTCGGGTCGTCGGCGCCGGTCGACGCCTGATACCAGATCGCCGTCGGCCGGACGAGGAGGAGCCACGCCCACGCGGGCGACTTGTACGGGTGCTCGGCGCGCAGCTCCGAATGGAACCGGTACACCTCGCCCTGGTGATGGAAGAAGCTCTGGATCGACAGCGGCACCCACGACCAGAACCCGGTCAGGGCGTGATCGCCCTGTGCCGCCCACTGCCGGTAGTAGCCGCCGTCGGTCACGAACCAGCCGGTCCACGTCACGAGGTACACGGCGAGCGCGATCGGCACGATGAGCACGAAGTTGACGACCGGTCGCAGCACCCAGTCGAATGGGCGGCGTCCGCGCAGCAGGTCCGCGACGACCGTCCAGATGCCGAAGAACGCGATGAACCAGAGCCCGCTCCACTTGACCGCGGTCGCCGCACCGAGCGCCGCGCCCGCCGCGAGCAGCCATGGCCGCCACCAGAGCGCGCCCGTGCGATCCGTGCGCTCACGATCGAGGAGGACGAAATAGAACGCGAGGAGCGCGAAGAACGCGAGGAAGACGTCGAGCAGGCCGACGCGGCTCATCACGATGCCGTTGCCGTCGATCGCGAGCAGCCCGCCGGCGAGCGACGCGACGAGCAGCGATCGGGTCAAGCGGTAGGCGACGAGCATGACGAGGCCGACGAGGAGGATGCCGAAGATCGCGACGGCGAACCGCCAGCCGAACGAGCTCGCCGGGCCGAAGAGCGCCATGCCGAGCGCGATGAGCCACTTGCCGAGCGGCGGGTGGACGGCGAAGGTCGCCGTCGTGTTGTAGATCTCGGTGTTCCCCGCGGCGATCTGCTTGTTCGCCCAGTACTCGTCCATCGCCGTCGGGTCGCCCTGCCAGGTCGCCTCGTAGCCGAGGTTCCAGGTGGTCCAGGCGTCCTTGACGTAGTACGTCTCGTCGAAGATGATCTCGTGCGGGTGCGCCAGACCGACGAGCCGGGTCAGTGCCGCCGTGACCATGACGCCGACGGGCGCCGACCAGCGGATGATCGATCGCGTCGTGTGCGATCGGGCCGCCCACCACTCGTCGAGCTTCGTCCCGACCTTCCATGGCGGGGCCGGGCTCGGGGTCGGGCGGGTCGCGACCATGGCGTCGAAGTCCTGGCCGCTCGAGCTCACCCGCAAAGCCTAGTGAGCCCGCCGAGCCGTAACACGGCAGGGGGAGGGGCGAGAATGGTGCGGTGCTCATCCTCGCCGCGACTCCGATCGGAAACCTCGGCGATGCGACCGCCCGGCTGAAAGACGCGCTGACCTCGGTGCCCGTGATCGCCGCGGAGGACACCCGCATGACGCAGCACCTCATCCGGGCGCTCGGCCTCACGACGAAGGCCCGGCTCGTGTCCCTCCACGACCACAACGAGCGGGACCGCGCGACGGAGATCGCCGAGCTCGCCCGCGAGGACGACGTGCTCGTCATCACCGACGCGGGCATGCCGACCGTGAGCGATCCGGGCTTCGTCCTCGTCCGCGAGGCCGCGGCCCTCGGCGTGCCCGTGACGGTGCTGCCCGGTCCGAGCGCCGTGCTCGTCGCGCTCGCGCTCTCGGGACTCCCGACCGACCGGTTCTGCTTCGAGGGCTTCCTGCCGAAGAAGGCGGGAGAACGCGCCTCCGCGCTTGCGGCGCTCGCGGCCGAGCAGCGCACGATGGTCTTCTTCGAGAGCCCGCACCGGATCGCCGAGTCGCTCACCGAGCTCGCCACGGCGTTCGGCGCGGACCGCCCTGCCGCGGTCGCGCGCGAGCTCACCAAACTGCATGAGGAGGTCGTCCGCGGCCCGCTGTCGGAGCTCGCGCAGCACTTCTCCGAAGGTGCGCGCGGGGAGTTCTGCATCGTCGTCGGGGGCGCGGCGCCTGTCGCCGCGGACGAGGATGCCGCGCTCGATCGCGTTCTGACGCTCGTCCAAGGAGGGGCCTCGCTCAAGGATGCCGCCGCGTCCGTCGCCGCCGAGACGGGGCTCGCGAAGAACGTCCTCTACGACGCCGCGCTCAAGGCCCGGAAGGCCGTCACTCGGTAGGTCTAGCCTGGCCTCATGAGTGGCTACGAGGTGCTTCGGATCGGCCGGCTCGACCAATGGCGGGACCACCACGGCGGCTTCAGTGAGGCGAGCGCTCGCGATGGTCGCCGCGTCGTCGACCACGAGCTCGCGACGCAGTACATCGGCCTGACGGCGAACGCGCTCGAGCCTGGCGAGGAGGCCGGCTACTGGCACACGCACAGCCAGATCGAGGAGATCTACCTCTTCCTCGAGGGCCGCGGTCAGCTCGCGCTCGACGGCGACGTGATCGAGGTCGGGCCCGGGACCGTCGTCCGCGTCGGCCAGGACGTCTGGCGCACCTGGCGCTGCGCCCCGGACAGCCCCGGGCAGCTGCGCTGGGTCTGCATCCGGGCCGGCGGCACGGAGATCCCGAGGCTCCCCGACGACGGCGTGCTCGACCACGAGCGGCCCGCGCCGTGGTGACCCGGGCGTAACCCGGCGCGGCGGCTCAATAGGATTGAGCGCGTGCCGAATGCGTCCAGGAGTGAAGGCAAGTCGTTCTATGTGACGACGCCGATCTTCTATGTCAACGACGTCCCGCACATCGGCCACGCCTATACCGAGGTCGCCGCCGACGTCCTCGCGCGCTGGCACCGTCAGCGCGGGGAGGACACCTGGTCGCTGACCGGCACCGACGAGCACGGCCAGAAGATCATGCGCACGGCCTCGGCGAACGGCGTCACCCCGCGCGAGTGGGCCGACAAGCTGGTCGGGGAGGCGTGGAAGCCGCTGCTCGACACGCTCGACATCGCGAACGACGACTTCATCCGCACGACCGACGAACGCCATGAGCACACGGTCGCGAAGTTCCTCCAGCAGCTCTACGACGCGGGGCACATCTACGCGGGCGAGTTCGAGGGCTACTACTGCGTCGGCTGCGAGGAGTACAAGCGTCTCGCCGACCTCGTCACGCCAGAGGCCGGCGAGTTCGCCGGGCGCCTGGTCTGCCCGATCCACGGCCGACCGGTCGAGGTGCTCAAGGAGCAGAACTGGTTCTTCCGGATGAGCGCGTTCCAGGACCGGCTCCTCGCGCTCTACGAGGAGCACCCGGAGTTCGTGCAGCCGGCGTCCGTGCGCAACGAGATCGTCCAGTTCGTCAAGCAGGGCCTGGAGGATCTCTCGATCTCGCGCTCGAGCTTCGACTGGGGTGTGCGCGTGCCGTGGGACGACTCGCACGTCGTCTACGTCTGGTTCGACGCGCTGCTCAACTACGTGTCCGCGATCGGCTACGGGGACGACCCCGAGGAGTTCGCGCGCCGCTGGCCGGCGGTCCACATCGTCGGCAAGGACATCGCGCGCTTCCACGCGGTCATCTGGCCCGCGATGCTCATGGCGGCCGAGCTCGAGGTGCCGAAGGCGGTCTTCGGCCACGGCTGGCTGCTCGTCGGCGGCGAGAAGATGTCGAAGTCGAAGCTCACCGGCATCGCGCCGAACGAGATCACCGACGTCTTCGGCTCGGACGCGTTCCGCTACTACTTCCTGTCGGCGATCACGTTCGGTCAGGACGGGTCGTTCTCCTGGGAGGACCTGTCCGCGCGCTACCAGGCCGAGCTCGCGAACGGGCTCGGCAACCTCGCGTCGCGTGTCGTCGCGATGGTCGAGAAGTACTTCGACGGCGAGGTGCCGGAGCTCGATCTGCTCGAGCGCGGCGACGAGTTCATCATCGACGCGTCGCGTCAGGCGGTCGCGCAGGCGAACGAGGCGATCGACCGGTTCGCGATCGATGAGGCGGTCGAGGCATCCCGCCGACTCGTCACGACGCTGAACGGCTTCATCACCGACGAGGAGCCCTGGGCGCTCGCGAAGGATCCCGCGCAGCGCGAGCGGCTCGCGACGGTCCTCGGCATCGCGGTGCGCGGGCTGAAGACCCTCGCCGTGCTCCTCGCGCCGGTCATCCCGAAGGCGGCGGCGCGGCTCTGGCCCGCGCTCGGCGGCGAGGGCGAGCTGACGCAGCAGGACATCCGCGTCCCCATCGAGGCGGGCGGCGGCCGGGTCGCGCTGCTCGACCCGCCGCTCTTCCCCCGCATCGAGCTGTTGGAGAACCCCGGGTGACCGACCGCGGGTCGAGTAGCGTCGAAGGCGCGTATCGAGACCTCGAAGCGCTCCGCGTCCCGGTCCACGACGACCACACGCACCTCAATTTCGGGGACGACTCCGACATCGAGCGCTGGATCCGCTCCCTGAGCGAGGCCGGAGGCCGAGTCGAAGGGCCCCCCGGCATCGCCGAGGCGATCGCAGAACTCGATGCCGCCGAGTCGGTCGGCGTCGCGGGCGTCGTCCAGGTCGGCACGAACCTCGCGGACAGCCGTTGGGCGGTGGCCCTGGCAGAACGCGATGCCCGAGTGCTCGCCGCGATCGCCATCCACCCGAACGACGCTCCCGAGCTCGCCGCCGGCGGCGCGCTCGACGAGGCGCTCGCGGTCCTCGACTCCCTCGCGGCGCATCCGCGAGTGCGCGCGATGGGGGAGACCGGGCTCGACTGGTTCCGCCTGCCGGGCGAGGCCGGCGGCCCCGAGGGCGATGCCGCCGATCGGGCCCGAGCGGTCGATGCCCAGGTCGCCTCCTTCGAGGCCCACATCGCGATCGCGAAGCGCCGCGGCCTCGCCGTGCAGATCCATGACCGCGACGCGCATGACGACGTCCTCTCGGTGCTCGCCCGCGTCGGCGCGCCCGAGCGCACCGTCCTGCACTGCTTCTCGGGCGATGCGGACTTCGCGCGCCGTGCGCTCGACGCGGGCTGCCACCTGTCGTTCGCCGGCACCGTGACGTTCAAGAACGCGGGCTACCTGCGCGAGGCGCTCGGCATCACCCCGATCGACCGCATTCTCGTCGAGACGGACGCGCCCTTCCTCGCCCCCCAGCCGTACCGGGGCCGGCGCAACACGCCGGCGTACATCCCCGTGACCCTGCGGGCGATGGCCGAGGTCCGGGGCATCGCGGTCGACGCCCTCGCCGAGCGGGTCCACGCCAACGCGATCGAGGTCTACGGTCCCTGGGCGTGACGCGACGAGGGCATTCGGCCGAGAGGAGGGCGCTTGCGCCGAGATCGCCCTCGTCCCACCCGAAGACCCTCGTCTCGCGCCGATAGCCTGAGCGGATGGTGAAGCTGCTCGGGCCGGCGGAGGTGCGCGATCTCGCGGCGCTCCTCGATCTCACGCCGACGAAGAAGCTCGGACAGAACTTCGTGATCGACGGCAACACGGTCCGCCGGATCGTCGCGGCTGCGGGCGTCGTGGCGGGGGAGCGGATCGTCGAGATCGGGCCGGGCCTCGGGAGCCTGACGCTCGGCCTCATCGAGGCGGGGGCGAGCGTCACCGCGGTCGAGATCGACCGTCGCCTCGCCGAGCTCCTGCCGGGGACCGCGGCGGCGGCGGGCGCGCCGGAGGGCTCGCTCGATGTGGTTCGCGCCGACGCGATGACCATCACGGAGCTGCCGGGGGATCCCACGGCACTCGTCGCGAACCTCCCCTACAACGTCTCGGTCCCGGTCCTGCTGCACATGCTCGAGACCTTCCCCCGGATCGAGCGCGGGCTCGTCATGGTCCAGGCGGAGGTCGGGCAGCGACTCGCGGCGCCGCCCGGCTCGAAGATCTACGGCTCGCCGAGCGCGAAGGCGGCCTGGTACGCCGATGTCCGCCTCGCCGGGCAGGTCGGCCGGCACGTGTTCTGGCCGGCGCCGAACGTCGACTCGATCCTCGTCCGCTTCGACCGGCGAGCGGAGCCGGGGGACGAACGCGATCGCCGCGAGACCTTCGCGATCATCGACGCCGCGTTCGGCCAGCGGCGCAAGATGCTGCGCCAGTCGCTCGTGCCGGTGCTCGGCCCCGCGGCGTCGGGGATCATCGAGCGCGCGGGCGTCGACCCGACGGCGCGCGGCGAAGTGCTCGGGGTCGCGGACTTCCTTTCCATCGCCCTCGCAGCCCGCGCCGCGTAGTGTGGCGGCATGGCCACGCCCGCACCGCGCCAGCGTGTGCGGGTCCGCGCGCCGGGCAAGATCAACGTCTTCCTGCGTGTCGGGACGGTCCTCGATGACGGCTATCACGACGTCGCGACCGCCTACCAGGCCGTCTCGCTCTACGAGGACGTCCGGGCGACGCACGCCGACGGATTCTCCGTCCACCTCAGCGGAAGCGTCGACACGAGCGGGGTGCCGACCGACGGCTCGAACCTGGCGCTGCGCGCCGCCCGGCTGCTCGCCGCGCGGACCGGCCACGACGGCGGGGTGCGGCTCGACATCGCCAAGCACGTGCCGGTCGCGGGCGGCATGGGCGGCGGCTCGGCCGACGCCGCCGCGGCACTCGTCGCCTGCGACGCCCTCTGGGGCACGGGCCTCAGCCGGGACGACCTGCTCGGCCTCGGCGCGGAGCTCGGCTCGGACGTGCCGTTCGCGATCTCGGGCGGGACGGCGATCGGGGTCGGGCACGGCGATCGGCTGAGTCCGGTGCTCGCGACCGGCAGCTTCGAGTGGGTCATCGTGCTCGCCGACTTCGGCCTCTCGACCCCCTCGGTCTACGAGGAGCTCGATCAGCACCGCGCCCGCCATGTGCTCGACATCGCGCCGGCCCCCGTCGCGCCGCAGGTGGACGCCGGCGTGCTCCAGGCGCTGCGGGCCGGCGACCCCGTCATGCTCGCGGAGTCGATGCAGAACGACCTGCAGCCGGCGGCGCTGCGCCTCGCGCCCGGTCTCGTCGACCTGCTGTCGCTCGGCGAGTCCGCCGACGCGCTCGCGGGCATCGTCTCCGGATCGGGTCCGTCCGTCGCGTTCCTCGTCGCCGACCAGGACGCCGCGATCGGCCTCCAGGTGGCGCTCAGCGCCGCAGGGCTCACGGTCGTCCGCGCCCACGGCCCGGTCCCGGGCGCGCGCGTCATCGAAGAGGAATAGTCGCTCGTTAGGCTGGGTCCCGATGCCGATCCCGTTCTCCCTGCCGCTCATCGATGACGACGTCATCGCCGAGGTCAACGACGCGCTCACGAACACCGGGTGGCTCACCTCCGGTCCCAAGGTCCGCCAGCTCGAGGTCGAGATCGGCAAGGTCACCGGCACCCCCGTGCTGTGCGTCAACTCCTGGACGTCCGGGGCGATGCTCATGCTGCGCTGGTTCGGGGTCGGACCGGGCGACGAGGTCATCGTCCCCGCCTACACCTACGCGGCGACCGCCCTGTGCGCCATGAACCTCGGTGCCGACATCGTCATGGTCGACGTCTGCGATGACTTCTGCATGGACCCGCAGGCCTTGAGCGCCGCGATCACGCCGCGCACGAAGGCGATCATCCCCGTCGACGTCGGCGGGCTGCCGGACGACTACGACGAGCTCTTCGACGAGCTGGCGCAGAACGCGAGCTGCTTCGTCCCAGCGAACGAGCGCCAGGCGGCGCTCGGCCGTCCGATCGTGATCGCGGACGCCGCGCACTCGATCGGCGCGACCTACCAGGAGATCCCCATCGGCCGGGTCGCGGACGTCACCGTCTTCTCCCTGCACTCCGTGAAGAACGTCACGACGGGCGAGGGCGGCGCGGTCTGCCTCAACCTGCCCGAGCCCTTTGACAACGAGGCCGAGCTGCCGCGGCTGCGCGCGCTCGCGCTCAACGGGCAGACGAAGTCCGCGTTCGAGAAGAACCAGACGGGTGCGTGGCGCTACGACATCGTCGACTTCGGGCTCAAGGTGAACCTGCCCGACATCAACGCCGCGATCGGTCTCGCCCAGATCCGCAAGTACGAGTCCGAGCTGCTGCCGGACCGCCGGCGCATCACCGACCGCTACCAGGCGGCGTTCGCGGAGCGCCCGTGGGCGATCCTGCCGCCGCTCTTCATCAACCGCCGCGAGTCGTCCCGCCACCTCTACATGCTGCGGGTCGCCGGTGTCGACGAGGCGATGCGGGACCGGATCATCGAGCGGATCTCGGCGCGCGAGGTCGGGGTCAACGTGCACTACATCCCGCTGCCGATGCTCACCCTCTTCCGCGAGCGCGGCTTCGACATCGCCGACTACCCCGTCAGCTACAGCCTCTACGAGAACGAGATCACCCTCCCGGTCTACAACGGACTGACCGACGAGCAGATCGACGAGGTCGTGGCGGTCGTGAGCGAGGCCGTTGAGGCGGAGTTCGACGACGGCCCTTCGACTCGCTCCGCTCGTTCAGGGACCGAGAGTTGATCGACCTCGACGACTTCATCGCGCGGCGCGTGACGGGGCGCTCGCGGAGCCTCTTCGCCGATGACCTCGCCGCGCACGACGAGGAGCTGCGCGCGGCGCTCGAGGGGAAGTCGCTCCTCGTCGTCGGGGGCGCCGGCACGATCGGCGGGGCGTTCGTCCGCGAGGCGCTGCGCTACCGGCCGTCCCGTCTCGTCGTCGTCGACACGAGCGAGAACGGCCTGACCGAGCTCACCCGCGACCTGCGCTCGACCGCGGGACAGTATGTCCCGGACGCGTACACGACGTATCCGATCGACTTCGGCTCGCCGACCTTCGCCCGCCTCTTCGCCGCGGAGGGGCCGTTCGACGTCGTCGCCCACTTCGCGGCCCACAAGCACGTGCGCAGCGAGAAGGACCGCTTCTCGATCGAGGCGATGGTGCGCAACAACGTGCTCTCGAGCGTGCGGCTCCTCGACCTCGTCGCGCACTCCGGCGCCGAGCGGTTCTTCTGCGTCTCGACGGACAAGGCGGCGAACCCCGCGAATGTCATGGGCGCGTCGAAGAAACTCATGGAGGAGGCGGTGCTCGCCTACGCGGGTGAGGGGCTCGTGGCGGCGACGACCACGCGGTTCGCGAACGTCGCGTTCTCCCACGGCTCGCTGCCGGCCGGCTTCCTCGAGCGGATCGCGAAGCGCCAGCCGCTCTCGGCGCCGTCCGACGTCCGCCGCTACTTCGTGAGCCCCGAGGAGAGCGGGCAGCTCTGCCTCGCGGCCTGCGCGCTCGGCTCGCCCGGCGACATCGCGTTCCCACGGCTCGGCGAGTCGACGATGCTCACCTTCGACGCGATCGCCGACGCGCTGCTCGAGGAGCTGGGGTACACGCCTGAGCAGTATGCGACGGAGGACGCGGCGAGGGAGGCGGCCCTTCGACTCGGCCCTCCGGGCCTCGCTCAGGGACCGGATGGGACCGTTCGCCGGTCCCTGAGCGAGGCCGAAGGCCGAGTCGAAGGGCCCACCTGGCCTGTGCACTACTTCGTGTCCGACACCTCCGGCGAGAAGCCCGCGGAGGAGTTCCACACGGCCGGGGAGCCGGTCGACCTCGACCGGTTCGCGGCGATCGGGATCGTCCGCCCCGACGCCCCGATGAGCGTCGCGGGCATCCGCGAGACGTGCGCGGAGCTCTCGAACCTGTTCGAACGCGATGCGCTCGGCAAGTCGGAGATCGTCGAGGTGCTCCGCCGGCTCGTCCCGACGTTCGATCACGTCGAGACCGGGCGCGGTCTCGACGCGCGGATGTGAGAGCGGTGTACCAGGCGCTCAAGCGCGGGCTCGACGCGCTCGGCGCGTTCATCGCGCTCATCCCGCTCTCGGTCCTCTTCATCCCCGTCATCGTGATTCTCGCCTGCACGGGCGAGCACCAGGTCTTCTACCGCCAGATGCGGATCGGCCGCGGCGGCCGCGAGTTCGGCATCCTCAAGTTCGCGACGATGCTCAAGGCGAGCCCGAGCCTCGCCGGCGGCTCCCTCACCGTGCGCGGCGATCCGCGCGTGCTGCCCTTCGGCCGCTTCCTGCGCGCCTCGAAGATCAACGAGCTGCCCCAGGTGATCAACGTCCTCATCGGCGACATGTCGTTCGTCGGGCCCCGGCCCCAGGTCCGCGGCGACTTCGATCACTACTCGTCGGAGGTCAAGGCCGCGGTCACGAGCGTCCGGCCCGGGATCACGGGCATCGGCTCGGTCGTCTTCCGCGATGAGGAGCGCTTCCTGTCGCGACCGGGAGTGGATCCGCGGGCCTTCTACGGCGAGCGAATCGCGCCCTACAAGGGCGCTCTCGAGCAGTGGTACCGCGCTCATGTGTCGGTGCGCACGGACTTCCTGATCCTCTGGGCGACCGCGTGGACGATCGTGCGGCCCGCCTCCGAGCTCGTCTTCCGGGTCTTCCCCGACCTGCCGCCGCGTCCCCCGTGGTGGGGAGAGAGAGCTGAGGGTCGCTCGGTTTAGGCTGAGCCCAACCCGAATCTGTTAGGACCACGCATGGCTCAAGGGCCCGCGCGCGTCGGCATGCCCAGAATCGGGTCGGGCGTCGTCGCCCGGCCCGAGCTGAGCCGTCGACTCGACGAGCGCGCCCGCCTCAAGGTGGTGCGCGGTGCCGCGGGCTGCGGCAAGACGTCGCTCGTCGCCGAGTGGCTCGCGAGCTCGGACATCCAAGGCGACGTGCTCTGGGTCTCGAGGGCGTTCGGCGTCGCCTCGCGAGCCGGCTACTGGGAGTCGGTCGTCGCCGAACTCGATCGCTTCGGCGTCCAGGTCGCCGGCGGGCCGCTCACGGAGGCCGACGCGCGCGAGCGGGTGGTCACGGCGTTCGGGAGCCTGCAGCAGCCGCTCCTGCTCGTCCTCGACAACTTCGGGCCGTCAGGGGAGTACTGGCCGCAGAACGGACGCGATCTGGTCTACCTCCTCGCCGCGGTCCCCGGACTCTCGGCGATCGTCATCGGCCGCGATCCGCTGTGGCTCGAGACGCCGGAGGCGGGCGCCGGCGTCGTCATCGCGGGCGACGAGCTGCGGCTCTCGGCAGCGGACGCGCGCCGCATCGCGGATGCGGCGGGGTACACGGAGGTCGGGGACGAGGTGCTCGCGACGCTGCTCGAGTCGGCGCAAGGCCTGGTGTTCCCCTTCCGCTTCGCCGTCGAGGCGGCGGTCCATCCCGGAGGATCGGTCGCGCAGGACGCGATCATCGCGCGCGAGCTGCACGAGCGCGGCGACGGCACGGCCGCGATCCCGTATGCGCTGAGCGGTCGTGACTTCGACCTCGTCGCGGAACTGCTCGCCGTCCACTTCGTCGAGTTCGACTCGGGTGAGCTGGATGCGCTCGCCGACCTCGTCGCACGGATCGATCCCGCGGACCTCGCCGCGAACCCGGGACTCGCGCTCGTCACCTCGCTCATGCGCGCGCCGTTCGCGACCGATCCCGCGGAGGCCCGCGCGATCTTCCAGGTCGCGATCGCGGCGGCGCGCTCGCGGCGTCAGCGGCAGGTGACGGCGCGCCACCGATTCGGGCTCGCAGCGGGCGAGGCGATCGCGCAGCGCTCGGTCGGTCGCTCGGCCGAGGCGGTCGAGGCAGCCCGGGACGCGCTCTCGGCCGCCCGCGACATGTCGCGCGGCGAGCGGAGCTCCATGGGCACCGCCTTTCCGATGCTGCTCGGACAGGCGGGGCTCTCGGCGCTCTATGCGCTCGAGCCCTCGCTCGCGCGCGCCTGCTTCAATGCGGAGCTCGCGGCGAGTCCGCGGGTCACGCTCGGGCGCCGCCGCAATGTCGCGCTGTCCAACCTCGCGATGCTCGCGGTCCTCGGGGGACGGATGCGCCGGGCCGAGCGGCTGCTGGCCGAGATCGTCGAGACGGACTGGGTGCTCGAGCGCCGCGACGCGCGACCGAGCGCGCCGTATGCCATCGCAACGGCGTACCTCGAGTTCAACCGCGGCGATCCCGCGAGCGGCGCCCGCGTCCTCGACGCGTTCGGCGACGACCGGCCGCCCGCGTCGGAGAACTGGGCGTTGACCGCGGTCGCGCGCGCGATCTCCCTGGCACTCTCGGGCGAGGCACGGGAGGCGGAGTCCCGACTCGTCGCGGCGGACGCCGCCCGCCGGGGTCCGGGTGAGCGGGCCGGCACCGCGGTCGCGGGCGTCGAGACGACGATCGAGCTCCTCCGGCTCGTCACGGGCGAGCCCGTCATCGGCCCCGCGCGCGAGGTCAGGCTGAACGGCCGGGCGACCGTGCTGCTGCTCGTGGCCCATGCGCTCCGAGCCGCCCTCGGGGGACGCTCCCAGACGGCGAACGAGCTCCTCGGCCGAGCCACGCGGTTCGGGACGTCCCCGCTGCAGGAGCTCGGCGCCGCCCTGGTGGCGGTCATCATCGCCCGCCCGGCCGCGGCCGACCTCCGCGCGCCCGCGGAGCGCGTCGCCGGCATCGTCGTCGAGCATGGCCTGATCTGGCCGCTCGCGATCCTCGGACCCGTGGATCGGGCCGCGGTCCTCGACGCGCTCGCCGGATCCGATTCGCTCGATGCCGTCCGCGCCGCCTTCCAGCGCATTCCCGCGACGCTCACGCTCACCCCGGAGGTCATCGAGTTCTACCCCCGCGAGCTCGCGGTCCTCCGCGACCTCGCGGCGACGTCCTCGCGCGCGGAGCTCGCCGCGCGGTCGGCCGTCTCGGTCAACACGATCAAGACCCAGCTGCGCTCCCTCTACCGGAAGCTCGGAGCGGGCGACCGAGCGGCGGCGCTCGCTCGCGCCGCCGAGCTCGGGCTCCTCGACCGGCCGGGTCCGTCCTGAGCGGCATGGAACGCCAGTAGGGTGGGCGCCATGGGTGCCGAGCACGCCCACGGGGCAGGCAGCGGGCGCGGGCGCATCGCGATCGCGCTCGGTATCACGGTCGTGGTGCTCGCGGCCGAGCTCGTCGGCGCCTGGCTGACCGGATCGCTCGCGCTCCTCATCGACGCGGCGCACATGATCACGGACGCCGTGGGCCTCTCGATCGCGCTCGGCGCGTCCGTCGTGATCACCAGCCGACCGAACGATCGCCGGACCTGGGGCCTGCGCCGCATCGAGGTCGTGGCCGCGCTGCTGCAGGCGCTCCTGCTCATCGGCGTCGCGGTCTTCGTCGTCGTCGAGGCGATCGCGAGGATCGGCGCCTCGCCGGACATCCCGGCCGGCGAGCTCCTCGCGTTCGCCGTCGTCGGCCTGATCGGGAACGCGATCGCGATCGCCGTCCTCGCGAAGGGGCGCTCGCGCAGCCTCAACCTCCGCGCGGCGTTCCTCGAGGTGATCGGCGACGCGCTCGGCTCGGTCGCCGTCATCGTCGCCGCGATCGTGATCTGGACGACCGGCTTCGCGCCCGCCGACTCGATCGCCGCGATCCTCATCGGCGCGTTCATCGTGCCGCGGGCGATCCGGCTGCTCTGGGACGCGCTCGCGGTCGTGCTCGAGGTCACGCCGAAGGATCTCGATCTCGCCTCGGTCCGCGAGCACCTCGAGGCGATGGACGGCGTGCGCTCGGTGCACGACCTGCACGCCAGCCGGATCTCGAGCGACCTGCCGGTGCTCACCGCGCACGTCGTCGTCGACGACGCGTGCTTCCGGGACGGTCGAGCACCCCAGCTCCTGGCCAGCCTTCAGGAGTGCGTCGCGAGCCACTTCACGGTGTCGATCGAGCACTCGACCTTCCAGCTCGAATCGGATTCCCATCCCCATGAGGAGCACGTCGCACATGCCTGAGCCCGATCCGAAGACGGAAGGAATCGGAGCGCGCACCCGGAGGCTCTTCGGTCGCGGGAGCAGCGCCGATCGCGTCGCCTATTACAGCGATGCCGTGTACGCGATCGCGATGACCCTGCTCGTGCTCGACCTGAAGATCCCGGACGGCGCGACGAGCGCGCTCCAGGTGCTGCAGGAGGAGTGGCAGTCGTACGTCGCCTTCATGCTCTCGTTCGTGATCATCGCGTACTCGTGGATGAGTCACCATCGACGGTTCAAGTACGTGATCGGCTACGACTCCGGTCTGCTCGTCGTCAATCTCGTCCTGCTCTTCTTCGTCGTCTCGCTGCCCTTCCCGACCGCGCTCGTCAGCCGCTTCGCGCCCGAGACGTCGGCGGTCGTCGTCTACGCCGCCGCGGTCGCGCTCCTCGAGCTCGCCGAGCTCGTCGAGTGGATCTATCTCAAGCGCCGCGGCCTGCTCTCGCCCGAGATCGACTCGGGCGTGTTCTGGTACGTCTTCTGGGACTTCCTGCCGGCCGTCGTCGTCTTCGGCGGCTCCGTCGTCGTCGCGTTCGTCGCCGGCGGCTCGGCCGCGATGTACAGCTGGTTCGCGATGTTCATCATCGCGCCGGTCGCGGGCGTCCTCATCGGCCGCCGGATCGATCGGGCGAGGCGCGCCTGAACGAGCCTCCGGAATGTGGTGGACTGTCCTGGTGCGTTTTCGGGGCTTGGCGTGTGTTCGGGGGCTGAATCGATGAGGATCGGGATCGTCGCGGAGTCGGCGGCGGGGGAGACGAGGGTCGCGGGCACGCCGTCGACGACGGCGCAGATCGTGGGACTGGGCTATGACGTGGTCGTCGAGGCCGGTGCCGGTGCGGCCGCGAGCTTCCCGGACGCGGCGTATGCCGCTGCGGGTGCGGCCATCGGGTCGCGCGAGGAGGCCTGGGCGGCGGACGTGGTCCTCAAGCTGGCCGCGCCGAGTCAGGACGAGATCGAGCGGCTCGCGGAGGGCGCGACGATCATCAGCCTGCTGGCTCCGGCGCTGAACCCGCAGCTCGTCGAAGCGCTCGCGGCGCGGCCGATCACCGCGATCGCGCTCGACGCGGTGCCGCGCATCTCGCGCGCCCAGTCGATGGACGTCCTCAGCTCGACGGCGAACATCGCGGGCTACCGCGCGGTCGTCGAGGCGGCGAACGAGTTCGGCCGGTTCTTCACGGGCCAGGTCACGGCGGCCGGCAAGGTGCCGCCGGCGAAGGTGCTGGTGGCGGGGGCCGGCGTCGCGGGCCTCGCGGCGATCGGGGCGGCGTCGAGCCTCGGCGCGATCGTCCGTGCGACCGATCCCCGGCCCGAGGTCGCCGATCAGGTCAAGTCGATCGGCGGCGAGTACCTGCCGGTCGAGGTGGCGGTCGAGCAGTCCAGCGATGGCTACGCGAAGGCGACGAGCGAGGCGTATGACCGCCGTGCCGCGGAGCTCTACTCGGAGCAGGCGCGTGACGTCGACATCGTCATCACGACGGCGAACATCCCGGGCCGCAAGGCGCCGGTGCTCCTCACCGCGGCCGACGTCGCCTCGATGAAGCCGGGCTCGGTCATCGTGGACCTCGCGGCGGGCAACGGCGGCAACGTCGAGGGCACCGTCCCGGGCGAGCGCGTCGTCACCGACAACGGCGTCGTCATCCTCGGCTACACGGACCTCGCACGCCGCCTGCCGACCCAGGCCTCGCAGCTCTACGGGCAGAACCTGGTCAACCTGCTGAAGCTCATCACGCCGGGCAAGGACGGACGGCTCGTCCTGGACTTCGACGACGTCGTGCAGCGCGCGGTCACCGTCGCGCGCGGCGGCGAGCAGCTGTGGCCGCCGCCCGCGGTCCAGGTCTCGGCCGCTCCCGCGAACCCGGTGGCCGAGGAGGCCGCAGGCCGTCTCGAGGCCAAGACCAAGAAGTCCCGCCCCTGGCTGCGCGTCGCGTTCTGGGCGCTGACCGGTCTCGTGCTGCTCGCCGGCATCGCGTTCGCCCCGGCGCCGCTGCCGCAGCACCTCACCGTGTTCGCGATCGCGGTCGCGCTCGGCTTCCTCGTCATCGGCGCCGTCCATCACGCCCTGCACACGCCGCTGATGTCGGTGACGAACGCGATCTCCGGCGTCGTCGTCGTCGGCGCCCTCATCCAGCTGGCCGTGCCCGACTGGACGGTCAAGATCCTCGCGTTCGTCGCGGTGCTGCTGGTGAGCATCAACATCTTCGGCGGGTTCGCGGTCACCAGACGCATGCTCGCGATGTTCCGGAAGGCGGAGCAGTGATGGACA
>Ga0182745_1002373_pt1 | contig 16937 bp, 17 predicted proteins | sample eDN3rd30CKraftBY_FD_128523 | JGI IMG/M metagenome (GOLD analysis project Ga0182745, IMG submission 128523) | Enriched backyard soil microbial communities from Emeryville, California, USA - eDNA 3rd pass 30_C Kraft BY (version 2) (version 2) | ecosystem: Environmental > Terrestrial > Soil >...
GGAGTCTGTGCATTGCTGGACTTCGGCAATCCGGAATTCGTCAGGTCTTCCGCGACCTGCCACAACGGATCCTTGCGGACGACCCGAACGAATGCCTTTCGAATCACCGGGATCCATTCTTCGTCCAGCTCATCGAATTTTGGCGGTTTCTTCAATTTCGGATCACGAATCACGCGGTGGTATCCCGGAAGACGGGGACCAATGGCCGCTCCCATTTTCCACAGCCCCTCGTGAGCGCGCTTGATGCGGAATCGGGTGAAGTAGTTGTCCTGGCTGTGATGACGCTGGGCATCCGCCAATCGGTGCGGCCAGTCGTCCGAAAGTGTATCGATCGAATCGTTGATACAGATCACGCGGACGCCGCTGTCGACGGCATAGGCCACGAAGTTTTCACATTTTCCGACGCTGCGGAACAGACGGCTGGAATCTTCACAGGTGATCAGGTCAACGGCCTTCTGAGCAATTCGCTGTCTGAGGCGATCGATCCCTGGGCGGCTCTCCAGTTCCCCCGAAACTCCCTCGTCGTGGTAGTATTCCACGGATTTGAGACACTTGCTGTATTCTTCGTTCAAGAACGAGAGGCAATAATCATTCTGGTCGTCAATACTCTGTCGCCGCTGCTCATCCGTTGAGAATCGACTGTAGACTGCGACGCGAGTTCCGCTGGGAATTGGATGTTGTAGTCGCATACTGAGTTCCCCCCTGGCCGTTGAACTTGAGTGAAAGATGCCGTCGCTGGCTTGTCGCCACGGCACAGTGAACCGATTCACGCTGGAAGACGTCCCCAGTGATGCAGCAATCTTCTCAATGAAACGAACTGGAACCAGATGCACACCATGGGCGCACCATGAGAGCTGAGGTGAGATTGCCAAGAGTTCCCAGCCAGAGGTCGGACAGTATGAAGCGCCCGAAGAAGAACGCCGGGACATCTTTTGACATCAGGAAGCGAGACGAGCACAAACAGATTACGAGAGTGTTTGGCTGGATCAGGCGGGCGTTCACTAGGGGGATGTGTCGCAAGGAGAGTTGTTGATTGCAGTCAGCATGGAATCCTGACTGGAGGCAATCTGGAATGACTGCTTCCAATTGCCTGACAGGAAACAATGGAAGCTGAACCGATGCGATGTCAGTTGTGATTTTGCCCCTTCGAGTTTGGCTCTCCAATTGGTTTTGATTTCTTGGCAGACGCCGAAACGAGAGAAGGTGCGGACGGCTTTCCAGCTTTGTCCGGAGAATTTTCCTGAACACAGGCGAGTTGATCTTTGAGATTCTCCTGGGGCAATCCCTTCGTTGAATATCTGGCATAAGTGAAAGGAGCGTTGGCGAATTCAGACAGCTTGAGTGACATAGCTTCTCTCCTCCCTGCGTTTCTTCCGTGGATGAATTGCCTGCCCTCTTCGCGCAGAGATCGATTCCGGGCAGTCCGACAGAGATCACTCTGCTGACGATCGTCAGAATCTCAAATTCTCGAGGGCTGACCAGTGGAGCACGATGGGAGCATCATGGGAGCAAAGCGGCTGAATTCTCCAGGAAGGATGATGCGGTCGGAAGGTTGAACGGGTTCCAATGGGAAGAACCCTGATGCTGCAGAGTCACCGACGCTGGATTACCGAAATCCCAACCTGAAACAGTCCTGGCAATGAGAAATCAACGCTCAATCCACATGACCGTGAATTGAGCGTCAATCAAACCCAGACTCCCTATCGCGCTCTCTGCGCCTGCGGGACTTATCCCAGACGCTGCATCTAATTCTCCTGAGCGGTGTCAATCCCGTCGTTCAAACACAGGATGCGAACACCGTGTTGCGATGCGAGATCAGCGAACTCCTGAAAGCAACCGATTCCGCGAAACAATCGCGAAGTTTCGTCGGCGAGGATCACGTCGACTGCATCCTGCACAACAAGCTGGCGCAGCCAGTGGATGCCAGGCCGGCCCGGATGTGTTCCAGGATTTGCTTCTTCACGATCGTGCAACACGGTCACTGAACTGATGTCCTGTTGCTCAGCCAGATAAGTGAGGCAAGTGTTCTTTTGAAGTTCATGGTTGTCCTGCTGCTGCTCAACTGTCGAACTGCGCGTAAAAATCACGGCCCTGACATCATGAGATGTCGGAATCTGAACATACATTGAAAGTACCTCCCCAAAGAGTCTGACAGGAACGGGAGCATCTTCTGGTGACAAGAGCCGTAACAAGATCATGCTCCCCTGAAGAACGTCTTCAGACCCTGATCTTTAAGGGCAGAAGACCGCGAGGACCATGTGAGCACCGTGTGTGCTGTGAGGCGGAATGGTTTACTTCCTGGAGGACTCGAAAGCCCTGATTTGGCAGGTCCAATACTGAACACAAAATTTTTTGGTGAGATTTCCATGCGGGTTCTGCAAACTGGGAATTGCTGATCAGTTTCTGTATCCTGTTCGTCTGAACACATCCTCTTGACCCTCTGCAATCTCACTCGGGCTCCATGGCGAAAAAGCGTTCATCGAATCAGACCAACGGTGCCAATCTCGGATTTGAAGAAAAGCTCTGGGCCGCCGCCGATAAGCTTCGCGGGCATATGGATGCCGCCGAGTACAAGCACGTTGTCCTGGGGCTCGTGTTTCTCAAATACATCTCGGACGCCTTTCAGGAGCTGTACGACAAACTGAAGGCGGACGAATACTCTGACGCGGAAGACCGGGATGAATACGTCGCTGAGAACGTCTTCTGGGTGCCCAAGGATGCCCGCTGGTCGTTCATTCAGGAGCATGCCAAGTCGGGCTATGTGGACAAGAAGACCGGCAAGCGACGCGACGTCGGCCAATTGATCGATGATGCCATGGCGTCGATCGAGAAGGACAATCCCACGCTCAAGGGGGTGCTTCCCAAAGATTACGGGCGGGTGTCACTCGACAAGCAGCGTCTCGGCGAACTGATTGATCTGGTCGGCACCATCGGGCTGGGAGACGCCGAAAGTCGGAGCAAGGACGTTCTCGACCGGGTCTATGAATACTTTCTCGGCAAGTTCGCGAATGCGGAAGGCAAAGGTGGCGGTGAGTTCTATACGCCGCAGTCTGTCGTCAAGTTGCTGGTCGAGATGATCGAGCCTTACAAAGGCCGCATCTATGCCCCCTGCTGCGGATCGGGAGGCATGTTTGTTTCTTCCGAAAAGTTCGTGCTGGCACACGGCGGCCGGATCGGCGATCTCTCCATCTATGGACAGGAAAGTAACAACACGACCTGGCGGCTGTGCAAGATGAACCTCGCCATTCGCGGGATCGATGGTAATATCGGTTCGCAGAATGCCGACACGTTTCACAACGATCAGCACAAGGATCTGAAAGCAGATTTCATCCTCGCCAATCCGCCGTTCAACATCAGCGACTGGGGAGGCGACCGGCTTCGTGAAGATGCCCGCTGGAAGTACGGTATCCCGCCCGTTGGCAATGCCAACTATGCCTGGGTGCAGCACATGGTCTACAAGCTCGCTCCCAGCGGAGTAGCGGGCTTCGTGCTGGCCAATGGCTCCATGAGCAGCAATCAGTCGGGCGCAGGGGAAATCCGTCGCCAGTTGATCGAAGCGGATCTTGTGGACTGCATGATCGCCCTCCCTGGCCAGCTTTTCTACACCACACAGATTCCCGTCTGCCTGTGGTTTCTCGCCCGAAACAAGAAGAATGGCAAGTTCCGGGATCGGAGAAGCGAGACCCTGTTCATCGATGCCCGTAAGCTCGGCTCACTGTCGATCGAACGCATCGCGAACTCTCCGAAGAGGAAATCAGTCGCATCGCCCAGACGTATCACGCATGGCGTGGGGAGAAGGATGCTGGCAAATACGCCGATGTCGCCGGGTTCTGCAAAACTGCCACCCGTGAGGAGATTGAATCCCACGGGCACGTTCTCACTCCCGGCCGGTATGTCGGAGCAGCGGAAACCGAAGACGACGACGACATGCCGTTCGACAAGCGCATGGAGCAACTCACAGTCACGTTGAAATCACAGTTCGCGGAATCGGCAAAGCTGGAGAAAAAAATCCTCAAAAATCTGGCCAGCCTCGGGTTCACCGGGAAAGAGACTTCCTGATCCTTCGGAGTCGATTCCGTCCTTACCAGTAGTCCGTTTTCCAGAAATCAACACGCTGAGGGATTCCCTCAGCGCCTTCATCATGACCGGGAACCTCCCTGCTCCTGCTCCAGACGATTCCGGCGAGTTCCTTCTCTACCAGACAGAGGACGGCCGGACCCGGATCGACGTCCGTCTGGCGGATGAGACGATCTGGCTCCCCCAGCGTGACATTGCGGAATTGTTTCAGACAACGCCGCAAAACATAACCCAGCATCTCGCCGCGATTTACGAGGATCACGAGTTGAGCGAATCCGCAACTTGTAAGGAATTCTTACAAGTTCGATCCGAGGGCACACGGCAGGTCGAAAGGTTGCTGAAGCACTACAGTCTCGACGCGATTCTGGCGGTCGGGTACCGGGTCCGCTCCCATCGCGGGACGCAGTTCCGCATCTGGGCCACCGAGCGTCTGCGCGAATTCCTCGTCAAGGGGTTCGTCATGGACGACGACCGGCTCAAGCGAGCTGGCGGCGGCAACTACTTCGAGGAACTCCTCGCCCGTATCCGCGACATCCGCAGCAGCGAGAGGGTCTTCTGGCAGAAGGTGCTGGACATCTATGCCACCAGCATCGACTACGATCCTTCCTTCGAAGCCTCTCAGCTCTTCTTCAAAACTGTTCAGAACAAAATGCACTGGGCCGCTCACGGACACACCGCCGCCGAAGTGATCCACCTGCGGGCCGATGCCTCCCAGCCGAATATGGGACTCACGACATACGCCGGGGACCGCATCCGTAAGTCCGACGTCTCCATCGCCAAGAACTATCTTCAGCAGGATGAAATCGAAGCCCTCAACCGCATCGTCACCGCCTATCTGGAATTCGCTGAGCTACAGGCGCTGAACCGTAAGCCGATGACGATGGTCAACTGGATCACCAAGCTCGACGACTTTCTGAAACTCTCCGACCGGAACATCCTGCAGCATGCAGGCAGAATCTCCGCAGAGGCCGCCAGAGAGAAAGCGGAAGCTGAGTTCGCCCTGTTCAAACAGCAGCAGGCGTCACTCCCCCAACCGGTCGATGACCACTTCGCTCAGTCGCTGGAGGAACTGAAACAGATCGAATCCCAGGCCAAGGCAGCGAACAAACAGGCTACCAGCGGCAGCAAACCGAAGAAGAAGGTGGTCAAGAAGAAGGGAAAGAAACGCAAGGATGACTGACGGGCAGATTCATCACCGACTTGGACGAACCTCCGCAGTGAATGGCTGTTGGACTGCGGCCGTGCTTCGGCTCTTTCAGGGGGTGAAGCGTGGCAAATAACAGTACCGTTGCAGAATCCCTGCATATCCCCAACCTTGCGGGTGAACTTCCCTGTGAATGGGCATGGACACGACTCGATCAGGCACGAAGAAGGCGTTCGATCAGCTGCAAACGTACAAGCTGCAACTGCCAACACTGATGACGTACAACGTCTGTCTGGTCGCCAGCGACGGCATCACGGCCCGGGTCGGAACACTCTCCGGTGGCTGGGACCGGTTTATGCCGTGGCGAACGACCGACGGTGAGGAGATCGCCCACAAAGGGAAGCCGGAACTGGACGTGCTCATTCAAGGTGTGTTCGAGAAATCCCGGTTTCTGGAACTGATCCAGCATTTCATCGTCTTCGAAGATGACGGCAGCACGATCATCAAGAAGATGGCGGGGTACCATCAGTTCCATGCGGTCAACAAGGCGGTCGATTGCACTGTGAAGGCGATTTCACCCAAGGGGGACCGCCGCGTCGGGGTGGTCTGGCATACGCAGGGGAGCGGAAAAAGCCTGACGATGGCATTCTACGCCGGGAAGGTGATCCGTCACCCGAAGATGCAGAATCCCACGCTGGTGGTCATCACCGACCGGAACGATCTGGATGAGCAACTGTTCGGGACACTCGCAGGCTGCCATGACCTGCTGCGCCAGAAACCGGTGCAGGCGGAGAATCGCGATCAGGTCAAAGATCTGCTGCAGGTTGCCTCCGGCGGCGTGGTCTTCACCACGCTGCAGAAGTTCGCCCCTGATCCGGGAGCATCTTATCCGGAGTTGACCGATCGCCGGAACATCGTCGTTCTCGCGGACGAAGCCCACCGCAGCCAGTACGGGCATTACGCGAAAGCGAAGAAGACCGGCGAGATCAGCTACGGCTTCAGCAAGCACCTGCCGAATGCCTCGTATCTGGGGTTCACCGGAACCCCGATCGAACTGGGCGACAAGAACACCAAGGCGGTCTTCGGCGATTACATCGACATCTACGATATCAGCCGGGCGGTCGAAGACGGGGCGACCGTCAAAATCTATTACGAAGGTCGGCTCGCCAAGCTGGAACTGACGGAGAAGGAACGTCCGAAGATCGATGAGGCGTTCGAAGAGGTCACTGAAGGAGAGGAACAGTCTTCCAAGGAGAAGCTGAAGACCAAATGGGCGGCACTGGAAGCCCTGGTTGGCAGCGAAAAGCGGATCAAGCTGGTGGCTCAGGATATCGTCAAACACTGGGACGAGCGGCTTTCCACCATGGACGGTAAAGCGATGATCGTCTGCATGAGCCGCCGCATCTGCGTGGAACTCTACAAGGAACTGATCGCCCTGCGTCCGGAATGGCACAGCGACAAAGACGAAGAAGGGGTCCTGAAAGTGGTCATGACCGGTCAAGCGAGTGATCCGGTCGACTGGCAGCAGCACATCCGCCCGAAACGTGGCCGGGAGGAAATGGCCAAGCGTTTCAAGAAGGCTTCTGACCCGCTGAAACTGGTGATCGTCCGGGATATGTGGCTGACCGGGTTCGATGCTCCCTGCATGAACACCATGTATGTTGACAACCTGATGCAGGCGATCGCCCGCGTCAACCGCGTGTTCAAGAACAAGCCAGGCGGGTTGATTGTCGACTATCTGGGACTGGCTGCGGAACTCAAGAAGGCACTGGCCCAGTACACCTAGGCGGATCGGGACGACACCGGGATTCCGATTGACCAGGCTCTGGAAGTTCTGATGGAGAAGTATGAGGTCGTGCAGGACATTCTACACGGCTTCGACTATTCCCTGTTTTTCACCGGGACGGCAGTTCAGCGGATCGCCGTCATTCCTGAAGCGATGGATTTCATTCTCCAGCTTGAGGATGGCCAACAAAGGTTCGTCCAGGCGGTGACGGAATTGTCCAAAGCCTATGCCCTTGTTGCCACCCACGACGACGCAGTTAAGCTGCGCGAGGAAATCGCCTTCTTCCAGTGCCTGCGGGCCCAATTCGCCAAGCTGGGAGGAAGTGGCGACGGCGGCGGGCCGTCCAAAGACGACCTTGATGCAGCGGTCCGTCAGATTATCTCTAAGTCGATCGCTTCCAATGAGGTGATCGACATCTTCGCAGCTGCCGGGATGGACCGTCCGGATATTTCAATCCTGTCAGATGAGTTTCTGGCGGAAGTTCGGGACATGCCGCAACGCAATCTGGCTTTGGAAGTGCTCCGCAAGCTGCTCAACGATGAGATCAAAACTCGATCGCGAAAAAATCTGGTGCAGTCGCGATCGTTCGCAGAGATGCTCGACAAGACGATCAGGAAGTACCAGAACAGATCCATCGACGTGGCTCAGGTGATCGCCGAACTGGTCGAAATCGCCAAAGAGATGCGGGAAGCCGCCAATCGGGGGGAAGCACTCGGCCTGACGGACGATGAGGAGGCGTTTTACGAAGCACTGGAAGTGAATGACAGTGCTGTGGCAGTGCTTGGAGACAAAGCCCTGTGTGCCATCGCCCGCGAGCTGGTGGAGATGGTTCGCCGAAACGTGACCATCGACTGGACGGTGAAAGACAGCGTCCGGGCCAAGCTGCGCGTGATGGTGAAGAGGATTCTCAAGAAATATGGCTATCCGCCGGACAAACAGGCCCAGGCGACGGAGACCGTCCTGAAACAGGCGGAACTGCTGTGTGCTGACTGGGCCGCGTGAAAGCGAGACGCATCACGATCATCTTCTTCGGACGAATTCTGAACATCATGTCCGAGTCCGAGAGTGGCCCTCAATCATAGGATGGTCAAGAAAAGCCGTCATGCTGTGAACGTGCCTTTATTCCTCATTCAGAACTCGACTGGCGTCGCTCATCGTCAGAGTGACAATGAGCGACAGCGTTCGCCCCCATCGACGCCCTGCGCCACGAATGAGGCCCCTTCTGTCCAAATGATGTGAGCTGAGAGAAGTTCTTTGCATTTCGGCAGTTGGGATAGAAATTGGCTTTAGCAAAGTGCGCAGAATGATCGTGGCGATGAACCGCTTCCGTTGTCCACTTTTGGGTTTCTTTCGCTTCTGATGTCGCACGCCTCGAACAGCTTTCGCTCCAAGCGAGGCAGTGTCAGGCGTTCAGCCTTCTGTTTTGCGACCGCATGCGCCGAAAGCGTTGAACCGTTCGTTTGAGTTGGCCCAGCTTCCATCTTCGCCCTCCGCTTTGTCTCTGGCGCTTTCCGGTTATCGTTCAAGAGGCGATGCACAAGCTCATTCCGATTGCCTGTCTTTGGCATTCCGGCCTCATCACAAACCAGCCGCAGTTCCGGCAGTTGCAAACTATCCAGCAGGGACACAGCGGTCGCACTAGGGCTGGCCTTGAGCGCCGACCGCATGGCTTCCAGGCTGCGGCGGTCCACTCCATTGATGTCCAATTCATCAAGCAGGTCTTCAGGTCATCACCTCCGAGCGTGGAGAGTATGGCCTTCTTCAGGTTCATGGCAGGATTCTCTCGTCCAATCTCAGTCTCCGTCGTCATCTGACTCGTCAAGTGCGGTCAACTCATCCAACATCATTTTGGTACGGGCAATTTGGGCGTTGATCGCAAGTGTGAAGCTCTGTGGCTTCGGCAGATTTGCTGCGAACAAGATTCCATTGATCTGAACCACTCCACTCTGGATCACCGCCATGTGAAACTCGTCAGTCCAGACCTTACGACCTGGCTGAAGATTGCCACATTCGATCTCTACTTTGATCTCATGGGCGGATTTCTCAATGTGTACTTGTCCCGTTCGTGAAAATTAGGAACGCACATTCACCTGCTTGACAATCAACCTATCGAATTTGTTCTCTCGACGCTTCGGAAAATCGGGGATTTCGGAGTTCTTTATAAATCCGAATCCTGACCCATTTGGAATACATATTTCGAGTCTGACATCATTTGCGGGTGCGTCCCCAGTATTGGTCACCAGCAACCTGGCCATTCGCACGAGACGTTGGGTGAAAATATGATTCGCAAGTTCGTGAAAGTAGCCTTCGTTCAAGCGGTCATGCAGGGAAAATGAACTGAAATCGGGAATATGAAACGTCTTCCCGCCCGGAAGACGGATCGGCTCGGAACTTCGTTCTCGCAACAGAGGGATTTGATCGGGTTCAGGCATCTCACAGAATTCAGCGAACCAGTCAATTTGCTCGCCCAAACCCTGTTCCCGATCCAGTGCGGCAAACTCAACTGCCAGCGAGGCTTCCTTCGCACCGACATTCTGGCTGCTACCCATCAGTGCAATTTCATCAGGGTCGGCTGGTTTAGTGTGATCTGTCGAGCTTCCACGGCGGACATAGACTTCGCCCTTTTTGAGCTTGCCATAGTCCCGCTTGAGAAAGACAGGTCGTCGTTGCGATTCGATTCGGATGACCCCAACCTGCTTGCCCTCGACCTCGCAGGCTTCGTAGCCAAACTGGATGGGGCGATTCGTCAGGTTGTTGACGAACTGTTGGAGGGAATGGTCCTGCAAATGATCGAAAATGCCGTGAACGATTCCTCGACCGCCTTGAACGTCTTCCACGCCGATCAGAATGAATGCGTCGGCTCGCCGCCAGCAGTTCACGAAACCGAGGATGTCCTTGAGGAGTTCGGACTTCTCATCCTCTGTAGCTTTGGCAAAGGCATACTGATCCCGCTTGAAGTCCAGCGTCGGGCCTTCTTCCTCGTAGAGGAGCTGTTCCAATAAGCTTCGATCCACGTTTCCTTCACCTTTGATTTGGAATTGGCTGAACCGTCGCCATCACGCCTTGATCGACACGGCGAGCCTGAACGAAAACGTCACAGTCCATCAGGTATCCCCCCTTGGAGAAGGTCCACGTGTTCAGATTTTCTTCGCCAGAAACTTCCTCTTGTTCGGAATTGAAAGCTGTGAAGATTGGCGAAGATTCGGGCACTCGCATGTTCCAGCGAGCCGTGAGTTTCATTTCGCTGGCAGCATCATTTGGAATAGCCAACTGCACACGCAACTTCTTCTCTGGTTTCTCATCATCAAACATTGGCTTTTGTTTCAACCCCCGACGTTCACCCTCTGAGTAACCCATCCGAGCTTCGAGATAGAGAATCGGCGTCGAAACACGACGCTGACAGGCAAACAGTGTCGATTGAAAACTGGCGTGAGGGTAGAAGGACTGCCGAACCGCTTCCACGATTTCGAAGGTCAGCCGCCCGCCTTGCGGCAGATTTTGGTGCAGCAGTGGTGCAAAAATCGCTTCATAGAAGCCCACGTGACCAGCGATCTGGTCCATAAGCTTCTCCAATGGCTCGTCCGTCGAGCGAAAAACTTGTCGTTCACAGTCCGGATCAACCAGCAGGTGGGCGATCTCATGCCATCTTGTAAAAAAGCGGCGTGCCGCCTTATTACCTCGACAATCGATGACGGCGACGTGAGAACCATCTTTGAGTCGAACCATTGTGCCGAAGGTTTCGGGAGTCAGGTCATTTTGCACAACATGAGCAAATACAAATTCCCCCTTCTGAACATATCGGCGTTTCAGTTCTTCAAGGTCAGCGTCGTCGGTGATCTCTTCAAAGACAAGGTTCAATCTAGGAGTCTGTCCGAGAACTCAACCCACCACTGATTAAGCCACTATATATAGTGGCTTCGGTTGAGAAATGAACCGAATATAGTAGTGGAAATTTGAGTTGACTGGGTTCTCGGACAGGCTCCTAGTCGCAGCCAGTGTCTCCAGATCCCCGATTGTTTTGACACTCCCGTCCTCTTCAACCCAGTCGTCGATCTGCAACTGACAGAAGTCGATGATCGCTTCTACTGGCAATCCTGTGAGGCCAAGCTTCGCCGCCAGATCAACAACGTCTTGCTCTTGATCCAGTATCTTCATAGAAACTCCTTCACTGCATCGTAGAACTTTTGCCAGTCGCTCTTCTTAAGTTCACCCTTCTTGGTACTACTGCGATGAGCAATGATCTGGTTTTGCATTTCCAACAAGGCGATCGCCTGTCGGAAGGTGAGTCCTTCATCTTCAGCGAACTCTGCCAACGCTGTGGGGATTTGCAACTCACGAGGTGGCTGTTTCGCCCCCTCGGCATCCTTCCCTGTCATCAGGAAGTCGAGAGAAAGCTTTAGGGCACGGGCGATGTCCAGCAGCTTGTCGGCTCCGACATTCCGCTTTCCGTTCTCAAGATCAGAAAGAAACCCCTTACTGATTTCGGCCCTCTTCGCCAGATCTTCCTGCTTCCATCCAAGCTCCTCTCGTCGGGATTTGATTCTTTCTCCGACCGTTTCCATTTGGAGCCACTCCACTTGAAGAAGAAAACAACAGGACCAAAGAAGACCATCGTATCTCTGGTCTCCACCAGACTCAAGTGATGTGTTCGCAGTAGCGAACTATTGGCATCACCTGTGGCGAACGCCTAGATTCTGTTCCATGCTGGCAGAAGTTCTCTGCCTTTCGTTCAGAATTCTCTCGATCTGCAAAGGAGAAATCGAGATGGCGTGGAATGAGAAGCGTTCTCGGGAGCGAGTCCAGAAAAACGACTTCGGTGACTTCGAAGTCAGCGTTCAAGACCTTTCACGGTCGATGGACCTCTCGAACCTTGGCAAGAAGGATGTTCGCCGGGCACAAAAAAAGGGGGGGGGCACCTCTGCGTCGATGTGCCGAATTTCCACAGGGCGGTGGACGACGCCGGGAACGACCAGCAGAAACAGCGGAAGCTGGCTCGGGCAACGAGCGTTCTGCGCCGGATTCAGGGCGAATTGATGGAACAGGACGGGGTCGGCGATATCCAGCGACAGACAGTCCGAGCCCATGGATTGGTCTTCAGGCCGTACAACGGCAAGGACGACCCTGAAGACGGCATCCTGACTACATCGCGGGCTACCTCAACTCGCCTCACGGAAAGGCAACCCTTCGCCATATGTGCAAAAACATCGTCGGCATGGCGAATATCAACGCACAAGAGTTCCAGAACATTGCAATTCCTCACCCACCAATCAAAGTCCAGCTGGAATATGCACAGGTTCTCGAAGGTGTCCGTGATGCCGAACGACCGCTACAACGTGCGTTGAGTGAAGCCGAATCCATGTTCAACCCCCTCGTCCAACGTGCCTTCAAGGGAGAGCTGTAATAGTGACCGCTGATTCCGAACGGGACGTGGAACACAACACTGCCTGTTGTTACACAATCTCATTTGTGCTTCACATTCCTGCGACGGATGAAAAGCAGCGAAAATGACTGAAAACATAAGCATTTCCATATCAGCAAGCGAATGGCACAGACCTTGCCTTATCGCTCGCAGCAAAGAATTCGAGCGTTTCGAGTTCTTTCACCTGCAGGTTCATTGAAAGAGGAAAACATAATGGCCAATAAGAACCCGAAAGTCACGAGCAAGAACGCTGCCAGCAAGTCCTCACAGACACTGACGTCGAAGTCGACCGGCGCAGCTTCGAAGTCCGCAGCAGCGAGTGCCCTGTCACAAACAAAGTCCCCGTCCAAACAGACCAGCCCCAAGGCAGCGACCGCCGCGTCCAAAACCCTCAGCGACGGCCGCACCAGCCCAGCCTCCAAATCCGCCGCCGGAAGCGCCCTGTCGCAAAAGGCTTCCAACTCTACGAAGGGCAAGAAATAGAGATCGCCGAAGAATTGGTGAGAGGACAGGCTTCACATTCGATGTACTTTCAACGACAGGCTTTGATTCATGGATGTGCAGCGGTTTCAGATTCTCTCGCTCGATGGGGGAGGCATCAAAGGTCTCTTTTCGGCTGCAGCACTTGCGGCCATCGAGGAGGATCTGAGCACGAACATTGTCGATCACTTTGACTTGATCACCGGAACTTCGACCGGTGGGATCATAGCGACCGGATTGGCAATCGGGATGCGTCCCCGTGAGATCGTCGAGTTTTACTTGTCGAAGGGTCCTTCCATCTTTCACTCCAGGTGTTGGACCAAATGGAGCAACTGGCTTTGGTCCAAATATTCTCAAGAGCCCTTAAAAGCCGCTCTTGAGAATTGCTTCAAGGACAAACGTGTTGCTGACTGCAAAAAACGGCTTGTGATTCCGTCGTACAACCTTGGGGAAGATGACGTCTATCTATTTCGGACGCCTCATGCCGAACGGCTGAAACGCGACTGGAAGGTCCCACTGTGGAAGGTCGCGCTGGCCACCAGCGCTGCACCGACATTCTTTCCAAGTTCTAGGCACGTCGACAAGTTGCGACTCATTGATGGCGGGGTCTGGGCGAATAACCCGGCGATGGTAGGAGTCATTGAAGCTTACGGAACGCTTGGTGTTCCTCTGGATGCCATTCGTGTTTTCAGTATTGGTACGTCGGATGCTGTGACACATCGACGCAATAAATTGGACGGCGGTGGCAAGCTTTCATGGGCAACCGGGAACGATGCAGTTGACGTGATCATGCGAGGGCAAAGTATTGGAGTCAACAATCAGGTGACGTTTCTGCTCGGTCAGCAGCGCGTGGAACGATGGAATCCCAAAGTGGCTTCTGATGAGTTTTCTCTGGATGGAGTTAACAAGGCGAATGACCTGGTTGGAAAAGCGTCCCATGTCAGCCGTATTTTGATGCCCAACTTCCACGAGAAGTTCGCAGGTCACGCGGCAGCTCTTTACACGCCGCTGTACACATAGAAATATTGAAAGGAATCGAATGATGCCGACCATCATTAAGGCACAACTCAGCGATTTACTACGGGCCGTTGCGGATGATTTGGATATCCCGCAGCATCTGTACGAAGACGCGGTGCTCAAATATACGGAAGTAGGCGAGTGGCTGGCGGAGGAAGAGTCTGAACTGGCCCAGTACGAGCCTGACATCTTCCCCCAGGGAAGCTTTCGGCTTGGCACAATGGTGCGTCCGATCAATGATTCGGAAGAGTACGACATTGATCTCGTGTGCCATCTCAAGATCGAGAAGGAAAGCACCACTCAGAAGGAGCTGAAGGATCGAGTTGGTGAGCGACTGAAATCAAATGAGGAATTCGAGAAGATCATCAAGCAGTCACGAAGATGCTGGATTCTGGACTACCCAGAGCCGTTTCATTTGGACGTGCTGCCGGTGATACCGAATGTCGACCGAAAGCCGAATGGAATTCTCCTCACAGACACTGACCTGCATCACTGGCAATACAGCAACCCAATTGACTATGCCAATTGGTTCTATGCTCAGATGAGAGTTGTTCTCCGGGAAAAGCGTGCAGCCTATGCTCAGCGTTATCAAATGAGCATCGAAGATGTGCCAGAATTTGAGATCAAAACCCCACTTCAGAGAGTGGTTCAGATCCTTAAGAGACACCGCGACATCTATTTTCAGGAAGATCTGATAAACCGCCCTGTTTCGATCATTCTCACCACACTAGCGGCCAAGGCGTACCGCAATCAAAGCGATCTCTATGATGCGCTAAGTGGCATCACGACAGGGATGCACGAGTATATCGAGAAGCGCCCCAACGGTGAGTGGTGGGTCGAGAATCCTGTGGAGGTCAAGGAAAACTTTGCCCACAAGTGGAACGAGTATCCGGAACGACGAGAAGCGTTTTTCAATTGGCTTGAACAGGTTCGAGATGACTTCCTAGATGCTGCCCAGAATCAGTCTTTAACGAAAATTGCGGCGTCGCTTGCACCGACACTTGGACGCAATACCGTTTCCAGAGCCGCTTCAAGTCTCGGTGTTCAACAGCCCGGGATAATTATCAAGTCAGCCGCGTCTTTGACACCCCAAGTTCCGGCACTCGCGAATGCTTCTCACTGTGTTCCACCAATGTGGCCGATTCAGCTCCAATATGAAGTCGGCATTACTGGTACGATTCATCCGAATTCGACTCGTAGTACGGTCAAATGGCCGATAACGGAGCGCCCGGCACCGAAGAATGTCAGGCTTCGATTTGAAGCGAAAACCAATGTCCCTGAGCCTTATGAAGTCCGTTGGCAGATTGTCAACACAGGCCAGGAAGCGATTGCTGCAGGTGGACTCCGGGGTATCGAGTTCGAGGAGAGCGACGAAGAATCAAAAAATGTGAAGTGGGAGCATACCGGGTATCGTGGTACCCACTGGATTGAAGCATTCATCATTCGACATGGAGTCTGTGTCGCCCGATCGCAGCCGTTCAAGGTCCGTGTTCGCGGCTGACCGAATATACCTTTTATGAAGGATATGAAAACAATGAGAATCGAAGAACTCCAAGCAGGCGATGTTCTCCTCTACAGCAGCCGGACTCTGATCGGAAAGATGATCCGAAAGCTGGACGGGACAGAAGTCACACATGCTGGGATTGCCCTGGGCAATGAAAATGTCGGCGAGGCCCTGATGGTCGGAAAACCGGGCATTCACTCCAACCCGATCAGCACATCCTTTCAAGGCACGGATTGGGTTGCTGTCCATCGGCTTCTCGACAGGAAACTCAACCGGCAGCCGATCATGGACGTCGCAGATCGCTACATCGCCCAGGGAAACCGCTATGCCTATGCGGAGATCCTGCTCGTGGCGACAATTTGCCTGACCAGGAAGCTGAATCTTCAGGATTCGCTCCTGGGACGAATTGCTTGGGGGACGATGAACAAAGCGAACCAATATATTGCGACACTGACAGCTCACGGTAAAGAGCCGATGATCTGCTCAGAGTTCGTTTTCCGTTGCTATGACGAAGCCGACGACGCTGATGATGATCCGTACAGTCTAGAAATCAACTCGCAGTCCGGTACGATGACGCGTCGAATGTCGAGTCGGCGAATGCGCCGCAGGGGATATTCCGCACCTGCGGCCAATTCGGCCCCGAATGTTCATCCGGAGAGTCTTCTGGGAAAAATGGTGCAGCAACCTCAAAGACTGGAACGGGCCACAATGGCTGCTGCGCCTGGAGTTGCTCCGGCTGATCAGATCTCAGATGCGGAGTTGCATTCGCTGATTGAAGCCTATGTCGACGGCCCGCGATTGGTCCGTGGAATGGCTGCGACAGCCGCTCCAGAAGTTTCTCAGCAAGAGATTGAAGAGGCCGCAGCAAACTACGCAGCTTCATTGCTGATTAGCGATCAAGTACGGTACGGCGCTCCGATGTCAGGTTCACCGGCGAGCAGAGTCGTAGCTGCCGTTGCAGATTTTGTGACGCCTGGTGATCTGTTAAAGTCATCCAGCTTGGTGTCAGTAGGGCGTGTTTCGTAGTTGGGCTTGATGCAGGTGCCATCGCTTCGGAAATCAAAGTGACTGCAACGGCTCTTGAAAGATAAGAGACCGCCAGAAAGTTGTTTCGCCGCTGCCTTGAAATGTCAGTAATTCTGAATTCTGGCTTTTCTCGAAACCGATTGAGATCCCAGCTCGTTCGTGATTCACGGCTTTGCTCAAAGGATTCGAGTTAGGAGAATGGGCCATAATCACAGGCATCACAATCGAGAACTTCAAGGGCATTCGAGATCGAATTCAAATCGACTAAGGACCGTCCTGGGAATTGGTGTCGCATTTGGATGGGGTTTTGTTGTAGAGGGATTCTTTTCTGTTTTGGAAAGGAGTCCACAGATGGCAACGGAATTCTCTCGATTTGATGAGCAGACCCAGCAGCGGATGAGGAATGTCTATCAAACACTCTCTGAGAAAGACAAACGCCGGTATGCCGCGATTCAGGCGGTGCAGTTGGGGCATGGCGGCATCA
>Ga0182745_1002374_pt1 | contig 16935 bp, 9 predicted proteins | sample eDN3rd30CKraftBY_FD_128523 | JGI IMG/M metagenome (GOLD analysis project Ga0182745, IMG submission 128523) | Enriched backyard soil microbial communities from Emeryville, California, USA - eDNA 3rd pass 30_C Kraft BY (version 2) (version 2) | ecosystem: Environmental > Terrestrial > Soil >...
CATCCCACCGTCAATGTCATGCCCCTTAGCTCCTGATCCGATCGAAACCGTCTTGAGTTGGACTTGTCTATCTTGTGCATTTCTCCTGAAGTCACGCGCCACCTTATGAGCGCTAGGCAAAATTGAGTGAGGCAGGAAAGAACGTAATGGCCAACTCCGCCAACGACCTCAAGGCCATCGAGCGCGGCTTGCAGAAATCCCCGACTGGCATCCAGGGGCTCGATGAGATCACCGGTGGCGGCTTGCCTCGCGGGCGCCCCACCCTCGTATGCGGCAGCGCCGGTTGTGGCAAGACCCTGCTAGCGATGGAATTTCTTGTACGCGGCGCCACCGAATTCGGGGAACCTGGCGTCTTCATGGCGTTCGAGGAAACCGCTGTTGATTTGACTCAAAATGTGCGCTCGCTTGGATTCGACCTGGACGAATTGGCTGAGCAGAAAAAAATCGCCATCGATTTTGTACGGGTTGAACGCAACGAGATCGAGGAGACCGGCGACTACGACCTGGAGGGTTTGTTTCTCCGCCTGGGCTACGCCATTGACAGCATCGGAGCCAAGCGGGTGGTGCTGGACACGCTGGAGACCCTGTTCGGGGGGTTGTCGAATCAAGGCATTTTGCGAGCCGAGCTGCGTCGCCTGTTTCACTGGCTCAAGGAACGAGGCGTCACCGCCGTGATCACGGGTGAGAAGGGTGAAGGCAAGCTAACTCGGCAAGGGTTGGAAGAATATGTCTCCGATTGCGTCATTCTGCTCGACCACAGGGTGATCGACCAGATTTCCACGCGGCGGTTGCGCGTCGTGAAGTACCGGGGCACCGCTCACGGCACAAACGAGTATCCGTTTCTAATTGACGAAGACGGGATCAGCGTGCTGCCGATTACGTCGCTGGGCCTGAGACATAAAGTCTCCAGTGAGCGAATCGCAACGGGCATCCCCCGGCTGGACACCATGTTGGGTGGCCAGGGCTACTACCGGGGGAGCACGATCCTCGTATCGGGGACGGCGGGTAGCGGCAAGAGTAGCTTGTCCGCGCACTTCACCAATGCGACCTGCCAGCGGGGCGAGCGGTGCCTGTACTTCTCCTTCGAGGAATCACCCGACCAGATCATCCGCAACATGCGATCAATCGGGCTGGATCTCGAACCTTGGGTCAAAGATGGAGTCCTTCGGTTTCACGCGATCCGGTCCGCGTTCCACGGCCTGGAGATGCACCTGGCGACGATTCATAAGTTGATCAAGGAATTCCAACCACGGGTCGTTATTATCGATCCGATCAGTAGCTTGATGGATGCGGGCACGCGTCAGGACGTCGCCGCCACGCTCACCCGACTGATTGATTTCCTAAAAGTGCAGCAAATCACCGCCTTCCTGACGAATTTGACCACAGGTGGGGCTTCGCTGGAGAAAACCGACTCCGAGGTCTCCTCATTAGTGGATACATGGCTTTTCCTGCGGGACATCGAACTCGGAGGCGAGCGCAACCGAGGCATGTACGTTCTGAAGTCTCGGGGCATGGCGCATTCCAATCAGATCCGGGAGTTTCTCTTGACGGACCAAGGTATTGAACTGGTCGATGTCTATCGTGGCACCGAAGGCGTGCTCACTGGGTCTGCCCGGCTGGCGCAGGAGGCTCACGAACAGGCCGCCACGACCGAGCGACGGCAACAGATCGAAGTCAAACAGCGTGAGATGACTCGCAAACGTGAAGCGCTGGACGCCCGCATCGCGGCCATGAGGAAGGAATTCGAGGCGGAAGAGGAAGAGGCGAATCGCATCATTACTCAGGCGATAGGCCGTGAAGATACAATTCAAGTGGACCGGGAGCGAATGGCGGCAAGCCGCCATACCGACGAGGGAAGGGAAACGACGAAGGCGTCCGCACGATCTCGCAGATCATCGGGAGGCCGCTAGTGAATCAGCCAGCGACCAAGCCAGTCGAGCCGGAAGCGCCGAGTGAAAGCGGCGCCGACGCGGAATTTTGGACCTTGCGGCTTTATGTCGCCGGGCAAACTCCCAAATCCATCGCCGCCTTCACGAACCTCAAGAGGCTGTGCGAGGAACACCTGACAGGGCGTTACACGATCGAGGTGATCGACCTCATGCAACAGCCGCAATTGGCGGCGGGAGACCAGATCGTCGCGATTCCGACACTCGTGCGGAGGTTGCCAGAGCCATTGCGCCGAATCGTGGGCGATATGTCGAATACGGAGCGCACTCTCGTCGGGTTGCAGCTCCGGCCGGTGAAAAGTGACATGTGATTCGTCGAGAACATGAGCAATAAGCAAAGAGCGCGAACTTGGCGGAGCCCCCTCCGGAGGCTCGGCCATTACCGAAAATTAGCCGTAAAACCTCCGGATTCATCCGTGGGGATACAAGGCGTGAATTTGATTAACCTGTGAACACAACGCCACCACAATGCAGTCATGCCGAAACTCCGCGAAGTTTCCCGATTCCGGATGAAGCCGACCAAGACGCTGGTCCCTTCCCTCAACCGCATGGCCGGCGCTCGCCGCTACGTCCGGAATTGGGCCTTGGCGAGGAAACGGGAGCACGACAAGGAGTTCAGCAAGACGCTCGCGAGGAGCGCCCTCTCTTCCGAGTGGACCGCCTTGAAGACCAGACCTGAGACGGCATGGCTCAACGAAGCTGACTCGCAAGGCCTTCAGCAAGTCCTCAAGGATCTCGACCGGGCATGCGTGAACTACTTCGAGAAGCGGTCTCGATTCCCTCGGTTCACGGCGAGGAAAAGCGAGAGGGCTCGTTTTCGCATCCCTCAACAGCTCAAGGTCGTCGACGGCAAGGTTGTCATCCCCAAGATCGGCGGCGTCCACATCGATCAGAGCCAGCCCGTCACTGAGACAACCAGGAGTGCCACGTTCCGGCGCGAGGCTGATGGGAAGTGGTACGTCTCGCTCACAGCCGAATTCGAGATGCCCGACGTGTGGTTGCCTACTCCCGATCTCGCCAAGGTTGGACGAGGGGCTTCGAATGCTCACGGCCGGGCAGGCCGAGAGTCAAAACGCTCGGGGAGCCAGTGTAAGACCTTGCTTTGGGGCTGTTGGTGACGAACCGAGAATCCCCCGCCTTTCGACGTGGAGAGTGTCAAATCAATGAATCCTACCTCCGAGAGTTAAATCATCGATGACGTTCGAGAAACTTCAAGCGGAGAATGCCGAGCTGAGACGCCAGTTGGAGGAGGCCGAGGACACGATCCACGCGATTCGGAGCGGAGGAGTCGATGCCTTCGTCGTTGAGGACTCTGAAGGCCGACGTGTCTACACCTTGGAAGGGGCGGACCGCTACTATCGCGTGTTGGCTGAACAAATGCAGCAAGGCGCGGCAATGCTGCATCTGGATGGTTCCATCGTATACAGCAATCGGCGATTCGCTGAAATGCTAAACGTGCCGCATGAACAGCTCATCGGCAAGTTACTGGACGAGTATATCGCCCTCGAGGACCGACCCATTTATGACAACTTGCTAGGGCAGGGCCAGACGCGCACCGCACGCGGAGAGGCTCGATTGCGTCGGTCGGATGGAGAGCTACTTTCAGCATACCTGACGTTTAATTCATTGCAGAAAGACACCGGGGCGTCAATCGGCGTGCTTGTCACCGACCTCACGTCGCAAAAGCACCACGAGCAACTCACCGCGGCCCATGACGCTTTGCGAGAAGCTGAAGCGCTGTTTCACACGTTGGCCGACAACATTCCCCAACTTGCGTGGATGGCCGAGGCCGGTACGGATGGACAGATTCATTGGTTCAACCAAAATTGGTTTGACTACACCGGAACCACGCTCGAAGAGATGAAGGGATCAGGCTGGCATGCGGTCCACCATCCTGACCACGCCCATCGCGTCATTTCTCAGTTCGCGGCTCACGTCAAGGCAGGCCTGGACTGGGAAGATACTTTCCCCATACGCGGCAAGGATGGAACCTACCGTTGGTTTCTATCTCGCATGAAGGTTATCCGCGACGAATCCGGCTCGATCGTGCGGATCTTTGGCACTAATACCGATGTGACCGACCAACGGCTCATGGCCGAAGAGTTACTCCAAAACGCGGCCGACATGGCCGAGGCCGACCGGCGCAAGGACGAGTTTCTGGCGACGCTGGCCCACGAACTACGCAACCCACTGGCTCCCGTGCGGAACGCCGTGCAAATTCTCCACATGAAAGGACCGGTCGTACCAGAGTTACAGTGGGTCAGCGAGGTCATTGAGCGGCAAATTCAACACATGACCTGCCTGATTGAAGGATTAATGGACGTGAGTCGCATTAATCAGGGAAAGATCGAACTTAAGCGCGAATGGGTGGATCTAGCGAAGGTCGTTCAGGGAGCGGTCGAGGTAAGTCGTCCGCTCATTGAGGACAATGGCCACACACTCAACGTCGTGCTACCACCAAAACCAATCGTGATTGACGCGGATCACGTTCGGCTGACACAAGTGCTTTTGAATTTGCTCAATAACTCAGCCAAGTATACCGAACAGGGCGGTCGGATTGACCTGGGTGCAAAACTGCGGGGCAACGAAGTCGTCATCTCGATTCGAGATAACGGCATCGGTATTTCCGTCGATAACTTGCCGAAGGTTTTTCGGATGTTTTCGCAGGTCGAAAGTGCCTTGTCTCGGTCACAGGGGGGTTTGGGAATCGGGTTGTGTCTTGTGAAACGCCTGGTTGAAATGCACGGTGGCAGAGTCGAAGCTCACAGCGATGGGTTGGGCAAGGGGAGCGAGTTCACGGTTCACCTGCCGGTTGTCGAGGAGCAAACCTATCATGTCCAGAGAAACGAAGGAAACCATAAGGCAATGCCGATGTCTTCGCTTCGCATTCTAGTCGTCGACGACAACCGCGACGCCGCCTTCAGCCTAGCGAAGCTGCTCAAGATGATGGGTAATGAAGTAAGTTTGGCTCACGACGGCGAAGAAGCGGTGACGGCGGCGGACGAATTCAAGGCAGATGTCATACTGCTCGACATCGGATTGCCGAAATTGAATGGTTACAAAGCGTGCCGCAGCATCCGAGCGCAATCATGGGGCAAGCGCATCTTCATCATTGCCGTCACTGGCTGGGGACAGGATGATGACAAGCGAAAATCGGAAGAGGCGGGGTTCGACTGGCACATGACCAAGCCCGTGGACCCAAAGTCATTGATGACACTGCTCACCGACCTGCAGACGGGCAAGACCCCCTGAGACGCGGACATCATACGGTCAAGAGCAGCTAAAAAGGATCTAAAAGTAAGGAATTAAAAGGGAAGTTCATGGAACATGCGCCTTTGAAGTTCAAAGGTGACAGCTTTTAACCAATGCTTTCCCTGTCCTTTTGGATCGATTTGAGAAGAGTTAGACGGTGCCCCGATCGGTTGCAAGGCGCGGAGGGGCCGCCAGGATCCGACAGGACATAACGATGGCGCAACGTCGTCAGGGACACATTCCGTATCGCGACTCTCCCGACCACTTGAGACCGACCTCAGTTTTCCGGCCACGCACGCGCGTGACACACACCAAGACCTCTCCTAGCTTGAACGGAAATCCTTTCGCCAATCCGAAGATCACCCGACCGGGAGCGACAAGAATGGCACGCAAGAAGACTCCCAGGTAAAGGTCAGCGTCCCCGCCGCCCTATCAGCGCGCCTCAGGGAAATCCGCGCCGAGCTTTTCGGTGAGCACGGCGGCCCCGAGTTGGCTCGCCGACTCGGTATCCCCCCTCGTCGATGGTACAACTATGAGGCAGGGGTCACAGTCCCGGCTGAAGTCGTACTCGGTTTCATTGAGCGGACCGGGGCCAACCCCTACTGGCTTCTGACGGGTGGGAGACCTACAGACTCCCGTCCCGAATTCGGGCAATCGGAACTCTCCCTGGTCGACTTGCTCCGCTGTGCGCTTCTGAAGGCAGAAAGCTTGAAAGCCGAATAATTTCTCTTCCTTCGCAAAACTCGCTCATCAACACGACAAGGAGGGCCAGGCCCGCGAGGAACGCGGTCAGGATGGCTCGTCGCCGCGAGAGTTCGCCTCATCCCGATCGGTATCAACGAGGAGGGTCCAAGGGGGGATCGTGAGCCGCACGCCCCCTTCGAAGGACACGCTCCATGGGGACCGTATGAAGGACGAGTCTCCTATATTAATTGGCGTGGCGGGCCGACAACTCTCACCCACGAGACGCTACGAGCGATTCCGAAAGCGACTCGTTTTCCAATGTTGATTCTACGCAAACCGTTAATAGAATTGATTATCTGACAAAAAAGCGATTCAAAAAGCGATTCAGGATGACCAGTGGACAAGCTGGATCGGCTGCTTGTGATCTTAAGAAGGGGTGGGTTCTTGCGAGGCGAGGAGATCCAGAGGGAACTCGGGATCTCTCAACCAACGATGTCTCGCCTCATGCGTGAAGCAGGCCATCGTGTGTGTCGATTCGGAAAAAGTGTGGCGACTCGCTACGCATTGTCCCGGGAGATTGCCGGAATCGGTCGAAATCTGCCCGTCTTCCGGGTGGACGAAAGTGGACATCCAAACCAGCTCGGGCTTCTGCACCTGCTCTCTGGAGGCCGTTCCTGGCTGGAACGAGCGTCAGGGGATGGACAGGAGTTCTCCGGGCTACCCCCTTTCGTGGAGGACATGCGACCTCAGGGCTACATCGGGCGTGGCTTCCCATCGCTCTATCCTGAACTGCGACTCCCACAACGAATCAGTGACTGGAACGAGGACCACCAACTGACGTCGCTAGCCCTGCGCGGTGAGGATTGCGTCGGCAACTTGGTGATCGGAGAGGAGTCGCTTGACCGCTTCCTGGCGGGGCAACCGCAAGCACGCGCCCGGACGGACTTTCCGAGTCTGGCCACCGGTGTTCTGGCTGGTCAACTAGGATCATCGGCCGGGGGCGAGCATCCCAAGTTCGCCGTCTATTCAGCGGAGCGTCACGTGCTGGTGAAATTCGCCAGTGGCGACGGTGCCGCGGCGGACAGGTGGCGTGACCTACTCGTCTGTGAACATGTCGCTTTGGAAGTACTACGAGACGCCGGTATTCCCGTCTCCCAGTCGGAGTGGTTTGATCTCGACGGTATCAGGTTCTTGCAGCTCAATCGCTTTGACCGAATCGGTGCTAGGGGGCGACGCGGAGTGATTTCACTCTTCGCCGTTAACAATCACTTCCTTGGAGATATCCCAGATAATTGGAGCAGAGCCAGCCGACGCATTCTTGAGGAACCCGATTTGAGCATGGCCATCGAGCATGCTGATCGGATGATCTGGCTGGATACCTTCGGCGATCTCATCGCGAATGGAGACCGTCACTTCGGAAACCTTTGCTTTTTCGCCGACGAGGCAAGGCATTTGGGACTGACTCCAGCGCCGGTGTACGACATGCTGCCGATGACATTTGCACCGGCGGATACGAGCCTGGTCGAACGTCGGTTCACGCCACGCCCACCCACGGCCTTGAACACACATTTATGGCATGACGCGGCGAACCAGGCGATCAGGTTTTGGTCACGTCTCTGTGCGGAGGATGGTCTCAGCACTGGCTTCCAGCGGGTTTCCCAGGAGTGTCGAGATCAACTCGCCAGGTTGATTGAAGAGTATCAGTAAGCCAGCCGCTCGATGCTGTCGGTGAAGCCAATCGAGGAGCAAACTTAAATATGACCCATCAGGGCACAATCATTCGAAGGATCATGACGACACATTCAAACTTAAAGGCATAGCAGGAAGGAAGACTTTTTAAAATGCGAAGAGCGGGCGGGATGCCCGCGCTCCCAGGCAAGAAAATCCTTCCGCCAACCACGATGGTTTCGTGTTGGCGAAGTTCTAGTTTGGTTCGGAAAACGCGAGCTGCTGGCCACTCGTGTTTCGTTTGAAGTCGGCCTTGTCGATCTGGTAACGCCGAAGCTTCTCGCTAATACTTCGCCGAGAGAGGCCGCAGTGGGCCGCGCTCCGATCGATCCGACCTCGGTAGCGAGTGAGGACTCGCTGGAGATAGGCCCGTTCCACGCGCTCGGTCACCTCGTCCGTGATCGCCTGAAGCGGTCGATGCGGATCGAAGTCGAGACTGAACGGTTCTTCTCGGGTCGAGACAACCTGGGGCGGCAGATTCTCCGGCTCGATCACGGGGCCAGGCGTGGTCACGACCGCTTGTTCAATAACGTGCTCCAGCTCGCGCACGTTACCAGGCCAGTGATAACAGGCCAGGCGAGAGAGCGTTTCGCGCGAAACGGTTTTCTCGGGCAGACGACGCTCTTGCAATTGCTTGAGTAGGTGCTGGACGAGCAGCGGGATATCGTCGGCCCGGTCCCGTAGCGCGGGGAGCTCAATCGAGATCACGTTCAGGCGGTAGAACAGGTCCTCTCGGAATCGCCCCGCGGCCACGGCCTCAGCCAGGTTGATGTTGGTTGAAGCGAGGATCCGGCAGTCGGCGTGAAGGACCTCGGAGCCCCCCACGCGCTCGAAGGTCCCGTCCTGAAGGACTCGAAGCAACTTGGCTTGCATCCCCAGGGGGAGTTCGCCAATCTCGTCCAAGAGGAGTGTGCCTCCCTTGGCCTTCTCGAATCGCCCTTTCTTTTGGCGATCCGCCCCCGTGAACGCCCCCTTCTCATGACCGAAAAACTCGCTCTCGAGCAAGGGCTCCGGCAGTGCCGCGCAGTTCACGGCGACAAGCGGCTCGCGCCGGGTCACATCCGAATAATGGATCGCCTGGGCAACCAGTTCCTTACCGGTACCAGTCTCACCCGTGATCAGGACCGTGCAGGAGGATGAGGCCACGCGAGCGACCTGGGAGAAAACGTCCCGCATCGGCTCGCTCTTGCCCACCAGGTTGTGATAGGCGCACCGCTGCTGTAAGCCCTGCCGAAGTGTCTCAACCTCATCGAGCAGCTTGCGGTCCTCAAGGGCCTGCTCGACAAGCACTCCCAGGCGCATGGCATCGATCGGCTTGAGCAAATAATCGTAAGCGCCCAGCTTCATGGCCGCGACCGCCGTGTCGATCGAGGCATGCCCGGTCATCACGATCGCCGTGATCGGGAGATCGCGCTGGCGGATTTCACGGATCAGGTCCATTCCACTGATGCCGGGGAGGCACAGGTCGATCAGGACCAGGGAGAAGTTGCGCTCGACGATCCATTCCAGGGCGGTGGTTCCGTCGTGGACGACTTTGATTCGTCGATCGGGTGATGCGAGAAGCTGAGACAGTTGTTGGCAAACTAATTCGCTGTCATCCACCACGAGGATGCGTCGATCCATGGCGCCCTCATCCAAGGTTGAGGTGGGGACTACCTTCCCGAGCCCTTCAATCGTACCCGACCCGAAGGTCGGTACTCGCCCGTTTCGGAGTCCTTCCTAAAACTCAGTAGACTAAACAGATTCCCAGGGTTGTCAAGGTGAGGTGCCCGATTCGGTTCACGCATGCACCTCAAATTTTGTGATCCCATCATACGATCACAAGTCGAATTTTTCTCGTATCTCTCGCGTAAATCGAGCCCTCACCTTGATCTCCGACTTATCGGCGTTGGCTTACGGACGCCCCGCCGTGGTTGAATCAGGTTTCGACGGTCCGGCAAGCTCTCGGTCCAGGAATTCGTAGGCCCTGGTCCGCTCCGGTCTTGGGAAGTCATGTTCGGCGTCGGGCATGGCCGAGACGAGCCGGTCTTCCACTCCCAGAAGTCGAAAGACGGGTGCGGCCGACTCCAGGCAAGTCTTGACCCCCTTCAGGTCGAAGTTGGCGTCGCGAGTCGGGGAGTTCGTGAAAAAGGCGCGAGGAGCGAGCGCGGCGACGAGTTCGGGAAAATCGAAGGGGACCTTTGCAAGGTTAAGGTCATACACCTCCTTGAGCCGGGGCATGTATCCCGCATGGGACCAGCCAGCGATGTTGCCGTTGTAGTAGGAAGGGAAGGCATTGAAACCGCAAGAGGAGACCACCGCCTTGATCCGGGGGTCGAATAGCGCCACGAAAATTGCGTTGTGCCCCCCCAGTGAATGCCCGATCACGCCAATCCGGGCGGAGTCCACCTCTTCGAGCGAGCGCAGCAGGTCCACTCCGCGCATGTGGTCCCAAATCCCTTTCATCGACGCACTCGCGTATCCCATGGCGTAGGGGTCGACTTTCCTTTCGCCGAACCTCGAGTAGTCCGGGCAAAGGACCACGTAGCCTCGGCTGGCGAGTTCCTGCCCATAGTGCAAGTTGGGGAGCCCGCCAAGACCCGCCGGTTCATCCTTGCCAATCGCGGTGGTCTGATGCAGCGCCAGGACCGCCCCTCGCTTCGCGGTTTTCGAAGCGGCACGAGGGATCAATAGCCAGGCGGGGACCCGATCGCCGGGCTCACTCGCGTAGTCAACCTTCTTGCGAACGTAGTCCGGTTCCTCAACCGTCTCGAGTACGCGCAGGTCGAGTGGAACCCGGCGCTCCCCTCCCGGCAACGGTCCCATGACCTTTTCGAGATGCGAAACGATGTGAGCCCGACGAACCCACCAATCACTCACGGACCGGATCGGTTGTTCCTCCCCTTTGCCGTTCTTAACGACCAAAAGCTTCGTATGGTCGAGGTAGATCGGAACCTCGGGTGGAGCGCCCCAGCTTGGCAGCGACATGAAGCCAATCATCAGAGCGAGCATGATGCCATGGCAGGGAACGAGTGAGAATCGGGCCCCGGCGCGAACGCGACCGAACCTCGACTGGCGGCCGAACCGTACTGGAGTCTCAGGAACCGTCTTCATGGGAAGTTGGACTCGAGGTAAAATTTCGATCTTCAATGGGTAAGACCCGAAATAGGGATTGTGCGGTCGACGGATCTCGAGTGCAATCCGGTAAGACTCGATCATGGGAAGAGCGAGTGAACCAGTCAGGCTCGGGCTTGAGGCAGGCAGCGCTTCCTCGAACAGGAGTCGAGGTGGAAGCTGGGAAGTGGCAAAGCGATTGAGTCCGACTGAAGGAGCAGTGACTCAAAACTCAGGTTTTCAAGGCGTGAACTAGACCCGAGGGGCCGGTAACGCCGATGAAGACAATGAAAAGGATTGCGCCCAAGGGTAACGGAACTACCGCCTTGGGTGTGTGTCAGAGAGGGCGATCGCCCTGGTCAGGATTACCAACTCCGAACGAGCCTGATGGCGCGAGGGGGCAAGGATACCTCTTCCGCGAGGCAACGACGGAGCTCTCGGTCTAGGAGAGGCCGGGGGAACCATTCCGGGGCTTCGACCCCTTGAGAAAAGAGGAGTCAGCGATGCGGTCTCTGCGAGCGTTCACGGTCGCGGCCGGGCTCTTGAGCTTAACCCCGTTGACAGCCATGGGTCAGGCGAATTCCGGGGCAACCCCAGCCAAGTTGCTGGAAATCTTCAAACCGACGAAAGGCATCGAGGTCGAGTACGATAAGCCGACCGACCCCGCGGTCATCAACGCGTGCAAGGTTGAGGTCCTCCCGGACGCGACTACCAAGCACGCGGGGTACGCGCTTCGCGATGGGCAAGGTCGGCTCCTTCGTCGTTTCGTGGATACGGACGGAAACCGCGACCTCGATCAGTGGAGCTACTACAAGGATGGGTTTGAAGTCTATCGCGAGCTTGACCTCGACGGCGACCGCCGGGTCGACGAAAGCCGATGGATGAACTCGGCTGGAACCCGAATCGCCAAAATCCAGAACTCCAAGATCGTGAGTTGGAAGCGTCTTTCCGCCGAGGAAGCCTACAAGATTCTCGTTCAGTCGTTGCTTGCCTCCGACTGGACCCTGCTCGAAACCGTGATGGCATCGCCCGCCGAGCTCGAGGCCCTTGGCGTGCCGCAGTCCACGGTCGCCCAGGCCAAGGAATCCGGGGCCAAGCGGGTTGAGCTTGCCACCGAAGTGGTCAAGGGACTGAAAGGGTGGACGGCCCAGACGACCTGGAATCGCCTGGATGGCCTGCTCCCGCACCTGATCCCCGCCGACTCTTCGGGCCAACTCAAGGAAGATCTCATCCTCTACGAAAACGCCGTCATCTTCCCCGCGCAAACGGCGGGACAGTCGAATGATGGCACCTTGGCGTTTCTGCAGATCCCCGAGATGCTCAAGCTAGGGGATGTCTGGAAGTTCGTCGAACTGCCCAAGCCGGTCGACCCGAGCAAGCCGCTGGTCACCACCGATGGCGGTATTCGCTCGGCCCTCTTCCGTGAGCAGGTGAATGTCGCGGGAGCGGTTTCGCAGGATCCGGAAATGGAAGCCGCCCTGAAGGCGCTGGCCAGCTTTGACGAAGCGCACAGTAGCAACGACTCCAAGGCCAACATCGCCAAGTTCCATCAGGAGCGGATTCCCTTGCTCCAGAAGGCGATCAAGGTTGCGAAAACCCCAGAAGACCGCCTGGTTTACACCAAGCAAATTGTCGATAGCCTTGCCGCGGCCTACCAAACCGGGCTCTTCCCCGCCGGAATGGATTCGCTGAACAAGCTAATCGAAGCGGAAGGGGACGGCGCACTCGGAACCTACGCCTCGTTCCGGAAGATCTTCGCCGAGTTCACGGTGAAGAACGAGGAGGGGGGCAATGCGATGGCCCACCAGAAGAAGTGGGTCGCGGACCTGAAGGAGTTCGTCAACAAGTACCCCAAGGCCGAGGAAACGCCCGACGCGCTTCTCCAACTGGCGAGCTCGCACGAGTTCAACGCCGAGGAGGACGTGGCGAAGACCTATTACACCACGCTGACCCAATCCTTCCCCGACACCCAGGAAGGGAAAAAAGCCGCCGGCGCTCTCCGGCGCCTCGACCTGAACGGTCAACCCTTGGAAGTGAAGGGGCAAGGGCTCAACAAGCAGACGATCGACACTGCTCAGTATCGAGGCAAGCTCGTCTTGATCTCGTTCTGGGCGTCCTGGGCCGACCCGGTCAAGAAGGATCTTCCTGATATCAAGAAGCTTTACCAGAAGTACCACGACCGAGGCTTTGAGATTGTCGGGGTCTGCCTGGATGAGCAGTTGGAAGATGCCACCGAGTTCCTCAAGGCCAACCCCATCCCCTGGCCGCAAATCTTCGAGCCGGGTGGACTGGAGACGAACCCGCTGGCAACCTCCTTTGGGATCATTTCCGTCCCAACCATGATCCTCGTCGACCAGCAAGGCAAGGTGATCAATCGCAGCGTGCGGACGGCCTCCGAACTGGAAACCCAGCTCGAAAAAGTCGTCGCATCGAAAGATGGCGTGGCGCTCGGGGCCAAGTAATCTGGCCGATCCCGATCCACGGCCGGTTTTGACGTCTCACACGACATTCTGATCAGGGCCAGCGAGTCGATCGAGATCGACTCGCTGCCCCTCCTCCTTTTGCAAGATTAGCAGCGGCCGAACGAGTAACAGATATCTCGATCCTCAGAGTCGAGGATCGACCGGCTCGCTCTCCAGCGCGAGGACGCCGAAGACGCACTCGTGAACGCGCCTCAAGGGCTCATGACGAACGAACCTCGCCAGCCCCTCGACTCCCAGGGCGAACTCACTGAGCGCCAGTGAGCGTTTTCGCCCGAGTCCGCGGTTCCGTAGCCGGGTCAGGTTCACCTCGGTGGTGTAATCGGGGCCGTAGATGATCCGCAGGTATTCCTGTCCCCGGCACTTCACCGCGGGCTGAACAGGCCCTCGGCGTCCGCGCTGGAGAAAGCCGAGTGGTTTGACCACCATTCCTTCGCCCCCGCGTTCCGTAAGCTCCTCCCACCAGAGGATCCCTCGTTCTTGACTGGCGAGGTCGGTCACATCCACCGCCAAGGACGGCGTCGCTCGCAAAAGCTCGGTGTCGGTTTGGCAGACCTGTGAAATTGTCTCCATGTGCCACGCGTGGTCCTTGTCGGTATGAACTCTTCCCTCCGTGGCAAGAAGGTGGAACGGAGCGAGCTTCAAATCGGTCAGTGACTCCACAGGCCAGCAATATCGGCGATAGGACGCGATGAACCGCTCAATGTCGCGCTGGCGGAGTCGAAAAGCGTCCTCGACCTCCCTGAGCGTCCCCTCCTCGCTGGAAGCCCGCGCGTTACCTGACGCAAGGGCCGAGACCGCGTGCGCAAGCGACGCGGTGCCCGCCGCTCCAACGGCCGCGTACTGGTTCCGCAATAGCTCCTGAGCCTTGGCGGACCAGGGGAGCAGTTCGCAGTCGAGGCAAACCCAGGACGTTTCGAGTGTCCCCCAAAGCTTGGCCGAAGAGAGCGCTTCGCGCACGCGGTCGAGAAAGTGGCGCTCCATTTCCAGGTCGTTGAAGAACCGCCGGCCGGTTCGCGTGGTGACGATCCCAATCTCGCCTGGCTCCGTTCCGAACCGCGTCCGGGCCGCCTCCTCGTCCTTGCAAACCACGACCACGGCCCGAGACCCCATGTGCTTTTCCTGGCAAACGACGCGCGGAACACCTTCGTCGCGGTAGTAGCGAAACGCTTCTGCGGGGTGCTCGAGAAGTCCGGGCTGATGACTCGTGGCGCAGGGGGACATCGTGGGCGGCAGATAGATCAGCCACCTCGGATCGGCCGCGAACCGGCTCATGACCTCCAACGCCGCAGCCGCGTTCTCTTCGCGGATGGTGACATTGCCACGCAACGGTGTGGAGATCACCCGCTTGCCAAGGACATCCTCGAGATCGATCACCTGGTCGTGAGCTTGCTGGGCCGATAGCTCCGAACCGGAGGGCTCGCGCTCGAGGAACGGACGAACGGGCTCGCAATAGATCCTAGCCGCGGGGACCGAGACGAACTCGCGCTCGGGGTAGCGTAGTGCGGTGAGCTTCCCTCCAAACACCGCGCCGGTGTCGATGTTGACCGTTTGGTTGAGCCACTCGGGCTCGGGAACGGGCGTGTGTCCATAGACCACCGTCGCCTGACCTCGGTACTCGCTTGCCCAGTTGTAACGAACGGGGAGCCCGAACTCATCGGTCTCGCCGGTTGTCTCGCCGTAGAGGGCAAATTCGCGAACACGCCCGGATCCTCGCCCTTGCATCTCCGCCTTCATCCCGGCATGGGCCACGACCAACTTCCCGTCATCGAGGACGTAGTGGCTCACGAGCCCATCAAGGAACTTGGCCAGGTCCGCGACGAACGAATTGCGCGTCTCCGTGGGGAGACTGTCAATCTCGTCGAGGGTTTCGGCCAGGCCGTGCGTGATCTGTACGTTCTTCCCTCGCAGCTTCTTCAGAAGCTTCACGTCATGGTTACCCGGAACGCAGAGCGCTGAGCCGTTGGCGACCATCGACGCCACGATCCGGACGGTATCCAGGATGCGCGGACCTCGATCGACGAGGTCACCCAGGAACACAGCCTTGCGCCCCGTGGGGTGCGCATGGAAGGGGCCGCCACCCAGCGAGCTAGACTCTGTCGAGCCTCCCCCGAGCTCATACCCGAGCCGAGTCAACAGCGCTTCGAGTTCATCCGCACATCCATGAAGATCACCAATAATATCGAAGGGTCCATGCTCTTGCCTCCGATCGTTCCACAGCGGTGTTCGTTCTATGGTAGCCGCAGTGACTTCCGCTTCGCTTCCAAGCACGTATACATAGCGAAACCCTTCTTTGCGCAGCCCTCGGATCGACCGTCGAAGCTGCGAGGCCTGGTTACGAATGACGTGGGGGCCGAAGCTCCGATCCAGCCGCTGATCGTTCCGTTCCTGACAGACTCGCTCGGGAAGATTCAGGACGATGGCGACCGGCAGGCAGTGATAATTGCGAGCAAGCTCGACGAATTCCGCGCGAGCGTTGGCCTGTACGTTCGTGGCATCGACCACGGTCAACCGCCCAAGCGCCAGGCGCTGACTGGCAATGAAGCGAAGGAGCCCGAACGCTTCCGGAGTCACCTCTTGCGAGTTCTCATCATCACTGACCATGGCTCGGCATGCATCGGATGAGAGAACTTCGGTAGGCAGAAAATGCGTGCGAGCGAATGTGCTCTTGCCCGAGCCACTTGGACCAATCAGGACGACGAGGCTTAGCTTGGGTAGGACGATACGCATGAGATCGGAAGCCACCTTAACCGGGGAGTGATTGGACGAGGCAGAGTCAACCGGGGATGAACGTGCGCAACGGCCCTGGTCTGATACGCGTTCATACCACTTAAGAACGTTGAATCATTACAATGTTTCTTCTTATCAATTACGAGTAAACACGACCATCTGCGTGGGTAATCCAAGTCCATTCATGTCGGGACCAATCGGCTGAAATCGCGAAGAATACCCAAACCTTTCCGATATCCTGTCGCCCCACTTCTGAAATTCCTCGCGCGTCCACTCAAACCTGTGATCAGGGTGACGTAGCCGATCGGAGCCAACGTTCTCCCAGACGACGTTGTACTCCCGGTTCGGAGTGGTCAGCACGACGTGCCTCGGCCTGGCGAATTCGAACACCGCGCGTTCAAAGGCGGCGAGTCGAGGCGGATCGAGGTGCTCGACCACCTCCACGATCGCGGCCGCGTCAAATCCTTCCAGACGCCGGTCACGGTAGATGAGGGAGCCGTGCAAGAGACTCAGCCGAGCCGCCTGGCGCTCCGGCATCCGGTCTAACCGAAGTCGGTCGCGGGCCAGCTCCAGGGCACGAATCGAGACATCCATACCGACAATCGTCTGGAACTGCTGATCTCGGATCAAATGCCGAAGGAGCCTCCCTTCGCCACAGCCCAGGTCGAGCACCTTGGAGGCGCCGGTGACCCGAAGCGCCGCCAGGACCGCGCCGAGCCGCTGGTCATTCAGGCTGAGCGGTTTCTCCAACCCTTCCTCGGCAAGGTCACCCGGCGATTCGCCTTCGACTTCCGACTCCGCGAGATCCTCCTCGACCACCAACCGATCGAGCGCCTGGCGGAACAGGCTCGGCGCATTTCTCAGATAACGTCGGGTGATTTCCTCTTTCTCAGGGTGACCGGCCAACCAGCCAGCCCCTTTCGCGAGCAGCTTCTCCAGCTCATCCTGACCCACGTAATAATGCTTCTGGGCGTCAAACACAGGAATGAGGACATAGAGATGGGTCAGAAGCTCGGAGAGGG
>Ga0182745_1002379_pt1 | contig 16901 bp, 11 predicted proteins | sample eDN3rd30CKraftBY_FD_128523 | JGI IMG/M metagenome (GOLD analysis project Ga0182745, IMG submission 128523) | Enriched backyard soil microbial communities from Emeryville, California, USA - eDNA 3rd pass 30_C Kraft BY (version 2) (version 2) | ecosystem: Environmental > Terrestrial > Soil >...
CACGTCGCCCGACGCCGCCGCGCCGACCACCCGGAGCAGCTCCCCCACCGCGAGCTCGGCGAGGAGGGCCACCGAGAGGTACATGAAGGGCAGGAGGCGAGCGTTCCAGAGCCGCATCTGCGGCAGGTGCCAGAACGCGAGGCCCACCCCGGCCCAGGCGATGCCGAGCACCAGGCCCACGCTGTAGCGGCGGACGAGCGACACGAGGACACCGACGATCCCGAAGATCAGCAGCCACCTCAGGCCCGTGGGCCACAGGTAGTAGCCGACGTCGGTGACCTCGCCGCTCGGCAGCGGGAGGCGCTCCCACCCCATGTCGTTGACGTAGTGGCTGCGGAGGGCGAACGGCACCACCCAGAAGGCGGTGAGCAGGCCGGCGACGGGCACCATCGTGATGAGCCACTTGAACCGCTTGCGGTCCGGGTGCACCAGGAACAGGGCGCCGGTGCAGGCCAGCACGAAGAACGCCGGGATCAGGTGGCAGAGCCCGGCCATGGCGAACAGCGCGGCGGCGAGGGCCCGGTGCTTGCCCGTTCGCAGGCCGCGCACCGCGGCGGCGAGGTAGAGCACGGCGAACGTGAGGCTGAGCGAGAACGAGAACTCGCCGGCCATCGTCGACTGGAAGTTGCCGCCGATGATGTTGCCGGTGTTGTTGAACGCGGGTTCCCGGTTGAAGATGAAGATCAGGCCGGCGGCGGCGAACAGCGGCGGCGTCGGGAACTTCAGGTCGGCTGCCTTGGCAAGGGTCCAGCACGCCAGCGGAAGCGTCAGCAGCCCCATCGCCGTGACGATCTTGAACGACCGGTTGTACGACAGCGGGAGCGCCAGGTTGAGCAGGAGGAAGCCGGCGGCGAACAGCAGCCACCGGGAGCGGTAGAGCCGCTCGCGCTGCCACCCCGCCAGGGCCAGGAGGATCGACAGGGCCGCCACCGGGATGGCCAGGTACCAGGGCAGCCCGACGTGGAGGAGCACCACGAAGAGCGACGGGACCACCATGTAGAACTGGTACGCGGGGAAGCCGTCGTACCAGTCCGGCGTCCACCCCGACAGCCGCAGGTGGGGCAGCAGGTGGTCGATGAGGTAGCGGGGCCCCCACAGGTGCGAGCCCATGTCGCCGCCTGTGGTGGTGGTGTCGCTGAAGAGGTTGTGAGGATTCAGCGTCGCCAGCACGAGGATCGTGCCCAAGACGACGACCAGCACGGTGACCCCGGCCTCGACCGCCAGGCCCGGCTCGCGCCCGAAGCGCTCTGCCGTGCGCCCCCAGACCCGACGGAGGCGCTCGGGCAGCGGCACCCAGGGCTCGGGCTCGCCAGCAGCGACGTCGACGTCGGGTTCGCCGAGCGCCCCGGGTCCGGTCACGTCAGCCATAGGAGCAGCACCACCGTCGAGATGTTGAAGGCCATGTGGGTCACCACCGCCGTCCCCAGGCGACCCGTCAGCATCATCAGAGATCCGAACACCGCACCCGCGGCCATGAGGGGCAGGAACTGCAGGGGCTGGAAGTGGGTGAAGGCGAAGAAGGCACTGGACAGGCCGAGGCCCCACCACGCGTTCCACTTCTTCTCGATCGCACGGAACAGCAGACCCCGGAAGAACAGCTCTTCCGCCAGCGGGGCGACGACGCCGACCACGAGCAGGAGCAGGATCGCTCCGCCCGTGCCGTGCACCTTGTCGGCGAGCTCCTGGGCCGGTTTGGCCAGGTCGTCGGCGTCTTGGCCGCTGAGCTTCAGGATCGGGTACGAGATCAGCGGGACGAGGAGGAGCTGCGCGGCGACCCCCGCCGGGATCCCGATCACCAAGTCGAGGGGCCGGAACGAGACGTGGAAGTCGCGGATCCAGCCGTGGCCCTTGCGGTTGCCGGTGACCACGACGACCGCGGTGAAGGCGATCCAGATCGGGAGCGCCGCCGCCATCGTCCACACCACCGGCGCGCCCTTGATCTCCGCCGTCGTCTGGTACCCGCCGACGAGCAGGATCACCGCGCCCGCGAGGTTGGCGGCGAGGTAGGCGGCGAGCCACCCGCCGAAGGCATCGGACAGGCCCCAGGTGGGCTCGGCCTCGGCACGGGTGGTGGACGACCCGGCAGCCGGGTGGGGCATGGACATGGCGGCGAGAGCCTACTGGCGGGCGACGGGCCGGCCGCCCGCGGCAGGCGCGGCCGGCCCGCTCAGGAAGCGAGGGGGGCGGGGACCTGGCGCAGGTCGACCAGCTCCCAGCCGCGCGGCGGGACCGTGCGTGCCGCGTGCCGGTCGCACAGGTCGTGGGTCATGGGATGGCCTTCGGGGGTGAGCGGCTCGAGCCACACGGTGGCGGACTCGTACCCGTAGGACAGGGTGGCGGTTGCGGCCTCGCCACAGGCGGGCCGGGCACATCCTCGACGCATTTGCGGCACGGTAGCGAGGTCGCGTGCGCGCCCCGTGGATGGTCACGAGATCGGACGCACCCCGACCCGGCTGCCTCAGGAGGGGATCGGACCCCTAGCATGGCGCCATGTCACCCGACGGTTCGCCGCCTCCCCCGCCCCCGCCACCTCCCCCGCCGCGCAACCGGGGCCCGCTCGGCTCCGGCCAGGGTGGTTCGGGTGGCCCCGGTGCACCGGGTTCCGGCGGCGCGCCCGGTCGGCTCAAGGGCCCGGCGAGCTGGGCGGTCTGGGCGGTGGCCATCGCCGCGGGCGTGCTGCTGCTCATCGTCATCAACCAGGGCAAGACCGACAGCAACGACTACCCCTACAGCAAGTTCCTCACCGCTGTCCGCGAGGGCAAGGTCGACCAGGTCACCTACGACAACAAGACCGGCAAGATCTCCGGCAAGCTCGACGACGAGAACAAGACCGAGTTCCACACCACGGGCCTGATCCCGTTCCCGACCGACGACTTGGCCCTGCTCACCGCGCACGAGGTCGAGTTCAAGCCGAAGACGCCGACGCCCACCTTCCTCGAGACCTGGCTGCCGATCCTGCTCTTCCCGCTGCTGATCATCGGCTTCTTCATCTTCATGCAGCGCCGGGCCCAGGGGCAGATGGGCAACATCATGTCGATCGGCCGCTCCCGGGCGAAGACCTACTCCACGGAGCGACCGGGAACCACCTTCGCCGACGTCGCCGGCTACGAGGGTGTCAAGACCGAGATCCGCGAGGTCGTCGACTTCTTGAAGTACCCGGAGAAGTTCGGCCAGATCGGCGCCCGCATCCCCAAGGGCGTGCTGCTGGTCGGCCCTCCCGGCACCGGCAAGACCCTCATCGCCCGGGCCGTCGCCGGCGAGGCCGGCGTGCCGTTCCTCTCGGTCAGCGGCTCGGACTTCATGGAGATGTTCGTGGGTGTCGGCGCCAGCCGCGTCCGCGACCTGTTCCAGTCCGCCCGCAAGCTGGGCCGGGCCATCATCTTCGTGGACGAGATCGACTCCATCGGCCGCAAGCGCGGCGCCGGCCTCGGCGGCGGGCACGACGAGCGCGAGCAGACCCTCAACCAGATGCTGTCGGAGATGGACGGCTTCGAGGCCACCGAGGGCATCGTGATGATCGCCGCCACCAACCGGCCCGACGTCCTCGATCCGGCGCTGCTGCGGCCGGGCCGCTTCGACCGCCAGGTCGTGGTCCCGCTGCCCGAGCACTCCGAGCGCCTCGCCATCTTGCGGGTGCACGCCAAGTCCAAGCGCATCAGCCCCGACGTCGACCTGAGCATCGTGGCCCGCGGCACCCCGGGCATGAGCGGCGCCGAGCTGGCCAACCTGGTCAACGAGGCCGCGCTCTACGCCGTGCGCCGCGGCGCCGAGATGATCACCCGGGAGGACTTCGAGTACGCCCGTGACCGGGTGCTCATGGGCCAGCGCCGGGAGTCGATGGCGCTGTCGGATCCCGAAAAGGAGCTCACCGCCTACCACGAGGCCGGCCACGCCGTGTGCGCCACGATCCTCGAAGACGCCGATCCCGTCCACAAGGTGACCATCCTCCCCATGGGCATGGCCCTGGGTGTCACCCAGCAGCTGCCGTCCGAGGACCGCCACTCCTACAACCAGGAGTACCTGGAGCAGTCGATCGTGGTCGCCATGGGCGGGCGCATCGCCGAGAAGCTCGTGTTCGGCGTGGTCTCCACCGGCGCCAACAACGACCTCGTCGTGTCCACCGAACGGGCTCGCAAGATGGTCCGCGAGTGGGGCATGAGCGAGCGCATCGGGCCCATGGCCTGGGGCTCGCAGGGCCAGGTGTTCCTGGGCGAGGACCTCATGGGCAACGCCCGCGACTACTCGGACGAGACGGCCCGCGTCATCGACCAGGAGGTCGAGCAGATCCTCCGCGACTGCGAGCGGCGCTGCGAGGAGCTCCTCACCACCAACCGCAACGGCCTGGACCTGGTGGCCCGCAGCCTCCTCGAGCACGAGACCATCGACGGCGCCGAGGTGCGGCGCCTGTGCGATCTCGGCGCCAACCCCTCCACCAACCTGCACCACGAGCCCGAGCCCGAGCCGGCGTCCCGCACCGACCAGTAGCTCGCCGCGGGTTCGGTCGTCAGTCGTGGTCGCAGCCGTCGGAGCGGCCGCAGCCGGGCGGGACCGACCCCGGCTCCCTCAGCTCGGCGAGCGCAGCCCAGAGGTCGGTCGCCGTCGGCTCGCCGACGAAGCTGCGGCGGACCGACCCCCTGGGGTCGACGAGCAGGAGCAGCGGGACGGCGTCGATGCCGTAGCGGTCGTGGAGGTCCTGGTGCTCGACGTGGTCGACCTCCTGGTAGGCGACCTCGTCCGAGGCGAGGAGCTGGGCCTTGGCGGCGGTGCCTCGGCAGGCCAGGCACGTCGACGACGAGAACAGCACGACCAGCCACGGGGCCTCGGGCCGGTCGAAGTCGGCCCGGCTGACGAGCTGCGGCACGGTCCACGACGGGCCCCGCTCGGGCTCGGGTGAACGGCGACGCTGCAGGGACCAGGCGACGACCCCGGCGATCGCACCCACGATCGCCACGGTGGCCAGCTGCATCATGGCCCCAGTCTGGCTAGCTGACCGGCGGGAGCGCCACCACGGTCTCCGGGTACGGCGAGGCCAGCTGGACCGCGATGCCCGGGCCCTCGGCCAGCGAGATCGACGATCCCACCACCACCGGCCGGGAGCTCTGCACGATCACCGTGGCGCCCGAGCCGGCACCGTCGAGGTCCAGGGACCGGCGGTCGCCGGGCGGGATCGAGATGTCCGATCGGAGGACCTCACGGTCCCGGCTGGACAGGGTGATGACCGTGATCTGCGCCGACGAGTCACCGGGGTTGGCGACCTGCACGGTGGTGGAGCGGGCCTTGGTGGCACCGCCCTGCGTGACCATCCACTCGGTGGCGGCGACGGGGCTGCCGGGGGTGACGGTGGCACCCTGCCGGGGCGCATCGTCGCTGAAGAACGACAGCCGCTCGGCGACGACGGGCACGCCGTCGAGGGAGCGGACATCGACCCACATGTCGGTGTCGGGGAGCATCCCGGGCAGGTCGTCCAGCGTGATCACGGTCTGCTCGCGGGGCCGGATGGTGAGGGCCACCGGCTCGATCTCGGGGTTGAGCTTGGGCTGCTCGGGGGTGAACACGACATCGACCTCGGCGGTCTGGGAGCCGGGGTTGGAGACGGCGATCTGGGTCACGACGCCCTTCGACACCCGGGCACCGGGGATGATCCAGCGCGGTGCTCGAACGGGACTGGCCGGCGTGGAGACCAGGCCCTGCGGCGGGCTGGCGCCGTCGGTTCCGACCGCGTCTCCTCCGCCGTCGTAGGTCTGCACCCGGTCGACGACGACCCGACCCGATCGGGCGACGACCGTGGTCGCCACCGCCGAGCGGTTGGTGATGGTGTCGTTGAGCCGGATGGTGCGCACCGACCGTCCGGGGACCGCCAGCGCCCGCAGCGAGCGGGGCGTGCGCGGCCCGGTGTCGGTGGCGAACGAGAGCGACACGCTGGCGGCGTCGGGGAACGGGTTGAAGATCGACAGGTACTCCTCCGCCCCGCGGTTGGTCGCACCGGAGGGCACGAACCAGTGATCGCTGGCCGCCGGCGAGCACGGTGCCGAGTCGTACCCCTCGGGCCCGGCGACCTCGCGGTCGACGGCGACCCGTCCCCCCTGCACCTCGACCACCGCACCGATCCACTCGGCCTCGAGGAGCTCCGACGCGGCGACACGAGCCCGACCGTGGGCGGGCACGTCGACCTGCTCGCTCGCCTCCTTGCCGGCCTCACCCATGACGGTCACCTCAGCGACGGCGCCACGGGGTGCATCGTTGGCGAGCACGAGCGTCATCTCGGCGATGCCCCCCTCGCCGGTGGCGGTGCCGCCGGCGCAGAACCAGGTGGTGCTGATCGCATCGCTGGCGCTGACGGCCGGGAGGCGCGACGTGTCGAGCACCGGATCGGCGCTGGCCGGAGGCCGCGAGGGCTCCTCAGAGGAGACCATGACCGCCCCGACGATGACGGCGAGGAGGGCGGCGAACGGCAGCCACCGCCTCGGGGTCAGGCGGCGGGAGCGACGATGGCGGGCAGCACGGCGAGCGGCCATCAGGCATCGACCCCTTCGGGTTCGGCGAGGCGGCCCATGTCGCGTGCCGCGCGGCGACGGCGCGGTGCGGCGGCGGCCGCGGCCGCTTCGGCGTCGCGGCTGCGCCGGCGCGCCCGGCGCCAGGCCCACAAGACGAGGAGCCACAGGACCGCCTCGCCCACGGCGACGGCGCGGTGGGCGACCGGGGTGTCGAAGCGCAGGGCGCCGTCGCCGGTCCGCGTCGCCTCGAACTGGTTGGCCCAGCCGTAGGTGGTGGAGCGGCGGAGCGGGACGCCCTCGACGCGCACATCCCAGCCGCCGTCGGCGGTGCTCGCGATCAGCAGGTCACCGGTGCCGGGCACCGAGCCGGTGGCCCCGTCGACGCCGTCGGGCTGCTCCAGCGCCGCTTGCGCCTCGGCCAGATCGTCGCGCGCCGCATCGGTGAAGGAGGTCCGGTCGCCCTCCCGCGGGGGCAGCACGGCTCGAGACGGCACCCAGGCCAGGTTCCGGTACACGGTGAGCCCATCGGCCACCGGGACGCGCTCGAGGTCGAGCTGCTCGTCGAGCACGGCGAGCGCCGGTGCCACCGTCGCCTCGCCGGTCGCGGCCTCGTCGGTGGGAGCGAGCTGGCTCTGGACCACGAGGTACCGCACCCCCATGGGGCCGAGGAGCCGCCCGATCCGGCTGGTCCGCCGGTCGGCAGCCGCGTGCAGCGCATCGCCGATGAGCGGGGTGGCGCCCGACTCCGGCACGACGAAGCGGTCGACCATCGTGGGCGGGCCCTGATCGGACGTGCCGTAGGCCAGGTGGTCGTCGTACGGCCAGCCCGACACGGGGAGCACCCCCGGATCGCCCAGCCAGACCACGCGGAACGCGCCGTCTCCGTCGCTGGCGAGCAGGTCGCTCGTGCCGGCCGCATAGCTCGAGGTGGGCGTGCGCCAGCGGCCGTCGATGAGGCCGCTGGCCAGCGGTGCAGCCCCGAGGACCACCCCGACGGCGGCGGCGACGGCGAGCACCTGGCGCCAGCCGAACCGGTACGCCCGCAGGTCGGTCTCGAAGGCAGCCAGGCCGAGGGCCGCGGCCAGCCCGAGGGCGGCGGCGACGGGGGCGAGGATCACCTCCGAGCTGGGAAGGCCGCCCGGCAGGTGGCCCTGCTGGCTGGCCCAGAGGACGGTCCAGCCGCCGAGCACGACCATCCACGCCCGCACCGCCCACTCGAGGCGCCACGAGCGACCGATGATCACCGGGAGGGCACCAGCGAGCAGGAACGCCCACCCGAGCGGCGGCGCGCCCCACGGACCGGTCTCGAACCGGAGGATCTCCCCGAGCGTGAGCGGGTCGGCGCTGGTGCTGGTGATGCCGGCGATGGACGCCCACGGCGCCGGACCCCCGACGAGGTCGAGCGCCCACGGGGCGTTGAGGAGGAGGGCGAGGGCCGACGCCCCGAGCGCCACCAAGAGCATCCGGGCGAGGCCGACGACGCGGAAGCAGAGGATGGACCCGACCGTGAGAGCCAAGGCGACGGCCACCGCCAACACGATGACGAACGGGACGAGCGTGGCCACCACCGCCAGCGCCAAGCCGAGCCCGAGCACGATCCGCAGCGGAGACCGCTTGCGCAGGTGGGCGGCCGCATCGTCAGGTGCCGCACCGGCGGGGCCGAACGGTGCCGCCCCGCTGGCCCGTCCGAGCGCGAGGAGCAGCCACGGCGACACGGCGTAGACGAGCAGCCCGCTCCACGAACCCTCGGCGATGGCGTTGTACGGGACCGGGATCGCCAGGTAGACGGCGAAGCTGGCCACGCTGGCGCGTGCGGAGCCGATGGGCTTCGCCAGCCGCCAGGCGCCAATGGCACCGAGCGGGATGGTGCCGAGGATCAAGACGGTGCGCATCAGCCCGAGCGCACCGAAGAAGAGGTAGCCGAGCAGGCCGAAGAGGCCATCGCCCGTGGGCTGGGCCCCGGGCGAGCCCAAGCCGGCGTGGCGCCACCCGCTCCACCACGTCTGCAGGAACACGGAGGGCGACGACGGCATGTCCGAGAACTGCCCGATGGCGGGGATGCCGTCGACGATCAGGCCCCGCGAGCTCACCAGCAGCAGCACGGCCAGCACGGCTGCGAACGCGGTGGTGAACTGCCGCCCGCCCTCGCGCAGCGACCCGGCGAGGTCGCGCGACGACCGGGTGACGTTGGTGACGCGGTCCTCGCGGTGGCCGATCTGGCCCCGGATGAACGCGCTCAGGCGAGCGCTCCCCCGGACCTGCAGCTCGCGGACCTCGCGGTCCGACACGGTGCGCATCGCCCGCACCGCCTTTCGACGGGTCCGGATCTGCCCCAGGCGCCGGAGGTTCCACGGCCACGCCGCCAGGATGTCGCGCGCCTGGCCGGGGTGACCGGCCAGCACGGCGTAGACGATCTCGAAGAAGGCGAACGCGACGGCCTGTGGGATGACGCGGATGCGGTGCCAGCGGCCGTAGTTCACGAGCGACGACCGGAGGCGGTGCCGGGCCAGCTGCCGCCGGCGGTCGTCGGCCGGTACCCGCTCGCCGAGCGCTTCGAGGTGCCGGACCCGCGTGACCGGCCCGATCATCACCCGGGCGCCGACCACGTGGGCGCGCCAGCAGAGGTCGAGGTCGTCGCCGAGCCCGGCGATCTGGTCGTCGAAGCCGCCGATGGCCGCGAACAGGTCGGCGCGCACGAGGGTGCAGGCACCGGGCACGACGAACACGTCGCGGATCGCGTCGTGCTGCTCCTGGTCGAGCTCGCCGCGCTCGGACACGGGAGCGAGGGCACCGGTCTTGTCGACCGAGGCACCGACCTGCAGCAGGCGGCGCGGATCGTTCCAGTCCACGAGCTTGGGGCCGATGATCCCGGCGTTCGACCGGAACGCCTCCTCCACCAGGGAGCGGACCGTGTCGGGCTCCAGCGCGACGTCGTCGTGGCAGAGCACGTAGAACGCCGCGCCCTCGACGAGCCGGACCGCACGGTTCACCGCGGAGCCGAACCCGGGGTTGCCCTCGAGCCGGTGCACGTGCGCGGAGGGCAGGACCTCGGCGACGAGCGGGGCCGGATCCCCGTCGCTGGCGGCGTCGACGACGAGGACGGAGAGGTCCGCGTAGGTCTGAGCTGCGATGCTCGCAAGCGTCTCTCGGAACCAGTCACCGGGGTTGTGAGCGACCAGGACGAGGACCACCGGAGGCACCGCGGCGGGCACCTCCTGCGTCGGGTTGGGGGGCGCGCCGTCCGACGGTGTTGCTGCATCCACGATGGGGCGAGGCTACCGCTCAAGGGGGACCCGCCTGTGTCATGCACTCGTCATCGGACCGTCATGCACCCTCGGTGCGACATCCGCCACAGCACCGGCGAAGTGCTTGCAACTGTTTAACAAAGTGCGTAGTCTTGCACGCAACACGGGCGTCCCCCCTGGCGCCCGACGACCTGGCACACCGCCGATCTCCCCCACACCACAGGAGCGCCACCATGGCCGAACTCACCCTCGACACCGTCACCGACGCCGCCCGCGACGCGTTCTTCATCAGCGTCGGCGCCGGCGTCATCGCCTTCCAGAAGCTGCAGGTGCAGCGCGTGGAGCTGACCAAGACCATCTCGGCCCAGCTCGACGACGCCAAGGGCACGGCCAACGGGTCGCTCGCCACCGCGAAGGCCTCCTTCGAGGGCGCCTCCGAGCTCGTGGACGAGCGCGTCAAGCTCCTCGAAGAGCGCCTGTCGGGCCTCGAGGGCCGCCTCGAGGCCCTGCTGAACCAGCTCGAGGGCAAGCTCCCCGAGCAGGCCAAGGACCTCGTCAAGCAGGCTCGCGACCTCGTCGCCCGCGCCGCCTGAGCATCGATCTCCGTGCCGGCTCCCGCCGGCGCCGAACCTGATCCCCCTTGCCACGAGGGACCCGCCCTGGCGGGTCCCTCGTGCGCGTCCGGCCACTAACGTCTCGCAGCGATGACGGACACGGACCAGGTGCTCATGTTCCTCCAGCAGGCCAAGGCACGGGTCGAAGGCGGCGGCATCGACCCCGGCAGCGGCGCCGACGCTGTGCGCTACACCCGCGACCGCCTCGAGGAGGCCCTGCCGTACGCCCACGCCGGCGCGGAGCTGCCCGCCGACGCCCGGCTGCGCCCGGTCAAGCAGGTCGTCTTGGGCGTCAGCCGGCCGGTCACGTCGAACCAGGCGCCGTTCAACCGGGCCGTGCTCCAGGCCCTCGACGGGGCGGCCGCCGCCATCGAGTCGATGGTCGAGCACGTGGAGCTGCACGAGCAGCACGTCAACCGGGTGCAGGCCTCGGTCGCCACCACGGAGCTCACCCTCGACAGCCTGGTCGAGGACGGCCGGACCGGGCGCGAGCAGCTGGCCGTCCTCACCGATGCGGTCGCCGCGCTCCAGGCCGAGGTCGCCGAGGCCCGATCCGACCTGGCGGCCATCGCCGCCAAGCAGGATCTCGTCTTCCGCACCGCCCGCGAGGGCCTGGCCGCCCAGGGCCTCGACACCGGCCAGCTCACCGAGCTGAGCCGTGAGCTGTCGACGGGGTTCGAGCAGCTCTACGAGGACCTCGAGGACCGCTTCCGGGGGACGCGCGCTGAGGTGCAGGCCAAGCTCGACCCCTACCTCGCCGACATCGAGGCGGCCGACGGCGACGGCCCGGTCATCGACGTCGGCTGCGGCCGCGGCGAGTGGCTGGCCATGCTGGCCGGCGCGGGGGTGGACGCCTACGGGGTCGACATCAACCGGGTCGTGGTCGAGCGCTGCACGGCCCAGGGGCTGGACGTCCGCGAGGCCGACGCCCTCGTCCACCTGCGGGAGATCCCCGAGGGCTCGGCGCGGGCCATCACCAGCTTCCACGTGGCCGAGCACCTCTCGCTCGACACGCTGGTCGGGCTGGTCGATGCCGCCCTCGTGGCGCTCGCACCGGGCGGGGTGCTGATCTTCGAGACGCCCAACCCCACGAACGTCAACGTCGGAGCGGCGTCGTTCTACCTCGATCCGACGCACCTCAAGCCGCTCCACCCCCAGTTCCTGCAGTTCCTGGTGACCCAGCGCGGGTTCGCTTCGGCCGAGGTCCGCTACCTCAACACCGAGGACGGAGCGACCCTGAGCGTCGACGACCTCGCTCCCAACGGCGACCTGGCCCGCTCGCAGCAGCTCGTCGACCGCATCAACTGGGCGCTGTCGGGGCCGCTCGACTACGGGATCGTGGCCGTCAAGGCCCCCACCGCCGGCGCCTGAGCCGCCTGTCGCCGTGCCCCGACCGCTGCGCATCGCGTTCTTGAAGCCCGAGTTCGGCGTGGCCGGCGGCCTGGAGGCCGTCGTCGCCCAGCTCGAGTCGGTCGCCCGCGCCGACGGCCACGAGGTCACGAGGCTGAGCGTCGACATGCGTCCGGCCCGTGCCGCCGTCGCCGGCCTCGAGATCCCGCGGCCGGTGTGGGATGCCGCGCCCGAGTACTTCCCGTACCTGGCCGGGCGGGCCGAGTTCGACCGGCTCGACGTCGGCCGGTTCGACCTGGTGGTGTCGACGCAGTCGCCGTCGTTCGCCGTGCGCCACCCCCGCCACCTCTCGCTCTTCTACCACCACCACCGCGTGTACTACGACCTCGAAGAGGCGTACCTGCGGGCTGGGTTCGCACCCGACGAGACCGTCCACCGCGAGGCGGGGAAGCTCGTCCGCGAGCTGGATCAGCCGTGCCTGGAGCGAGTGGGCTGGTTCCTCGCCGGCTCGGCCGCGGTGGCCGAGCGCCTCGTCCGCTTCAACGCCCTCGCCAACGCGAGCGTGTTCCACGCCGGGCTCATCGTGGGCGACGAGCACCCGCCGGCTGTCGGTCCTGGGACCGGCGCCGTCCTCAGCGTGGGGCGCCACGAGTTCCCCAAGCGCACCGAGCTGGTGGTGGCCGCAGCCCACCTGCTGCCCGACGTCGGCGTCGCCCTCGTGGGCACCGGCGGACGCGAGGCCTGGGCGAAGGCGCTCGATCACCGGCTCGCCACCACCGGTGCCGATCCGGCGGCGCTCACCGACCAGGAGACCTGGTGCAACACCGGCCAGGGCGCGGCCGCGGTGCCGGAGGGCCACCGGTCCAACGTCGAGTTCGCCGGGCGCGTCGGCGACGCCGACCTCGCCCAGCGGTTCGCCGACGCGCCGTGCGTCGTCGCACCGGCGTACGAGGAGGACTACGGGCTGACCGCCATCGAGGCCATGGCCCAGGGCAAGCCCGTGATCGTGTGCACCGACGGCGGCGGCCTGACCGAGCTCGTCGACCACGAGCAGACGGGCCTCGTGGTCGAGCCGACGCCCGCGGCCATCGCCGCCGCGATCGAGCGCCTCACCGCCGATCGGGACCTCGCCGCCGAGCTGGGTGCCAACGGCCGCCAGCGGGCGGCCGAGCTCACGTGGGAGGCGGCAGCCGACGAGTGGCGGGCCGGGATGGAGCAGGTGCTCGCATGAAGATCGCCGTCGTCGCCCCCTCCCCCGTGCCGTTCACGCGCGGCGGCGCCGAGCGCGCCCTGTGGGGCATCCAGCAGGCCGTCAACGACCTGACCCACCACGAGGCCGAGATGATCAAGATCCCGGTCGACGAGTCCACGCTCCCGGCCGTGATCGCCAGCTACCAGCTGTTCTCGGAACTGGACCTGGGCCACTTCGACCGGATCATCACCACGAAGTACCCCGCGTGGATGGTCGAGCACGACCACAAGACGATCCTGATGATGCACGTGCTGCGCGGCGTGTACGACACCTACCAGTACCACCACCAGCCGCTCACGGTCCCGAACCCCTCGGACCACGTGTTCGCCATGTTGCACCTCATGCGGACGAACCCCGGCAACCGGGGCGCGCTCGCGGAGTTCTTCGAACGGTGGGCCAACGCCCTCGCCGCCCTCGGCCCCGACCACCCCGACTTCGTGTTCCCCGGGCCGTTCGCCCGGCTCGCCATCCGCTGGCTCGACGGCATCGGGATGGCGCCCGGTGCCGTGCAGCAGTACCTGTCGCAATCCAAGACGGTGGCGCGCCGCGAGGGGTACTTCCCGTCGACCGTCACGCCCCGGATCGTCAACCTGCCCGGCCACCTCCCACCGGCGCCGGTCAACGACGAGCACGGCACCTACCTCTTCACGGCCTCGCGGCTCGACGGGCCCAAGCGGCTCGACCTGCTGATCGACGCGATGAGGTACGTGCCCGGCGACATCGCGCTGCGCATCGCCGGCACCGGCGCCCTCCGGGCGCAGCTCGAGGCGCAGGCGGCGGGCGACCCGCGCATCGAGTTCTTGGGCTTCACCCGCAACGACCTGCTGCCCGAGCTGTACGCCAACGCCCTGGCCGTGCCGTTCATCCCCGCCGACGAGGACCTCGGGCTCATCACCCTGGAGGCGTTCTCCCAGGGCACCGCCGTGGTCACCTGCACCGACTCGGGCGGACCCACCGAGTTCGTCAAGGACGGGTCCACCGGCCTGGTGGCCGAGCCGAACGCAGCCTCGATCGGCGCCAAGCTCGCCACGCTCGTCGCCGACCCCGGGCTGGCGCACCGTCTGGGCCTCGCCGGCAGGGAACGGGGCGAGCGCATCACCTGGGAAGGCGTGGTCGAGGCGCTCCTGGGCGACGAGCGCTTCACCCCCGAGGAGCTCGCGGCGCGCACCGCCGCAAGCGACGATGAGGTCGCCACGTCGCGACGCAGCCGGCGGCGCGCCGTCGTGCTCACCACCTTCCCCATCGGCGATCCCGGCCACGGCGGCCAGCTGCGCGCCCGCAACCTCTACGGTGCCCTCGCCACGGTCCGGCCGGTCGAGGTGGTGGCGCTGGTCGACTTCGGCAACCTCCCGGCCGTCCAGACGCTCGCCCCGAACCTGACCCAGGTGGTCGTCCCCCGCTCGGCCGCGCACCACCTGAAGGGCCAGGAGCTCAGCATCGAGGCGAACGTCCCCGTGACCGACGTCGTCGCCGGGAGCCACATCGGCCTCACCCCGGCCTACCTGTCGGCCGTCGCCGAGGCGGCCGATGGTGCCAGCGCCGTCATCCTCGCCGAGCCGTACCTCCTTCCCGTGGTGGAGCAGCTCGAGCTGGACATCCCGGTCGTCTACGACGCCTACAACGTCGAGGCCTCGCTCAAGGCCGGCGTCTTCCCGGACTCACCGGTCGGCGCGGAGCTGCTGGCCCAGGTGGTCGACGTCGAGCGCCGCGCCGTGCAGCGCTCGGCGCGCACCACCACGTGCTCCGAAGCCGATGCCGCGGCGCTGGGTGCGGCGGCCGGGGTCGGAGCCGATCGCTTCTCCGTCATCGCGAACGGGACGACGATCCCCGACCACGTGGTCGCCCCCGAGGACCGGGCCGCGCTGGGTGCCCGGTGGCGGCGCCGCTACTGGACCGCCGGCAGCATCGGCGCCGAGCCCGAGCACCTCGCGGTCTTCTTCGGGTCGTGGCACCCGCCGAACCTCGACGCCGCCGAGCTGCTGATCGAGATCGCCCCGCTGCTGCCCACGACGTTGATCCTCTCGGTCGGGTTCCACGGCCAGGCGTTCCGCGACCGGATCCTGCCGCCGAACGTCGTGTTCCCCGGGACGGTCCCCGGCCGCGCCAAGAACCTGCTCCTCCAAGCGGCCGACGTGGCCCTCAACCCGATGCGGCTCGGCTCGGGCACGAACCTCAAGCTCCTCGAGTACCTGGCGGTGGGCACGCCCGTCGTGTCGACGCCGTTCGGCGCACGCGGCATCGACGTCGTCGACGGCGAGCACCTGCGCTTCGCCGACCCCGACCGGTTCGCCGCCGTGACCGCCGAGGTCCTCGACGATCCGGCCGGCGCTCGCACCCGGGCCGAGGCGGCTCGCGCCCGGGTCAGCGAGCGCTACAGCTGGGAGCGGCTCGGCTCGGCCCTGGCCGATGTCATCTCCGACATCGTTCCGGCTGAAGCCCGCCGGTAACCTCGTCCCGCTGTGTCCACCTCGATCGATCCTCCCCCCGCGCCCCACGAGCCGATGATCCCGGACCGCGTCTCGGTCTCACCCGCCCTCGAGGTCTCGAAGCGGCCCAACCCGTTCAAGCGGGTCGGGCACCTGTGGCAGTACCGCGAGCTGATCGGCAACCTGACCCGCAAGGAACTGAAGGTCAAGTACAAGAACAGCATCTTGGGCTTCATCTGGTCGCTGCTCAACCCGCTGATGTACCTGGTGGTCTTCTCGTTGGTGTTCAACATCATCAGCGCGACGCCGGTGCCGTACTACGGGATCTTCTTCCTCTCGGGCCTGCTGGCCTGGAACCTGTTCAACACCGCGCTGGGACAGGGCACCTCGGCCATCACGAGCAACGCCCAGCTCGTCACCAAGGTGTGGTTCCCGCGTGAGGCGCTGGTGCTCGCCTCGGTCTTCTCCGCCCTCGTGCACTTCTTCCTGCAGAGCATCGTGCTCCTGTTCGCCCTGCTCGCCTTCCAACGATCGCCGGACTACTCGTTCCTCCCGATCTTCTTGTTCGCCCTCGTGGTGCTGATGCTCTTCGCGACGGCGCTGGCCGTCGGTCTCAGCGCGGTGAACGTGTACCTGCGGGACACGCAGCACCTGCTGGAGGTCGCCCTGCTCGGCTGGTTCTGGCTGTCCGCCGTCGCCTACCCGTTCGGGCTCGTGCAGACGAAGCTCGAAGACAAGTGGGGGGCCGGCGCCGAATGGCTCGCCGGCCTGAACCCGGTGCTCACGGTGGTCATCACGTTCCAGCGCACGCTGTACAACCCCGACTACTCGGGCACCAGCACCTCGGCGGTGAACGAGGCCAACAGCCTCCCGTACCACCCGTGGACCTGGTACATGACGCTGCTGGGCGGAGCGCTCGCCGCCTCGCTCGTCTTGCTCTTCGGCTCCCTCTGGCTGTTCAGCAAGCTCGAGGACAACTTCGCGGAGGAGATCTGATGGGCGAGCTCGCCATCGAGGTCGCCAACGTCACCAAGTCGTTCAAGGTGTACCAGGAGGGCGGCCAGTCGGCGAAGGAGCGGCTGATCCGCGCCGGGCGCAACCCGCACATCGTGTTCAAGGCGCTCGACGACGTGTCGTTCGAGGTCAAGCAGGGCGAGACGTTCGCCCTGCTCGGCCACAACGGCTCGGGCAAGTCCACGATGCTCAAGTGCATCGCCGGCACCCTCCGCCCGAGCACCGGCAAGGTCGTCACCCGGGGCCGGCTGGCTGCCCTGCTGGAGCTCGGCGCCGGCTTCCACCCCGACCTCACCGGCCGGGAGAACATCTACCTCAACGGCTCCATCCTCGGCTTCTCGAAGACGCGGATCGACGTGATCTTCGACGACATCGTCGAGTTCGCCGAACTGAGCGACTTCATCGACCAGCAGGTCAAGCACTACTCCTCGGGCATGTACGCCCGGCTCGGGTTCTCGGTGGCCATCAACGTGGAGCCCGAGATCCTGCTGGTCGACGAGGTGCTG
>Ga0182745_1002380_pt1 | contig 16897 bp, 11 predicted proteins | sample eDN3rd30CKraftBY_FD_128523 | JGI IMG/M metagenome (GOLD analysis project Ga0182745, IMG submission 128523) | Enriched backyard soil microbial communities from Emeryville, California, USA - eDNA 3rd pass 30_C Kraft BY (version 2) (version 2) | ecosystem: Environmental > Terrestrial > Soil >...
AGACTGGAAATGCTCCCGGAAGCTCCGATCAACTCACGCCGGAACAGGCCGATTTGCAGAACAAGAAAAAAGCCACGGAACTCGCACTCAAACGGCTGCAAAATCAACTTGAACGTGGCGAGACCCCACAAGAGTTGATGAATGAACTGGGCTATACCGAACAGGACCTCGAACGATTCATGCACAGGCTGCAAGAGCGGCTGGCCGATCCGGGGTTGGATCGTTCGCCGGAATCGGAAGCAGCCAGGCGACAGTTCGATTCCATTTTGAAGGGGATCGACTATGGTTCTTCCGGAGAAATGCGGGGTGGCGGAGAACGGGAACGGAAAGCGTCGCAGAGTTCCGGCTCAGGAAATCGGCTCGCTCCTCCGCAGTACCGTCGCGATAGCGAAGCCTATAAGGAGAGACTTTCACGCCAGGGAAGTGGGGGGTGAATGCGTTCAAGATGAAAGCACAGACGCGGTGGCAACTTGCCGCTGCATTTCATTTGCCATAACTTTTCAAACATTTCTCGAGTGAAAATGGAGTTCACCGATCTGAGACACCAGATCCGCACATGCCCCCTTATCCACTTCGATTTTTGAAAAACCTGAACCGGGGGCGTGAAGTCGCCACGGTATTGCTGAATTACGGGTTTGGCGATCTGCTGGAACGCCTGGGATTGTTGCCGTACCTGAACTGGGGGCATCGTCTCATCTCCCGCAAAACCCGGGAGGCTTCGGAACGCCTGACAACTCCCAGCCGCATTCGCCTGGCGTTGGAGGAATTGGGGCCGACATTCGTCAAATTCGGGCAAGTTCTGAGCACGCGGCCCGACCTGATTCCCGCGGATGTGATTCAGGAGCTCTCGCGTTTACAGGAACAAGTCACCCCGTTTGATGTGCACGATGTTCACGTTCAACTGGAGGCGGAATTTCGTCGTCCCATCAACGAATTGCTGGCCCGATTTGATGACTCTCCGATTGCCGCAGGATCTCTGGCACAGGTGCATGCTGCTGTGACCAAAGACGGCCGGGAAGTCGTGGTCAAAGTCCGTCGTCCCGATGTGGTGAACGCGGTAGAACGGGATCTGTCATTGCTGCTGGAACTTGCCCAGCTCCTTGTGCGACACGTTCCAGAGGCACGAGTATTTGATCCGGTCGGTCTGGTGAAACAGTTCATGCGCACGATTCGCCGGGAGATGAACTTTCGTCGGGAAGGCCGGGCCATGCAGGAATTCGCCCGGCTTTTTCGTGATGATCGCCGTCTGTATGTGCCGGTAATCGATTCCGAATTCCTGTCAGAATCTGTGCTGATCATGGAACGGGTGGATGGCCTGAAAGTGGATGATCTGGAGGGGATTCGCGCCTGTCGTCTGGACCCTGCAGAAATCGCTTTTAGTGGTGCGAACATTTTTCTCCGGATGGCCTTCGAGATGGGAGTCTTCCACGGGGACCCGCATCCCGGAAATATTCGTATTCGCCCGGATGGTGCGATCTGCCTGTTGGACTATGGCATGATCGGCTTTTTGAACGAACATCGCCGGGATCATTTGCTCGATCTCTTTGTTGCTGTTGCCCGCCATGATGTGGATCGCGCCGTCGATGTTGTCTTGAAGGTGGGTCAGCCCAGCCAGCGAGTGGAAAAATCACTCCTCCAGTCAGACATCCGCGACTTCATTGATGCCTATTATGGGGTGCCGCTGGAACAGGTACGGATCGGGGCTTTGTTGAACGATTTCATCAGTATTTTGTCCAGCCACGGATTGCAATGTCCCGGAGACCTGATGGTGTTGGCCCGGGCCATTGTGACTCTGGAAGGGGTGGGACGGAAACTCGACCCTCATTTCAATCTGGCCGGTGCGCTGGCTCCTTTCGTCGAAAAACTGTTGCGTGAACGTTACCGCCCCCGCCGCGTGGTCCAGCGGGCCATGTCCGATTTTCGCACCATGCTGGAGGCGATTCACGACGTGCCGCTGCACCTGGGAAAGACGCTGAAGAAAATCAGCCAGGATGATTTGAGAATTCAACTGGAACATCGAGGGCTGGAACACCTGATCCATGAATTCGACCGTTCGAGCAATCGCATTGTGGTGGGCATGCTGATCTCATCGCTCGTCTTATCGACAGCCTTGATCATCCGGACGGCGACCCCCAATTCGTTATGGATCGCCCTCCCCATTTTTATTCTCTCGGGCCTGCTGAGCGTCTGGCTGATCTGGGGAATTCTTCGCAGCGGCCGCCTGTAGTGCAAATCTGCTCCGGCAGGCAATTTTTATTTCGTTGACACCTGGTGGTTTCAGACCGGGTATGATGGGGCGAGAAGTGGTATCACGAAATCGCTTCCGGTTGACGGCTGCCGTTGGTCCTGACTGTTGGTCCTGACTGTTGTTCATGGAGAGTCAGTCTGATGTGCGGGCTCTTGTTCATCCATTTCGAAATCGTTTGCAATCAGGATTTCAGGAAAATGATGAGACCGATATTTTTCAACTCGTCATGCCGAATGTTGATGGTGCTCGGCACGCTTTTGCTGGTGGGAATGAGCACTATTGACCAGACTTTGGTCATGGCTCAAGACCAGCGGCAAACAGATACCGAAGCAGAAGCTGGCGAAGAGTCGCCCGAACTCATTCCCGTTCTGGTCTTCAATATTGCCAGCGCCCAGCGAAGCTTGAATGACATTTCCAACATGTTTCAGGTCGCGGGGCGTCCCGATATGATGGAAGTGGTACAGGGATTTCTGGGGGGAGCAGTCGGCGATTTGAAGGGGCTGGACCGCACGCGGCCACTGGGTTATATGCTCTTTCTGGAGCCCAGTCTTCCGCCCCGACCTCGCATGGTCATCTATCTGCCGGTCTCCAATGAAGAAGAATTGATCTCCACATTGCGTCTGGGACCAGCCCCGATCACCGAAACCGGCGAGCACGAATACGAAATCGAAAATCGGGGTCGGCGGGGAAAAACCCCGTTGCTGGTGCAGGGGGATTACGCATTTATTTTGCCGACCGGGCAGGGGTTTCTCAAAGGAGAAACCTTTCCTGATCCCCAGACAATCAGCACCGCACTTGCAGCTCGCTATGACGTCTCGTTCACGATTCGCCTGAAGGGAATCCCTCCATTGATTCGTGAAGTCTTCAACACATTTGTGTCCCAGCAATTCAGTGCCCAGATGCAGCAACGAGACAACGAACGGGATGAAGCGTATGAAGCCCGCCGGGCGCGGAGCACGAGCATCATGCAATACCTGCAACAACTGATCCGCGACGGGGAAGAAGTGACGATCGGCCTCGATTCGACCGAAGATGGCCGCCGGGCCGTGGCCGAAATCACGACCGAAGCCCGGCCGGAAACACAATTTGCCAAATACCTGACCGGGATTGCCGGAAAGCAGTCGTACTTCGTTCCACTCTTACAAGAAGCTCATCCGCTGCAAATCTCCATTTCATGGAACATGGATGCCCGCGAACAGGAAGCTGCTTTGGGATACTTGCAAGCGCTGCGTCTGGGTCTCAAACGTGAACTTCAACTGGACACATCAGAAACGTCCTCGGCGGTGGACGCACTGGTGGACAGCCTGGAAGCAACTGCTCAACAAAATCACATCGATGCCATTTTGCAGTTCCTCAAACGGCCAGGAAACGAACTGGTGCTTGTTGCCGGAATGAAAGTGGCGGGCAGCCAGACCGTGGGACAGTCCCTCAAGGATGTCCTGACATTGGTGAAAGAACAGAAATCTGAGAAGGCCATTCAATTGGATGCCCATCAGTTTCGGGGAGTGTCACTGAGCAAAATTCCCGTGGGTCCCGCCGGCGGAGAACTGGTGAACATCTATGGACGAAAGCCGGACTTCTGGATCGGCACCGGTTCCGGCATACTCTGGATCGGCTTTGGCGGCGATGATGCACTCAAGGCACTGGACGAAGCCATTGCGACGACACTCTCTGCTCCACCTCGTCCTGATGTCGCAACGACAGCTCCATTCCAGGCAATTCTACATGCCTCTTCCTGGCTGAAATATGTGGATGAAGACGCTTTGAATTCTCCCCAGGGGTTGCTTGCCAGTGAAATTCTCAATCCGGCCAATGATTCGTTGCGGCTGGAAGTGGTCACGACCGAATCGGGAGCCAGAGCATCGCTTCGTTTTGACGAAGGATTTGTGAATCTGCTGGGGGCCTTACTGGCCCAGCTTTATGATCAGACCCAATTATGATCGGAATTCGTCTCCGGCGTGTGTCAGCAGGCTACGACAACATCGTGGCGGGACAGGTCGATGTCAGCCGACCTGTCAAATTTCGCATGTCCGGAACAGAGCTGGCTCCCCGTTCTGCCTGATGAACGAGTTGGGCCATCTGCCATGCGGTCACATAATGGTAGCGGAAATTCGGATGTTGTTGATGGAGTTGGGCCAGTTCACGATGAAACTTCTGCATCGGTTCTCCCAGGAGCGTTCCAATATTCTCATCTTTGCAGCCATGAGTGTGCAGCTTGATAAATCTCCAGTCTGGCCGACCGGCAACATGCACGCCGGCCTGCATCCATCGCTGCAAACGCCGGATCGAACCGGGGCGGCCACCATGGATATCTCCATTTTCAATACGTGGCACGAGTCCGTAGCGTCTGTTCGTCCAGTCGGGCAAAAGCGGTCCCTGAATCATGAGTAAATGATCGGCCGGCGGAGCCTGTCCAACTCTCGCCCGAATCCCCCGGTCATGCGATTTGGCTTGTCCCGGTAGATCCCGTGCATAGTAAATGGAATTAATCGTACGTGTCTGCGTGGCGCTGGGTGCCGATGGAAGTGTGAAGTCTGCATAACAACCCGTTTCCTGCAGGACTGTTAATTCCGCATCCACCCCGCACAGGCAACGATCCGGACGCGAATTACAGAGTGCCCAGTTCCCATGAATAAACCCATAGACGACTTCACCGCTGACAGGATCGCGGCGCAACAGGCCGTGACGCTGAAACAATGTTTCACGGAAGACATTTAACTTCTCACGCAGTTGTTCAGCGGTGTCGTGATGATGATGCAGGTGCACGTCCACATCACCAAATCCCGCTTCGATCAATGGGCGAATTTCATCCAGGTATTCCGGTCGATACTCATCTTCCGGGAAGAAAAACGTATGTTGCGGAGAGTTCCCGTCCACATCATGAAATTGAGAGAACAGCTGCGGATATTCATCACGCCAGCGCCGCACGCGTTCCAGGGCCTGAGAATCGCTGGCGTGATAGCAGCGGGGCTCCCAGTGATCACACAAGGCGATAAAGACATCAATCGGCTCGTCCACGTTCCATCCTGGTCGCGGCTCGGATGGAAAGGCATAGCTGCCGATCCAGTACTGCATTTTACGGACTCGAATACAGACGACGGCCGCGGCGACAGAAATGACGGTCAGTAAGGCGGTTGTGCCCAGCAGCATGAACATCAGATTTTTAAGGTTTAACATTTCGGATTGCCCTTTCCCGAAATGCCTGTGAGATCACTCATCGAACAGCCTGGCAATCGAGTTGAAATGCGACGTGTCGATGTTTCTTCAGCGGATTGCTGAACCATGGCATCGAGTTGATCGGCCAGTTGTCGTGCCAAGTTTTTACGTTCGAATTGTGCGATGTCCCAGACGGCATCGTGTTCACTCGCCCCACAACGGTAGCGTTCGACAGCCAGTTTTAGATGACTGGCAATCCCGGCGATCTCTCCCGGGAGACTTAGCAATGTTCCCGGTAAGTCACGAACCAGGTCCCAGACGTCCCCGCGTGGTGCCACGACAAACATGGGGCGACGGGCTGCCATATATTCAAATGTCTTGGCATTAATAATCTGTTGTGCTTTAGGCAAATCGCTATTTATCATTAATAGTGCATCTGCAGAACGCATTAATTTGATGGCTTCCGGGTGAGAGACGAATGGCATCCGGGTGAGTTGCACTCGAGAAGTCGATAACTGGTCGAGAATCGTTTCCTGATCCGGTGTCCGGCGCCCCGCGACCAGCAACTCGATTTCGTCCGCCAGTCCTGGATTCTCCTGGTCAACCTGCAACAGGGCGCTGACAACTGGCCGAATGGAATTCAGATTCCAGAGTGTTCCGATAAAAGCAAGTCGAAAACGGCGTGGGGCGTTCTGCCGAGTGGATTCGGGGAAAGACGGGACGGAAGTGTAATCATCGGGGTCAAAACCATTATAAATAAATGTGGAGATGGCGGAACTTCCGTGTGACTGGGCAAACCGTCCAATCGCTGCAGCACTGGACGGGGTCGTGGCCAGAAGAACTTGCGCCGCATTCACAACACGGGCCTGTTGACGGGTCTGAATCCAGTTTGCAAACCGGCCGTGTCCTTTATTTTCCCAGTAGGCATTGCTGATGTCCCATTCATCGCGGTAGTCCAGGATGAGTGGCAGGCCGGACTTTCGGGCCAGTCTGGCTCCCAGCAGAAAGGAAGAAAATGGAGGTCCCGTGGCAATGATGGCATCGTGCGGGACATCGGCCAGCAATCGCATGCCAGCTTTCATGGCATGCGGATGCCAGAGAATTTGTGAATCGGGTTGCAGCAGCGTATTCGCACACTTTCGAGCCAGAAGTTTCAGGTGGCGGGCCGGCGAAAAGCCCTGCTGGTGGGAATTCTGCCCGCCAGAGACCGCCTGTTTCACGGCATAGCCTGGTTCATAGGTTTTTGCCCGGCGAATAATCGTTCCGGCGGGAATATCTTGCAGGAGACTTTCATCCCGCAAGGGGACAGAAGGGTTGGAGACCGTGAGTACGGACGATTCCCACCCCCAGCAGGGAAGATATTTAACGAATTTTGTGACACGATGTACCCCCACTCCCCCCGTCGGCGGGAAGAGATAGGAGACGAACAGCACGCGCTTCCTGCGGTTATCGTTCATATTGCTGGGATGCTTCTCAGTGCTGCGAACAAAGTCGCCCGGACAAGGGAAATCCTCTGTCCGCAAGCAAGTCCGCGGCATGTTTTGTGAGTGTTCTAGAGCATTTTTGTAAATCTTGTGGCGGACTTGCCTCGCGGCATTCAGTCTTTCATCAAGTGAAACCTCTTTGACGCGGGCACATGAGAGACCAAACTGTTCTAAATCTGGCGAAGGTTTGCCGCCATGGCAGCAGCAGTTGAAGTTTCACTTTTCGTAAATGAAAACAGCTTCTGATACGAGGTCGATCGTGAGGCGGCAGATCGACCGCTGGCAGTACATAACGCCTGCAAAAGTTGTTCGACTTCTTGTGCACAATCAGACCAGGTGCGGGCAGTAAACTCGGCAGCAGCCTGTTTCGCTGCAGGAGTCAGCATGGCGATCACTCCCTCCGCAAATGCGCTGGCATCACCCGGGGGAACGAGTCTGGAAAATAATGGAGACGCGATTTCATTCAGGCTGCCCACATCGGTCGAGACAAATGGAGTGCCACACGCCAGAGACTCCCGCAAGACATTCGGCAGACCTTCTGAATCGCTGGACAGCACCGTCAGGTCCGCAGCTCGATACCAGTCGGGAATGCGATGATGTCCGACGGCTCCGTGAAAATGTACAAAGCTGTCCAGTCCCGTACGGGCGCAGTATTGCGCCAGCGGCCGGCGCAGCGGTCCATCTCCCAGCAGATGCAATTTGAATTTCAGTCCGTGACTTCTCAATTGACCGGCCGCATCCAGCAGGACCGGTAAAGCTTTGACCGGCACCATTCTTCCCACCCAGACCAGATGGACAAAATCATCTGTCAGCCCCAGCGCCTGCCGGGCCGCTGCGCGTGATGTTCGGTGATGAAACAGGGATTCGTCCACTCCCTGGTAAATGGTATGCACCCGATTCGGCGGCACCTGTAATTGACATGTGGCCTGCCGCAGTCCTTCACTCACACAGATCACCGCATCACTGCCGGCCAGGACTTCGCGAACTCGTATGCCGCGATGAGGAAGCTTTGGGAGAATCAGAACATCGGTGCCGCCGACAATCACGGCGGAGGGAATTCCTGCAATCCCTGCTGCTCGCTGCCCAATCGCCCCATCTGGATGAGCCCAGTAACTCAGAATGACATCCGGCTGGAATTGCTGAAGTGCTGTCTGGACCGTCTGCCCGATGCTCCACCACATCTGTTCGCCATAATGTTGTTGACAACAACGCGGAGTATACCAGGAAGTCGGGTAGTCTGCGGTGATTCCGTGTTGATGCAATTCATCCGGAATCTGAAATCGTTTTTTTGCGCGGAAAGGGCGATAAACTTCCGTGAAGAAACGGGGCGAAATCGCATGGACCTGGTGACGTTGCTGAAGGGCCAGACACAAGGCGGAATTATAGGTTCCGCGTGTTGGTGCGTGTGCATCCGGAAAAGTCGTGCTGAGAAATAGAATTCGCATAACAGTTTGACATACTTTTCTGATTGGCCCGAAACATCACCATTGACCGAACGCGATGGTTTCTTTTTCTTTAGCTCACAAAATTGCCAGGCAAGCCTGCAATTGTCCGATTCAGCCCTTCTTCCGTCGAAATTGCAGGACGCCATTTCAGGCTGTGCTTGGCTTTGCGATTAGAATATCGCAACGGCTTCCACATGGCTTCGCTTTTGTGCCAGGAGAGGACTGGTGGAAGTTGTCCTTCCGACCAGCGGGAGTACCGGGCATAGAGTGCGGATAAAGGGGAAATTGCAGCACGCGGAATCCATAGCGACCGGACAGTTTTGCCATTTTTGCGGAGCATGCGAAGGATGCGGCAACCCGTCGGTAGATCATCATCCACAACATTGACGATCTCCCCTTCCATCCCAGGGGTCAGTCCCGCCAGGCAGATCGCCTCAGCACAGTTTTCGACATATGTATAGGGGAGCCGTTGTCCCCCGCCCATTCGCAATAGCAGCGGCCCCAGTGACAGACCCACACGGCTCGTCAGCAGTGATCTCCCCGGACCATAAATCACCCCGGGACGCACCACCACCAGCGGCAATCCCAATTGCTCCCGCAGTTCCCAGGCGATGGATTCCTGTCGAATTTTGCTGAATGTGTACGGATCTCGCTGCTCCGGTTGTGGATCGACAGGAGTGGTCTCGTCCAGCGTTCCCCAACGGCGCAGGCTCGCGGTTCCATAAACCCCCAGGGAACTGATGTGAACGAACCGGCCTACTTCGGCCCGGGCCGCGGCCTGCATCAACCCCCGTGAAGGAACCACCGTATTCAAAAACATGGTCGAACAACTGCCATTCAGTGCAGCGGCCAGATGATAGACCACATCCACCCCTTGCAGATGATCCTCCAGAGTATCGGCATCTGCCAGGTCTCCCCGCACAAATTGCAGGCGTCGCTGCTGCTCCGGAGTCAATTCACTCAAGGCAGCATCAATACTGTTTTGCGAGCGGGCCAGGCAACGGACATGGATATCTCGGTCCAGAAGAGTCTGCAAAAGTCGGCGCCCCAGAAACCCGGTTCCTCCGGTGACAAATGCGATTACAGACATGCGGAGACCTCGGCTTTCGGCCCGGGAAATTGTATCGACTCTGTGTCTTCTGTCCGGCAGGTTTGCAATTCCTGTTTTCGACAGTGATCAAAGATGCGATCCATCAGATATGTGACACGCTCGATCTCATCCGGCGCGATGGGGGGGGAACCGCCATGCTGAATGGAGTCATAAAACGCTTGAAACAGGTGCTTCATTCCGGCGAAATAATGAATATCCGATCTGCCGAATCGCCAGAAATTATTCCCCAGATTCCAGAGGCTGTTTCGGACTTGTCGCCAAGGGGCTTCCAGCTTGGCGAATGCTCCAGGAAGTTTCGTCAACGGGTTCAGACGCAGCGTCTGAGTATCAAAATCGATATCGATCATCCCTGTTGTGCCATAGACCCGCGTCATGCGTTGTGGAGGGAGAAAGGTGGAAAACGTCAGGCTGCCACTTTGGTTTCGGCCTTGCAGTGAAATGCTCATTTCCGTGGGAAAATTCATGCCGGGTCGAGTTCGCCAGCCCCCCATGATTTCCGGCTGAACGTCATTCATGAGATCGGTGATGCGGTACAGCGGATGCGAAATCGTGTTTTGAAACAGTCCTCCCGGTAACCTGCGAACCCAGTGCTGAGGATTGCCAGACACCTGTGCTCCAAACTTGCCGTCGATCGGATAACCCAGAATCGATTCAATGTGTCGTACTTCGCCAATCAGACCTTGTAGCACCCATTTTTTGCAGGTGAGCCAGGCTGGATCGTACAATTGATCATGACCGACGCAGACAAGTTTCCCGTTCGCCGCTGCGACAGCAAGCACGTCACGTGCGGCGCGTGCATCCAGCGTGAAGGGCTTCTCCACAAAGACATGACACCCAGCCTGCAACAGTTCGATCGCCAGGGGGGCATGAGTCTGTGCGGGCGTAGTCAGATGAACCACATCGGGACGTGCCTCTTCGACCATGCGGGTAAAACCGGTCTCGAACCGGGGAACCTGAAACCGTCTGGCTGCCTGCCAGGCCAGGTCCAGATGCATATCGCAGACCGCCACCACCTCCGCGGATTTGATGCGCTGAATTTGCGAGAGATGTGCATCAGCAATCTGACCGCACCCCAACACCGCCACACGAATTTTTTCTGAAGCAGGTATCATTCCTCAAACATTCTGAATTCAAAACCCCTCCGTAATACAGCACTTCAGGCCATATTTCCGGATCACCGAGAGCAGACAGCCTGATGGCATTCGGCATACAGTTCTTCATACCGGGCAACCATGTTGCGGATACTGAAGTTCTGTTCAATCCGCAGGCGGCCCAGTTGTGCCATGTCCGACCAGTGCTCGTGCTGCTCGATCATGTTCATCATGGCGACTGCCAGGGCATCAGGGTTGAGTGGCGGCACCAGGCTGCCATTGATCCCCGGCATGACGATTTCCGGATTGCCCCCCACGCTGGTGGTCACCACTGGCAGCCCCACTGCCATTGCCTCCAGCAATGTGAGTGAAATTCCTTCCGTTTTCGACGAAGAAACATAGAAGCCGGCAGTTTCCAGCAGTGCGGGAACGTCTTTGCGTTCTCCCAGAAACTCCACATGCCGCTCGATCTTCAGGTCCGCGGCCATTTTTTCGAGCAGTGCCCGTTCGCTGCCATCTCCCACCAGCTTTAATTTAAAACCAGGATGCACAACGACAACCTTGCGGATTGCTCGCAGGAGGGTCGGAAAATCCTTTTCTGGTGAAAGCCGACCGACCGCCATGGCGACAGGGGCACTTTGCGGACCGCAATAGGCAAACCGATCAAGATCAATTCCGTTCCAGATACATTGCATGCGCGAAGCACTTCGCGGGTCTTGATTCTGGCAAAGTTTCAGTGCATCTTCCGAAACCCCGACAATCCGGGAAGACAGGCGATTGGCCAGACGAAACTGCCACAGTGCTTTCCAACCGGCGCCGCAACCGCGCCCGTGCTGAGTGTTAATAATCGTCTTCACACCTGCCCAGCGGGCAGCCATTGCTCCATAAAAATGAGGATAAGTGTTATGCGTGTGTAGAATGTCGATCTGTCGATATTTGAAATAGTCCTTTAATTCCTGAATTGTTTTCGCCTTTCCGTGTGCGGAAACTTCCAGAGAACGAACCGGAAATCCCGCGTCCTTCAGATCTTCCGCAGGTTGCCCCAAGGAACCGAGTGCAACAAACGAAAGTTCATATCGGGACGGATCATGAAATCGTCCCAGGTCGACCAGCAACCGCTCCAGGCCACCGGTTCGCAGCGTCATACTCAGATGACAGACGCGCAACCGTTTCCCCGCAGACTTTGGTGACGCCTGAAACGTGGAACTTGTCGAAGGAGTGGAGGTAATTGCCATTGACATAACCATGATCTTCCCGTTGTATGACATCAATTCCGCATGAATTGCATGGGCGATGGAGTGAGGCCAGCTTTGCTATTCTGGGCCCGTGTTACCCGGACTCTGTTTCAGATTGTTCATGTTTCGTAATTTGCCGATCCATTGCTTCCATGTGCGCAGACACTCCAAAGTTTTTAACTTCCACGACGATCTGGACCAGCTGAGCCAGCATAACTGGTTCCTCCCATTAGAAAGATTTTCTTTATGCCGCTTCTCACCTACTAAGAAGTCATACGCCTGATAACCTCGCCGGAGCGCCTGTTCCATGCACAGATAATGTGTTGTCAATCCAGGACTGGGCTTAAGGTTAAAATCGGCAAATCCGGACAAATAATCCAGCAGCCTGTTCTCATCCACCAGCAACAGCAGACACCCCACAGTTTCTGATTGATGGCGGACACGAAACAAGACAACTTTCTTTTCTAAAAACAGTTTCAAATTCGCCAGCAGTTGAAAGTCCCGGAAATGTGGACTGGCGAATGCTCCTGGCTGTCCTGCGGACTCCCAGCGGGCCTGGTGCAACGTGATCAATTCCTGCAGAATTTCTTCCGCCTGTTCGATTGTTTCCGCCCATTCACATTCCAGATGGCCGTACTGTTTGAGTCTGCGGCGCAGATTGGAACGTGTGCTTCGTCCTAACAGATCAATGACCGGCTTTCCTGCAACCCGGGCAGCTTCCAGATCGAAATAACGACTGTCTCGTGAACGGACTTCTGCACCGGGAAAATGAGCCAGCCACGGCTGCAGATCGGCCGATGAAAACCCATCCAGCCGCAACTGCTCCCAATTTTGATCGTGATGAATTTCTTCGGCGAGGAGGGCAATCAACTCGGCACGAAATTCCGGTTCGACCAGCAGGCGATTGTACTCCACGCACACGCTTCCAGGTTGCGGTTCTCCCGCAGTCCCCAGATGTAACGTGCGAATCGAGAACGGGCCCAGCTTCTGCCCTACACCGGATGTTAACAGACAGATCCCCCGGGCAACGCCATTCGATTCTGCAATAAGGAAGCGGAAGGGAACAGTGCTGCCATAAACCTGGATCCAGCTTTCCGCCCAGGTGGCACTATTCGCGATGGATTGATTCTCTAAACGGCAATCCAATTCGCGCCAGACAGCCAGGGCGGCATGGACGCAATCGCGATCGACCACGCGACATTTCAACTCTCCAGTTTGAGCTGGAGCGAAGCTCGCTACGGACAAAACGGCTGAAGTCACAGGCATGTTTTAAAACCTCTATCAAAACTGGCGGCGAACTTGCTCACGGTCAGGAAATCTCCCCTGCCAGAGAGAGTTCTGTTCGCAGACACGAGCTATCCTGCAAGTGCTTCTGAAGCGGCGCCAGGCACCGGGTTGGGGGTCGAACGGCTTCGCAACAATTCCATCAGGCCGCGTACGGCAATTAACACTGCTCCCCCTCCCAGGGTGACCGTTATTAAAGGAATCCAGCCCGTTGCGGGAACATATCCGGAGGCCACTTCACAAAACACGATTAATGCCACATGGGCCGGAATTTGCGGAGCAAGAACTTCCTGCCAGAGCGTGGAAGGAGAAATCTCCAGTTGCCGCATCGCATAAGGAAGTAAAACAAATAGTTCGATTCCAATTAAAGGAATGACGGTTCCCCAGGCAACACCAATGATTCCCCAGTAACGAATGAGAATCAGGGAGAGAACCAGGTTGAGTGCCGCTTCAGAAAGATCGATCAATGCCTGCCGCCGGACCCGGCCCGTTCCAACAAGTGCATTCCGGGCCACAACCATCGGCAAAGAGATCAGTTGAGAAGCAATCAGCAAGACCAGCACCAGATAGCTCTCCGTATATTCTTTCCCAATCCACGTGTGGATCAGCAGGTTTCCAAAGTAATAAGCCCCAATTAAAAATCCTGCTGAAAGGAGAAAGGCCAGTCCCATTGCTTTGGCAGTCAGTTGACCCAATTCTAATTTTGCATTCCGGGCATGGAGTTCACCTGCCTTAGGCAAAATGACATCGCCAATCTGGGCGATGGGGGCTCGGATCATTTGCGCGATTCGCAAACCAATTTGATAGGGCACCACCGCCAGTGGTCCCAGCACAATTCCGATGACGACGGTATCTGTAAAAAAGATCAGATATTCCGCGAAAAGAGAAATCGCATTGAAGGCACTGAAACCAAAGCATTCCTTTAACGTTTCATATTCTGCCTTCCATGGAGCAATGGAAAGTGAAGGCACCTGGCGATATGCAAAATACGCGCTGATCCCATGTTCGACGACAGTCACAACAAAGAAAATGAGTGCTAAAGTAATTAATCCGAAACGCTCATGCAGACAGACAAGCGTCAGTATCAGACGCAGGATTCCCATGCCCATCTCGATTCCGCGAATCACATCCAGACGCTGTGTGCCAATCAGCACACCGCCATAAACGCTGGCGATCATTCCCAGGCCGATGGTCCCGCCGACGATGAGTATGGATCCCTGAATTTCGCCCAGCGGAAGTGTGCCCCAATTCTGTAACATGGGTGCATACCAGGCACAACAGCTGGTAAACAGGATGACCAGAGAAGCTGTCCCGAAATAGACTGTCTGAATCGTGCTGACAATCGTATTGAGTTTGCCCCACTCTTTCCGGGAGCAACTGTCTGCGACATAGCGACAGATGGTCGCCCCGAATCCGGAGTAGATCATCGTGGAATAGCCGGCGATGGCATTAATAAAGACCCAGGCTCCATATTGAGCTTCCCCCACGGTGCCGAGGATGTACGGCATCATGAAAAAGCCAATAATCATCGTCAGCAGATGTGCCACCCAGCCGGCGAGAATATTCTTTCGCACGGTCATTGGGATGCCTCCCATATTGTCATCTGCAATAACATGATCTTCGGACTCGATAAATTGTTGAATGGGTCGAATTAAGAATCATATTCAGACGATGAAATTCCGAGGTCAGATTCGAAACACGCTGCTGTCGATTTCAACCCCAGCGGGCAAAGATTCGAACAAAGACATAAGCCCCGGCCAGCAGGCAGGCGCTGCAGGTGAGCCAGGATTGCATCACCCGGGGAGTTAATCGCAAAAGTGGTCTTGGTTGTTGTCGATAAAAACCGACCAGATTAATAAAGGCTGCCGCAATCCCGCAGATCATATAGGTAGGCGGCACATAACAACGTGACAACGAGCACATTCCCATGCACCATTCGGCAAAAATCGCAGCGACATATGGGAACATTCTCTGTAGTTCCGGATTTTCAATTCGAAAATGATTCCGTTTCATTAAATAGAAAGTAAACCCGGGGATAAAAAAGCATCCAAAAAAAAGTGTTCCCCCAAAGAACCCCAACTCGACAAAAGCATGCACGAAAGAGTTATGGGCCACGTAGCCCGCAACATCGGGATAAACTCCTTCACCGATGCCAAACAACATCCGGCTGTTGCGAATTGCGGTCAGGCCATCCGCCCAGATCTGTACACGCTGCTGGCCGGTTCCTTCAGAAATATCAATCTGGCCCGCGCGCCCCAGCATCACCGGCACGGTCATAGCAGCCATCACACCAATGGTCATGGCGACTTTCGATCCATATTTGCAGCACAGCCATGCCATGCCTCCCACCCCCAGGGCCAGCAGGCCTCCCCGGGAATAAGTATAAAAGAGCGCAATCGCCATCACGAACAATGGGATGATCCAGAGATAGCGCAGCCCCGCCAACCTGGGGTCGGCCAGAAAGTACACCGAGATAATACTTGTCGCTACAATTAACAGAGAAATGTCATTAGGATCATGAAAAATTCCCAGCCCGCAAAGTCGGAAAAACCAGATTTCATTTCCATAAACGTCGATCCCGCTACGATCTGGAATATGCCGAAGAGTGGTCCGTTCCGCCGGGTCCAGGCCACGTTCCCGATCCAGGACTTCATAAAATTCCGGATTACCTGTCCAGTGATCTCGAAATGCCCGGTAATCCATCACGCTATAGGAAATCATCAACGTAGAACAGATGGCCACCGACATCAGAAAATATCGCAAGCGTAACGGTGTCGTGATGACAGAAACCAGCACCATGTAATACAGCACCACTTTCAGCATGCCAAACAGGCTGGCATCCAGATCGGTAAAATTCCCCGTTGCCAGACGCGATGTGAAAATCGCTACGACGATGCCCAGCACGCACAGGTTGACTGGCTGCTGCATCATGGTTTTCCAACGAATCTGATTTTGCAGATCTTGCAGGGAAAAAAGGAACGCTCCTACGATGCACGGCAAATAGACCTGTAGATTGCCCAGCGCTGGAAAGACTTCCTGCGGTCGGACAAACAGCATCGCGTTTGCAAAGAGAAAGAGGATGTATGCCGGCACACCAGTGACTTCATTGCTCGCCCTGCCAGGGCTTGGTTGGAGGGCACGTGATCGCAAAACATCCTCTGTTGTCGGACTTTGCGTTTCGACCTGCCCTGACTTTTTAAGTTAACAAAGCATTAGGCTATTTTTATGGTTCTTATGTGCTCCATAACCGGCGCAATGTCTACAACGCAACAGTTGAGTGTCGAGACATTCAGCCAGATCCAGTGGAGCCCGCGCCGGAAGAGATTGCTTCTCCTGAACATCTCTCCCAAGCTTCCAGATCTTCCTAACTATGGAGTGCAGGATGCGCAGAGGAGGGGAGAAGGAGGCGGCTGTTGCCCAAATGCACCCTGTAATCGGTCAACGTCTCCGCACGACCGAAACAATCGTTAGATTTAGAGCGTTTTTGTAAATCTTGTGGCGAACTTGCCTCGCGGCATTCAGTCTTTCATCAAGTGAAGCTCTCTCGACGCGGGCACATGATAGACCAAACTGGTCTAGAAAAACTCACATATCGATGATAGAGGGCCATCGATACGGGGCGAAGACGATTGCGTTGCGCTCGGGCCCTGTCAGGGCTTGGATTTCGGATCCGTGAGCGCAAAACGTCCTCTGTTGTCGGACTTTGCGTTCAGGGCAACCCTCAATTTCAGAGTCGACGAAAACGCTCTAATAGCGGAATCCCACCCGTCCTATGAATCCGGAATTGACGTCGAAATTGGTACCGATTCCTTTGTACTCGACTTTACGGTCGAAGATATAACC
>Ga0182745_1002381_pt1 | contig 16884 bp, 17 predicted proteins | sample eDN3rd30CKraftBY_FD_128523 | JGI IMG/M metagenome (GOLD analysis project Ga0182745, IMG submission 128523) | Enriched backyard soil microbial communities from Emeryville, California, USA - eDNA 3rd pass 30_C Kraft BY (version 2) (version 2) | ecosystem: Environmental > Terrestrial > Soil >...
AAAAGCTGGAGACAAAATCGTCTTTACAGATATGGCTCACTACACAATGGTAAAAACACATATGTTCAACGGTGTTAACCTGCCAAGCATCTGTCTATACAACGAAGAAGAAGGCGTTAAAGTAATTCGCCAATTCGGCTATGAGGACTATCGAAATAGATTGTCTTAAAATTAAAGCATTGCACGAGGAAACTTGTGCAATGCTTTTTGTTTTGGATTGTGAAATAGGAGGAGTGGTATATCGGTGTTAGTGCTTCATATCGCTTTATGATGCACTACTTGTGCTAGAGAGCCTTCTAACAGTGCTTCATCCCTCTTAGGAAAGGTATTTCAATGCTCCAGCTACTCTAAAACGCGTTTCATCTCTGCTATGAAACGCATTCCAACTCTTCATCCCCCTCCTAACGCGTTTCATCCCTTCTATGAAACGCATTCCAATGCCCCATCCCTCTCCAAACGCGTTTCATCCTTGCTATGAAACGCATTCCAACTCTTCATTGCTCTCCAAACGCGTTTCATCACGGCTATGAAACGCATTCCAACTCTTCATCACTCTCCTAACGCGTTTCATCACGGCTATGAAACGCATTCCAACTCTTCATCCCCCTCCTAACGCGTTTCATCCCCGCTATGAAACGCATTCCAATGCTCAATTCCTCTCCAAACGCGTTTCATCGACTTCATGAAATTAATTTCGCACTTCCAACCTCACCAAAACGCGTTTCATCCCCCTATCCCCAAACAAAAAAGCAGGGACATTGTATCATCCCTACTTCCACTTAATCAGCTATACTCTACTTTTCTCGTCTTCTTACCAAAAATGAGTATGATGAAATATATAATAAATAGCATAATCGAAATAAACACTAAGAAACTTACGGTTTCAACTAGCTGCAAGTAAAGTCCACCGATAAATGGTCCAGTTAAACTCCCCAAGCTAAAAAAAATGCCGCATAATAAGTTCCCTGTTGGCAGTAATGCTTTTGGGGTTAAATCCGCCATATAGGTGATACCGAGCGAGAACAGTGAACCCAGGAACATCCCGGATAATAAGAAGGTGCACATCACTAGTATTTCTGAATGCTCCATTCGGCTACCTAGAGCGAATAATACTGCACCAATTAAAATTCCAATCAGAATCACTTTTCTTCTGCCAATTTTATCGCCAAGAATCCCAATAGGAATTTGCGTTATGATTGCACCAATTGAAAAGGCAGCTAAAATGACCGAAACCATTGTGACATCAATGTCTTTGCGTAACGCGTATACTGGAAATAGTGCATTTAATGACGTTTCTAGTACCCCATAAACGAATGGCGGCAAAAACGCTACCCATGCATATCGAAAGGCTAATTTATAACGGGTGAAGCTATTAGAACCTACACTATCCCCTTTTAACACTTCCGGCTTTTCATTGCGAATAAAGAACACAAACGACCATGCTATTAAGCAAAGCAGCGAAGAAACAATAAACGGTAGTGTTTCTGAAATCTTGACTAAATTAACCATCAATGGGCCAACTGCAAATCCTACACCGAAAGATAGCCCATAGATGGACATGCTTTTCCCTAAATTCCCTTCTGGTGCGGAGGTTGTTAGCCATGTTTGAGTAGCGAAATGCAGGCAGTGATCCCCGATTCCTATGAGCAAACGCAATATGAACCAAAACATGACATTTTGCCATAATGGAAACATTAGTAGTGAAAGGAACACAACTGCTCCCCCAACGATAATAATTGGTTTATAGCCAAACCTTCTTAGAGGCTGTTCGATAAATGGCGATATTAATAATGTTCCTATGTATAAACCTGTTGCATTTAAGCCGTTTAATGTCGATGAAACGCCGTCTCTTTCAAAAATAACGGAGATTAGGGGCAATAACATCCCTTGTGAAAATCCTGAAATCGAAACAATGACGATTAATGTCCAAAACCTGCGTCTTTCATAGTTGTCTGCTGCTATCATGTATGTCCTCCAAGCTAAATCTCAGCGCTAATACCGACTATGTTATCACATCGCTATGAAATTTACCTTAAGATTTTGCAAATCAAAAACCCTAGCAGCTCAACAATCGTTGCGTGCTAGGGTTACATATTATTTTCCACCATATTTAACTGCATAAACATACTATCGGCTTACTTAGACAGCCGAAAACTTGTTTAAACTCCCTCCTTTTCTTTGAAGAGTGATTATCATTTTTCCGACCATCTCCCTTCGATTTGTTATACTTAATTTATCACATTTATTCATTATTGTAAATATTCAGATTTTATATTTTAATAATCGATACATTTGTCCTACCTACTACAATTTTCACATATTATTTGAACTCTATTTATAAATTCGCTATGATGGTCATGACGAAAGAGGTGTAATCATGTCGAAATCTATTACAGATAAAAACAAACAAGTGACTTACTTAAAAGAACGCCTTCAAATCTTTGTGGAAGTACTGGATGCGATTGATCCGGAAACTGCAGATATTGAAGATATCGACAGACTGATTCAAATGCTCGATGATGTGGAAGATAAAATGGACCAATTCAATAGCCGTGAAGATTCAACAAAAGAGTAAAACCAAATGAGGTGTCTCCATCAAATGGAGGCACCTTTTTTCGAACACTTCTTCTTAAAAAGGAAATATATTTATTATATCTAAATTTCTATGACTCTTTTTTTCGTGAATCTAAAAAGGTATAATAAGTTTGAAATCAAAATATTCTGGGGGGAATATATATGTCTCAAGTAGTAGCAACAGCTTCATATTTACAAACACTGGAGAAAAGTCTTTATGATTTAGTAACCGAGACTTCAACGAACTTACCAAAAGATGTACGCCGTGCCATTAAAAAAGCAAAAGATGCTGAAAACGCTGGCACTCGTGCTGCAATGAGCTTAGATACAATTGCCAACAATATTGTGATGGCAGAGGATAATGTATCACCTATCTGCCAAGATACTGGGTTACCAACTTTTAAAGTAAAAACTCCAGTTGGCGTCAACCAACTAGAAATTAAAGCGGCTATTAAAAACGCAATTGAAAAAGCAACACAAGATGCAAAATTACGTCCAAATGCTGTAGATTCATTAACTGGGAAAAACAGTGGAGATAATTTAGGCGATGGTCTTCCAGTTGTGAAGTTTGAACAATGGGAAAAAGATCATATCGAAGTAAAGTTAATTCTTAAAGGCGGCGGCTGTGAAAACAAAAATATTCAATACAGTTTGCCATGTGAATTAGAAGGTCTTGGCCGTGCGGGTCGTGACTTAGATGGTATCCGCAAATGTATTTTACACTCTGTATGGCAATCACAAGGACAAGGCTGTTCTGCAGGGTTTATCGGTGTAGGCATTGGTGGAGACCGTTCTTCTGGATACGATCTTGCAAAAGAACAATTATTCCGTCATGTAGATGACGTTAACCCAAATGAAGACTTAGCTAAATTAGAAGAGTACATCGTTGAGAAAGCGAATACATTTGGTATTGGTACAATGGGCTTCGGCGGTGAGGCAACTTTACTTGGCTGTAAAATTGGCGTTATGCACCGTATCCCAGCTTCATTCTACGTATCAGTCGCTTATAACTGTTGGGCTTACCGTCGTATGGCAATCGACATCGATGCAAATACTGGCGAAATTAAAGATTGGCATTACCAAGAAGGTGAAAAAATCACTTTCCGCGATGAGCCAAAAACAGAAACACAATCAGAAAACAAAGTGGTTGAACTTACTGCTCCAATTACTGAAGAGCAAATTCGCGAGCTTAAGGTTGGAGACGTTGTTAAAATCAACGGTCGTATGTACACGGGCCGTGACGCAATCCACCATCACTTAATGAGCCATGATGCACCAGTAGATTTAAATGGACAAGTCATCTACCACTGCGGTCCTGTAATGGCAAAAGACGAAGAAGGCAACTGGACAGTAAAAGCTGCTGGACCAACTACTTCTATTCGTGAGGAGCCATACCAAGGCGACATCATGAAGAAATTCGGCATTCGTGCTGTAATCGGTAAAGGCGGTATGGGTCCAAAAACTCTTGCTGCTCTTAAAGACCACGGCGGTGTTTACTTAAATGCAATCGGTGGAGCTGCACAATACTATGCTGATTGTATCAAGAGCGTAGATGGCGTTGACTTGCAGGAGTTCGGAATTCCAGAAGCAATGTGGCATTTAAATGTTGAAGACTTTACAGCGGTTGTAACAATGGACTCCCATGGTAACTCATTGCATGCTGATGTAGAGAAATCTTCATTAGAAAAGCTAGCTCAATTTGCAGAACGCGTTTTCTAATGAAATAAGTTAATCACTCAAAACTTGCAAGAATCTTTGATTCTTGCAAGTTTTTTATTTCTCCTCCCCTACACTTTTCGCAAAACTTTTCCTTTTCATAAAAAGCAATTGTATTTGATTTACAATTTCAAACCTCTATATTATAATCATTATAAATTAATAATAATTATCCTAAATTCAAATAGATATTGAAAATCATTATCATTACAAACATTTGTTATGATTTTGATAGTGATATTCATTATCAAGGGGAGGTATATATGAATCATTCTAATCGAGAAAATTTAAACCTAATTGAGAAAACAAAAGAACATGGTGAACTGATTGCCGCTATTGCATCTGGTCTCATTATTTTATTTGCATGGCGAATGGAGTCTGCTGGTTTATCCACCGCAGCTGTTATTGCCTACTTAACTGCCTTTATCATTGGTGGTTACGCAAAAGCAAAAGAAGGTATTTTGGATACAATTGAAAACAAAAATTTGAATGTTGAATTGCTGATGATATTAGCAGCAATCGGGTCAGCCATTATTGGTTACTGGACTGAAGGAGCAATCCTTATCTTTATCTTTGCACTAAGTGGTGCTCTTGAAACCTATGCGATGAATAAAAGCCATCGAGAAATTTCTGCCCTCATGAATTTACAGCCAGAAGAAGCTTGGTTAGTCCGAGGGGGTTTTGAACCGATCAAAGTGGCCGTTTCTACATTAAAAGTAGGCGATCATTTATTGATTAAACCAGGTGAAAGAATTCCAGCGGATGGGGAAATTTTTAAAGGAACTTCATCGATTGATGAATCTGCCATTAGCGGTGAGTCTATGCCTGTCACTAAGATAATCGGTGAAGATGTATACGCCGGTACTGTAAACTTAAACGGTACTTTAACGATCAAGATGACAAAACCAAGTTCTGAATCCCTTTTCCAAAAAATTATTATGCTCGTCCAATCAGCGCAAAGCGAGAAATCCCCTTCCCAGCAATTTATCGAACGTTTTGAGGGAACTTATGTAAAATTCGTGTTGTTCACAGTGGCTTTAATGCTCTTCCTTCCTCACTATTTACTTGGCTGGGATTGGACAACAACGTTTTATAGAGCAATGGTCTTGTTAGTAGTAGCATCACCTTGTGCACTCGTTGCAGCGATTATGCCAGCAACGTTAGCTGCAATTTCGAATGGCGCCAAAAATGGTATTCTCTTTAAAGGCGGCGTCCATCTAGAGCATTTAAGTGTTCTTAAATTATTAGCTGTCGACAAAACAGGTACTCTAACGGTTGGAGCACCTGTTGTAACAGATGTGATTGTCAGAGAAAATCTAAATGAAAAAGACGCAATTGCTACTTTAGCATCTATCGAATCTCAATCGAATCATCCATTAGCACAGGCCATTGCAAAATATGCAAAAGAGCATGATATCCATCCCGTTCAAGGTATTGAAATTGAAGATGTACCTGGCTGGGGCCTAAAAGCCAATATTCAAGATTCCGCTTATCTTGTTGGTAAGCCTGATTTTGTAGGAAAAGAAGAAGCTGAGAACTTTGCAGATCGTGCAGCCGAAAAGTTTGCTGAAGAAGGTAAAACGGTTATTTTCCTGAAGGATCAGCAAGGGATAGCCGCGCTAGTGGCCTTGAAGGATACCGTTCGCGATGAAGCAAAGCAAGCAGTGAAGCTATTAAAAGAGCTAGGTATTCAGGTTGCCATGCTTACAGGTGATAATGAAAAAACCGCAAAAACGATCGCCTCAGAAGCTGGTGTAAATTCATATATTGCGGAATGCTTACCAGAAACAAAAGTTAATCACATTAAAGATTATTCAAATAAATACCAAAATGTTGGAATGGTTGGCGATGGCATTAATGATGCACCAGCGCTTGCAACGGCATCAGTCGGTATTGCAATGGGCGGCGGTACAGATGTGGCATTAGAAACAGCCGACGTGGTTTTAATGAAAAACGATTTATCCAAAATCGCTTATGCCGTTTCACTATCTAAGAAAATGCAAAGAATCGTAAAGCAAAACATCATTTTCTCCATAGCAGTTATTGCTTTACTGATTATTTCCAACTTCCTGCAAGTTGTTGATCTGCCTTTTGGTGTAATTGGCCATGAAGGAAGCACGATTCTAGTTATTTTAAATGGATTACGGATGTTGAAAGGAAACTAGATTTGATTCAAAGAAAGCTTAGTGGCCAGAGATAATCGGGCTGTAGGACAGAATCAAGCTCCCTGCATGCGGTTCTGTCCTATAGAACCACTCTACAGGACAAAAAAGGGTTCCACCCATGTGTTATGGTCGCATAGAACAACTTCTAAAAGGTAAAACAGTAGAACACTCAAAAAAGCTTCCGATACTAACGGAAGCTTTTTTTAAATAGGATTTTCACTTTATTCCTTATAGCCATTTTTCACTAATGTTCGTTTATGCATGGTAGCATTTAAGAGTCCACCGAATATAAGAATCATTCCAGTGAAATACAGCCACAGCATGAGGATAATAACCCCAGCAATACTTCCATACGTTGAGGCATAGTTGCCGAAATTGTTCACGTAAGATGAAAATCCATAGATTAAAACAACCCATGAAACTGTCGAGAAAATAGCCCCTGGCAAGACACTAAATACTTTAAGTCGTGGATCTGTGTTTGGGATAATCCAGTACATTAAACTTAAAACAACAAATATTAATACTGGCGGCAGTAGCCAACGAACGATTTGCCAAAAATTCTTAAAGCTCTCTTCAACACCTAAATAGGAAAATAGTGAATAAGCAAAATTTTGGCCGAATATCGGAATAATTAATGCTAACAAGATGACCACAACAAGGGCAATCGTAAAAACTAAGGCCAATCCACGATTTATGAATCCTGACTTAGGCTCTGTTTCATATGCCCCATTCAATGTTTTGATAAGGGCATTGACTCCTCTGGAAGCCGACCAAATTGTCCCGATAATCCCGATAGAGAGTAATCCTCCACCATTTTCGGTTGTAAGAATCTCCGTCAAAGTGCCTTGCGTTAGTAAAAAGACTTCTGTTGGTACGATTGTTTGTAAAAAGTTAAATACTTCTTCTTGATTAATATTCAAATAAGGAACTAATGTAACGATAAAGATTAATAACGGAAAAAAGGACAGTAAAAAGAAGTAAGCTAATTGAGCACCCATTCCCGATATGTCTACATCCTTCATGCGGACGATTAAATCCTGAATAGCTCCTTTAGTGGTTGTCACATCAATCTTGGATTCGTCTGGGTCAACAAAAGATTTTACCGAATCTAACACTTCGTTATCTTGTAATTTTCTTTCTTCCCTCAAATTTAAAACCCACTTCCCCTTAATACTTTTAGTTCAATCTCTCTCGATTATTCAGTATATCCTTCGTGTCAGTAACAATACTTTGAACACTTTCAGGAATTTCTTTTACGTCGTCAATTTTACTTACAATTGTATTAATATTTGTTGACGCATTTTCATATATTTTTTGTGCTGCTTCTACTTTTTGTTCAATAACTTGTTGGAGCTCCTGACGATTTTTTGAATAGTAGACTACCGTATCCTTCACTCTTTTTGATGTTTCTATTGTATGTTCTCTCGTTTTACGGTCAAACATACTAATAATTGCACCTACAATCGCACCTGCTACAATTGTTTTCACCAATTTACTTTCACTCATTATCTTTACCTCCTGTCTAAGTTAAAACCAAATACAATGGAAATATTTTCTTTACATTACCCATTTTATAAAAAATGTAATCCTTTTTAAAGCTAGTACCAATTCCTATTGACAAAGAAGGGCATTGAATGGAATGATTAAATGTATACTCTGAAAGGTGGGGACAAAATGGATTTGACTAAACCATCAAAAGAAAACGTCTTTTACATGATTGAGCAAATTAAAGAAAAACTACGCATGGTAAATGTTGATGCTATGAAATCAGAACATTTCACAGATGAGCATTATGAAGATATATTGTATCTTTACGAAATGGTTATGAAACGCAACGCTTTTAGCCCAAGTGAAATGCAGGCCATTGTTTCTGAGCTTGGCTCATTAAGAAAATAATGCGCTGCTTCCAACATAGAAGGTTGCTTTAGCCTAACTATTTGGAATAATTACTGCTTTTACTTGCTGTTGATTCCCCATTATCTATTGATGCAGTGGGCTTACATCATGATTTGCAAAATAAAAAAGTTTCCTTCGCTGGACATTTTGTCTAGCGTTGGAAACTTCTTTTATTTGTCGTCCAAACTTTATATAAGCTTTATTTATTTTGATTTAGTGCAACTGCGATTGCTGCACCTACTCTTGCATTATTTTTCACAAGAGCGATATTGGATTCTAATGATTTGCCCGCCGTTAACTCTTTTACTTTACCAAGCAGGAATGGCGTCACATCTTTTCCTTTCACTCCATTTTCATCAGCCTCAATTAGCGCTCTTTCAATAATTCCATTTATAAAACTTGGCTCCATAGCCTCTTCTACTGGGATTGGATTTGCAATCACAGAGCCGCCTTGCAGACCTAAATCCCATTTAGCTCTCATCATATCTGCCACTTCTTGCGCTGAGTCAACACGGAAGTTTACTGAGAACTCACTTTCTCTCGTGTAAAAAGCCGGCAACATATCCGTACCAAATCCTACAACTGGTACACCTTTAGTTTCAAGATATTCTAGTGTTAACCCAATGTCTAAAATAGATTTTGCTCCAGCACATACAACCGCTACATTCGTTTGAGCAAGTTCTTCTAGGTCAGCTGAAATATCCATCGTGTTTTGCGCTCCTCTATGAACACCGCCAATTCCACCTGTAACGAAAAGCTCGATTCCAGCAAGCTCAGCAGCAATCATTGTCGCCGCCACAGTTGTAGCGCCTATTTTTTTCGCAGCTAATAAATAACCTAAGTCACGGCGAGAAGCTTTCGCAACATTGTCCGCATTCCCAAACATTTCAAGCTCTTCATCGGTTAAGCCTATTTTAATTTCGCCATCGATAATGGCAATCGTCGCTGGCACAGCACCATTATCTCGAATAATTTGTTCCACTTCACGAGCAGTTTGCACATTTTGTGGGTAAGGCATTCCGTGAGAAATGATTGTTGATTCTAACGCAACAATCGGTAACCCCTTCTCTTTTGCTTCCAGTACTTCTTGTGAGTATGATAAATATTTTTCCATGTTAGTTGTTCCTCCAATTGTTTAATTCATCAGCTGTTATATCCTGTCTTACAGTTCGGTCAGACTGCAAGGTTTTCGCTGCATTGTATTGACCAAATTTGACTGCATTCATAAATGGTTCCTCATTTAATACGCCATGCAAAAAGCCACTAACAAATGCATCCCCTGCGCCTGTTACATCAACAACTTCACGGGATTTCTCTACCTCAAAGTAAGAAATCCCTTCTACATTTCCGACCACTGCACCTAAATCACCTAGGGTTAAAATGATATTTTTAGCCCCTTTTTCCAGGAGCATTTTCACAGCGTTTGAATAGTCTTTTTCATTTAACAGGCGCATATTTAAGTAAGCCTCTGCCTCGTCTCGATTACAGATTAAATAGGTTACACCAATTAAATCATCCGGCATATTTTTCATCTTCGGTGCAGATACCGGAATTATCGCAAGAGGAATTCCTCTTATACATGCAAGATTCTGCAAGTAGATTAACGTTTCTTTCGGACAATTCAAGTCTACGATGAGACATTTAGCATTGCTGAAAACGGCCTCGTGCTTCATCAGTACGGGTGGCGTTAGGGAATCATAGATTGACATGTCCGCCATCGCAAGCAAAAGTTCGCCATTAGCATCTAAGACCGCACTATAAGATCCTGTTTTTGCATCCGGCAAGATTTCAACATGGTCGAGGTTCATGAAGGCTTGACTTTCCCTTTCGATGAACTTAGCTCCTTGGTCTTGCCCCAGCAATGTAACGAGCTTCACTTCGTTGCCGAAACGCCCTAAATTCTCGGCAATATTTCTTGCAACGCCCCCAATACTTTCTGTTACAGTAGCTGGATTTGATGTTCCATAATGAGCGTGGCCATCAATGTGAAATTTACGGTCAATATTCGCTCCACCAATGGCAAAAATTGAATTTCTTTCGGGTAGTACATATGCCCGGCCAATAATCTCCCCTTTTTTAATCAGTCTAGAAATGATGTTGGCTAATGCTGGTCGTGACATATTTAAGGCTTGCGCCATTTCTTGCTGTGACAAAAAAGGGTTATTCTTGATTGCTTCAAAAACGAGCAGTTCTTTTTCATTCACTCTACGTTACACCTCAGTCAATATAAACATTTGTTTAAAATTATAAACTTTTGTTTAGAAACAGTCAACGGAATAATTAATCAAATTCCAACTTTCTGTTAATTAATTAGAAGAATTAAATTCCACCTGTATTAAATTCCTTATCCTGGATGGACGTGTCTGGGAGAAATCGAAGGAGCTTAGGTCTTGGAATGTTGCGGTTGGATTTGAACTGAGACAAATCGGCTGAGATTAAGCTGTGCAATGTCCCGGTTGAATGGAGTTGCTACAAAGACAAATCTTATTACACCCCTTATACCAACAAAAAAAACCTGGAAGTAAAGGACACTTCCAGGTTCTTTGTTTTATTAATTTACTTTACTGCCGTCTTCTTGAACTAGTTGTTGAATGAGTACTTCTACACGGCGGTTTTGGGCTCTGCCTTGTGCCGTGTCGTTTGATGCGATTGGGTTAAACTCTCCGTAGCCCTTTGCACTGAAATATTTTGGATTCAATTCAGGATTACTGTCGATAATCATCTTCATCAAGTTGACGGCGCGCATGACGGATAGCTCCCAGTTTGAGCTAAACTCCGATGTATTTTGTGGGATATTATCCGTATGTCCGGTTACCACAATATAACGATCTGGATCTAATTGCAGAATTTTCGATAATTCAGCAGCAATGTTAACATAATCCTGCTTTACTTCGGCTCTCCCTGGGTCAAATAAAATACTATCGCGAATCGTTATTAATAACCCCTCATCGGTCATTTTTGTAGAAAACGTACTTTCTAATTCATTCACAGCAATGAAATTGTCCAGTTGTTCTTGGATTTCCTTTAGTTCTTTTTGATCTTGCAAGTAGGCCGCTTCCTCTGTAGTAACTCCATCATGAGCGGTTTCGGGAATTTCCACGACAGAAGAATGGTCCATAATCCCCGAACCCCCTTCTAAAATATCGTTAAACACATTCGACATCTTCGTAAGCTTTGCTTGGTCGATCGAGCTAGAAGCAAATAATACGATAAACAGGGCTAATAACAGTGTCATTAAATCTGAATAAGGTAATAGCCATGATTCATCTACATGCTCATCATGCTTTTTCTTTTTAGATTTCCTTGCCATTACCAGCCGCCCCGCTTTCGTCAGTGATTTTACGGCGTTCCTCCGTTGGTAAGTATGAAGCAAGCTTTTGTTCAATCACACGAGGTGCTTCACCTTCTAACACAGATAAAATTCCTTCAATCATTAAGCTTTTCATTTTTACTTCTTCAGCAGATTTACGTTTCAATTTATTTGCAAATGGGTTCCATAGTACATACCCTGTAAAAATACCGAGTAAAGTCGCAACGAATGCACCTGTAATTGCATGTCCCAGCTTGTCAATATCGTTCATATCCCCTAATGCAGCCATTAAACCAACAACGGCACCCAGTACCCCCAAAGTTGGTGCATATGTACCTGCTTGAGAGAAGATTTGTGCGCCACTGGAATGACGTTCTTCCAGTGCTTCTACTTCTTCAGTTAGTACATCACGAATATAATCTGCATTTTGACCATCGATCGCTAATGTTAACCCATTCTTTAAGAACGGATCTTCTACTTCACTTGCCTTGCTTTCAAGTGCCAACAAACCTTCGCGGCGAGCTAAGTCTGCCCACTGAGAAAACATTTTGATGACTTCCACTTCATTTGTACCTTTTTTGTCCGTGAAAAGTATTTTAAATAGCTTTGGCACCCTTTTTAACTCACTCATCGGGAAAGCAACACAAACCGAAGCAATTGTTCCGACGATAATTATTAGAAAGGCAGCAGGGTTAATTAAAATACTTAAGCTTGCACCTTTTACGACCATTCCGACAAATACAGCAATAATACCGAGTATAACCCCGACCAGTGTTGAAATATCCATATATGTGTTCCTCCAAATCTTCTACTACTCTTTTTTTCGACAAAGATTCTATTTTTTTTACATCAATATGACAAAATCATTGCTACAAGTTAAATTTATTTCAAAATTTCTACAAACTTTTTTTATTGACCAATCTATTGTAAGGAAATTAGAAAAACTTCTATAGGAATTAACATTCTATACCCATTCTTTTCTGAAGTTGGATTAAACTCTATCATAATTTGTACTTTTTACTATAAATTATATATTCCAGTTAAGATTTTTTATTTTTACACTATCCTTCTCAAACCTTCATGAATTTGGCAAGATAAATTTTTGGTTTCTCCATACAATTCATAAAAGATATATAGTATAATAGGTTCCAAGACAATTGTTAATTTGGAAAGGAGTCTTTCAACATGGGTATGTTTATTTCAACTGTAACTGGCTTTTTCGTTGTGTTAATGATTGCTATGGCAATGTTCATTCACTATTTACGCATTGGATTAGATTCTAAATCATCAGTAAAAATCGATGCAAAACCAACTGAAAAATTCTAACAATTATAGGTCGGCAAAATCTTAAATAGGTTTTGCCGGCTTTTTTGTATATAATAATAGGTATGAATGAGGAATAGGAGTTGTAGTATTATGGGAAATTCGTTAAATGAGATTCTTGGCTTCAATGATTCTTTTGTGAAATTCAAACAGTATGAACCTTACATCACCTCTAAATATCCTGACAAAAAATCCGTCATCTTAACTTGCATGGATACGCGTCTGGTTGAGTTACTGCCAAAAGCAATGAATATGCGTAATGGCGATGTGAAAATTGTAAAAAGTGCTGGGGCTCAAGTCAGCCATCCTTTCGGTGCAATCATGCGCAGCATTTTAGTAGCTGTATATGAGCTAAAGGCGGACGAAGTGTATGTTATTGGGCATCATGACTGTGGGATGAGCGCTGTTGATCCAGAAGTGATGATTGGACATATGATTGAGCGTGGCATCAGTGAAGAGATTATTGATACTGTAAAATATTCAGGCATTGATTTAGATGAATGGCTTCGTGGGTTTGGGGATGTATCGACAAGTGTACTAAAAAGTGTTGATATTATTCGCAATCATCCATTAATGCCTAAACTAACGCCTGTACATGGACTTGTCATTGACCCAAATACGGGCAAGCTTGACTTGTTGGCTGACGGAAATGCTTATTTAGAAGATAAGCACACAAACTCTACAATTTAAAGCGAAAAAAATGGAGGCACCTTTTATTAAGTGCCCCCATTTTTTAATACTTAAATTCATCTCGAAGTAAAGAATAGATATAATGATCTTCCCAGTTTCCGTTGATATACAAAAGCTCTCTTAACAAACCTTCTCGAACAAATTGCGCATTTTCAAGTACTTTGATGGAACCCTCGTTCTTCGGTGATACATACGCTTCAATCCGATGTAATTTCACATTACGAAAGGCAAATTGAATCACTTCTTTAACCGCTTCTGTTGCAATCCCTTTACGAGTATACTTTTCGTCAATTGAATAGCCAATAAACGCACTATTATATGGAAGTCTTTTAATGGCATACAAAGAAATATGGCCAATCAATACATTACTCCCCTTAGGATAAATGCCAAAAGAATATTCTCGATTGGCACGCAGTAAATGGATGCTTTCTAATATCTTCTTGAATTGGGCTTCTTCTGTGTAGAAATCTTCTTCATGAAGCGGTTCATGTGTAGCCCAGAAATATTTGTTTCTTCTCATAAGGTCAGCTAAACTTCTCGCATCTGACTCTAGAAAAGTACGTAATAATAAACGATCCCCCTCGATCTTAACCAACTTATCACCCTTTTTATGTAATAAATTCAAAAACTTTCTCACCATCTTAAAAGTACCCTAAAGCCTTTCTTCAAGTTTTTTACAACTTATCACTTTCCATTATTTTGCACATCATCTATTTCTTTATTCAAGCCGTTTGGATTTATTCCTTCTTTTTAAGTGAAAAATTTGGAATTATTATCCCTCTTTTAAGAGCTTCTTGCTTTACATGCGCAATTGCTTCCCTTATTACATTTATGCGAGCATAGTGCTTATTATTTCCGGCAACTAATATCCAAGGTGCATTAAATGTATCCGTTTTACCGAACATATCATTAGCACATTCAGTGTATTGATCAAACTTATCGCGATTGCGCCAGTCTTCCTTAGTCAATTTCCACATTTTTGCGGGATTTGTTTGCCGTTCTTTAAAACGGGCTAATTGCTCATCTTTATCTATATGAATCCAAAACTTTACGATGAGGTAATTTTCATCTGTTAAGGATTTTTCAAAAGCGTTTATTTCATCATATGCTCTTGTCCACTCATCTCCCTTGGCAAATCCCTCAATTCGCTCTACCAACACGCGTCCATACCAAGAGCGATCGAATATACCGATTTGACCGTGTTGAGGGAGTCTAAGCCAAAAACGATGTAAATAATGATACTTTCGTTCATGTGACTGTGGTGCCGCTATTGGGTGAACAACAAATCCACGAGGATCAAGTCTTTCTGTTAGTCTTTTAATCGCCCCGCCCTTACCCGCAGCATCCATGCCTTCGAAAACGATAATGAGACCAATATTATTGTTGTATAGGAACTGTTGAATATTTAACATTGCATATTGGAGTGCTCTCAGTTCTTCTTTGTACTCTTTTTTACCTACAGAGAGTTGCAAGTCTAGATTTTCTATCCTTTTCATCGGTTTGCTCCTCCAGTTCTTTACTCATTATTGTACTAAAAATGTATGTGATTGGAAAATCTTGTTCAAAGCATCGTTAATGTATATAATTTTAGAGAAGGGAGAGAAATGAATGAGTCGACTTATATTATTATTTACTTCAGTCATTGTAGCCACACTCTTTACCATCAATGCATTTTGGCTGCAGCTGAAAGGGCATTCAACCATTGCTATCATAGATCGATTGCCATTATTAGTAGCACCAGCAAAGTATGTTTATTACATATGGTTTATTGTTTTCTTATTTCTTTTCCTTTGGATTTATAATTATATCAAGTTGCGTCGAACTGAATTCTTTCTTTCAAATTTACAAACGATGCTATTCATATTGGTAGTCATACTTGAAATCACTACTCTTTGGAGCTGGCATAGTAATCAATTCGTTCTATCAACAGTAACTCTTTTTTTACAAGTTGCTGTGTTAGGCGGACTTTATCTAAGCTATCCATTGAAGAAGGAATACTTCTCTTTAAGAATGCCGATTGCAATTTTTTTCAGCTGGTCCACTTTCCTATTGATTTTGATGGGGTGCTATCTTTTAGTAGATCTACAATGGTCTGCCTTTGGAATCAGCAATGCTCTTTGGGCCGTCATCGTGATGACATTTGGAACAGCAATTGCTCTGCATCTTAGATACCATCATTTCGATATCGTTTTTCCGCTGATGTTTATCTGGTGTTATCTTGGAATTGCCGTTCAAAATGGATTTGATGAACTATTAGTTACAACAGCTGCATTATTTTTAGCGGGCGTTATGATTGTTGGAATCATCCTTATTAAAAAGAATCCTGAACACTTGAAGTAATTTCAAGTGCCAGGATTCTTTTTTAGTCTTCCAGCTGTGTAAGAATAATTGGTTTATCCTTTGTCACGACAATTGTATGCTCGATTTGCGCTACTAGTGATTGGTCGGGTGTGATAAATGTCCAGCCATCACCAGCTTCAACAATATGCTCTGCTTTTTCTGAGATGAATGGTTCTACCGCTAAGACCATTCCCTCTTTTAAAATAGTAGTATCCCAAGCATCAAAATAGTTTAAAACGTGTTCTGGCTTTTCATGTAAAGCACGACCTACGCCATGACCAGTTAAATTCATAATAACTGTTAAACCATTATCTCTTGCTTCACGTTCTACCGCTTTCCCAATTTGGTTTAATTTTGAGCCTGCTTTTACTTTTGTCATCGCACGTTCAAATGACGATTTTGCAACTGTACATAGTTTTTCTTTTTCAGGATAGCCTGCACCCACAACAAAAGAAATTCCTGTGTCAGCAAAATAGCCATCCAGCGAACCCGATACATCGATATTCACGATATCGCCTTCGTTAATAACACGAGAGCCAGGGATCCCATGGGCAACTTCATGATTAACACTAATGCAAGTATAGCCTGGGAAGTCATACTCACCCTTTGGTCCAGAAATCGCTCCGGCTTCAGCAAACATACGGCCACCGATTTCGTCTAATTCTTTTGTTGTAATGCCTGGTATTGTAGCAGCCTTCATCGCTTCACGAATTTCAGCACAAATTCGTCCAATCTTTTTTAACGCTTCTAATTCTTCTTTTGTTTGTACAATCATCTTAACTGTTCCTTCTTCCTGTTTACATATCTCTATATAATATACCACAAAGCGGAGGAATTATTGGGCTTGCGCTCTTGGCAAACTGTTTATGA
>Ga0182745_1002382_pt1 | contig 16884 bp, 12 predicted proteins | sample eDN3rd30CKraftBY_FD_128523 | JGI IMG/M metagenome (GOLD analysis project Ga0182745, IMG submission 128523) | Enriched backyard soil microbial communities from Emeryville, California, USA - eDNA 3rd pass 30_C Kraft BY (version 2) (version 2) | ecosystem: Environmental > Terrestrial > Soil >...
CGAAGGCATCACCGCCTATGGCACCGACGCGCTGCGCTTCACCTTCGCGGCGCTGGCGACCATGGGCCGCGACATCCGTTTCGATCTGGGACGCGTCGACGGCTACAAGAACTTCTGCAACAAGCTCTGGAACGCCGCGCGCTACGTGTTGATGAACACGGAAGGCCAGGACAACGGCACCGGCAACGAGCCGTGCGAATACTCGGTCCCGGACCGCTGGATCCGCTCGCGCCTGGGCGCCACCATCGACGAAGTGACGCGGCAATTCGCCGAGTACCGCTTCGACCTGGCTGCGCAGGCCCTCTACGAGTTCGCGTGGTACGAGTACTGCGACTGGTACTTGGAATTGTCCAAGCCGACGCTGCAATCGGATGCGTCATCGGCTGCGCAGAAACGCGGCGCGCGCCGAACACTGCTCGAAGTGCTGGAGGCGTACCTGCGCCTGCTGCATCCGCTGATGCCCTTCATCACCGAGGAAATCTGGCAAACCGTCGCGCCATTGGCGGGCAAGCCGGGCCCGACGATCATGCTGCAACCCTATCCTGTTCGCAGCGCCTTCGCGGCGGACGAAGAAGCCGAACAGGCGATCACGCCGATCAAGGCGACGATTCTCGGCGTGCGCCAGATCCGCGGTCAGCTCGATGTGGCGCGTTCGCGGCAGATTCCGCTCTTCATCAAGGCTCCCTCGCCGGACAGCTGGCGTCTGATCGAACATAACAGCGCCTTGATCCGGTTCCTCGCCAACGTCTCGGACATCCAGCCGGTCGCAGACGAGGGCACGCTGCCGCCGACCGCCATGCAGCTGATCGAGGGCCATGCCGTTCATGCGCCGCTCGCCAGCCTCATCGACGACCCGGATGCGGAGTTGAACCGCCTGGCCAAGCGCAAGGCCAAGACCCAGGCGGAGATCAAGCGCTGCGAGGCCAAGCTCGGCAATCAGAACTTCGTCGCCAACGCGCCGCCCGCCGTGGTCGAGCAGGAACGCGCGCGCATCGCTGATTTTCAGCGCGAGATCGCCCAGATCGAGGAGCAGGAACGGCGGGTGGCGCAGCTGAAGGGAGGAAAACCCTGATCTACTCGTTCCGGTCATTCCCGCACAAGCGGGAATCCAGCCGCAGCAAGCGGATGGACTCCCGCCTGCGCGGGAGTGACGAGTAGCGCTGGAGCGTCCCCGGCAAGGCCGCAGGATCCCGACAAAAGCCGCGACCTGCACCCTTGCGTTTCCCGTCCATACCGTGACACTAGCCGCTGGCATTGCTACCGAAGCATCGTGGTCATGGATTCACCGGTCCCCACGCTCATCACCCAGGCCGACCCGGTCGAGCTGATCGGCGCCACCCTGGCGCAGCTCAGCCGGATCATCCTCGGCAAGGAACGCCAGTTGCGCCTGTGCCTCGCCTGCCTGCTGGCGCGCGGTCACTTGCTGATCGAAGACATTCCGGGCGTCGGCAAGACCACGCTGGCGCATGCGCTGGCCGAGACGCTGGGATTGAACTACCAGCGCATCCAGTTCACCAGCGACCTGCTGCCGGCCGATATCGTCGGCGTATCGGTATTCGAACGCGAAACCAGCGAGTTCCGCTTCCATAAGGGCCCTATCTTCGCGCAGCTGGTGCTGGCCGATGAGGTCAACCGCGCCACGCCAAAAGCACAGAGCGCATTGCTGGAAGCCATGGAGGAGCACCAGGTCACGGCAGACGGTCAGACCTATCCGATGGCCGCGCCGTTCTTCGTGATCGCCACCCAGAATCCCGTCTACCAGATCGGCACGTTCCCGCTGCCCGAATCGCAGCTGGATCGCTTCCTGATGCGCATCGAGCTGGGTTATCCGGATGCGACGCTGGAACGCGAGCTGCTCACCGGGCAGGATCGCCGCGACCTGCTCGCAACGCTGTCGCCGACGCTGTCGCCGCAACAGTTGCTGCTGATGCAAACCATGGTGCCGGGTGTACATGCGTCCGATGCCCTGCTCGACTACGTACAGGCCATCGTTCGCTATACCCGCGAGTCGCCGCATTTCGAGGCGGGACTATCGCCGCGCGCAGCGATTTCATTGCTGCGGGCGGCACAGGCGTGGGCACTGATTCACGGCCACTCGGGTGTGCTGCCCGAGGATGTGCAGGCGGTGCTTCCCGGAGTAATCGGTCATCGCATCAAACTGCGCGACGACACTGCCGCCCAATCGGCAAGCGAGATCGGTGAGCGGGTACTGAAGGCCGTGGCGGTGCCGTGAGCGCGACGGCGGTTCTCCATGAGTAAACAGACGAGCTTGCGCTGGATGTCGTTCACCGGTCGATAACCGGGGCAATCCGATGCCTGGCCGCCTCATCGCCCGCCTTCGCCGCAAGACCCGCGCCTGGGCGCGCCGGCGGCACGGCGTCGACACCGATCCCGTCATCCTGTCCGGGCGGCGCATCTACATACTGCCGACGGCGCTCGGCATCGCGTTCGCGTTCATGGTGTTCGCGATGTTCCTGGGCGCCATGAACTACGCCAACAACCTTGCGCTCGGGCTCACCTTCACGCTCGGTGCGCTCGGACTCACCGCGATGCATTACTGCCATCGGAACCTGGCAGGCTTGTCCATTGCATCGGCGGCCTGCGAGCCGGTGTTCGCCGGCGAGATGGCGCGATTCCGCATCGCGCTCGAGAACACCGCGCCGCTGGCCCGACACGAGCTCACCGTCAGCAATGATTTCGGTGCTGCCGAACCCGTCCGCATCGATCCGGCGGGCCGCGCCGTCCTGCAGATCGGGTTGCCGGCGCAGCATCGCGGCTGGTTGTCGCTGGATCATTTCGAGGTCTCGACGCGGCATCCGTTCGGGCTGTTCCGGGCCTGGGTGTATCTGCACATGGATCTGAAATGCATCGTCTATCCGCGCCCTGCACCGCGCGGACTGGTGCCGCCGCCGTTCGAAACGGACATCGGTGGCGCACAGGATTCCACTCGTGGTGATGCAGACTTCGCCGGCTTGCGCAGCTTTCACCCCGGCGATTCACCGAGCCGGATTGCCTGGAAGGTTTACGCGCGCGAGCAAGGACTGCAGGTCAAGTTGTACGCCGGCACCGCGGTCACCTCGCACATGTTCGACTGGGAATCCCTGCCCGCCCTGGGCACGGAAGCCCGTTTGTCGCAGCTGTGCCGCTGGATCGAAGATGCTCATGCGAGCGGCCGTGCGTTCGGCCTGAAGCTGCCCCGAGTGCAGATCGCCCCAAACATCGGCCCGGCACATCGACAGCGCTGCCTGACTGCGCTGGCACTATTCGATGCCGACGAGGCGCGGTCGTGACGAGCGCAATCGCGACGTTGCCGCGCTTCGGCCAACACCTGCTCTGGGTCACCGGCGGATTTGCGCTGGCCGCTCTACCGCACGTGCCGGACCTGCACGTGTGGATCGTGGCGCTGGCCGCTGCCGGCATCGTCCTGCGCTTGACCATCGAGCTGCGCGGCTGGCAGTTGCCGCCAAAACTGCTGCGCATCGCCATCGCGTTCGCCGCGATGCTGGGTGTGCTGAGCACCTATCGAACGCTGAACGGACTGGAAGCCGGGACTGCGTTCCTGGTCATCATGGGCGCGATGAAGCTGCTCGAAACACGCACCACGCGCGACCTGACGGTGCTGATCTTCGTCTCGTACTTTCTGCTGTTCGCCGGCTTTCTGTACAACCAGTCGCTGGTGCGGCTGCCGTGGATGCTGGCCACCGCCTGGCTGCTGACGGTCACGCTGATGCGCACGCATCAGACCGCACCGATGGCGATGCGCGAAGCGATGAGCCTGACCGGCCGGATGCTGCTGCAGGCGTTGCCGCTGGCGATTGCGCTGTTTCTGTTCTTCCCACGCTTGCCTGGACAATTCTGGGCAGTGCCGGCGCGCGCGGGCGCAACCAGCGGGCTCAGCGACGAGATGTCACCCGGCGACGTCTCGGAGATGAGCCTTTCCGCCGCAATCGCATTTCGCGTGAAGTTCGAAGGTGCGCTGCCACCACCGAGAGAGCGGTATTGGCGTGGACCCGTGCTGCACGACTTCGATGGCCGCACCTGGCGACGACCGCGGGTGTTCTATCCCGAACAGACGCTGCAAACCAGCGGACCGGCTTACCGGTACAAGGTCACGCTCGAACCGCACAATCGCCGCTGGATTTTCGGGCTGGACGCAGTGACACAATGGCCGCGCGAGCAGGCGGTGCGTACTTTCGATCAGCAGCTGCTGGCACGCGCACCGATCGCCGCACCGAGCACCTTCACGCTGCAATCGAACACGAAGTATCAATTCACCGGCGAGCTTCCGAACAGCACCAGGAATATCGACACGCGAACGGGAAACCACAACCCGCGCTCCAGGCAGCTTGCACTCGACCTGCTCGCGCAAAGCGGCGGTCCCGAGGCCTTCGTGCAGACGGTGCTGAGCAAATTTCGCGACGAAGAATATTTCTACACCCTCGAGCCGCCGCGGCTCGAGGCCGACTCAGTGGATGATTTCCTGTTCAACACGCGCCGCGGCTTCTGCGAACACTTCGCCTCGGCGTTCACGTTCCTGGCACGTGCAGCGGGAATTCCGGCCCGTGTAGTCACGGGCTATCAGGGCGGCGAATTCAATCCGATGGGCGGATACCTGATCGTGCGCCAGGCCGACGCGCATGCCTGGTCGGAAGTATGGATCGACGGCAAAGGCTGGGTTCGCGTCGACCCGACCGCTGCGGTCGCGCCGGAGCGCGTCGAGCGCGGCATGGAGGCAGCGCTCTCCGAAGACGAACCGGTTCCAGGCCGTCTGCTCAACCGCTTCGACGCACTGGTGCAGATCCGGCTGGCCTGGGATGCACTCAACACGTTCTGGAACGACACCGTGGTGGAGTTCGGCGCGGAGCACCAGCGCTCGTTGTTGGAGCAGCTGGGCATCGATGACGCCGACTGGGAAGTCCTCGGCCTGGGATTGGTTGCGGCACTCAGCGTTTTCTTCATCGCCTTGTCGGCGTGGCTGGGCTGGCAATTCCGCCCACGCAGCCAGGATCCCGTCACCAGGATCTACGCACGGCTGTGCCGTCGCTTCGCCCGACTCGATCTGGGACGTCTGCCGCATGAGGGACCGCAGGACTATCTGACGCGTGTGGCAGCGGCCCGTCCGGCGCTCGCGCGCGAACTAGACGAAGTACGCACGCTGTACATCAGTCTGCGGTATGGGCCGGAACCGCTGGGGTCACAGCTCAGTCGTCTGAAATTTCTGGTTGGCCAGTTGAAAGTGTGAGGAATGGGCGCACTCAGATGGGATTCTCGGAGCGCTGTTCGGTTTGAGAGTGGGTTCGCAGGGAGGAAGAGCGGTTTCGATTGGCGGTGTGCGGTTCGGAGTGAGGACGCTTACGAATGTGACGCTCGTTGGGGGCGTGCGGTTTGGTGGGACTGCGGAAGAGTAGCTTCGATGGGCGGCGTGCGGTTGGGTGAGAGCTGCGGCTCAAGAGGTGGCGCTCGATTGGCAGCGTGCGGCTCCGGCGGGGGTATCTCGTTTCGGGACCGCCGTGAACCCATCCATGGGGGCTGCCGTCGAAAACATCCTGTTTTCGAGGCTCCCGAAACGAGATACCCCCGCCGGAGCCGCAGAGGTTGCTGGGTCCGTGGCGCTCGGAGAGCGCGCTTCCGGAAAAGAAAGTTGGCACTCTCTTTCCGGCGTCGTTCTGGGCGGGGGCCACCCATTTCCAGGATGAGAGGAGGAACAGGATGTTCCGAGTGAGCAAGCCTACAGGGATGTATTCACGTGCGGTCCTGGAAATGGGTGGCCCCCGCCCAGAACGGCGCCTGCCACGATCTCTCTTAGACCGCACTGCATGTGCTGTCTCGGCAATGTACCTAGCCAGAACGACATCTGGCACCGACGCCTCTGGATCACCGCTCCGAAAAACACTGCTTCGAAACAACGCCAGAATCACAGTTTCCGAACGAAACACTGAACCCCAACCACACTGACGAGGCCGCGTGCTCCCATTCTTCTTCATCCTTGCCGCCCTGCTGGCGGCCGCCTTCTGGCTGATCGGCGTGCCCATTCTCGCTGGTCGGCGGCGTGTGGCGTTGGGTCGCAAGCCGCTGCCACAGCAATGGTTGCGCTGGCTGGAGCAGGACGTGCCCTTCTATGCCCGACTGCCGGTGGAGCTGCGCGAACGGCTGCATTCGTTGATCCAGATCTTCGTGCAGCAGAAAACGTTCGTCGGCTGCAATGGGCTTACGGTGACGGATCGCATGCGCGTGGTGGTCGCGGCGAATGCCTGCCTGTTGCTGGTCAATCGTCCGGGCGTGCCGCGCGAGCATCTGTATGACGATCTGTATTCGATCCTGATCTATCCGACGGCTTTCATCGTGCCCGAGTCGTATCGCGGTCCGCATGGACTGGTCACCGAGGGCCATCGTGTTCTGTCCGGCCAGGCCTGGGACTCGCGCCGCATCATTCTCTCCTGGGAAGACATCGAGCAATCGCACGCCACTGGCCACAACGTGGTGCTCCACGAATTCGCGCATTACCTGGACATGGAAGACGAGACCATGGACGGGGCGCCGGGGCTCGGCGGCAAAGCGGCCTATGAACAATGGTCGAGGATCTTCTGGGAAGAGTACGAGCGGCTGCGCGACAGCCTCCGCGCCGGACTGCCAACGCTGATCGATCCTTATGGAGCGACGGCACCGGCGGAATTCTTCGCGGTGGTCACGGAAGTGTTCTTCGGCCAGCCGCAGGAACTGGAGGCGCAGCATGCCGGCTTGTACCAGCAGCTTCGCAAGTATTATCGCCTCGACCCGGCACGGTGGAACGGCTGACGGGCAGATAGCTCAGCCGCCCCATCGCAGGTGTCGCCATGGGGCGAAGACGATGCTCGGCCCGAAGATGGCGCGTGCGACCTACGGGCAGTGCATCGCACGCCATTACGGCGCGGAAGCTCTACGCGGACGCGATGGGTTCGGCAGGGGTCGTTGGCTGCGACGCACGCTCGCTGCGAGCGGCGACGACCAGCAGTGCGCCACCGGCGATGAAGAGCACGACGATGGAGAGAATTGCCGTGCGTGCATTGCCAGTGAGCAGGGCCGTCGTGCCCATCAGGAACGGTCCGAGCACGGCGGCGAATTTGCTCATCATGTTGTAGAAGCCGTAGAACTCGCCGGCCTTGTCGGTGGGAACGAGTCTGCCGTAGTAGGAACGGCTCAGGCTCTGGATGCCGCCCTGCACGCAACCGGTGGCCGCGGCCATGATGAAGAACTCGGTCGCACTGCCGAGCACGGTGGCATAGAACGTCACCCCGGTATAGACGGCGATGCAGATGAAGATACCCACCACGGGGCTGAGGCGCTGGCCGATCCAGCCGAACAGCAGCGCCGCCGGGAAGCCGATGAACTGCACCAGCAGGATGGCCTGGATCAGGCTCGAGGTTTCCAGCCCGATCGCCAGACCGTAGTCCACGGCCATCTTCTGGATGGTGTTGACGCCGTCGATGTACATCCAATAGGCCAGCAGGAAGAACACCACGGGGCGATACCGCCGCACCTCGCCCACTGTCTTCTTCAGCTCCGCGAGGCTGTCGCGCAGCGTGGTCTTGGGTCGAACCTGCCGGCCTGCACCGCTTTCTCGGACGAACAGGAAGATGGGGATCGAGAACAGCGCCCACCACACGGCCACCGTCACGAAGGACGCCTTCACGGCCGCCGAGGCATCGGCCAGGCCGAAGAGCTGCGGCTTCAAGGTCATGAGCACATTGACCGCCAGCAACACGCCGCCGCCCAGATAGCCGATGGCGTACCCCAGGCCGGACACGGTGTCGAGCCGCTCGCGCGGCGCCACGTCGATCAACAGCGAGTCATAGAAAATGATGCCGCCCCAGAAACCCAGCGACCCCAGCGCAAACAGCGCCGCGGCCCATTGCCACTGACCCTTGCCTACCAGGCACAAGCCGGCCGTGGCGACGACGCCAAGCAGAGTGAAACCGAACAGGAAACGCAGCCGAGAGCCGCCCCTGTCGCCGGCCGCGCCGAGCAGCGGCGCCATGACGGCCAGCACGAAGCTCGCCGCACCATTGGTGTACGCCAACCAGACCGTGCTTTCCGTCGCCGTGCCGGTGCTCCAGTACTGTTTGAAGAACACCGGGAAGAACACCACCATCACGGTGGTGGCGAACGCCGAGTTGGCCCAGTCGTACAGCGCCCAGGACGCGACCTGCCGATTCCACAACGGTGCCTTCATGTGCTCTCCACGCAGTCGGGCAAAGAAGAGCCGCGCAGGCCAGGCTCTCCTACTCTCCTTCGTCGTCAGGCCGCCGCGGCCAGGTGCTCTCGCGTTTCGCGGAAAGTCAGGTCCGGCCAGCGCTCCAGCGTCAACTGGAGGTTCACTCGCGTGGGCGCGAGGTAGACCAGCGCGCCCGAGTGATCCACCGCGAGATTCTCATAGGCTTTGACGCGAAATTCCTCGAGCTTCCTGGCATCGCCATAGACCCAGCGGGCGGTGAACACGCTCACATTATCGAACGTGGCCTGCACGCTGTATTCGTCCTGCAGGCGGAACGCGACCACGTCGAACTGCAGCTGGCCGACCGCACCCAGGACCAGATCGTTGTTGCGCAATGGACGGAACACCTGGGTGGCGCCCTCCTCGCACAACTGGTCGAGCCCCTTCTGCAACGCTTTCATGCGCAGCGGGTCACGCAATACCACGCGCCGGAACATTTCAGGCGCGAAGTTCGGGATGCCGGTAAACGTCAGCGGCTCGCCTTCCGTGAAGGTGTCGCCGATGTTGATCGTACCGTGGTTGTGCAGTCCGATGATGTCGCCCGCGAACGCCTCGTCGGTATGCTGGCGGTCGGCGGCCAGGAACGTCAACGCATCGCTGACGCGCATTTCCTTTGCCAGGCGCGCGTGATACAGGCGCATGCCCTTCGCATAACGGCCGGAACAGATACGCATGAAAGCGATGCGGTCGCGATGCCCCGGATCCATGTTCGCCTGGATCTTGAAGACGAAGCCAGTGAGTTTTTCTTCCGTGGCCTCGACGGTGCGGGTGGTCGTTTCGCGCGGCAGCGGTTCGGGCGCGTTCGCCACGAACGCCGCCAGCAATTCGGTGACGCCGAAGTTGTTGATGGCCGAACCGAACAGCACCGGTGTCTGACGCCCCGCAAGATATTCGCTGCGTGAGAACTCCGGCGCTGCGCCGCGCACCAGCTCGACTTCATCACGGAATGCCTGCGCACGCTCACCGAGGAATGCCTGGGCCTCGGCGCTGGCCAGCCCATCGATGGTGGCATTGCTGCCGGCGCGGCCCTTCTCGGCCGGCTGGTAGATGTAGATGCGGTCTTCCAGCAGGTGATAGATGCCGCGCAACTCGCGCCCCATACCGATGGGCCAGGTGATGGGCGCGCAGGAGATCTTCAGGATCTTCTCGATCTCGTCCAGCAGCTCCATCGGCTCGCGCCCCTCGCGGTCGAGCTTGTTGATGAAGGTCATGATGGGCGTATCACGCAGCCGGCAGACTTCCATCAGCTTGATGGTGCGGTTCTCCACGCCCTTGGCGCAGTCGATCACCATCAGCGCCGAATCCACCGCGGTCAGCGTGCGGTAGGTGTCTTCGGAGAAGTCCTCGTGGCCGGGCGTGTCCAGCAGATTCACCACGTACCCGCCGTAGGGAAACTGCATGACCGAGGAGGTCACGGAAATGCCGCGCTGCTGCTCCAGCGCCATCCAGTCGGAAGTGGCGTGACGCGCCGCCTTGCGGCCCTTCACCGTGCCGGCCAGCTGGATCGCACCGCCGAACAGCAACAGCTTCTCGGTCAGCGTGGTCTTGCCGGCGTCCGGGTGGGAGATGATGGCAAAAGTACGTCTTTTGCTTATTGTTCCGGCACTTACGTCAACCATACCCAACCATTACGAAGCCAAAAGGACCCATGGAAACACGACCGAACAGTCTCTTGATGTATCGGCCAGGCCGGCATGCGGCCGCCGGAACGCATTCGAACCCACCCGATCAGAGGGGCTGTTGCAACGAAGCGTCGGTCCGCCAATGGTAACCCACTGCGACCGCTTGAAGATTGATTACGACCTGGTCGGATCGATCGCTCCGCGGACGGCAGCGCGATGGATCTCCAGGTCGAAGTTCTTGTCCGAAGGCACGCTGACCTGCAGCGGTAGCGGCAGCCTGTCGATTGACGCGGCCGGCAAGCATGCGCTGGCAAGCGACGATCACTTACGCATCCGTAGACGAGCTACGTGTCGCTGCTGATCTATTGCGTGGCTTGCGCCGTCTGGGCCGCAACGCGCTGGTGCGACAGCGAATCGCGGATCTTCTGCTTGGCATCGGCCAGGTCCAGCTTGCCGGCTGCATAGTCGTCGGCGAGCTGGAACAGATCGGCGTAGGCGCCGGACTGATCGCTGCTGGCCTTGAGTTTCACCGTGTCGTTCTCGCTCCAGATTTCATCCCAGACAGCGAGCACCTCATTCCAGTAGGCGCGCGTGGACTCGTAATACTTTGCGGCCTCGGTGAAATACTTGTCGCGGATCCGCTCGTATCGGGCCACGCCATATTCGCGCCCCACGTAGGGCACGGCCGCGCCAGTGGCCGCCTTCAGGTTGTTCTCCTCCTGCAGCCAGCCGGTCGGTACGATGGTGTGTCGATTGGTGCCGCGCAGAACGTCGTAATCCTTGCGCACCGACCACTCGCGGCGCGGCAGCGGCCGCGCGGTGTCGTTGCTGATCCAGCTCGAAAAGGCGGCACTGTGCTCCCACCGACCAAGGGCGCCGTAACGCGGAGCCTCGTCCACCTGATAGACCGTCTGGGACCATTTTCCCTGGCGTTCGGCAGCCGCAAGCTCACGACGAACCCAGCGTTCGCCACCCTGGTACTCCACGACATACGCCGGCTCGTAGCGCCAGTCCTGTCGCCAGTGCTTGGTGACCATGGGCTCCATCGGCTTGCCGTCCTGGCCGATGACGTGCATCTCCAGAACGTGCACCAGACTCACGTGCTGCGGTTCGTTGCGATCGACGAATACGCGCTCGGTGCCCCAGGACTGGTATGGCCGGGCCCGCGAACCATCGCCAGTGAAAGCCGCCACTTCGAGGAAGTCGAAACTCACACGATAGTCGCCAGCCATGGCCAGGATCGCACGCCGATCACGCTCCACGGCGCTGATCCCCGGCTCCTGCAAAGCTCGCCACTCGGCAGACGGCGCCGTATCGAGCTCGATCGGCGCCCCCTTGGTCGTGCCGCCGCGCGGCGCAGGAGCCGTGGGCCCGACCGGCCAGCTGAAGGTATAGCGCGAGGCCACCTTCGACTGCGCGGAGGTCGCAGGCTGATCGGCAGCCCGCACCTGCTCCGCGACGGCGAAGCCTGCAAGTCCCACGATGGCCAGCAGCGCTGCGCCGCGGCGGAATGCATTGCGGAAGTTCTGTCGATTCATGGAAGCCTCTCCAACGTCATGCGCCGACGTCCAGCATCAGCTTCACCGTACCGCCGAACCGCCCCCGGGGACAGGTCGACTATTTGACCGTCAGCGTGCCCTTCATCAGGGCCGAATGTCCCGGGAACGAGCAGAAGAACTCGTAGGTTTCACCGGCGTTGAGCTTGGCGACGGGCACGGTCACGTCCGTGGTCTCGCCGCCGCCGATCACCTTGGTATGCGCGATCACGCGCGTATCGCCCGGCTTGATGTAGTCGTTGCTGACGGTGGCCGCGATCCCATCCTTGGCCACGGCATCCATGTCGGCAGGCTTCGTCAGAACCCAGTTGTGGCCCATCGCCGCCTTGGGCAACTTGCCGACGTGCTTCAGGGTGACCTTGAATTCCTGACAGGTCTTCGGCACTTCGATGCTGGTCTTGTCGAACTTCATGGCATCGTTGCCTTGGATCTCCACCGAGCAGGCGGCATCGGCGGCGAATACCGAACCGGAGGCAGCGAACGCCAGCACGGCGACGGCAAATCTCAAACGCTTCATCTGAAGTCTCCTTAGAAAGTAATGAATGATCGATCGGCGGCGCCGCGGCAGCGGCGACGGGACCAAGTTCAGTTCAGGCCCAGCATGCCGCGCAGCTTGGACAAGTCCTCCGCCAGCGTATTCACCCGCCCCGCGAGCAGCTTGCGGTCGCGATCGGTGAGCTTCTCGTAGGTCTCGAAGCCGCCATCGGGCGTGCGGTACTTCTGCAGCGTGTCGAATACCGCCTTGAAGTTCTCGTCGGCCTTTTCGGCAAATGCCCTGTCTTCCTTCACCACCAGCGGGCGCAGCAGTTCGACGATCTTGTAGGCGCCCTCGAAATTGGCCTGGAAGTCCCACAGGTCGGTGTGGCTGTAACGATCCTCCTCGCCGGAGATCTTGGTGGCGGCAACTTCCTCCATCAGCACCGCGGCGCCTCCCACCACCTTCTCCGGCGGGAAAGTCAGCGCGCTGAGACGCTTCTGCAGTTCCACCACGTTGGCCAGCAACTCATCCGCCACCGACCCGACGTTCTTCGTGCTCTTCTCCACCCACAGCGCGTACTCGATGCGATGGAAGCCACCGAAGGCAGGATCCTGCTCGGCCTTCTCATGATCGTCGGCGCGCGAGTCGATGGCGCTGTCCAGGTCGCTGAAGAGCTCCGCCACCGGTTCGATGCGCTCATAGCTCATGCGCGTCGGAGCGAAAAGCTGCTTGGCCTTCTCGATGTCGCCGGCTTTGACCGCCGCGGTGAAATTGCGCACGTCGGTCACCAGCTTGCGCGAATTCTCGGCCACGTAGAGTTTGTAATCCGCCACCGGGGCGACCAGTTCGAGCGGCGAGACGGCGGCCAGCACAGTGCCGGCACACAGACCGAGCGTGAGAATTGCGGCGATGCGGATCATGAGTCGGGACGGATGCGTGGTCATGGCTCTGCAGGATTCTCGTCAAAAGGTAAGTTGAATGAAACGATCGGTGTGGCGCTCAGGCGCTGGCTTGCAGCAGCGTACGGCCGAGCCAGTCCTGCTCGTCGCGCACACCCGGCAGGGTGTAGAAGAATCCGCCGCCGATCGGCTTGATGTATTCCTCCAGCGGCTCGCCATCCAGGCGCTTCTGCACGGTGATGAAGCCCCGCTCCAGGTCGGCCTGGTAGCAGATGAACAGCAGCCCCATCTCGAGCTGACCGGACTTGGTGACGCCGTTGGAGTAATTGAACGGTCGGCGCAGGATCAGATTCGCCTCGGACTTCGGCGTACGCGGATTGGCGAGCCGGATGTGTGCATCCAGCGGCGTGCGTGCGCCCTGCGGATCCTTCGCGTAGTCGGGCACGTCGTGCTCGCTGCGACCACCATCAAGAGGCGCGCCTGTGGCTTTGACACGCCCGAAGATCGCCTCCTGCTCCTGCAGCGGCGTGCGATCCCAACGCTCGACGAAGTTGCGGATGATGCGGACTGCCTGGTACGTGCCACCGGCGGCCCAGGCCGGCTCGTCGCTGGCCGTTTGCACCCACACGATGCGATCCATCAGAGCGGCGTCGGCCGAGTCGGGATTGGCCGAGCCATCGCGAAACCCGAGAAAATTGCGCGCGCTCTCCGGCGGCCCGTCGCTGCTGGCCGGAATCGGCGGCACGCTGCCCTCCTGCTTCCAGTGCAACACCAGCAGATCGGGGGTGTTCTTGATGATGTCGCGCAGCGCATGGATGTTGGCATCGGGCGTGTTGGCGCAGAATTGAATCGACAGATCGCCGTGGCACAGCGCGGCGTCCAGTGCATCGTTGGGATGGCGCTGCATCTGCTGCAGATGTTTCGGCCTGAGGGGCGCCAACCCGTAGCGCCCGTCGAACAGCGAGGCGCCCACCGATACGGTGACGGTAAGCGCGTCGGGCGGCACGATCGGTCCCAGAATTCCGGAGCCGGCGGGCGGCAGCTTCGGATCCGGATCGAGCTGCGGCCCACCTTGTGTAAGAAACGCGATACGCGCGGTCAGCGTACGAAAGAGCCGTTCCAGATCCTCGCGGGTCTCCGCCAGCACGAAGAACGAGGCGATCATACCCGCCGCAGGCCGCGGCGTCGTGACTCCAGCTTGGTGCGGACCGTGGAATGGGATGCGATCTTGCGTGAGTGCGCTGACGGGCGCGTCCGTCACTTGCGTGGGTGCGCCCGGCGAGGCCATCGCAGGCTTCGCCGCCAGCCCCACCAAGGCCACACCTCCCAGCGTACCGAGAAGCTGCCGGCGCTCGGGCGACGTGGGCGCCCCCGAAGCGGAGCTCCGTATTTCGTTGCGTTGCCGGTCGTCGTTCGAATCGCTCATGCTCGTCTCGCCCCAGTGCATCTCATTCCAGTCCCAGCGCGGCATTGACGCCGCCAAAAGCCTCGGCGAGCGCACGCACTGCCTCGACCAGGCGCTGGCGTTGCGCCTGATCGAGCACTGCGAGCTTGAAGCCGTCGGCTTGCCGATACGGATCGAGCGCCGCACTCAGCTGGTCCAGGCGCTGTTCGATCGTCCGGTCGAGTTCGGGCGCCGCCTTGCCGAGCAGCGGTGAGAGCAGTTCGGCGATCTTTCGCGTGCCGTCGAGCGTGCCCTGCAGATTCGCGGCCTCGGCGTGCGCGTAGTGATCTTCTCCGCCTGCAGGCAGATTGTCGGCCACGCGACCCAGCAGCTTCGCACTCGCGCTTGCCAGGCGCTGCGGTGGGACATTGAGGCTACGCAGCCGCTCCCGAAGCTGGGCGATGTCGCCGAGCAGTTGCTCGGCCACCGGGACGAGGGCCTTCACATCCGACTGCGTGGCACCGAACAAACCGTACTCGATGCGGTGAAAGCCGGTGAATGCGGGGTCGGCTTCGCGCTGCTCGAAATACTCGGCGCGCGCATTCAAACGAGCATCCAGATCGGCAAACAGCTCGGCCATCGGTTCGATCCGCTTGTAGGCCTGGTGTGCGGGGACATACAGCGCCCGCGCCTGATCCGCATCGCCGGCCCGGATCGCATCGCTGAGCGCTTGGGCGTTTTCCTCCAGCATGCCCGCTTCCAATGCGAGGAAGACGCGGTATTCGGCCAGCGCACCGACGTAGGCGACCAGCGAAGGCCGCGCAGCCTCGGCGTCTGACGTCGCCGACGGCGTCACATGCAGGCGTCCGCGGGGATTGCTCAGCAGGCCGCAGGTGATGTCGAACTCGCCCGGCTGCAGCTTGACCGTCATGGTCTGCGAGAAGCCCGGCGCGATGTTCTCGCGCTCCTCGACCACCATCACGCCATCCAGGATCTCCCACTCGAGCGCACGCTGCGACTGGTTGAGGATGGTGAAAGTGGTGCGTCCGGCCGGCACGGTGATCTCGTTCGGCTCGCAGACGTTGTTGCGAATGGTGATGGTGATCGCGTTCTCGCTGGCCTTGGGCGGTGCACGGCGCGCCACTCCGGCGGCCCACCAGAACGCCACGACTCCGGCGATGACCAGTGCTGCCGATCCGAGCACCGCCCAGCGCAGCCCAGATGTCGTGCGCGATGAAGAAGTTGGCGCCATGAGCCCGTTTGCCTCAGCCAGCCGTTGCGCCGGCCGGCGCAGGAGTTGCGGCCGGACGCAGAAAGAAGAACAGAGCCACGAGAAGGAAGGCGACGTACGCCACCACCTCACCCACCACCGGGGTGGCCTGGTAGCCGAGCAGACCCGACAACACCGCCCCGAGCGGCCGATCCATGGGCAGCGCTTCGCTCAGATCGAAGACCACGCCCTGCAGGTGATTCCACAGACCGGCCTCGTGAAATTTGCGCAGCACACCGGCCAGCAGCCCCGCGGCGACCAGCAGGATGAAAATGCCGGTCAGACGAAAGAAGCGCCGCAGATTCAGCCGTACACCGCCCGAGTACAGGCCGATGCCCAGCACTGCCGCCAAAGCGATGCCGCCGAGCGCGCCGAGCGGCGCCGCCCAGCCTTGGCTCTGCTGGAAGATGGCCAGCAGGAAGAACACCGATTCCAGCCCCTCGCGCGCGACCGCAAGAAAGACCATGCCGATGAGCGCCCAGCTCTGGCCATCGGCCTGGCTTACGGCTCGCTCCACCGACGCCTGCAGCTCGCCCTTGATCGAGCGTGCCGCCTGGCGCATCCAGAACACCATGGAAGTGAGCAGGACCACGGCGACCAGGCCCACGATGCCCTCGAACAATTCCTGCTGTTTCTGCGGGAACTCCGCAGCCACCAGTTGCAGACCGGCACCGACGAACAACGACAGGGCCACGGCCAGCAGCACCCCCACCCACACTGCGGGCATCAGCGCGCCGCGGCCACTTTGCTGCAGATAGGCGGCAACGATGCCAACGATGAGGGCAGCTTCGATGCCCTCGCGCAACATGATCAGGAACGGAACGAGCATTCAGACCAAGCTCTGCCGGACGTGCACATATAAATAGGGATCCGCATTGTTACGGAAAATGATTCTTATTAACAATAGATTCAACCCCGCGACCCTCCGTAGGGTCCCGTCCTGCGCCGGGGCCGGGCAGCGTGACCGGTCACTTTGTCTTCAGCTACGTGTGGATTCCGCCGCAGATTCTGCTGGGCGCAACAGCCCACCAGCCGCCGGCGGCTAGTTCTCGCGCCGGTGCGGTTCCAGCGCCAGCTTGTACACCAGCGCGTCCTCGCGCCCACCCGCCGCCTGGTAGTAGCTCTTGCGCAAGCCGATGCGCTGAAAGCCGATGGATTCGTACAGACGGACGGCAACCGTGTTGGAGGGTCGAACTTCCAGGAACACGTCCTGCATGTATTCGTCGCGAGCGCGATCGAGCAGGTAGTCCAGCAGGCCGCGCCCAACGCCCTGGCCGCGCAGATCGCTGCGGATGCAGATGTTCAGGATGTGCGCTTCGCCGGCGCCGAAAGACATGATGCCGTAGCCGACGATCTCGCCCGCCGCCTCGACCACGCGGCACAGATAGCCGACGCGGACGCAGTCGCGGAATACACCTTCGCTC
>Ga0182745_1002383_pt1 | contig 16884 bp, 15 predicted proteins | sample eDN3rd30CKraftBY_FD_128523 | JGI IMG/M metagenome (GOLD analysis project Ga0182745, IMG submission 128523) | Enriched backyard soil microbial communities from Emeryville, California, USA - eDNA 3rd pass 30_C Kraft BY (version 2) (version 2) | ecosystem: Environmental > Terrestrial > Soil >...
ACCGCATGCGATCGCGCCATCATCTTTCGCGAGACGACGCGCGAGATTGCCCGGAATGAGGGAATGCGCGCAAGCTTCACGCCTAAACCGGATCCCGACGCCGCGGGAAGCGGCGTGCATATTCATTTCAGCCTGTCCGACCCCTCCGGCAACGCGACCTTCGATGCTGTGCGGCCCGGCAGACTTTCCGAAAGCGCAGCCTGCTTCGTCGCCGGAATAATGCGGCACCTGCCTGCTATTACGGCTTTTTCCGCCCCCACGCCCGTCTCCTATTTGCGCCTCGTCGAGCATAGCTGGAGCGCGGCCTATGTGATCGCCGGTGAACGAAACCGGGAAGCCGCGCTGCGCATCTGTCCCACCTTTCCCCTGGGGGGACCGGACGAAGCGAGACAATTCAATGTCGAATTCAGGGCCTGCGACGCGACCGCCAATCCCTACCTCGTCGCCGCGCTGATCATACTCGCCGGCCTTGAGGGCATAAGGAACAGCCTGCCATTGCCCGGCCTGATCAACGTCGATCCCTGCGATCTTCCCGAAGCCGAACGCGCCAAACTGCAACGCCTGCCGCAGAGCCTGGGCGAAGCCCTGGCCGCCCTGGAGGCGGACACCACCGTTAAGTCGTGGCTTCCCGCCGAACTTCATGCGTGCCAGCGGGCAATCAAGACGGGTGAGATCGATCGCACGGCCGGACTTTCTCCGGACGAGATCTGTTCGCTCTACGGCGCGGTCTATTGATGGACAGGAACAGCTGCGACCCACCCGCGGTCGAGATCGTCAATATCGGCGGGACCGCTCCATTCCTGCTGACGTGCGAACACGCCTCGAACCGGGTTCCAACCGCGATGCAGCTCGGCATAACGTCGGCTGATCTTGCGAGCCATATCGGCTATGATATCGGCGCCGCCGCCGTGACACGGCGGCTGTCGGCGCTGCTCGACGCACCGGCAATCCTATCCGGCTATTCGAGGCTCGTCATCGATTGCAATCGGCCTGCGGGCTCAGCGGAAAGCATTCCCGCGACCGTTGCAGGGATTGCCATCCCGGCTAATGCCCACCTATCGCCCGCCGATAGACGGGAGCGCGAAGCCAGTTTTCTTCGCCCCTTTCACGACGCAATTTCGGAGATTCTCGCGCGGCGAGACCCCGCTAGCCGTCATTTGCTGTTGTCGATACACAGCTTCACCCCGCACCTCGACGGGGCGTGGCGGCCGTGGGATGTCGGCGTCCTGCAACGAAGGTCGCCCGCAATCGGCGCAGCCATGGTGGCAGGCTTTGCCCGCGCCGGCATGAGATCGGTTGCCAACCAGCCCTATCAGATCGACGATGAAACCGATCTCACCATTCCGCTACATGGCGAACAGGCTGGTCGCGACGCAATCCTGCTCGAGATTCGCCAGGACAGCCTCCGCACGGCCGCCGAGGCCGACCATTGGGCCAAACGGATCGCCGCTGTACTGGACGCCATGGCGCCGGACATCAAGGGATACGCCCGTGATTAACAGTCTATATGACCGTGATCGCGCCGCGATAGGATCGCTTCAGAAACTAGGATTCTTTCCGCAAAGTTGAGCGGTTCATCGCGAAGCGACCTTCCTATCACAAGGTCCTCCCCTTGACCTTTTGAAGCGCGGCGGTCAGCTTTCAATTTGCCAAGGCACCCATTTACAGGGCGCAAATCGATACTCGCTTGAGTACGGCGGACCGACCGTTGATCGGAGGCCACCAACACCGAACACAAAAACAGACGGAAAATCCGGGCAAGTCCCGAACAGCAAACTTACTGTCCCTATCCGCTAAATGAATGTCAGCCTTCGTGCCATGAAAGCAAGGAAGATGCGATCCGTCCTGACTTCAGGAGCCCATCATCGCACGAGGGAGAGAGCTATGGGAAAATTGATGAATCATCTCAAGTCTTCGGCGTCGCTTGCAAGCTGCGGGCTTATCCTTGGTCTTGGCCTGTACGCCCATCCTGCGGTTGCCCAGTCGGAGACAAATCCAACTGATGTAGGCGATACGGCAGACTCGACGTTGCCTTCCGATGAATCCTCGGCGGCGGGTTTGACGGATATCGTCGTAACGGCTCAGAAGCGGACGGAGTGTTTCCAGGAAGTCCCGATTTCGGCGACCGTTCTCTCCGGGGCCGCTTTAGCCAAGTCGTTCTGATCCTTGGCGATCTAAAATCAGGGTTGTTCTAGATTTGTTGGTATCAGTAAAATGTTTCGCCTGCGTACCAACGCTGATGCCAACAAATGAACAATGCTGGAGCAATCGCCTTTTGTGATTAAAGGCACGGGGCGCTTTGGGACGCCATGAGACGCAGTAGGACCGGCTGGCTGGGGCGGCAGGATTCGAACCTGCGAATGGCGGCATCAAAAGCCGCTGCCTTACCGCTTGGCGACGCCCCAACGGCCGGTGCGACGCGCGCTCTATAGCGCGGCGTCGGCGATTGCAAGGAAGGGCTTAGAGCCGCGTGACCCAGCCGTGGGGGTCGGGCGCAAGGCCGCGCTGGATGCCGACCAGCCGGTCCTTGAGCATGTTCGTGACCTGACCGGGGCCGCCGGCGCCGATCGTGAAGCTGCTCTCGCCGCGCGTCACCTTGCCGACCGGGGTCACCACCGCGGCGGTGCCGCAGGCGAAGCTTTCGGTGAGGCGGCCGCTTTCCGCGTCGGCTTGCCACTGGTCGATCGCATAGCGTTCCTCGCGCACCGTCAGCCCCGCATCTTTCGCCAACGCGATCAGCGCGTCGCGGGTGATGCCGGGCAGGATCGTGCCGGTCAGCGGCGGCGTGACGATGCTGCCGTCGTCCATGACGAAGAACATGTTCATGCCGCCCAATTCCTCGATCCAGCGATGCTCGGCGGCGTCGAGGAAGACGACCTGATCGTGTCCCTTGGCGATCGCCTCGCTCTGCGCGATCAGGCTCGCGGCATAGTTGCCGCCGCATTTGGCGGCGCCGGTGCCGCCCGGCGCGGCGCGGGTATAATCCTCCGACACCCACAGCGACACCGCGGGTGCGCCCGACTTGAAATAATTGCCGACCGGCGAGACGATGACGAGGAAATGATATTCGGACGCCGGCTTGACGCCCAGGAAGACTTCGCTCGCATACATGAAGGGGCGAAGATAGAGCGCGCCGCCCGCGACCGGCGGGAACCAGTCGGCGTCGGCGGCGACGGCTTCCCTGACCGCCGCGATGAACAATTCCTCGGGCAGTTCGGCCATCGCCATGCGGCGCGCGCTGGCGTTGAAGCGCGCGGCATTGGCCTCGACGCGGAACAGCGCCATCGAACCGTCGTCGAGGCGATAGGCCTTCAGCCCCTCGAAGATTTCCTGCGCATAATGGAGCACCGCGGTCGCGGGGTCGAGCGACAGTGGCCCGCGCGGCATCACCTTCGCGTCGTGCCAGCCGATCCCCTCCTTGTAGCGGATCGACACCATATGGTCGGTGAAGACGCGCCCGAACTGCGGATCGGCAATTGCCGCCGCGCGTACGTCGTCCGCCGTCGGATCGGGGTGCGGAAGGCGGGCGAAGGCGGGTGCAAGCATGACGGAAACCCTTGTTATTCGGGATGTGACTCGGGGATTGGAGATGCGCGCCTCTTGCCAAAGGCAGGCGCGGAGCGCAACGGTAGTGACCATGCAGGATGAAAATTTTCTTTCACAAGTTCCCGCCGCCTCTGCCCTTTTCTTGCGCGAGGCAGAGGTACGCCGCGGCATCGAATATCTGTTTTTCGGCCATGGCGCGCTGTGGCGGGCGATCGATGCGCGGCTCGCCGAACATGCGCTCGGGCGCGCACATTACCGCGCGCTCTATTTCATCGCACGCGCGCCGGGGATCACGATTTCGGACCTGCTCGCGCTGCTCGGCATCACCAAGCAGTCGCTCGGGCGGGTGATCAAGGAGCTCGAGGCGCGCGACTATCTGACGACGCGCCCCGGCGGCCGCGACCGGCGGCAGAAGGAACTGCGCCTGACCCCCGGCGGCCGCACGGTCGAGGCCGCGATCTTCCAGCAGCTTCGCGACGCGATGAGCCGCGCCTATACCCATGCCGGGCAGCAGGCGGTGACCGGTTTCTGGCAGGTCAGCGAAGCGCTGATGCCCCCGCGCGAGCGCGAGCGGGTGGCGAAGCTGGGGAACGAAGGCTAAGCGTCGCCGCGCGCAAGATCCGCAAGCTCACGGCCGCGGTCGCGCGCCGCGCGCAGCACGTTGGTGAACAGCGCCGCGAGCTGGCCGTCCTCGTCGAGCACGTCGAGCCCCGCCTGCGTCGTCCCGCCCTTGCTCGCGACCTGCGCGATCAGCGCGCCCGGCTTTTCGCCGCTGCTCTCGAGCAGCGCGGTCGAGCCGCCGAAGGTCGCCATCGCGAGCTTCAGCGCGTCGTCGGCCGAAAGGCCGAGGCGTTCGCCCGCCGCGGCATAGGATTCGATCAGGCGAAAGACGAAGGCCGGGCCGCTGCCGGTGAAGGCGGTGACAAGGTCCATCGTCGTGTCATCGGCGAGCGGCACCACGGTGCCGAGCGGCGTCAGCAGCGCCGTTACCGCTGCTTCGTCGGCATCCCCGGCGCTGGCGACCGCCGATACGCCGGCGCCGATGCGCGCGGCGAGATTCGGCAGGATGCGCACCTGCGCCTGCGCCTCGGGGAAGCGCGCCGCGAGGTCGGCGAGCGACACGCCGGCGAGGATCGACAGCAGATGGACCGCACCCGTCGCGACCGGCGCGAGGTCGGCCGCGACCTCGCCGAGCTGCTGCGGCTTCATGCCGAGCATGACCCAGTCGGCGCCGGCGCCCGCGTCCTTCCATTCGGCCAGCGATGCGAAATGCGCGATTCCCGCGCGCGGGGCCGCAAAGGGATCGACGATCGCGACCGACGCCGGGTCGAGCCCCGCCGCGAGCCAGCGATCGAGCATCGCGCCCGCCATATTCCCGCACCCGACCAGCAACAGCCGGCCGCCGAAATTCCGCAAAGTCTTGCTCATGGTCCCTTTTCTTCTTCGCTCTAACGGCAACTGCTCTCGGGCCCCGATAGGAGGTCGAGGCAGCGACCGTCGATCTTGTTCGCGTCGAGCGGCACCCCGATCACCGCCGCGATCGTCGGGAGAATGTCCACCGTCATCACGGCATTCGGTTGTTCGAACCCGGTGAGTCCCTTGCGCCAGAACAGCATCGGCACCCGCCGGTCATAATCCCACACCGACCCGTGCGTCGCGACATAGCCCATGCCCGATTCGGCGATCGGCGTCACGCGCGGTTTCAGGACGACGATGAAATCGCCCGACCGCTGGGGATTATAGGAGGCACGGAGCTTGTCGAGCAGGCTCCAGGTGTCGGGCGACTGTTTCGAGATCGGCCGCGCGGCCAGTTCCTCGCCGATCACCACGGCCTCGACCTGGCGATGCGCCTTGAAGCGCGCGACCAGTTCGGCCATCGCCGCCTTGCGCTGCGCCGGTGTCAGCGCCTTCGACAGATACATGTCGCCGAAGGGCCCATCGCTATAGAGCAGGGGTTGCGGCAGGCCGAGCTTTTCGGCGACCGCTTTGCTCATCGCATCGGGGTCGAGCGATTTCTCGACGCGCTCGGCGGCCGGCCAGGCGTTCTGGCGGTTGCGCTCGGGCAGGTCGTGCCCGCCGTGATCGGCGGTCAGCACGACCATATAATCGACGCCGGTCGCATCGATCCGGGCAAAGAAGTCGCCGAGCTGGCGGTCGAGCGCGAGCATCTGCATGCACATCTCGCTGCCTTCGGTGCCGGTGCTGTGGCCGACATAGTCGGTTGCCGACAGGCCGAGGATCAGGAGGTCGGTGGTATCGCCCTCACCCATCTTGCGCGCGGCGCGGAGCGCGGCGCCCGCGGCGAGGACGGCGCCGTCGGCTTCGGGTGACGCCATGAAACGGCGGAAATCGCCACCGTCGCGCTGAAAGCGCCAGGTGCCGACGGTGGCGCCCTTGTCGCCGACGGGGATGGCGATATCGTGCGACGCGCAATCGGCGGGAAGTTCCAGCCCCGGACGCGGCGCGGCGATCGCGGCGGCGATCGCGGTGCTCGCCTGCTGCGCGACCGGCGACAGCGCGACGCCGCGATAGCTGGTCAGCCCGCCGGGAAAGAGCCACATCAGCTCGTCGGCCTTACGCCCGCCCATCATGATCGCGGCGCGGTCCTTGCCCGCGACCGAGACGACCTGCGCCTTCGGATTGGCGGCCTTCATCCAGTCGCCGAGCGTCGCGACCATCAGATGGTTCACCGACGCCGCATATTTCTTCGAACTGGTGTCGGGCACCGTCTCATCCTCGGCGCAATAGAGGCGCTTGTCGGCGCGCGCCATCGAGAGGTCGAAATAATTGTTCGCGATGATGCCGGTGTGCGCGGGGTGATTGCCGGTCAGGATCGTCGAATGGCCGGGGCAGGTCTCGGTCGCGCCATGCGCCTGATAGCCCGAGGGGAAGACGACGCCCGACGCGAGCCGCGCGAGGCCGCCGGTGAAATGGCTGCGATATTCGGCGAAGAGATCGGCCGAGAATTGATCGACCGAGATGGCGACGACCAGCTTCGGCGCGGGGGTGGCCGCGGTGACCTTGGCAACAGGCGCAGGCGCCGCCCTGTCCTGCGCAACGACCGCGCCGGTGGCGGTGATCGCGAGGGTGGCGGCAAGGGCGGTGGCGAGATATTTGAACGTCACGGGGCAGCTTCTCCGTATGAGGGCGTCGGCGCGGGCTGTCCTCTCGGCGAAAGCCGCCTATATGGCAAGCCTTGACGAGACGAACGGCGGCGGGCGAACAGTGGATTTGCGTAGGCATGCGATTGTGACATTTTGGCGCACCGCGCTGGCGCTGCTGGCGCTCGCGATGCTGACGATCGCCCCCGCGCGAGCGCAGGCGCCGCATATCGCGGCGAAGCTCGTCGCCGAGTCCGCCGCGCCCGCGCCGGGCGGAACCACCGCGATCGCGCTGACGATGGCGCCCGAAAAGGGTTGGCACGGCTATTGGCTGAACGGCGGCGATGCGGGTTTCGGGCTGCAGGTCGAATGGAATGCGCCCGAGGGAGTGACGGTCACCCCCTTCCGCTATCCGGTGCCCGAGGCGCTGGTCCTGTTCGGCATGATGAACCATGTCTACGAACATCCCTATGCGCTGCTCGCCGACGTCCGCGTCGACCAAGGCGTCGCGCCGGGCACCGACCTGACGCTGACCGGCATCGCCAACTGGCTCGCCTGCACCGACAAGGTGTGTGTGCCCGAAAAGGCGGTGATCTCGGTCGCACTGAAAGCCGGCGACGGCAAGATCGCGGCGGCCGAGCGCACCCGCTTCGATGCCTGGCGCGCGCGCCTGCCGCAACCGCTCGACCGCGCCGGGGCGTGGGAGCGCAAGGGCGACACGGTGCGGTTCGGCGTTCCGCTGCCCGCGGGCGCGGCGCTCGACGCGCCGCACCTGTTCCTCGAAACCCCGAATGTCGTCGATTATCCCGCCGCGCAGAGCTTCAGCCGCAACGGCGACTGGATCATCGTCGAGACCAAGGCGAAGGGCGATGCCGCGGGGCCGGTGCAAGGCCTGCTCAAACTGTCCGACGGGCGCGGGCTGACGGTGCGCTTCGAACCCGAGGCGGTGCGCCTCGCGGGCAAGCCAATCCTCACCGCGTCGGGCGGGATCGACATGGGGCTGTTCTGGACCGCGCTTGGCGGCGCGATTCTGGGCGGCCTCATCCTCAACCTGATGCCCTGCGTCTTTCCGATCCTCAGCCTCAAGGCGCTGAGTCTTGCACGATCTGGCGGCGACGCCGGCGCGGCGAAGGTCGAGGCGGTTGCCTACACAGCGGGCGCAGTTGTTACCGCCCTGCTCCTCGGCGGCGCATTGCTCGCGCTACGCGCGGCGGGCGAACAAGTCGGATGGGCGTTTCAGTTGCAGCATCCGATCAGCGTCTTCCTGCTGATGCTGCTCGCGATAGCGATCACGCTCAATCTGGCCGGAGCTTATGAGCTACCCTCCTTCGGCGCCGGACAAAAGCTCACGAATCAGGGCGGCGCGGCAGGTGGCTTCTGGACCGGGGCGCTCGCCGCGTTCGTCGCGACCCCGTGCAGCGGGCCTTTGCTCGGCGCGGCACTCGGCGCGACGCTCGTGCTTCCGGCATGGGCGGCCTTGCCGATCTTCGGCGGGCTTGGGCTCGGCCTCGCCCTGCCCTTCCTCGCGATCGGCTTCATCCCCGCGCTTCGCAATCGCTTGCCAAAGCCGGGACCGTGGATGGCAAAGTTCCGTAAATGGATGGCCTGGCCGATGGGGCTGACCGCACTGGGTCTCTATTGGCTGTTCAGGCAACAGACCGGCCCCACGGTGCATGGATGGGTGGACGTCGGCGTCCTCCTTCTCATCTGCGGGATGATGGTCCGCGGGTGGCGAAAGGGAGAATTCGCCCGAAGAACGGCGCTCATACCCTATATTGTGCTCTTCTATCTTATCGGCACGAATGCCGCAGACCGGTTCGCAAAGCCCGATACGGCTGCAGTCGCACAACACTCCAGCGCCTTCTCCCCCGCCGCGCTCGCCAAGGCGCGCGCATCAGGCAAGCCCGTCTTCGTCTATTTCACCGCCGACTGGTGCCTGTCGTGCAAGGCGAACGAGGCGGGCGCGATCAATCGCGAGGCTGTGCAGGACGCCTTCAGGCAGAGGGGCGTCGTCACGCTCGTCGGCGACTGGACCAATGGCGATCCGGTCATCACGCGCACGCTGGCCGAACATGGCCGCAACAGCGTGCCGCTCTACCTCTGGTATGCGCCGGGCGCGGCACAGGCGGAGATATTGCCGCAGATCCTGACGCCGGGACTGCTCACCGGCAAAGCGGGCGGCTGATGGCCAAGCAGCGCGCCGACCAGTTGCTCGTCGATCGCGGGCTGGCCGAGAGCCGGACGCGCGCGCAGGCGCTGATCCTCGCCGGGCTGGCCTTCGTCGGCGACCGCAAGATCGACAAGGCGGGGCAGCAGATCGCCGATGATGCCGCCATCAGCGTCAAGGGCCGCGATCATCCGTGGGTATCGCGCGGCGGGATCAAGCTCGACCATGCGCTGACCCATCTCGGCTGGGACGTGGCGGGCGCGGTCGCGATCGACGTCGGCTCGTCGACCGGCGGTTTCACCGACGTGCTGCTGAGCCGCGGCGCGGCGCGGGTCTATGCGGTCGATTCGGGCACCAACCAGCTCGCGTGGAAGCTGCGGCAGGACGAGCGCGTCATCGTCCACGAGCAGACGAGCGCGCGCATCCTGACCGCCGAGCACATTCCCGAACCCGTCGACCTGATCGTCTGCGACGCGAGCTTCATTGCACTTTCGAAGGTGCTGCCGGTGCCGCTGTCCTTTGCCAGCGACGGCGCGCGGCTGGTCGCGCTGATCAAGCCGCAGTTCGAGGCCGCGCGGCACGAGGTCGGCAAGAAGGGCGTCGTCCGCGACGCCGCGGTGCACCAACGCGTCTGCGCTGAGGTCCGCGATTGGCTGACGAGCGAAGGCTGGACGGTGCTCGATCTGGTCGAAAGCCCGATCACCGGGCCCGAGGGCAATGTCGAATTTCTGATCGCCGCGACGAAGCGAGCCGCTTGACGGCGCAAATTCCAGCCGCAACACCTGTAACCCGCAGAATCGCGAAAGGGGACCAGCCAAGCATGAGCGAGATTGCCACGCCCGACCAGCTCCGCATGTCCTATTGGCGCTGGGCGATGGTGACCGTGCCGGCGATCGTGCTGATCGGCAGCCTGTCCGGGCTGCTGTCGAACAGCGGCTATGGCAACCGCTGGTTCGCCGCGCTGAACCTCCCCGCCATCACGCCGCCGGGCTGGGTTTTCGCGGTCGTCTGGCCGCTCCTTTATATCGGCCTCGGCCTGTCGCTCGCGATGGTCCTGCACGCGCGCGGCGCGAAGGGGCGCGGGTTCGCGCTGCTGCTCTTCTTCGTCCAGCTCGTCGCCAATTTCGCCTGGTCGCCGCTCTTCTTCGGTGCGCATCAGGTAACGACAGCGCTCTACCTGATCATCTTCATCCTGATGGTGACCGTCGCTACCGCCTTTGCCTTCGCGCCGATCCGCAAGGCCGCGGCGTGGCTGCTCGTCCCCTATATGGCGTGGCTCCTGTTCGCCGCGACCCTCAATTTCCAGATCGACCAGCGCAATCCCGACGCCGAAACCCTTGTCCCCGCCGCCGCCAGCACCCAGATAAGGTGAGGCAAGGGACACTCTCCCGACGAAGGAATATTGAAATGCAGAGCGAGAACCGCTTTTTCGATGATCTGGCGAAGATGGTGAACGGCATCGCCGGCACCGTCGCGGGCGCCGGCCGCGAGGCCGAGGCCGCGATGCGCGAGCGCGCCAAGGAATTCGTCGGCCGCATGGACTTCGTCAGCCGCGAGGAGTTCGAGGCGGTGAAGGAAATGGCCGCGCGCGCGCGCGCCGAAGCCGAAACGCTGAAGGCGCGGCTCGACAAGCTGGAGGGCGCGGCCAAGCCTGCTGCGGCGCCTAAGGCAGCTACCAAGACGGCACCGAAGCCGGCCACCAAACCCAAGGCAAAATGATCGTCGCCCCCGCGAAGGCGGGGGCCGCCGGCAACCTTGCGCTACCCCGATAGCGGCCCCCGCCTTCGCGGGGGCGACGATATGGCGCGCGGACTCGCCTCGCGGCGCAACACCCGCTAAAGGCCCCCGCATGAGTGACGATATCTACAACGACGAAGACGGCCAGGAAGCGGCGCCGATCGACATGATCGCCTCCTATTTCGCCGCGCACGACTGGCCGCACGAGATGGTCGGCGAGGACGAGATCGTCGCGACCGCGCAGGGAAGCTGGACCGCCTATGAACTGCGCGCGGTGTGGCGTCCCGAGGACGGGGTGATCCAGTTGCTCGCCTTCCCCGACATCCGCGTCGTCGAGGACAAGCGCGCCGTCGCGCACGAAGCGCTGGCGATGATCAACGAGCAGCTCTGGCTCGGCCATTTCGAGCTATGGTCGAACAGCGGCACGATCCTCTATCGCCACGGGATGCTCGTCGGCAGCGATGCGCAACTGCCGCTCGACCTCGCCGAGACGCTGATCGAAAGCGCGATCGACGAATGCGAGCGCTTCTATCCGGTGTTCCAGTTCGTGCTGTGGGGCGGCAAGACCCCCGCCGAAGCGCTCGCCGCCTCGCTGATCGAGACGCGCGGCGAGGCTTGAGGCCGACATTGATTGAAAAGCCGTGTTCCCCCGCGAAGGCGGGGGTCCATCTTCCGCCGGTGCTATTTTGAACCGACCGGAGATGGGTCCCCGCCTTCGCGGGGACACACTCAACTGGATTACGCGCCTCGTCCACGGGTGTCTCGACTGCCTCGACACGAACGGACCGAGAGACCGCTTACCTCTTCTCGAACTTCGTGATCTTCGCCCCCAACTCGTTGGCGCCGATCGCGAGCGGTTCGCCGCTCCAGTCGGCGACGAACACCGACGGCCAGCTTACCTCGGGCGACAGGCTCGCCCGGTTGCCCGAAATGGCGAGGCCGCGCGAGGGATGGTCGCGCGCTTCGGCGGCGACCGCGATGAAGGCCGAGTGATTTTCCTTGTCGGCCCCCTGCACGAACAAATTATTCACGATCCGCCCGGTCGATCCCGCCGGCAGGTCGATCATATAATTGGTCGCCTTGCCCTGCGTGTCGTCGAAGCTGTTGTCGCTGACGTCGACGACCGCCGCGCGCGTCTTGAGATAATGGCCGCCGCTGCCCTTTTCGAAGCGCGTGCGGGTGACGACGACGCGGCCATAGTCGCCGGTATAGACGCTGTGCGCGCAGCTCAGCCCGCGGTCGCAGCGGCCGAGGCGCGAAAAGGTCGAGCGGTCGATCGTCAGCGTCGCCGCCGGGTCGTCGGCGGTCAAAATACCCTCCTCGCTGCTGCGGAACAGGCTGTTCTCGACCGCAAGATCGCTCTTTTCGAGGCGGATGCCCGCGCCGTTGCCGTCGGGGACGCGCATGTTCTGAAACACAATACCATCGACCTTCGCCCCGGCGCCGCGCAGCACGAGCGCCGCCTTCCCTTCGCAGACCACGCCGTCGAAGACCGCGCGGCCGGGTTCGGCGGCGACGAAGGCGACGCGGCCTTCGGTCTGGACCGCGCAGTCGCGGTGATAGCCGGACGCGATGCGGATCGTCCCCTCGCCGCCGCCGATCGCATCGACCGCATCCTGAAGCCGGGAGAAACCCCGGCCATCGACACTATAGGGCGCGCCGCCGGTCTGCGCGGGCAGCGGTGCCGGCGCGAGGAGCAGCGGAAGGGCGAGCAGCGGCAACATCGGCCGGCGGGCAAGCGTCTGGATCATGGCGGCTTTATAACAGCTTCGGCGGCGTCCGTCGTTTGCGAAGCTGGTTAACCGGCGCGCTGTCCCTTTATCGGACAGGGATACCGACTGTTCTTACCATCCTGTTCCCCCGCGAAGGCGGGGGTCCATCTCCGGTCGGTGCAAGATGGGACCGGCAGGAGATGGGTCCCCGCCTTCGCGGGGACACACCATATGATTTAGGTCTTCAATCCAGGTTCGGCCGCAGCCAGCGCGTCGCCGTCGCCAGGTCGACCCCGCGCCGCTCGGCATAATCGGCAAGCTGATCCTCGCCCACTCGCGCGACCCCGAAATAGCTCGCGTCGGGATGACCGAAGTAAAAGCCCGAGACCGCCGCCGTCGGCAGCATCGCGAAATGATCGGTCAGCGTCGCCCCCGACGTGTTGCCCGCGTCGAGCAGGTCGAAGAGGATGCGCTTCAGGCTGTGCTCGGGGCAGGCGGGATAGCCGGGCGCCGGGCGGATGCCGCGATATTCCTCCTTGATGATCGCCTCGGGCGTCAGTTGCTCGTCGGGCGAATAGCCCCAGAGGTCGGTGCGGACATGCGCATGGAGCCGCTCGGCAAAGGCTTCGGCGAAGCGATCGGCGAGCGCCTTCAGCAGGATGTCGCTATAATCGTCGTGCGCCGCCTTGAAGCGCGCGAGATGCGGCTCGATGCCGTGGATCGCCACAGAAAAGCCGCCGATCCAGTCGCCGTCGGGGCTGATGAAATCGGCAAGGCACATATTAGGGCGCCCCTCGCGCTTGGCGATCTGCTGGCGCAGGAAGGGAAGGCGGACGTGGCGTTCCTCTTCCTCGAGGTGGATGATCACATCGTCGCCGTCGCGGCGGCACGGCCACAGCGCCGCGACCCCGCGCGCGTGGAGCCAGCCCTCGCCGACGATCTTTTCCAGCATCGCCTGCGCGTCGGCGAAGAGGCCGCGCGCGCTTTCGCCGACGATTTCGTCGTCGAGGATCGCCGGATAGACGCCCGCGAGCTCCCACGCGCGAAAGAAGGGCGTCCAGTCGAACCATTCGACCAGTTCGGCGAGATCCCAATGGTCGAAGGCGTGGATGCCGGGCTTTTCGGGCGGGAACGGCCGGATATGCTCGTCGATCGTGAAGCCGTTGGCGCGCGCATCCTCGATCGGGATCAGCGCGCTCTGCCCCTTGTTCGCGCGCACCTCGCGGATATGCTCGTAATCGGCCTTGTAACCCTCGACGAACGCGTCGCGACCGGTGTCGCTGACCAGCGAGGTCGCGACGCCGACGGCGCGGCTCGCGTCGAGGACGTGGAGCACCGGCCCCTCATAGGCGGGGTCGATGCGCAGCGCGGTGTGGACCTTCGACGTCGTCGCGCCACCGATCAGCAGCGGCATCGTCATGCCCGCGCGCTGCATCTCCTCGGCCACCGTCACCATCTCGTCGAGCGAGGGTGTGATGAGGCCGCTGAGGCCGATCATGTCGGCGTCATTCTCGTTCGCCGCTTCCAAAATCTTCGACCAGGGCACCATCACGCCCAGGTCGACGATCTCGAAGCCGTTGCACTGGAGCACGACGCCGACGATATTCTTGCCGATGTCGTGGACGTCGCCCTTGACCGTCGCCATCACGACCTTGCCCTTGCCTTTCGCGCCGGGCTCCTTCGCCGCCTCGATGAAGGGCAGCAGGTGCGCGACCGCCTTCTTCATCACACGCGCCGACTTGACGACTTGCGGCAGGAACATCTTGCCCGACCCGAACAGGTCGCCGACGACGTTCATCCCGTCCATCAGCGGGCCTTCGATGACCTCGATCGGGCGATCCATCGCGAGGCGCATCTCCTCGGTATCGGGGACGATATGCGCGTCGATGCCCTTGACCAGCGCATGTTCGAGCCGCTTGCGCACCTCCCACCCGCGCCATTCCTCGGCCGCCTTTTCCTGCGCGGCATTGCTGCCCTTGTAGCGTTCGGCGAGCGCGATCAGCCGTTCGGTCGGGCTGTCCTCCTCCCCCTCGACCTTGCGGTTGAGGATGACATCCTCGCAGGCGTTCCTGAGTTCGGGATCGATCGTGTCATAGACATCGAGCTGCCCCGCATTGACGATCGCCATGTCGAGCCCGGCGGGGATCGCATAATAAAGGAAGACGCTGTGCATCGCGCGGCGCACCGTCTCGTTGCCGCGAAAGCCGAACGAGAGGTTGGACAGCCCGCCCGAGAAATGGACGTGCGGACAGCGGACGCGGATTTCCTTCACCGCCTCGATGAAGTCGACCGCATAATTGTCATGCTCCTCCAGCCCCGTCGCGATCGCGAAGATATTGGGGTCGAAGATGATGTCCTCGGGCGGGAAGCCGATGCCCGTAAGCAGCTTGTAGGCGCGCTCGCAAATCTCGATCTTGCGCTGTTTCGTGTCGGCCTGCCCGACCTCGTCGAACGCCATCACGACGACCGCGGCGCCATAGGCCATGCATTTGCGCGCGTGGGCGAGGAAGGGCTCCTCGCCCTCCTTCATGCTGATCGAATTGACGATCGGCTTGCCCGGCACGCATTTGAGCCCCGCCTCGATCACCTCCCATTTCGAGCTGTCGATCATCACCGGCACCCGCGCGATGTCGGGCTCGGCGGCGATCAGCTTGAGGAAGGTCGTCATCGCGCGCACCGCGTCGAGCAGCCCTTCGTCCATGTTCACGTCGATGACCTGCGCGCCATTCTCGACTTGCTGACGCGCGACCTCGACTGCCGCGGTGAAATCGTCGGCGAGGATCAGCTTCTTGAACGCCGCCGATCCGGTGACGTTGGTGCGCTCGCCGACGTTGACGAAGGTGGAAGAGGAGAGAGAGGCGGTCATCGGTAATCCAGAAGGCAAAGGGTCAGAGGGCAAGCGGGCGGGCAAGGACAAGGTCGTCATAGAGCTTGCCCCCGACGTCGAACCGGCGCGTCCCGATGTCGGCGAAACCCTGCTTGCGATAGAAGGCGAGCGCCCTTTCGTTGCGGGCATAGACGCCGAGGAGCAGGCGGCGATGGTCCCGCGCCGCGGCGACCGCCTCGCGCATCAGCGCGGCGCCGAGCCCGCTGCCGTGGAAGCGCGACAGCGAATAGATGCGCTTGAGCTCGATGTCGCCGTCCTCGGCCGCGGCGAGATCGGGCTTGCCGACCAGCGCGAAGCCGATCGGCGCGCCGCCCGGCTGCGCCTCGGCAAGCCACGCCCGCGCGCCATCGGCCAGCAAGGCGCGATAGGCGGTTTCGCAATGCTTCGCGGCGCAATGCGAAACGATCGCGTCGCCGTCGAGAATCCCCGCGAAGGTTTCGAGGAAGGTTGCGGCGCCGATCAGCGCCAGCGCCGCGGCGTCATCCGCTCCGGCCTCGCGGATCGTCCATGATGGTCCGTCGTCCATCAGGAGGCCGCCGTCGCAAAAGCCGCCATGGTGAAGGGTTCGAGCCCGGCGAGCCGCGTACGCACCGGCACGTCGGGAACATGCCGCGGCGCGAGGCCATCGACAGCCTTCGCCATCGCCGCGATATGCGCGGGCGTCGATCCGCAGCAGCCGCCGAGGATATTGACCTGCCCATGCGCCGCCCATTCGCGCACCAGCCCCGCGGTCGTATCGGGCATCTCGTCATATTCGCCGAGCTCATTGGGCAGCCCCGCGTTCGGATAGACCATCACCAGCGTGTCGGCGAGGTCGGAGAGCACGCGCACATGCGCGCGAAGCTGCGCCGCGCCGAACGAGCAGTTGAGCCCGATCGTCAGCGGCCGCGCATGGCGCACCGCATACCAGAAGGCCTCGACCGTATGCCCCGACAGATTGCGGCCCGAAAGGTCGGTGAGCGTCATCGAGATCATCAGCGGCAGTTCGCGCCCGACCTTCACCTCGGCCTCCAGCGTCGCGGCGATCCCCGCCTTGGCGTTGAGCGTGTCGAAGATCGTCTCGATCAGGATGAAGTCCGCCCCGCCCTCGGCGAGCGCGACGACCTGGTCGAGATAGACCGCCTTCAGCTCGTCGAAGTCGATCTCGCGAAAGCCCGGATTGTTGACGTCGGGCGACAGCGACAGCGTCTTGTTCGTCGGCCCGACCGCGCCCGCGACGAAGCGGCGGCGGCCGTCGCGCGCCGCGAACCTGTCGGCGGCCTCACGCCCCAGCCGCGCGCTTTCATGGTTGATGTCGGCGACCAGATGCTCGGCGCCATAATCGGCCTGGCTGATCCGGTTGGCGCTGAAGGTGTTGGTCGACACGATGTCCGACCCGGCGGCAAGATAGGCCTCGCCGATCGCGGTCACGACGTCGGGCCGCGTCAGCGCGAGGATGTCGTTGTTGCCCTTCTGATCGTGGCTGAGGCCGAGATTTCCCGCATAATCGCCCTCGGCGAGCTTGCGGAGCTGGATCTGGGTGCCCCAGCCGCCATCGGTCAGCAGGATGCGCTCCTTCGCGGCGGCTTTCAGGGCTTCGCGGGCGTTCATGCGGCTGCTTCCTCCGTCGCGGGGGCCGCCTTCGGGCGCAGGCCCAAGAGGTGGCAGATGGCGTAGCTGAGCTCCGCCCGGTTGAGCGTGTAGAAGTGGAAATCGCGCACCCCGCCCGCATAGAGGCGGCGGCACATTTCGGCG
>Ga0182745_1002384_pt1 | contig 16880 bp, 15 predicted proteins | sample eDN3rd30CKraftBY_FD_128523 | JGI IMG/M metagenome (GOLD analysis project Ga0182745, IMG submission 128523) | Enriched backyard soil microbial communities from Emeryville, California, USA - eDNA 3rd pass 30_C Kraft BY (version 2) (version 2) | ecosystem: Environmental > Terrestrial > Soil >...
CAGGACCGTGAAACGACTTCGCGCCGATGATAGTGCTGCAACCAGTGTGAAAGTAGGTCATCGTCAGGCTGTTATACCGAAAACCCCCGCAGAGAAATCTGCGGGGGTTTTTTTATGGGCGCGGCCAAGGGGCGCACGGCGAGGGCGGGTTTGAGACCCACCCCTACAGCATCTCGGCGTGGTGGTTCCGTTGAATTTCGTAATCAAACGTCCAGCACAAGAAACTCTGACCTCGCGCGCGAACAGCATACGGTCATCACCTTGTTGGATCTCTTTTCCTCGTCAGATAGATATTCGTCCCTATGCAGCGGTTCGCCCTCGAGGACGCCAGTGACGCAGGTGCCGCAAATACCCTGCTCGCAAGCCAGGGGAATGTCAATGCCCGCATCCACGAGGGCCGCGGCGATTGACTGATCTGCCGCTACTTCCACCGTCACACCGCTACGCAAGGCAGTGATCTTGAGAGGACGATCGCCGGCCTCCGAGTGGGTTTGGGCCGTAAACGACTCCGTGTGCAAGAGCGCATCCGGCCAGCCAAAGTCACGGGCGGAGGCAAGAATGGCATCGGTAAAGCCGGCGGGGCCACAAACATAAACATGTGCGCCTGGCTCTGGCGCACCGACTTCTTCGGAAAAGGAGAATCGCTGCGAAGAGGGATTATCGCCCAAATGCAGTTTGACGTTAGGTGCGAAAGGCCCGTTCACCAATACGGATCGAAATGCAACGCGCTCGGGGCTACGACAGCAGTAGTGGATACTGTAGTCAGCGCCCAGCGCATCGAGACGGTGAGCCATTGCAAGTATCGGCGTAATTCCTATGCCTCCAGCGATCAGAACGCTGTGCTTGGCGGCTTCGTTACACAGGAAATTATTGCGTGGCAATCCGACTTCGACAAGGTCACCTTCATTGATATTCGCATGAACGAAGGATGACCCGCCTCTTGATTTCGTTTCCCGCAAAATTCCCAAGCGGTAGCGGTAACGGTCGGCAGGATCACTACAGATCGAATACTGCCGTACAAGATTGTTCCCGAGATAGATGTCGAGATGCGCCCCCGCCGAAAACTCCGGCAATGGCGCATCGTCGTCGGAAACAAGCTCGAGCACCACGACGTCCTCAGCATCCTCGATACGCTGGGCAACACGCAGGGTTTGTTTAACGATTTCGGGTCTCAAAACTGGCTCCTATTCACCAAACATGATCAGGTGAAGTCGCCATTGCCCGACATGGCATTCAGGTAGCCGAGAGACTTGTGATGGACGACGCGCTCCAATTCGTGGATTGGACCACGCGGGAAGTAACGCGATGTCATTCCCGCTTGAATCGCCAATGTGAGATCTCGGTCTTCGGCGTTGAGCTTGCGACAGAAGTCCTTGATAAGCTGCGCTTTTTCCTCAAAACCCGGAGTGCCCACGTATTTCCTGGGAATGCAGCTCCAGGTGACGAAGCGTGTCTTGTTCACGCCGAGGGGGATTGCGACCAGAGGCTGGATCATGTCGCAGCGGGCAAAGAACGCCAGATTGGGTCGCAGGTGAAAGTTCATGGCGAATTTGTCACCGCCAGGATGTTCTTCCAAGGCGGGCATCAGGCCAAAGAGCACCGTTCCACCAGGCGCAAATGTCGGAGAAGAATAGCGCTTGGTCGCACCGTATTTCGTGAGACGGACATCGCTGTCGGATGTGGTCGGCTTGAACCCAATCGATGCCTTGCCGAAGGTCTCGCGATGCACAACCTCCACGTGATACACGTCGGCGGCGACCTCCATCACGATTTTCCAGTTGGCATCGACGTCGTAGGTATATTTGTCGATCGTCGCAAGTTCCTCACAGTGCAGGAAACCAAGCTCATCGCGGAAACCCTCGACATCGAGGAATTCATTCAAGCTTCGCGCCTCCGGATCGAAATTGACGAAGACAAATCCGCCAAAGGTGTCGATCTTGAGTTCCGGAAGGCGGCAGGTGGAAGTATCGAAATTCCCCAATTGCTTGCCGCGCAGCGGGTTCACCAATTTGCCGGACAAGTCATAGGTCCATGCATGGTAGGGGCAAACGAAGGCCTTTACATTGCCCGTTCCATAGGCGATGGGAGTGCCCCGATGGCGGCAGCTGTTGACGAAGGCCTTCAACTGGTTCTCACGATCACGCACGATGATGAACCGTTCGCCAGCCATCTCATAAGTACCGTAGTCGCCAGGCTCTTTGAACTCGTCCTCGCGCGCAATGATGATCCAGTCACGGAAGAAAAGCAGTTCTTTCTCTTTCTCGAACACTTCCTCCGATGTGTAGAGCTCAGCCGGCAGATGGGTCGCGTCGGCGCGCTCGCAACGCGAAGAGTCAAGAATATCCGAACTGAAGATCGGCAACGGTTCAGAGTCGACCTTGCGGGATTCCGGTGTGCCCGGGAATCCGGCCGATTGCTCTGCGCCACCAATTTGATATTGGTTTGTGTCACCCATTTGATATCTCCTGAATTTGATTGATCAAAGAATCCGTTTCCGCGCGGCACGCCATAGCCTGTGAAGACATGCCGCGTTCATAGGCTGGACAAATGCCGCGGCAAGACTCCATAATGCGCAATATTCCGCAATGCGTTAAAGATTACGCGTAAAAAATTGGCATGTCAACGGGCGATTTGGACTGGCCCGGCAGAGTTCTGCGGCGGCTACAAGGCCCTGGGACTTTTTATTGACAAGCGAAGAAACAGTCCTTTATTATTCGCGTAACTAATGACGCAATACGGAATTCGATCATATTGCCGCTTCTGAGACACCACCGGACAGGGATTTTCAATGAACGATCAAGATGTTTTCAAACACCAGAACTTCGGACAAAAAATGGGTTTTGGGCAATCGCCCGGTCTTCTTATCATCGACTTCGTGGTCGGATTCAATGATCCCGATGCTTTCGGGGGCGGCAATATCAGTGCCGCTGTGGACCGTACCGTCGCTCTCCTGGAAGCCGGGCGCCGACTCAAGCTGCCCATAGCCCACACGCGCATCGTCTATGCGGATGATGGAAGCGATGCCGGCATACACTGTCTGAAAGTGCCCAAACTCAAAGGCTTGACCGAAACATCCCCGCTCGGGCAGTTCGTCCCGCGCGTTGCCCCGTTGCCAGGCGAGATCGTCGTGCGCAAACGCCTGCCATCCGCCTTTTTCGAAACCGGCTTGCATGGGATATTGCATGCACGCCGCGTCGATACCCTGATCATCGCCGGCTGTACCACCAGCGGTTGTGTTCGCGCCAGTGCGTTGGACGCGATGTGTCACGGATTTCGTCCGATAGTCGTTAGTGATTGCGTTGGCGATCGTGCCCAGGCGCCACATGATGCGAGCCTGTTCGACCTGAGCCAAAAATATGCCGACGTCATGCCGCTTGACCAGGTCCTGGCGGAACTGGAAGCCAACCGCATCGGTGCGTGACCAACGCGCTCACCGCAAGGGCGTAATCATTATCTGGGGAATTCAATAATGGCTATCAGCGACGACTTCCGAATTTCAATGTGGCGCGAGGTGCTGGATCTGTGCAAGCTCGGCGCCCACGAAAACATCGTGATCCTTACTGGCGAGTCCAGCCATCCGCAGAATCTTGAGGCGGCAGCACGCGCAGTCGTGCAAGCCGGCTGCAAGATGGTCCGGCTCGATCTGCCTCCGGTACCGCCGAGCGGACCGGTACAGGGCGAGCGTACCAATGTTCAAACCACTCCCCTCAGCGGACATGCGTTTGCAACCGACATCCTGAAGAACGCCGACATGGTCATTGACCTGATGGGCCTTCTGCATTCCAAGGAGCAGACCGATATTCTTGCGGCAGGCACACGCATGCTGATGGTCATAGAGCCACCGGAAATCCTCGCGCGGATGATGCCGACACTGGAGGATAAGCGTCGGGTCATGGCCGCCGACAGGAAGCTCCGGGCGGCGCGCTCGATGAGCGTAACATCCGCCGCCGGTACTGCCCTGACGATGGAGCTCGGCCAGTTTCCCACCTTGCCGGAATATGGTTTTGCGGATGAACCCGGTCACTGGGACCACTGGCCCAGTGGGTTTACCTCGACATGGCCGAACGAGGGCAGCGCGCAGGGTCGGGTCGTCATCGATGTCGGCGACATGATGTTCCCGTTCAAAACCTACGTGCAGTCCGCCCCGGTCGTGCTGGAAATCAGGAACGGCAAGATCGTGTCGATTGAAGGCGGGTTTGAAGCCAAGTACCTGCGCCAACACCTGGAATCCTACAAAGACCCTGATGCCTTTGCTGTCTCGCACGTTGGCTGGGGACTCCAGCCCAAGGCCAAATGGGGCGGACTGGGAATGCGCGACAAGTTCCAGGCCCTGGGAATGGACGCCAGGGCATTCTATGGAAATTTTCTTTTCTCGACAGGCCCGAACTCGGAAGCAGGCGGAAGCAATAACTCCCAGTGTCATGTCGATATTCCCATGTCTGCCTGCTCGGTGTCGCTCGATGGCGAACCGATCACGGTAGATGGCGATGTCGTTGACGACGAACAGAGGGCTAGCACCTGAGCGTGGAATACCCACCTGTGTTTAGCGGCAAGCTCCCGCAATTCCATCCGTTTGCCTGACCTGGACAAAGAAGAATGCCTGATTCAAAACAGTACGAGATTTTTGATTGTGGAGATATTTGTCTGCAAAGCGGAGAAGTCCTGCCGCAGGCGCAGCTCGCTTTCAAGACCTATGGAACACTGAACCAGGACCGCAGCAATGCCGTGCTGTTTACGACATGGTTTGCGGCGCGCCATTGGCAGAACGAATGGCTGATAGGCAAGGGGTGCGTGCTCGACCCCGAACGCTGGTTCATCATCGTACCGAACCTGTTCGGCAATGGGCTGTCCTCGTCGCCAAGCACCATGCCGCCGCCCACCGATCGCGGCCGTTTTCCACACATCACCATCTACGACAACGTGCTCCAGCAACAACGGTTGTTGATGGAGAGATTCGGTATTGACCGGCTGGCGCTGGCGATAGGCAGGTCCATGGGAGCGATGCAGGTCATGCAATGGGCCTGTCTCTATCCGGATTCCGTACCAAGGCTGATCGCCATGACGGGAGCGGCAAGAACAGCGCCCCATACCTATGTTTTTCTGGCCGGGCTCAAGGCTGCCCTCACCGCAGACTGCGAATGGCGGGGCGGCGACTATGAAGCGCAGCCGAGTGCGGGCTTGCGTGCCTTTGGGAGAGTCTATGCCGGATGGATTTATAGCCAATCCTGGTACCGCGAGCAGCGCTACAGGGAAGACGGGGTGGCTTCGCTGGAGGATTTTCTGGCCCAGAAGTGGGATACCAACTTCGCCGGGCGCGATGCCAATGACTTGCTCTCGCATCTGGACACCTGGCAGCAATTCGACATTAGCCGAAATCCTGTCTTCAACGGGAACATCGAACGTGCGCTTTCAGCCATAACGGCGCGCAGCATCCTGATGCCTTGCCGTTCGGACCTCTATTTTCCTCCCGAAGACAATGCCTACGAAGTCTCGAAGATGCCGAATGCCGAATTGCGGGTCATTCCATCCATAGCCGGGCACCGAGCCTCAGGTCCCGGTTCCGACGCTGCCGACCTTGCCTTCCTGGAAAAGGCGATCGTTGAACTGTTGCATTGAAGAGGAGGAAGCCATACCAGGAAAACTCAGTAACAGATCAATACCGGTGCTGGACGCAAATATCAGCCGCAAAACAATGTTTATCAACCAGAGAAGTCCGAGGAGAAATTCATGTTGAAGAAGATTCTGATGACTACCGCTGTAGCCGTTCTCTTCCACGGGACCGCCACAGCCAAGACTGAACTGAAACTCAGTCACTACTTCCCAACGGGACATGGGGTCCACACTGATTTCGTTGCGCCATGGGTCAAGAATGTTTCCGAATGCAGCAATGGCGAACTTTCATTCGAAGTATTCACCGCCGGGGCGCAACTGGGCAACGTCGCAAGGCAGCAGGAACAGGTATTGGCTGGTGTCGTGGATCTTGCCGTTGGTTTGAGCGGCACTCCGCGAGGCAGATTCCCGCGAACTTCCCTGATCGACATACCATTTCTCACGCGAGATGCTGGCGCTGCGTCCTATGCGCTTTGGGAGCTTTATCCGCAGTACCTTGCCCCGGAATACAAGGGCATGAAGGTGCTGGCCTTGTTTGCCCACAACGGCGGTCTGATTCAGACGAGCAAAAAGAAGGTCGAAACCATCGAGGACATGAAAGGCTTGCGTATCCGCACACCCAGTCCCGCGGTGTCGGACATGCTGTCGTTCCTTGGCGCGCTGCCACAGGGCCTCCCGCCCGGAGAGATGTACGAGAACATCCAGCGCGGGGTTATCGACGGTACGGTCTTCCCCTGGGATCCAAACAATTCCTTTGGCCTGAACGAGGTCGTCAATCACCATCTGGATGCCGGCGTATATACAGTGTCGTTCTTCTTTGCGATGAACCAACGTTCGTATGACAAGCTCAGCCAGAAGGCCAAGACCTGTATCGATACCCATTCGGGCAACGCCCTGCAGGCGAAGTTCGGTGACTGGTGGAACAAATGGGACGAGCCGGCCCGCGCCGATGCGAAAGCCAAGGGGCATAACGTCACCACGTTGACGGACAGCGAACGCGAGCGCTGGAAGGTGGCGCTGCAACCCATGATCAAGGGATACATCGAAAAAGTGAAGGCTCAGGGTGTCGACAACGCCGCGGAGATCTACCAGAAGATGCAGGAAAAAATCAGGGAGTATGAGTCGCGCCAAAAATAGGCTTTATGATGGATAGGCCCCCATGAGGGGCCCTTCCCGTGATTTGAATGCGGAGATACAAACATGAAAAAAAACTTATTGAGACTGGGCCGCGCGATCACTTTTCTGGCTGCCATTGGCCTGCTGGCTTTTGGGGCAGCATCCATCGTCACGGTTGCGGACGTCATCGGCCGTAGAATTGGCCTGCCAATACACGGGGTGATCGATCTCGTACAACTGTTCATCATGGCGGGTGTTTGGCTGATCATGCCCTATGCGTTTTACTCGGGTGCGCACGTTGGTGTTGACTTCATCGTCGAGAAAATGCCGGGCCGCGTACAGACGGTAGTGCGCATCTTGGGGTCGCTGATCGCTATCGTCCTTCTGGTGCTGATGGCTTGGTATGGCTACGTCACCTCTCAGCAGCGAATCATGTTCGGAGACACGTCCCAGGAACTGGGTATTCCGATCGTTTGGTTTTGGGTTCCCTTGCTCGCCGGGATGATTGGGTCGATTGTCGCTGCGATTCTGGTCATGCTTGGCAACACCACGCCGGAGGTTACGCAATGAGCAATGCTGCACTCGGGCTTGCGGGTTTTGTGCTTGCACTCACACTGATCGGTCTTGGCTTGCCGGTCGCGATCGCGATGAGCACGGTAGGCGTCATCGGCTATTGGCTGCTGCACGGCTGGGCGGGCGTCGCTTTTTCTTTGGGAAGCACGCCTTTCGAATCGGTCTTTCCTTACTCCTTCAGCGTCATTCCGCTGTTTGTCCTGATGGGAGTATTTGCATCACATGCCGGACTGTCACGATCCCTATTCGATATGCTCAACAGCTTCTTTGGACATATTCGTGGCGGCTTGGCAGTCACCACGATTGGAGCCAGCGCGCTTTTCGGATCGATATGCGGGTCTTCATTGGCGACGGTTGCCACCATAGGCCGCGTCGCGATGCCCGAGATGAGGCGCCATGGCTATGACGATTCCCTCTCGGCGGCAACCGTCGCAGCCGGCGGTACTCTGGGCGTCATGATTCCGCCCTCGATCCTGCTGGTGATATATGGTTTGTTGACCCAAAGCTCGATAGGGAAACTCTTCATGGCGGCGCTGATTCCAGGCGTTCTCGGCACGTTTTTGTACGCAGCCGTGGTACTCGCGCAAACGCGTATGAATCCCAAGGTCGCTCCGAAGGCCAACCGTACTCCGTGGAGTGAGCGCATGCGCTTGTTGAGCAAGATCTGGCCGGTGATTCTGCTTTTTGGCCTGGTTATCGGCGGCATCTACACTGGTTGGTTTTCGCCTACCGAGGCCGCAGCGGTAGGGGCATTCGGCGCATTTCTCCTGGCCTTGTTTTCGGGAGGCCTGACACGCAAGTCGCTGAAGGCAACCGTGGTCGAGACGGCTGGACTGACCGGCATGATTTTTTTCATACTGATCGGCGCCGCATTGTTCAATGCCTTTCTGGAATCCACGCAATTGCCGCAAATGATTATTCAGCAAACCGAGCAATTGGGGATGTCCCGGCTGACAGTCATGCTGTTGATTCTGGTTTTCTATCTCGTCCTTGGCTGTTTCATGGACTCGATATCGATGATTCTGTTGACGGTGCCCTTGATCGCGCCTGTCGTGGCGGAAATGGGTTACGACCTGATCTGGTTTGGGATCATGGTGGTAACGGTGGCTGAGGTCGGACTGATCACCCCCCCGGTCGGCATGAATCTGTTCGTCGTACAGGCGACGGTTCCTGGTCTGCGGCAGGCGACGGTGATTCGGGGCATCTTCCCCTTTGTGGTGGCGGATATCGTGAGGCTGGGGCTGCTTCTGGCATTCCCTGCAATTGCGCTCTGGATGACAGCGGCAACCCCATGAGACGGCGTTATTGAGCGTTGACCCTTGACCGAGTACCTGTGTTGCCGGTGGCGCACAGGTACGACATCATAAATCGCAGAACGTGACGATTTGCAGACAGAGTCTTCATTCTTGAGAGCAAGTGCGGCACGAAACGCTATACACTACCGACAGATTTTGTCCAGCCACAATTTCCCTGTCCCGGTAAAGCGCATATGAACGTCAAGCAAGAACCTGCGGATCGCCGAACCAAGGTGCAATCCGTTGAAGTCGGCATGCAACTCCTCATCAAACTTTCTTGCATGGGGGCGAACGTCTCGATTTCCCAGCTTGCTGCGGAAAGTCAGATGCCAGCCAGCAAAGTCCATCGGTATTTGCGCTCGCTCATGAATACCGGGCTGGTCGCTCAAGATCCTAATACCAGCCTCTATCGTCTGGGACCGGAGGCCTTGGCCATAGGATTTGCCGCAATGGGTCATTTGGACGTGGTCGCCACGTCGAGCCGGATCCTGGCGGAACTTCGCGACAAGGTCAATGAAACCTGCATACTTTGCGTCTGGGCCAACCGAGGACCGTCGGTTGTCCGTATTGAACCTGCGGCCCGCTCGATCGTCGTGAACATCCGCATGGGTTCGGTCTTGCCCGTGTTGAGTTCGGCCTCGGGAATCATCTGCGCGGCCTTTCAGGACGACCAAGAGATCCGGGACATGATCCAATCCGAACGGGAACAGCTGCTTGCCGAAGGCAAGGCGGATTTCGTTGCCGAGTCGGAGCTGAAGATCGCCAAGGCACGGGAAACGGGGATGGCCACGATACGCGATTTGACGCCAGGAGTGAGTGCCGTGGCAGCGCCGGTTTTCGATTATCTGGGACGCCTGGTGGGTGTAATCACCGCGCTTGGACCGGAAATTTACTTCGACAACTCCATCGAAGGCGCGATTGCGAAAGCGGTTGCCGACGCTGCCGGGGAGGCAAGTCGCGCGCTCGGTTTTACCGCGGATATTGCAGGCGCCAGGCCAGCCGTTGGTGCCTGACCCCCAAAAGGGTGGGGTAAATCGGCGGGGATAAATCATTACATCCAGCAGCGTGAGCTGGCACTGATGGTAGCGCCGATAAGGATGAAAGAGGAGGGGCCGGTGATCAACACAAGAACAGGACGCAGCTTGGCCATGCTGGCCTGCGTGCTGTGCCTGGCGTCTTGCGCGCATCCCCTTGCCGAAACCCCACCTGAATTCGTGTTGATGGGCGAGGTGCACGACAACCCTGACGGGCACAGGCAGCGCCTGGAGGACTTGCAGGCGCTGGTGGCCAAGGGATGGCGGCCAGCGCTGCTGATGGAACAGTTTGATCGCGAGCGCCAGGAGGATTTGGACAGGGCGCAGCAGGCGTGCGCAAATGCCGCATGCGTGGTCGACCTGGCCGGCGCCAAGGGCTGGGATTGGCCGCTGTATCACCCCTTGATCGAATTCGCATTGCAGCAGCGCTTGCCGCTGGTGGCGGCCAATGTGTCGCGCGCCGATGCCAGGCGCATCGCCCGGGAGAATTTTGCCGCGGGACTGGATCCAGAGACGATTGCGGACTTTGGCCTGGACCAGCCCTTGCCGGAGTTCCTGTACCTGGCGCAGAAGGAAGCGATCGATGCTGGCCATTGCGGCAAGCTGCCGGCGGCAGCATTGCCGGGTATGGTGTCCGCGCAAGTGGCACGGGATGTGTGGATGAGCAAGGTGATGCTTGAGCATGGTCAGCGCGGCGCGGTGCTGATCGCCGGGAACGCGCATGTGCGGCGCGATATCGGCGCGGGGTACTGGTTGACCGTGCGTCTGAATGCGTCCGGGGCGCAGGGCTTGCGTGCCGTGGGGTACCTGGAGTCGGCGCCTGGTCCCGGTTTCGATGAAGTCAGGCGCATCCGTGCGCATGCGCGCGCGGATCCCTGTCAGGCGTTTGGCTGATCTGGCCTTGCCCAATCGAGCGAACGCTGTACCGCACGCTGCCATTCGCCCAGGCGCTGTTCGCGTTCGCCTTGCGGCATGTGCGGCTCGAAGCGCCGTTCCAACTGCCACAGGGATGCGATCTCCTCCATGGATTCCCAAAAGCCCAGCGCCAGTCCGGCCAGGTAGGCGGCGCCTTGCGCCGTGGTTTCCGTGACCGTGGGGCGCAGTACCGGCACGCCGAGTATGTCGGCCTGCATCTGCATCAACAAATCGTTGCGAGCGGCGCCGCCATCGACGCGCAGTTCCGAAAGATCGGTGGCGGCGTCCTTTTGCATGGCGCTGAGTATGTCGGCGGTTTGATAGGCGATGCTGGCCAGCGCGGCGCGGGCGATATGCGCGCTGCTGGTGCCGCGGGTCATGCCGATGATGATGCCGCGCGCGTGCGGGTCCCAGTAGGGGGCGCCCAGTCCGGCGAAAGCCGGGACGAACAGCACGCCATCGGTATCCGGCACGCTGGCCGCCAGCGCCTCGACCTCGGTTGATTCCTGGATGATGCCCAGGCCATCGCGCAGCCACTGCACGATGGCGCCAGCCATGAAGACGCTGCCTTCGAGCAGATAGCTGGTGGCGCCGGGCGGCTCGCCGTGGCGTGACCAGCCTATGGTGGTGACCAGCTTGTTGCGCGAGATGATCGGCTGCTGTCCGGTGTGCATCAACATGAAGCAGCCGGTGCCGTAGGTATTCTTGGCCATGCCTGGCAGGAAGCAGGCCTGGCCGAAAGTGGCGGCTTGCTGGTCGCCGGCGATGCCGCACACCGGAATCGGGACGCCGAACAGGTCTGGCAGGGTGGCGCCGATGACGCCGCTGCTGGGGACGATTTGCGGCAGCAGCGCGCGCGGGATATCCAATGCCTCCAGCAATTCCTCGTCCCAGTCCTGCGTATGGATGTTGTACAACAGGGTGCGCGAGGCATTGCTGGGATCGGTGACATGCATGGCGCAGAGATTGAACAACAGCCAACTGTCGACCGTGCCAAAAGCGAGTTCTCCGCGTTGTGCGCGTTGGCGCGCGCCCGGGATGTTGTCCAGAATCCATTTGAGCTTGGTGCCGGAAAAATAGGCATCCAGCACCAGGCCGGTCTTGCTGCGGAACAGGTCTTCCTTGCCTGCCTGGATCAGGCTTTCGCATAGTGCGGCGGTGCGCCGGTCCTGCCAGACGATGGCCGGGCCTATCGGCTCGCCGCTGGTGCGGTCCCAGACGATGGTGGTTTCACGCTGATTGGTGATGCCGATCGCCGCGATGTCGGAAGGAGATACACGCTGCTGGTGCAGCACTTCGCGCGCCATCGCCAACTGCGACTTCCAGATTTCCTGAGCATCGTGTTCGACCCAGCCAGGCTGGGGGAACGATTGGCGCAGGTCGCGCTGTGCGGTGCCGAGTATTTGTCCGGCGCGGTCGAACAGCATGGCGCGCGAACTGGTGGTGCCCTGGTCCAGGGAAAGTATGTAGCGCGTCATGGCTGCCCCATCGTCAGCGAACGGGAAGGGCGGCTGCGGCTCATGCGGCGGTGGCCAGGCAGCCTTGCGCCAGTCTGACCCAGTAGGTGGCTCCCAGAGGCAGCAGGTCGTCGTTGAAGTCGTAGCTGGGATTGTGCAGGTTGCATGGGCCCAAGCCGTGGCCGGCGCTGCGGTGATCGCCTTCGCCATTGCCGATGAAGACGTAGCAGCCGGGTTTTTGCTGCAGCATGAAGGCGAAGTCCTCCGATCCCATGCTGGGTTCGACCTTTGCATCGACCTGATCCGCGCCGACCAGGTCGCGCATCACTTGGACCACGGTATCGGTTTCCTGCGGATGATTGATCAGGGGCGGGTAGTTGCGCTGGAACTCGAACGCGATGGTGGCGCCAAAGGCCGCGGCGGTATGCTGGGCCAGGTCGTGCATGCGTTGTTGCACCATGTCCAGAACCGCGCTGTCGAAGGTGCGTACCGTGCCCGCAAGCGTGGCCTGGTCCGGGATGATGTTGCTGGCGCTGCCGGCATGGATCTGGGTGACCGACAATACCGCGGCATCCAGGGGATTGCAGTTGCGGCTGACGATGGTTTGCCAGCCTTGGGCGATTTGCACGGCCACCATGACCGGGTCGATGCCCATGTGCGGTTGGGCGGCATGCGCCCCCTTGGCGCTGATCGTCAGTTCGAATTCGTTGGAAGATGCCATCATCGGGCCAGCGGTGACGCCGAAACGGCCCACTGCAAGCCCGGGCCAGTTATGCATGCCGTAGACGGCGTCCATGGGGCATTGCTCGAACAGCCCGTCGGCCATCATGCGCGCCGCGCCGCCGCCGCCTTCCTCGGCCGGCTGGAAAATGAAGTAGACGGTGCCGTCGAAATCGCGCTGCCGCGATAGGTAATGCGCAGCGCCCAGCAGCATGGCGACATGGCCGTCATGACCGCAGGCATGCATCTTCCCCGGATGTACGGAGGCGTGCGCGAAGGTGTTCAGTTCCTGTAGCGGCAGGGCATCCATGTCGGCGCGCAGGCCGATGGCGCGGGTGCTGTCGCCATGGCGCAGGACGCCGACCACGCCGGTTTTTCCCAGTCCACGGATAACGGGAATGCCCCACTCCTGCAAACGGTTGGCAACCAGTTCGGCGGTGCGGTCTTCTTCGTAACACAGCTCCGGGTGTGCGTGGATATCGCGGCGTATCCTTTGCAATTCCTGGCGCATCTGGGTGATTGAGTCGATTAATTGCATGATGGTCTCGCGTAACACGTGCTGGTGGTGACATGCCAATAGCATGGCGCAGACTAGTGCTTATCTTACTCTGGCCCCGCTGTTTCGTGTTGTTTCGGGCATGTCATTCCGTCATGTCCGCCTTGCAGGCGCGGCGTGCCAGTACGCGCCAGTCTGCGCCAGTCTGTGGCAGACTTTGCATGTGTTCCCGCCTTGGGGACATTCTCGTGGATATCGGTTTGCGGCAGGAGAAATGCGGATGAGAAAAAGTCGGGGAATGACATGGGGGGCGCTGCTGGTGCTGGTCTTGTGCAGCGCGTGCGCCCAGGTCGAATATTACGCGCAGGCCGCGCATGGGCAGTTTTCCTTGCTGGCGGCGCGGCGCAACATCGATGTGTGGCTGGAGGATCCCAGCGCCGACGCCAGTCTCAAGCAAAAGCTGGAGAGCGTCTTGAAGATACGCGAGTTCGCCGTCAGGGAACTGGGGCTGCCGGATAACGGCAGTTACAGGGCCTATGCCGATTTGCAAAGACCTTATGTACTGTGGAACGTGGCCGCGGCCGGCGAGTTGACGTTGAAGCCGGAGCAATGGTGTTTCCCGGTGGCTGGCTGCGTCAACTATCGAGGTTATTACCAGCGCGAGATGGCACAGAAGTTCGCTGATCGGCTGCGCGTCAAGGGTTTCGACGTGCAGATGGCGGGGGTGCCGGCGTATTCGACCCTGGGCTGGTTCGACGATCCTGTGTTGTCGACCTTCATCCATTATCCGGAAGGCGAATTGGCGCGCCTGATCTTTCATGAGCTGGCGCATCAGGTCGTGTATGTGCGGAACGATACCAAGTTCAACGAATCTTTTGCGGTGGCGGTCGAGGAGGCGGGGGTGGCGCGCTGGCTGGAACTGGAGGGAACCGAGAGAATGCGCGCGGCGTATGCCGCGCATCGGGCGCGCAAGCGCGATTTCCTGGATTTGCTGTTGACGCACCGCGCCCGCCTGGCCGCGATTTATGACAGTCCCGCCCCACGCGAAGAAAAGTTGCGCACCAAAGCCTTGGTGTTCAAGGATTTGCAGGACGATTATCGGCTACTGAAACAAGAGTGGGGCGGATACGCCGGCTATGATCGCTGGTTTGCGGAACCCTTGTCGAATGCCCACCTGGCCATGGTGGCGCTCTACCATGATTATGTGCCGGGCTTTCATGCGTTGTTGGAGCGCGAGGGCAGCTTCGAGGGATTTTATCGGGCCGTGCGCGCGCTGGGCAAACTCGATCCCCCCACTCGCCAGGCGTTTCTACAGCAGGCTGGCAGTGGAGAGCATGTTGCGTCGCAATAGAGTGTTCGCGCGGTGAAAGACTTGCGCATTGTCACGAGCACCGATAGCATCAATGTTGGATTTGCCGTCGCACCGGCATCTTTGGGGAGACGGTTTCACAAAATCGACAAATAAGATCAACAAGTAAAGGGCGCAGAATGGAAAAGATCTGGCTTAGTTCCTATCCCAAGGGTGTCCCGGCTGAAATCGACTACACCCAATACCAATCCTTGGTGCATCTGATGGAGGAAGCGTTCGAGAGATACGCCACCAGGAACGCCTATGTCTGCATGGGCAAGAGCTTGACCTACAGCCAAATGGAAACCCATTCTCAGCATCTGGGGTCGTGGTTGCAGGCCCAGGGCTTGCAGCGTGGCGCGCGCGTGGCCTTGATGATGCCGAACGTACTTGCCTATCCAGTGGCGCTGGCGGCAGTGCTGCGCGCCGGCTATACGGTGGTCAACGTCAATCCCCTGTACACGCCGCGCGAGTTGGAGCATCAATTGAAGGACTCCGGCGCCGAGGCCATCATCATTCTGGAGAATTTTGCGCATGTCCTGGCCGAGGTGCTGAGCCGCACCCAGGTACGCAGCATCGTGGTCGCGACCATGGGCGAGCTGATGGGCGCCAAGGGGGCGGTGGTCAACTTCGTAGTGCGCAATGTCAAGAAACTGGTGCCGGCCTATACCCTGCCGGGTGCGGTGACTTTCAAGAAAGCCCTGGCCGACGGCGCCGCACTGACCATGATTCATCCGGAGCTGCACCATGATGACATTGCGTTCTTGCAATACACAGGAGGCACCACCGGGGTTTCCAAGGGTGCGGCGCTGACCCATCGCAATGTACTCGCCAATGTCCTGCAAAACGAGGCCTGGGCTAAGCCGGTGCTCGACCGTCCGCCGGTCGTCGACCAGACCACGATCGTATGCGCCTTGCCGCTCTACCACATCTTCGCCCTGACGGCCTGCGCCTTGCTCGGCACCCGGTTGGGGGCGGTGAACATCCTGATCCCGAATCCGCGCGACATCCCCGGCCTGGTCAAGGAATTATCCAAGTGCAAGCCGACCATGTTCCCGGCGGTGAATACGCTGTACAACGCGCTGGTCAACAATCCGGATTTCGCCAAGCTGGATTTTTCCAGCTACAAGGTCTGCAATGGCGGCGGGATGGCGGTGCAAAAGGTGGTGAACGACAAATGGCGCGCCATCACCGGCGTTTCCATCATCGAAGGCTATGGCCTGTCCGAGACCTCGCCGGTGGTGACGTGCAACCCCGGCGACATCGACGAATTCACCGGCACCATCGGCATTCCGCTGCCCTCGACCGAAGTCATCCTGCTCGACGACGAGGGCCAGCCGGTGCCCCTGGGCAGCCCCGGTGAGATCGCCATCCGCGGCCCGCAGGTGATGGCGGGATACTGGAACCGCCCGGATGAAACCGAAAAGGTCATGACGCCCGACGGCTTCTTCAAGTCGGGCGACATCGGGGTCATGGATGAGCGCGGCTTCATCCGCATCATCGATCGCAAGAAGGACATGATCCTGGTGTCCGGCTTCAACGTCTATCCGAACGAAGTCGAGGCCGTGGTGGCGGCGCATCCGGGGGTGCTGGAATGCGCCTGCATCGGGGTGCCGGATGAGCAGTCGGGCGAGGTGGTCAAGCTGTTCGTGGTGCGCAAGGATCCGAGCCTGACCGCCGAGCAATTGATGGAGTATTGCCGCAAGGAGCTGACCGGCTACAAGCGCCCGCACTACATCGAGTTCCGTGCCGAACTGCCGAAGTCGAACGTCGGCAAGATCCTGCGCCGCGAACTGCGCGACGAACGCACACCGGCTTGAGCACCTGCGCTGCCGGTCCGCTTACTCGTCCAGGATCGGCAACAGGCGCGGCCGGCGCTGATCGTCGGTTGCGACATACGTCAAGGTGGCGTGCGTCACCTTGACGGTTTCCGCCTGCAGGCGGTTGCGTTCGGCGTATACTTCCACGCTTACGGTGATCGAGGTGGTACCGACCTTGATCACGTCGGCGTAGAAACTCAATAGATCACCGACGAATACCGGATGCTTGAAAACGAAGGAATTGACCGCGACGGTCGCCACCCGGCCGTTGGCGCGGCGCGTGGCTGGCAAGGAGCCGGCGATGTCGACCTGGGCCATGATCCAGCCGCCGAAAACGTCGCCATGGACGTTGGCGTCGGCCGGCATCGGGACCACCCGCAATTGCGGGATCTTGTCGGGCAGGGTCGAGTCGTCGGACGCCGGCTGGGCGTGGGGTTCTGACATGGTGCTTCCTTTTCTCGGGGTGATTGCGAAATCGCTACAATCTGCGTAGCGA
>Ga0182745_1002386_pt1 | contig 16873 bp, 9 predicted proteins | sample eDN3rd30CKraftBY_FD_128523 | JGI IMG/M metagenome (GOLD analysis project Ga0182745, IMG submission 128523) | Enriched backyard soil microbial communities from Emeryville, California, USA - eDNA 3rd pass 30_C Kraft BY (version 2) (version 2) | ecosystem: Environmental > Terrestrial > Soil >...
AAGTCCGCCGTGTGCAAGCGCGTCCGCGGACGCAGATTTATCTCTATGCATCGCAGCGTCTGTCTACGCTGGCCGGGATCTCAGAGCTGATTTCCAGACATGAGATTCAGGCAGAATCATTGCCGCGGGGAATGATTGTCGGTACGGTCGAGATCGTGGACTGCCGGCACTCATGCGCGGAAGACGCAGCGGCAGCACAAATTTCATCCGCCCTGTTGGTGGAGACGTATTCCTGGGTGCTGGGAAACCCTCGACGACTTTCCCAGCCAGTGCCGCCGCGGTACGTCCCTTTTGGAACCTGGTTCTATCCGTTTAAGCGATTACGGGCGAACCGTCGGCCACGGAGTGAACATGGCGGAGATTGATTTACTGGCCTCTGCAGCCTTTGGGATGGAAGCCATTGTTGTTCGGGAACTGGCAGAGCTGGGATATGCCAATGCCACAGTGGATGATGGGCGGATTCGCTTCAAGGGGGATCTCTCCGCCATCTGTCGCACGAATCTGTGGTTACGCTGTGCGGAACGTGTGCAGGTTGTCATTGCGGACTTTCAAGCCCGAAATTTTGACGACCTGTTTGACCAGGTCAAGTTGTTGCCCTGGGAGGAATGGTTGCCGGTTGATGCCAAATTTCCTGTGATCTCCCGATGTGTCCGTTCCGAAATTCGCAGTGTTCCCAACACTCAGAAAATGGTCAAACGGGCCATTGTCGAGCGGCTGCGCAAGGTCTATTCCCGGCATTGGTTCTCCGAATCTGGTGTGGAATATCCCATTGAAGCGGCCATCCTGGGAGATCGTGCGCTCATCACCATCGATACTTCGGGAGACGGACTGCATAAACGGGGATATCGCAATCTGGTTGGTCAGGCCCCGTTGCGGGAAACCGTGGCAGCCGCGCTGGTGAAACTCAGTTATTGGAGCCGGGACCGGTTGCTGGTCGATCCATTTTGTGGATCGGGAACGATTCCCATTGAAGCCGCTATGATCGGCCGGAATCTCGCACCGGGACGCAATCGCTCTTTTCAAGCAGAGAACTGGGAACAGATTCCCCGGAGCACCTGGGCGGCGGCCCGGCAGGAAGTCAAAGACTGCGAGAACCGGCAGTCTTTGAGTACTCCCATCATCGCCACCGACCGGGACCGATATGCCATTAAGATGGCCACCCAGCACGCCCGTCAAGCGGGAGTGGCCACCGATATTCACTTTGACGTCAAAGATTTTGTGGCCTTCCCGACAAATCGGGATGCCGGCATTCTGATCTGCAATCCTCCTTATGGAGAACGATTGGGCGATGAGAACGAGGTCCGCCAGTTGTACCGGGATATGGGGGAGTTGCTGCGTCCGCTGGATGACTGGTCACTCTATATCTTGACCGCCTCTCATCAATTCGAACGCGAATTTGGAAAGCCGGCGGATCGGCGACGAAAGCTCTACAACGCCCGCATTGCTTGTACCTATTATCAATATCTCGGCCCGAAGCCGGCGGGCGTCGAGCATCTTGAAGATCCTTTGCTCCGCGAAGAACCCAAATCGGCTCCTGTCGCCCCCCCTGTTTCTTCGCGTCCCGGCTGGCCTGCTTCACGAGAGTCTCTGCATGAGTCACGAAACGAACCCGCCGGGCAGGTTCCTCCTGACCGATTAGAACGTCCCGGGAGACCAGAACGTCCGGCCAGATCAGCTTCGGAAAACCCCTGGGCAAAAGCACGACTGACACAACAGCAATCCCAACGCCACCATGAACAAAAGGCTGACCGCAGCACCCACAACAGGGAAAAAGAGGTTCATTCCCAGCCTGAGACGAAGCCCAACTTCGAGGAGGCTCCCTCAGCTTCATCATCGGAGTCATTGCCGGTCAACCATCCCGAGCCTGCCGGGGAGGAAACTTCCGGGCGAGTCCCACCGGAGCCGACTTCGCAGACCGCCCCTGCCCCCGCCCCTGTACCGGAGTCATCTGTGCCGGAGTCATCTGTGCCGGAGTTACCCACGGGTGACTCGCCGGTCTCTTCTCCAGTTCCAGATGAACCTGTTCCACCAAAGAAAGCACATCCCTGGAAAAAGAACCCCTGGAACCACGGATAGAGCGTTTTTGTAAATCTTGTGGCGAACTTGCCTCGCGGTATTCCGTCTTTCATCAAGTGAAACCTGTTCGACGCGGGCACATGAGAGACCAAACTGGTCTAGAGCGTTTTTGTAAATCTCGTCGCGGACTTGCCTCGCGGCATGCAGTCTTTCATCAAGTGAAGCCTTTTCGACGCGGGCACATGATAGACCAAACTGGTCTAGCATTCGTCCACGTCACATCGATTGTGTTCCGTCATGTGCGAGGGACAGGGTTTCGTCTCTCACAATGCCTGCTGCGGAAGGCCGGGTCAGGGCAATTTGCTCTCCTCAATTTTAGAGGCTTCAATTTTGATCCCTGCCAGTTCGTCCGGGCTGCGAAACAGAGACCACCGATCTCCGGGCAGACCGTAAAACCGGCTGGCCACCTGGGAAGCCACGGCCGGCTCATTGAGTCCGGAACAATCACGGATGGCGACATAAGAAATCTGGGCTCCGAAATCGCGGATCACTTCCGCATAGAGATCCGCGTCTCGTTCTCCGGAATCGCCAATCAAGATAAAACGTCGTTGGGGAAACTGCCTGAGCAGCCCGCGAACGGAGGCCAGTTTGGTGCGATAAGAGGTTTCTTTCTTCCGATCCGTTCTGAGATCTCGCAGCCGGATGTGTCGCAGGTGCATCGTGCCGACAGGAAACCCATCCGCGTCAATCCAGTCTACCAGCGGGCGGTATAAGGGCCACGGGCTGGCAGAGACATAATGAAAACTGACACCGCGGGCAGCCCAGTTCTGATACAGTTCGGGCATGCCATGGATCGACTGGAATTCCCGGGTGAACGTGTTTGCCAAAAGTTCTTTGCGGTTTCCAACATTAGAAACCTTGATGGTGTCGTCCACATCGGAAATGACTGAAATTCCCTGCGGGGTGATCAGTTCAATTTCTCCCGCGAAGAGCCGCTGGTCGTTCTCGGGCAGATGAGCACAAAACTGTACAAAACTGCGTCCGAAGACATCCTTTTGAATGGCAGACGCCAGTTCTGCTGCCTGGACAGTGATGGTGGTTTCGAAATACCCGTTGGGAAGTGTTTCGGGAAGCTGGAACGCTCTTTCCGCAATGGCGATGGGAACCGATTTCCCCTTACGGGTGTCCTGCAAAAACAGATGTGCGCGGTCCAGAAAGCGGCGGCGGGTTTCCATCGCCTTTTCAGGCTTGACCACGCGTTTGAAGAGTTGCAGCAAGGCCCGTTTGCGGAACCTTCCGTTCGCAGGGGAAAAGATGCTCCCCCGGATCTGCAAATGCCAACAGTCTCCCGCAGGACTGTAGTTCCCGCAACTGCGATAAAACAAAACCATCTCTTCCGGCTTGACGGGCCGGGAAGCAGCGTTCTGATCTTCAGTAACAGTATGACGAGCCATTTGTGCTGCGAATGCTATTTTTAAAAAGTTGACAAAGCAATCATCTGTTCTAGGGAAGAATCAGTCGTCCAGACGGGGTGAGCGTCGCGAAATCTTGACACCAGATCGCCGTTGTTTTTCCCGCAGGCGTCTTTCGATGACACCCCGGGGAACGCGGGCTTTCCGTCGCTGCCGGGGAGGCTGGACCACTTTTAACACCATGGCCCTCACACGGTTCAGGCAATCGTTCAAGTTCTGTTCGCGATTACGATATCGCTGGCAATCCATTCGCAGCACGCCTGTTTTCGTCAGGCGCCCTTTTTCATTTTCTCGCAACCTCATCAAGACATCTTCTGGAATTGATTGGCATTGATTCAAATCCCATGCGAGTTGAACCTGTGAATTCACCTTGTTCACGTTCTGCCCGCCCGGACCGGAACTGCGAACGTACGAAAAGTGAAACTCCGCGAGCGGAATACTGATGAATGGTGAAACATCCAGATGTGTAGGCCGGTCTGTCATGATACCAGCCGCCAGGGAATCATTTTTGCACCCGGTTGTTGCAAGTCCGAACGAATGAAGACAAGAAATCAAGGGGCAGGCATCGAATATCAATCTTCTCCGATGCCGCTCCCGCTTCTCCTGATGTCACTCTGGATCAAGTTTTCAAACTTGGAAGTCGTGCTTCGTCTCTTTTAGACCAGTTTGGTCTCTCATGTGCCCGCATCGAAAGTGTTTCACTTGATGAAAGACTGAATGCCGCGAGGCAAGTCTGCTGCAAGATTTACAAAAACGCTCTAGTGCTTTGTCAATTTAAAAAATTCGGGTAGGGTCACGCAAAGTCCGACAACGGAGGACGTTTCGCGATCACGTCCCCTAAGTCTAAGCCCTGACAGGAGCCTAAGCTCTGGCAGGGCAGTCGAGAAGTACTCTCGTTTTCAAACTTCGATCATCCTTCAATCATCGTCAATTCGCAGCAGGGCTTCAATGCTTCGTGGTCTGTCCCGAAAGATTGAGAATTTGTTTTTGAACTGATGCCCCTGTCCGGTTGAGATTGAGGTGATCTCATCACGAAATGTCCCGGTGTCAGCCGTTCCCAATCTGACCGGGTGAAACGGAAGGAACCAGCAGGCAGAAACATGGAGAAATCCAGCAGATGATGCGGACTTTATGAACTGAGCGCGGATCGGTTCAGTCGCATCTGGCTGCGAACCTGCACATGCAGCTGTTTCAGGGCGTCCGCGTCGGAGAGAATCACTCGACGCGCTTCGGAAGGCACCGCATTGGGGCCATCCCGTTGAATCAATTCGGAAATCGCCCGGATTTCATCCTGGCTGGCCGGGATATGGGAATCGGTCGCAAAGAGAATGTTGCGGTGCAAGGCATGGAAAGAAGGGTCTTGAAGCACAGTGCCAAACAATTCTTCCCGAGTCAGCTGGTTCTGGCTTCTTTCTGCCTGGGCCAGGGCCTGCTGTTGCAGCCGAAGAATTTCCGGCGTGGTAATCTCTTCCGGAATCAGCAATAGCCCCTGCTGAGCCAGCCGTTGACCTAATCTTACGCTTCCCAGTGTCATCGCCAGCGGAACAGAGAAAATCAATCCCGTCACCACCGGCGAAAACCAGAACAGCAGCGCGGGAGAGAAATAGCCAATCAATAAGGCCGTCAGAATGCCCGCCAGGGTATGGGGGCCATAAACGATCAGAGCTTCGCCCAGTGTGATGTCTTCTTCACCCCGGTTCTGGGCACTCCATTGGACTTTTTGTCCTGCCAACGTCGTCAAGACAAAGCGTGTGTGGAAGAACATCATAATGGGGGCCACCAGAATGGAGACCAGAGTTTCCAGAACCACGCTGCCGATCACATTATCCCAGCCACCAAATTCACGCAGGCGGACCGGTTGTTTCACGAGTGCGAGTGCACTCCAGAGTTTGGGCAACAGCAGCATGGCCATGGTGATTGCAAAAATGATGGATGCCCCCCCTGCCCAGGTGAATTCGCCGGGTCTGGCGGGGCCGTCCATCCACATGGCGATGACGCTCAGCACCATGAAGGCCAGCCATAACGGAGCAGACAGATAGGCCATGGCTCCCATCGTTAAGTGCAACCGGCTGATCGGCCGAAATCCTTCACTGAAGATCAGCCGGATGTGTTGCATGTTTCCCTGGCACCAGCGCTGGTCACGTTTGGCGAAATCCAGCAACGTGGTCGGACACTCTTCGTAGCTTCCTCCCAGATCATAGGCGAGCGCGACTTTCCAGCCGGCCCGGGCCATGAGTGCGGCTTCGACAAAATCATGACTGAGGATTTCTCCACCAAGCGGAGCTTTCCCCGGTAACATGGGCAGGCCACAGTTCTTGATAAACGATTGCACACGGATAATGGCATTGTGGCCCCAGTAATTGCTGTCGAAATTGGCCCAGCTGCAAAATCCCTGGATGAAAATATCGCTATACAGTCGCGAAGCAAATTGTTGCAGACGGGCGAACATGGAAAGGCGGTTCACGGGCGTGGGGGGAACCTGCAGGATGCCCAGTCGTCGATCCGCATCCATCCGACGCACCATTTCGACCAGCGTGGCCCCTTCCATCACGCTATCGGCGTCCAGAACGATCATGTACTCATATTCGGATCCCCAGCGACTGCAGAAATCGGCAATGTTGCCCGCTTTGCGACTGCTGTTCCGAGGCCGGCGGCGATAGAAAACGCGGGGCTGAGAACCATGTTCTGCAACCAACCGTGCCCAGGTCCGTTCCTCTTCCAGCCAGATATCCGGATCGGTTGTGTCACTCAGCACAAAGAAGTCGAAATCGTCTTCCTGTCCCGTGGCCAGTAATGAATGCAGCATGGCCTGCACCCCCGCGAACACGCTCAGGGGAGATTCATTATAAATCGGCATCAACACGGCGGTTTGAGAACGTGGATGAGACGTGGTGGAGGCCGCACTCGCCATGTCTGCAGAAGGATGACGGGGATCGGTCTTTGAGCCAGTTGCCGCCTTTCGATTCAGGGTCAGAATCAAGCCGTATGTGGCTGTCCAGAACGAGAAGGCCACCCAGGAAAACAGCACTGCAAAGAGTGGCAATAAGACATACTCGGCAATGTTCATTCCGCCGACGGCAAGAATCCTGGCAAACAGCCAGACGGCTCCGCCAGTGCTCAGGGTTGTGAGAATGAGCAAGAGCCAGCGCGTGACATGATGTCGCTGACTGGCCGCCGGTTGTTCCATGGCGACAGGCATCTCAGGGGACATAGATCAACGTCCTGCATACTGGCGGGAGAGCTTCCAGATGGTGCGCTGCACGCGGTACCAGTAGCCTTTCCGCAGCACTTTCCACAGGCGGGTACGGGGTTGCGGCAACATGTCACAGGGGTTGCTACAGGGAACGATGGGATTGACGGATGTTTCCAGCACTTGCAGCAACCGCGCAGGAGGTCGATCACGATGTCGGATTGCATCGGGAAACTCCAGCAGCACCCTGCCCATGCGGGGCACAATGGAGTTGTTCGTGGCACTCCGCTTTCGGACGTGCGGCCGCGAAGTGGCAGCCATCCGGGCAATACTCGATTCCACTTCTGCCTGGGTGATTTCAATGGCTATCGCATTTAAATCCAGGTCGGAACGCGGAGATTCTGCCAGTTGCAGTTCCGCCTGTTCGACAATTCGACGGCTTTCCTGAGCCACCACTTCCGGATCGCGGAGGCCCCAGTCGTGGAGGTAGTCCGCCACCAGATAACGGGCCAGATTCAAACGAGCTTCCAGTTCTGGAGAAATTTCCCTGGGGGGAACGGGAGTCATAGGCAAGGTATCAATCATTGTGCGCGCTCCTTCGTTTCCACTTCCTGCTTTTCGGCTGCATGGCCTTTCACTTTCCAAGGTGGCAAAGAGACCTTGGGCGGGGTGAGAGGGCACAGATAGGCCCACGTCTCAGTCAGATCATGGTTTTCGTCTTTGAGTAAAACTCGAAGTTCAACAGGCCCCTCTTTCGTCGGCTGAACAACCAGTCTGGTCGTCCAACTGCCAGAGGGACGTCTTTCACATGTTGTCGAAATGACTTCTCCACGACTTGATGAGACTTGCACAAGTGGCGGTGCTTCCAAAGGACGTTTTGCAAGTTCCGCGCCATCGAAGTCAATTTCGATGATCATCTTTCCAGATTCTTCACGCTGAACACGATGTGCGGTTGCTTTGCCCAGTGTGTGTTCCGGACAATCTCCCGAGAAGTAAGAGATCCGATAGCTGAATTCGAGTGGCGTTCCGGGGGTCACCGGTTGGTCAGGGACCCACCAGGCCGCGATATTGTCGATCCCTTCATGAGGCGCAGGAATCTCCAGGAGCTCAATTCTCCCTGAACCCCAACTCGACAGAGGCTTAATCCAGACACTTGGCCGGGCATCGTACCGGGCCTCATCATCGAGATAATGATTCGGATGTGTATCGCGTTGAAGTAAGCCAAAACCTTTCATTCCGTCATATTTCAGCTGGATCAGTGACGGATAATTCTGTTGTCCCAGCGCCCGCCAGAACCAGCGGCCATCGCCCCCCTCCACCTGTAGACCATCGGCATCGTGAACCTCGGGGCGGTGATCCCCTTCCGGACCAGGCAAGGCATCTCCCCATAGCCACATGCTACTCATGGGGGCAATCCCCACCTTGTCCGGCGCTTGTCGAAAATACAATGTCTGATGGACATCAATGTCAGTTTTTTCAATTCCCTGTGTCAACAGAAACTCATAAGCCCCCGAAACGCTGACACTGTCCAACAGACCCAGGACGCGCAGCGTCTGATCTCCCGGTTGCGGTTGCACAATCCAGTATTCTCGAAAGACCGGGAATTCCTCTGATTCAGGCAGGCCGCAATTGAGAGCCAGCCCGCGTGTGGAGGTTCCCAGCACGGTTCGCTCCGCGCGTGCACGAAAATAGCTGGCCCCGACAAAACTGAAGATCTCGGTCAACTCCGTCTGACCGGGAAATGCTCCTTTGACGCGAAAACCGGCAAAGCCCAGATCCTTGGGAATATCCAGTTTTTCTGCCGAGTTCAGGTAGTGAAAATAGTCTTTGGAGAAAGGAATTGGATTCACTTTTCCCTGCGTCACGATGTTCATGGAAACGTCATCAACATGGACGTATCCCTTATGATAAAACCCAATCCGGTAAGGGAGGATCGTGTTCCCCCAGAGCTCCTGACCATCTTGAAAACCGATCCAGCGAAACTGATCGTAAGTCAGATTCTTCAGCGCTTCGGGGACCTCGGGCTGTGGTTGAAAAGGCTCTTTCGCGAGTGCCTGAGCAGCCTGATTGAGTTCCTGATAATTAGTAATGGATCGGGTGACTGGTTCTTCCGCGCAGGCACAATTGGTTCCCGGCAGACTCACGCAGGAGATTGCCAGACCGAAAAAGATTGCCTGCCCAATGCGGACGGACCCCGAGTACAGAACGTGCTTGATGTGCATAAGAGAAGAGAGTTCAGACAGATTTGAGACGCATCGGATTTGATTAACGCAACGACCTGCTGCATCCAAGCAAGCGGCGTCGCGAATGGATACGCCAGCAGCATTCATGCCAATTTAAAGATCAGCGGAGCCATATGTACGAGACAACTCTTACAATGCTCACGCACGCGGTTACAGGTTATCTTCAAAGGTTTCGCCGTCAAGCATTTGTTCACCATGTGGACACAAAATTGCCTGAAACAAGACTCTTTGACAGATATGTCAGCATTGGCATAAGCCAAATGGCACAGACAGGAGGCTGCCTTCTTTGTGTTCAAGTATCACGGAAGGCCAGTGACGGTACTTCCAAGTTTGGAGTGCAGCGATGGCGAGAGGGCAGAGATCAAGGGCCGAAGTTTAGAAAATTTAACGAATCGCAGGTTTTTCCTGGTCTCTGCCCGCTGACTTCGGCCTCCCTTTTCTCCACCCGATCAGACCTGAAGCATGGAGTGGTCTTTAAATTCTGCGAACGAGAGAGACAGTGCGGTGGATCGTCATGACGGTCATTGCGGGCGTTCACAATTCCTTTCGTGATCTCTCTCCGCTATCTTTTTTACTTGTCCTCCCCCTTTGCTTATCACAGTCTGGATTTGAGTTTCGCATGCAGAAAGTACGTTTTGGTATCGTTGGCGCGGGCGCCGTTTCGGATTTTCATCATGTTCCCGGCATTCGGGTTGATCCTCGGGCGGAGCTGGTGGCTGTCTGTGATCCGAATCAGGAGTTGCTGGAAAAACGTCGGCAGGACTGGAATATCGACAAACTTTATACGGACTATGCCGATCTGGCCCGCGACCCCGCGGTGGATGCCGTGATCATCGCCACTCCGAATGACACGCACTGTGACATCGCGCTGGCCTGTCTTGAAGAAGGGAAGCACCTGATGTGCGAAAAGCCGCTGGGAGTCAACTTTGACGAAGCCCGACGGATGTATCAGGCCGCCCGCGACAAAAACGTAAAACATCTGACTGCCTTCACCTATCGTTTTGCCCCGTCCATGCGTTATCTGCGGCATCTCGTCAAATCCGGCATGCTCGGAGAGCCGCGACATTTTCGCAGCCAGCGTTTTCTGGACTGGCCGGAGACCAGTTGGGGCTGGCGGCAGTATCGGAAGCGTGCCGGGGCCGGTGATCTGTTCGACATGACGATTCACCGGATCGATCTGGCAATGGATCTGGTGGGGCCGCTGACGGCTGTGTGCGGTGCGGTGGCCCAGTTCTGTCCGCGCGATAAAACCGCCAGTGGAGAGCCCTGTCCCCCCTCGGAAGTGGATGACTGGTCTTCATTGATTGGCCGTTTCGAAAATGGAGCGGTCGGTGTCTGGGAAGGGAGCACCGTGATGAAAGGGTATCATCACAACGGCGTGGGACATGAATGGGCAGAGATTAACGGCACGGAGGCATCCGCGGTCTATCGACTTCAGGACCCCAACGTCATCATGGTCGGCAAGGGGGGAGAAACCATGCAGCCGTTGCCGGTTCCGGAAGAATTCCTCGTCATTCCCGGCAGTCCACGCAATCCGCATGAAGGAGTTCCCAGCACCGTCTTCCGCTACGATCTGATCTATGAACTGGTCTCTGCCATCGTCGAAGATCGGCCGGCCGTTCCCGGTTTTGATCATGGCGCACAGGCTCAGGCTGTCGCCGATGCGGTCCTGAAATCCAATGAATCCATGCAATGGGTGAAGCTGAATCTCAATGTGGAATGATCGGTCAGGAAAGGAGGAAAGAGAGGAAAGTATGAATGTCGAGTTTTCTCCCTGTTCTCTTTTTCCTTTTGATATCCCATGCTGAACTCAGAAGTCCATCAACTCGAACTGCTCTCCGCGATTGATGATTTGCGTTTCCGGGTGGATGCGTGGATTGCCCAGGCGACGGACTGGGAACAGGTCCAGCGTTGTCAGTCTCTGCTGAAACGTGTCACGGACCGGGTGGATACTCTGAGGATTCGGTTGGAAGCTCCACTGGTGGTGGCAACTTTTGGCGGAACCGGAACCGGGAAGAGTACGCTGGTCAATGCTATCGCTGGGGAAGAAGTGAGTCGTGCCGGTCGCGAGAGGCCCACCACTCACAGGCCAGTGCTCATTGCCCATTCCCAGACAGATCTCTCATTACTGGGTATTCCACTGGAAGATGTGGAGATCGTTCAACGGGATGCGGAACTGTTACGGGACGTGATCCTGCTGGACTGTCCGGACCCGGATACGAATGAAAGTAACTTCCCGGGCAGCAATCTCGATCACCTCAGAACGCTGCTCCCATATTGCGACGTGTTGCTCTATGTCTCCACACAGCAGAAATATCGTTCTGCACGGGTGGTGGGTGAATTGAAATCGGCGGCCGCGGGTTGTCGGATGATCTTCGTGCAGACGCATGCCGGTCTGGATGAAGACATTCGCGATGACTGGCGACGGACGCTGGAGAAAGAATACTCCGTTCCTGAAATTTTCTTTGTCGATTCACTGAAAGCTCTGCAGGAACAGCAGTCCGGCCTTCTTCCGACGGGGGAAATGGGCCAACTGCTCAGCCTGCTGCGCAATAAATTAGGAGCTTCAGAACGGGTCCGGATTCGCCGTGTGAATGTGTTGGAACTACTTTCAGCAGGGTTGATCCGCTGCCGGGAAATCCTCTCCGAATCTGATCCCGCCATTCTGGAATTGAATCAGCAACTCAGCACGCAACATCAGGCAATGAGCACGAAGATGGCCCAGCAACTGCAAACTGAGTTACTGGGAAGTCATCGTTTGTGGGAGCGGCGTTTGATTGCTGCTGTGATTGATCACTGGGGAATGAGCCCTTTTGCCGCGGTGTTGCGAATGTATCACGGACTGGGGGGAATCCTGGCATCCACAGCCCTGTTTCGTGCCCGGAGCACCGCACAACTGGCGCTTCTGGGAACTGTTCAAAGCGTTCGCTGGCTGGAGAGTCGACGCAAAGAACAGGCAGCAGAATCGACGTTGCACCGGGTGAGCCAGTTCGGCCTGGATGATGCTCTCTTGCGTGAAGCAGAAATCGTCATCAGCGGTCATGTGGGCAGCGCTGGATTAAACCGGGATTTTCTCCGCAGTCTTTCACTGACGGAAATGCGCCAACAGGTCGCACTGGTGGAAGAGCAGTTTATTGGTGATGCCAGCCAGCGCATCGATCATGTCATCAAGGACCTTTCCTTCAAAAATTCCCGTTGGTGGGTGCGCATCTGGTATGAAATAATCCTCGTGGCCTATCTGGGATTTGTGCTGACGCGAGTGGGACGCAATTTCTTTTATGATTCCTTTCTGCATGACAAGGCATTACTGACCACGGATTTCTATCTGGCAGCAGGACTGTTTCTGTTTTTGTGTTGTGGGTTGCTGGTGGCAGCATTCACACGCAGGCTGCAACGAGGGTTAAGGCATCGCATTCAACAACTTGCGGGCCGGCTTGTGGAAGTCCGTCTGGGAGGTGGCTTATTTCCTGGCCTGGAACGCACCGTACGGGATCTGCAAATTCAGCAGACGGAAGTGAATCGTCTGCTGGCACAAACGGAGCATTTGCGACATGAAGTTGCCCGTGCGAGCCGGCTGGGAGGCAAGCAGGTTCAAGGTCCTTGTTGATAACGGTGAGATGAAGATCCTCTCGTGCGCTTTTAATATGTTGGAAAAAATCGATAGAATGTCGTTCTGCCTGTCACACAAACCGGTCCCGCCGGCCCCCCCGGCCCCCCCGTCCTCTGATTGAACTGAATCGATGCGATCACTCCGATTGACTTCTCTGATCATTGGTCTTTGTACCTTTCTGACAACGACAACCCTGCATGCCCAGAAAAGTTTACTGCCTGGCTTTCAGGTGGAACTGCTATATTCCCATCCGGAGATCAGCCATCCTTCCGTGGTGACCTGCGATGATGCGGGAAATTTGTTTGTCGGGGAAGATCCGATGGACATGGGCGGACCGGCGACCAAAGAATTTGACCGCATTCAATATCTGGTTTTCAATGCGGATGGTTCCGTGAAACGGAAAACCGTTTTCGCGGAAAACTTGTCTGCTGTTTTCGGCATGATCTGGCATGATGGCGCGCTCTATGTCATGCACGCGCCGCACTACACCATGTTCAAAGACACCGATGGGGACGGCGTTGCAGACGTTCGTCAGGAACTCGCAGACGGATTTGGACCATCGGCAGGACGATACGGATTCAATGATCACATCGTCTCGGGAACCCGATTGGGGCTGGATGGCCGTGTCTATATTTCCATCGGCGACAAAGGCGTTCCACTGGCCACCGGCAATGATGGCAGCACCGTCTCCCTGGAAGGGGGAGGAGTGATCCGGATGCGTCTGGATGGAACCCAGCTGGAAATCTATTCCGCGGGAACTCGCAATCATCTCGATGTCGCCATGGACTCGTTCGATCATATTTTCACTTATGACAACACCGATGACGGCCTGGGCTGGTGGACGCGATATACCCATCATATCGAGACCGGGTATTACGGCTATCCATTCGATTATCATCCCCATCCAGACCGCCATCTGCCGCGCATGGAAGAATATGGCGGAGGCTCTCCCGTGGGAGGAGCTTGTTATCGGGACAATCGCTGGCCCGCGGAATTTCACGATGCAGCCTTCTTCTGCGAATGGGGCAAAGGAAAGGTCCAGATCTTCGAAAACACGCCTCACGGCGCCACGTTTACGACCATTCAGAAAGATTTTCTCGTCCCGGAAAAGGACAGCGTTTTTCGTCCGCAAGATCTCTGTTTCAGTCCGGACGGCCGCTACATGTACCTGGCCGACTGGAATTTTGGCGGTTGGACACAGCCGGTCGAAGCAGGACGGCTCTATCGCATTTCTTATGTTGGAGAAGCTGCTGCGGATCGACCGCGCCCGTTTGTCACAGATCATTCTCCATTGGCAGAACAGGTGCTGGCACTTTCCAGTCCCTCCTTCGATGAAAGAATGCGCGCCCAGCGTTGGTTTGTGAGACAGGAACAGGCGGGGATTGCACCGTTGGAATCTGTATTGAATTCATCGGAGAGCAGCCCCTCTGCGAAGAGACACGCTCTCTGGGGACTGAGCCTGATTGGCGAGCGGGTTCTCGAATATGATCCCATGCCGCGCTGGCTCGACCTTTTGAATCGTCCAGAAGAACCAAGTATCCGGGCCCAGGCCATCAGGGCGATTGGTTTGCGTCAGGCCAAAACTGTTTGGGGGACATATGACGTGGCCCAACAAACTCGTCGTGAACTTTCCACCAGCCAGCGGAGACCAGTGTCATCAGCCGCGATCCGTGTTCTTGTAACGGCCCTGCAGGATGCGGATGCTTCCATTCGCCTGCAGGCAGCAGTGGCCCTGGGGCGACTGGGAGAAACAGCTGTTGCTCCAGATCTGTTCAAAGTGCTGGGAGATGAAGACGATTTTGTCCGGTTTGCCGCCGTTCAGGCATTACGGGCACTCAACGACTGGTCTGCGGCGAAGCCTGCCGTGACTTCCAGCAACGAGCGACTGGCCAGCGGTGCCGTACTGGCCATGACTCATGTCTATGATGTTGCTGCAATTCAAGGACTGCGGGCTGCTGTAGAAAATAGTCCTGTTTCACAAATCCGCGTCCAGGCACTCGATGCACTGGGAGATGTTTATCGCCGAGCCGATCCTTATGTCCAAGGCTGGTGGGGGACACGTCCCGCCATGTCCGTCCCGTCCCGTTCACACGTTCATGACTGGAAAGGTTCTTTCGCAGTTGAGGAGATACTGGAGAAGTCTCTGACCAGCAATCAGCCAATCGTTCGCGAGAAGGCTGCCCAGGTCATTGCGCTCTTGCAGATCAAAGGGCAGGCAGAGAATGTCAGTGCGCTGGCTGTTGGTGATTCCGTAGATTCAGTTCGAATTGCCGCACTGAAATCTCTGGCTGCCTTGAAAGAGACTCGTGTCCTGCCGGTTCTGGTGCAGATTGCCCGAAACACGCAGACTTCGGACCCGGTGCGTGAGCAGGCGATTGAAACCATTGGAGCCATTGGTTCGGCCAGTGCAGTGGAAACGCTGATCGGACTTGTCCAGGACGATCAATCTTCCGCTCCGCTGATCAGTCGCTGTATTACGGTTCTCAAAAATCTGGGAGCAAAAGCCGCGGCCGATGCCATTGTAAATCGTCTGCAACATGCTGATGTGAATGTTCGTTCTGAAGCGATCCTGGCACTGGGGGTGCTGCTGCCGGCCTCTGCAGAAAATCTGGTTGCTCCCAGTTTGACCGACTCCAGTCCAAAAGTTCGCATCGCTGCGTTACAGACGCTGGCGGCAATCAATGCGAAATCATCCGTTCCAGAAATCCTCAAGTTGACCACGGACGATGCAGTACAGCGGGAGGCGGTGATCGCACTGGGGGCTCTGGAAGATCGTCGCGCTCTGGGAATCTATCTGTCCGGAATCGCAAATAAGAATCCAGCTGTGCGCGATGCCTGCCGGAGTGCCATTCGGGCATTGAAAAAGGAGATTCAACCAGATCTGATCGAACTGCATCAGCGTCATGAGCTGGCTCCAGAGATTCGACGTGAACTGGGTGAATTGATGGCCACTCCGGAACCGGTTCATCGATGGGATCTGCTGTGCCAATGGTTTGGTGATGAACCGACACCTGCTTTTCAGTTTGATCAGGCACCGGATCGGGGTGCTGCGGTACGCGTGGAAGATCGAATCCTGACCTGGCAGCCCATCACAACAAAAGACCCGGATGGGCGTGTGGAAGTGCGGAAGTACTCGAAATCGAAAACAACGTCCGATGCCTGGTGCGCGGCGTACCTCTCTCTCGAGGCAGACCGACCCGTGCGTATGAACTATGCCCTGGGCAGTGATGACAAGGCGATCCTCTATGTGAATGGTGAAAAAGTCTACGAGTATCTGAACAGCCGTGGCTGGAAGCCGGATCAACAGAAGGGAATCTTCACTTTGCGTCCCGGTGTGAACCACATCTGGTTCCTGTGCGGAAACATTGGCGGTCCCTGGGATTTCAGCCTGGCCCTTGGCGGGCAATCTCCGGAACTGGCTTTTCTGTACGAAGACATTCCGCCTGCTCTCGATCTGAATGCATTTCGTAAGCAGGCCATGTCCGGCAAGGGGAACGCGACACATGGAAAAGCACTCTTCTTCGATCTCCAGGGAATTGGTTGCGTGAAATGCCATTCCATTGGCGATGAAGGGACAGCCAAGGTTGGCCCGAATCTGCTGGGAGTGGGCACGCGATATCCTCGTGAAGAATTAATTCGATCTGTTCTTGAACCTTCCAGTCGTATCTTCACCGGATATGAAATGACGGTGCTGGCCACGGAGGACGGAAAGATCTTCCAGGGGATTATCAAAAATGAAAATGAAGAGCAGATCGAGCTGGTGGATACGCGGGGAGAAACCGTGACTTTGCGTACCAATTCGATTGAAGAACGCAAGAAAAGTAATCTTTCCGCAATGCCTAATGGCCTGGAAAAAGGGATGTCTTTGACCGACTTTTCCGATATCATTGCTTACTTAGAAAGCCTGAAAGGGGAGCCCGCACAACCATAGCCCGACCCTGTTTGTGTGTTGAACCGGCCTTGTTGATGAAATTTCAGCCCGTTGAGTTCCACAACGTCAAGTTGAGTTCCACAGCGTCAATTCCACGGCGTCAAACGGTTGAGTTGAGCGCCACAGCTGCAGGAGCATTCCATGCGAATGGACCTGGTTTCTGTTTTGCGAAATTTCAGCTGAACCAGGTGTTCTGTCGCAGAGTGTCCGGAGCCCTGGTTGGTTGAAGGCCCTGGTTGGTTGAAGTCTGTGTCGTTCAGGGATGGACGAAAGCAGCTTGCCCACAAGTAAGTTGTCCTTTCAATTTGAAAGATAATTTTCACATGATGATTTCAGTCGTCTTGGTGTCTGCGGTAATTTTGCTGCTGGCCTATCGGATTTACGGTTCGCTGCTGGTGAAGTTGTTGCAAC
>Ga0182745_1002387_pt1 | contig 16867 bp, 13 predicted proteins | sample eDN3rd30CKraftBY_FD_128523 | JGI IMG/M metagenome (GOLD analysis project Ga0182745, IMG submission 128523) | Enriched backyard soil microbial communities from Emeryville, California, USA - eDNA 3rd pass 30_C Kraft BY (version 2) (version 2) | ecosystem: Environmental > Terrestrial > Soil >...
ACCTGCCGCCGGTGGACCTGACCCCGGTGCCGTTCGAGACCGCCCGCGCCAACTTCGTCCGCGACACCGCCGACCGCTACCGGCTGGACCCGGCCTACATCGAATCGGTGCTTGCACAGGCGCAGATCCGCGAGCCGATCATCGCCGCGATGTCGCGCCCGGCCGAGCGGGTCAAGCCGTGGAACGAATACCGGCCGATGTTCATCAGCCAGGCCCGCATCGACGGCGGCAAGGCGTTCCTCGCCGAGCACCGCGAGCAGCTGCTGCGCGTGCAGGAACGCAGCGGCGTGCCGGCCGAAGTGATCGTGGCGATCATCGGCGTGGAAACCAGCTACGGCCGCAATGCCGGCAACCACCGCGTGCTCGATGCGCTGTACACGCTGGCGTTCAAGTACCCGCGCAGCGGCGACCCGGAAAAGCTCGAACGCGAGGTGCGCCGCGAGCTGTTCTTCCGCGACGAGCTGGCCAAGCTGTTCGAGCTGGCGGCGCTGGAGAAGCTGGACATCACCACGCTCAAGGGCAGCTACGCCGGGGCGATGGGCATGGGCCAGTTCATGCCGTCCAGCTACCTCGACTATGCCGTGGACGGCGATGGTGATGGCCGCCGCGACCTGTTTGGCAGCTACGACGACGTGTTCGCCTCCATCGCCAACTACTTCGTGAAGAAGGGCGGCTGGGTGCGCGGCGGCACGGTGGCGGTGCCGGCCACGCTCGACGCCGGCCGCGAGGAACTGAACCCCACTGACTGGACGCCCAACCTCACCCTCGACGCACTGGCCGCGCAGGGCTACCGCCCGCTCACCCCGGTAACCGCGGCGGGCGCCACCGCCACCCCGATCACGCTGGAAGGCAGCGGCGGCAAGCAGTACTGGCTGGGCTTCCAGAATTACTACGCCATCACCCGCTATAACCTTTCCAAGATGTACGCGATGGCGGTGTTCCAGCTGTCGCAGGCCATCGCCGGCCGCGAGCTGCCGCCGGCATGAAGCCGCGCTGGCTGGCGCCGCTGCTGATCGTGCTCGGGCTGGCCGCCTGCAGCAGCGCGCCGAAGAAGCCGGCCGGCGCCAGCCACGGCAAGCCGGCGGGCAGCGTGGTGCAGGGCCACCAGGGCCGGCCGGCGCATTGCCCGGAAGGCTCGCCCTACGCCAGCGCGCAGGAAGACCCCGGCACCCGCGGCCACTACCGCGCCGGCGGCCTGTACCGGCCCGGGGTCAAGGACAGCACCCCCGACTACGTGCCCGACGTGGCCTGCATCCCCGAGCCACTGGTCCGCAACGAACCGCGCTCGGCCGTCGGCAACAAGTCGCCCTACGTGGTGCTGGGCCGGGAATACAAGGTGCTGGACAAGGTGGACGGCTACACCGAGCGCGGCACCGCCTCCTATTACGGCGCCAAGTTCCACGGCCGGCTGACCTCCAACCGCGAGGTCTACGACATGTACGCGTTCACCGCCGCGCACAAGACCCTGCCGCTGCCCAGTTTCGCCCGCGTCACCAACCTGGACAACGGCGAGTCGGTGGTGGTGCGGGTCAACGACCGCGGCCCGTTCCACGATGGCCGGGTCATCGACCTGAGCTACGCGGCGGCGGTGCGGCTGGGCATCACCCAGCGCGGTACCGGCCGGGTGGAAGTGCGCGCGTTGACGCCCGGCGACGACCTGCCGCGGCAACCGCGCGACCGCGCCATCGCCGCGACGCCGGCACCGGCCGCGCCGAGCCGCATGGACCAGCTGGTCGAGCGGCTGCCGGCCACGCCCGTGGCCACCGCGCCGCAAGCGGCGGTGACCAGCGCTGCCGCCATCGAGGACGTGGCCGTGGCGGTACAGGCATTGCCCGCTGCCGCACCGCTGGCCAGCACCGACGCGGCCCCGCCCGGGCCGGTGGCGGCCACGCTCGGCGGCGTGCTGCTGCAGGTCGCCAGTTTCTCCAGCCGCGACAACGCCACGCGCGCGCTGGGCCAGCTGAGCTCGGCCGGCATCGCCGGCGCCACGCTCAGCGACGTGGTCAGCGGCGGCCGCACCCTGTGGCGGCTGCGGGTGAGCGCCGACGACCTGGCCGGCGCCGCGGAACTTGCCGGCCGCATCGCCGGTCTGGGTTTCGGCAAGCCGCAGATCGTCCGTGACTGACCCGCGTCCCGGTGCCGCCCGGAACGCATCGACGCATCCCCCTACAATGACGGCACGTTTTCCATTCCTCGCTGCAACAGGAACCGCTTTCCGATGAAATTCCGCTTTGCCGCCGCCCTGGCCACCACCCTGGCCGTTGGCCTGGCTTCCGCCCAGACTCCCGCGCCGACCCCGGCCGCCGCCGCGCCCGCCCAGGTGGCGATCCCGCCGGCACCGGCGCCCTCCGCCGCCACCGCGTGGGTGCTGATGGACTACGCCACCGGGCAGGTGCTGGCCGGCGAGAACATCCACACCCCGGTGCCGCCGGCCAGCATCACCAAGGTGATGACCTCCTACGTGCTGGCGGCCGAGGCGAAGACCGGCAAGATCGGCCCCGACGACCAGGTGATGATGAGCGAGCGCGCCTGGCGCGAGGGCGGCGCCGGCACCGACGGCAGCTTCAGCGGCTTCCCGGTCAACAAGACCGCGCGGCTGGAGGACATGGAAAAGGGCATGGCGGTCCAGTCCGGCAACGATGCCGCCATCGCCCTGGCCGAGCACGCCGCCGGCAGCCAGGAGGCCTTCGCCGCGCTGATGAACAGCTATGCCGCCAAGCTCGGCATGAAGGACTCGCACTTCGTCAACGCCCACGGCCTGACCGCCGAGGGCCACCAGTCCAGCGCCTACGACCTGGCCCTGCTCGGCCGCGCCTTCGTGCGCGATTACCCCGAGACCTATGCCTACAACAAGATCAAGGAATTCACCGTAGGCAACATCACCCAGCCCAACCGCAACCTGCTGCTGTGGCGCGATGCCAGCGTGGACGGGATCAAGACCGGCCATACCTCGGCCGCCGGCTACTGCCTGCTCAGCTCGGCCCAGCGCGGCGACCAGCGCCTGATCGCGGTGCTGATGGGCGGCAGCTCGGAGAAGCAGCGCGCCGACGACAGCCTGGCGCTGCTGAACTGGGGCTTCCGCTTCTTCGAAACCCATCGCCTGTACGAGCCGGGCAAGGCGGTGACCACGCAGAAGCTGTGGAAGGGCGCGGCCGACGAGGTGCAGCTGGGCGTGGCGCAGCCGTTGCTGGTCAGCGTGCCGCGCGGCCGCTACAACGACCTCAAGCCGAGCATGGACGTGCCCCGGCAGCTCGTCGCCCCGGTGGCCGCCGGCCAGCAGATCGGCATGGTCAAGGTGGCGCTGGACGGCAAGGTGATCGCCGAGGCACCGCTGGTGGCGGTGGCCGCGGTCGAGCAGGGCGGCTTCTTCAGGCGCCTGTGGGACGCTTTCTGGATGTGGTGGGAGTCCTGACCCTGGTCCGATCGAATGAAAAAGCCGGCGCAAGCCGGCTTTTTCATGGCGCACTTCCCGGTGCGCGGCCCTCCGGGCGGGTTCGCCATGAAAAACGGCTGTCCCGCCGTTTTTCCATGCGTGCGACGCGGGTTACAGCGTCCGGCTGATGGTGAAGCTGCCGAACACCGGCAGTTCCTTCTGCCCGGCGAACTCGCGGGTGCGGTGGTAGCGGGCCAGCGCGAACTTCCACTTGCCGCGCATCACCGCCACGCCGTAGCCGATGTCGGCCACCAGCGGGCGCTTGTCCACGCTGTGGCTGTTGCGGAAGGTGTTGCCGTCCAGGGTGATGTCGCGCAGCACCCAGCGCGCGTCGGCGGTGAGGAACAGGTGGCCGGACCAGCCCTGCGCGCGCCCGGTGCGGGTGGGGGCGGTGTTCTCGCCGGCCGGGCGCGCCGGCGAACTGCCGAAGTCGTCCGGCAGCTTCCAGCCGAAGCGCGCCTCGCCGCCGACGTTGGCATGCGTGTCCAGGTTGCCGATCGCGCCGCCCCAGTGGCCGATGGCGTCCCAGCCCCAGCCCGTTCCGTTGGCCGACGGCCAGCGCCGCATGCGCTCGTGCAGCAGCCGGAACACAGGCTCGTCGCGCAGCTGGTTGTCCCAGCCCATGAACTTCTCGTCGCCGAGCAGGCCGTGCACGGCGTCCTGCACCTGCTTGCCCTGCGCCGACGGGCCGACCATGCCCAGCGCCAGCTGGGTGGTGCGCAGGCGGTCGCCGTGGCGCGCGTTGTAGCCGAAGTTGGCCAGCAGCACCGCGGCGTAGGGACGGTCGTCCTCGATCAGGTCCGCGCGTGCGTGGTCGGTCGGGGTGAACAGCCCCTGGCCGAAGCTGAAGATCATGTTCTGCTGCTCGAACTCGCCCGGGTGCAGGCGCTCCAGGTGGCGGTTCACCCAGCGCGCCAGCCGCGGCAGGCAGGGGTCGTCGGTGTAGTCCGCCAGGTTGGGCGATACCAGGGTGAGCAGGGCGCCATTGGTATAGCCCTGGTCCTGGTCGCGGCCGCCGAACAGGTCGTTGTCGATGCGGAAGTTGACCGCCGGCGGGTGGTCCTGCAATGCGCTGCGTGGGCAGGTATCGGCCGCATAGGCCGGCAGGGCCGTGCCGCATGCCAACGCCAATGGCAGCCATGCCGGAATCTTCATCCGCTCATTCTCGGGTCGGGAAACAGGGCGCAGCTTAGCGGGGCGGCGTGGCAACTGCAGCGGGGCCGGGCGGATCACATCGTTGCGGGGTGACGTGCGTTGTGGCAAACCACCGGGTGCCTGCGGTAGCATCGCCGCCGACCGGCCCGTGTTCTTCCGGGTGCGCCGCATGGCGCCAAGGGATCGCCGCAAGGTCGCCAAGCCAATGGAACGCACCGCAGACGGTGCAGGTAACGGGGGTTACACGAACATGCGTAATGTTTTCTCGCCGCTGGTTGCAGCGGCCATCACCGTGGGCATCGCCGCGGCCGTGGTCGGCCAGCCGGCACAGGCCGCTTTCAAGAAGAAGGGCACCCAGGCACAGGAGCAGCGCAAGCAGGCCACCGCCGAGATCCCGGTGTGCCAGCGCCCGCTGGGCACCATTTCGGTCATCGAGCCGGAGGATTCCACGCACTGGTGGACCGGCCAGCAGCTGCCGGCACCGTCGCGGCTGATCAAGGTGTTCGTCAACCGCTCGCGCTGCTTCACCCTGGTGGACCGCGGCGCCGGCATGGCCGCCAGCCAGTACGAGCGTGAGCTGGCCGCCAGCGGCGACCTGCGCGGCCGCTCCAACGTCGGCAAGGGCCAGATCAAGGCCGCCGACTACGTGATGGTGCCGGACCTGATCTCGCAGAACAGCAATGCCGGCGGCAACGCCATCGGCGGCCTGCTCGGCGGCCTGGTCGGCGGCCGGGCAGGCGCGGTCATCGGCGGGCTGAACTTCCGCAGCAAGACCGCGGACGTGGTGCTGACCGTGACCGACGTGCGCTCCTCCGAGCAGGTGGCCATCTCCGAAGGCTCGGCGCGCAAGAGCGACATCGGCTTCGGTGCCGGCGGCGGCCTGTTCGGCGGCAGCGGCTTCGGCGCGGCCGGCGTTGGCGGCTATGCCAACACCGAGATCGGCCAGGTCATCACCATGGCCTACCTGCAGGCCTATACCGACATCGTCGCCCAGCTCGGCGGCCTGCCGGAGAACGCCTCGGCGGCCAGCGCCCAGCAGGCGGTCACGGTGGTCCGTGCCGGGCGTCTGCTGGCCAATGCCCAAGGCACCGGTGCGGCGGTGCGTTCGCTGGACCCGGGCATGATGCTGTACCCGACCGGCAACAAGGAAGGCGTGATGTGGGAGGTCGAGGACGAGTTGGGCAACAAGGGCTGGGTGTCCTCCACCCTGCTGGAACTGTCCAAATAAGCACGCCGTACCGGCCACGGCCGGTACGCCTTCGGTAGGTGCCGGCCGTTGGCCGGCACATGCTCCCGGAGGAACGGCAACGCAGCTTTCCGCGAAAGGGCCGCTTCCAGCGGCCCTTTCGTCGTATGCGGACCTTGGGTTTGCGGCCCCGCGGCCCGATAATGGCGGGCATGGAAATCAAGTCCGACAACCCCGACCACGGCTTCCAGTTCCCGGGCACCTTCGAGCTCAGCGCGATGGGCGCGGCCAACATCGGCCTGGAACATGAACTGCCGCGGCTGCTGCAGCTGTCCGGCGTGGACGTGCTCAGCGAGCGCATCAGCTGGAAGCATTCGTCCAACGGCAAGTACGTGTCCGTGCGCATCGCCTTCAAGGCCGACAACCGCGAGCAGTACGACGCCGCGCACGTGGCCCTGCGCAACCACCCGGAAGTGAAGTGGACGCTGTGAACGCCTGCGTGGTCGCACCGGCACGCGGCGCGCCGCTGCCGGCGACGGTACGCGACCTCGGGCGCCAGCCCTACGAACCGGTGTGGCACGCGATGCAGCGCTTCACCGACGCACGCGGCGACGCCACCGGCGACGAGCTGTGGGTGGTCGAGCACGAGCCGGTGTTCACCCTCGGCCAGGCCGGCAAGGCCGAGCACGTGCTGGCGCCGGGCGACATCCCGGTGCTGCACGTGGACCGCGGCGGCCAGGTGACCTACCACGGCCCCGGCCAGATCGTGGTCTACCCGCTGCTGGACCTGCGCCGGCTCGGCATCGGCGTGCGCGACTACGTATGCCGCATCGAGCAGGCCATCATCGATACGCTGGACGAGTGGAACATCGCCGCCGAGCGGCGCGAGGGCGCGCCCGGCGTCTATGTCGGCGGCGCCAAGATCGCCGCACTCGGCATCCGTGTGCGCCGTGGCTGCAGCTTCCACGGGCTGGCCTTCAACGTTGGCCTGGACCTGGAGCCGTTCCACCGCATCAACCCGTGCGGCTACGCCGGGTTGGCGGTGACCTCGGTGCTAGACTTGGGCGGTCCTTCGGGCATCGACGCGGCCAAGCCGGTACTGCTGTCGCACCTGGCCCGGCAGTTCGGCCTCGAACTGCACGCCACCCCCGAATCGCCCGACCTGACAACGCGGTCCTGAGGCCGCCGGTAACGCCATGACTGAATCCACCAGCCGCTCCATCCCCCTGCAGGTCCTGCAGGACGACGCGCCGCCTGCGCCATTGCAGACCGGGGTCAAGCAGATCGGTGGCGACAAGATCGGCCGCTCGCCGGTGCAGTTCGCCGACGCCCCGGTGCTGCGCAAGCCGTCGTGGATCCGCGTGCGTATCCCCTCCGGCAATGCCGTGCAGCAGCTCAAGGCCAAGCTGCGCGAGAACCGGCTGGTGACGGTGTGCGAGGAGGCCAGCTGCCCGAACATCCACGAGTGCTTCGGCCACGGCACCGCCACCTTCATGATCCTCGGCGAGGTCTGCACCCGCCGCTGCTCGTTCTGCGACGTCGCCCACGGCCGGCCCAAGCCGCCGGACGCGGCCGAGCCGCTGCACCTGGCGCAGACGGTCAAGGACATGGGCCTGAGGTACGTGGTGGTCACCAGCGTCGACCGCGACGACCTGCGCGATGGCGGCGCCGGCCATTTCGTCGATTGCATCAGCGCCATCCGCGAGTTCAGCCCGGGCACCAAAATCGAAATCCTGACCCCGGATTTCCGCGGCAAGGGCCGCATGGAGCGCGCGCTGGAGATCCTCGCGGTCAACCCGCCGGACGTGTTCAACCACAACATCGAGACGGTGCCGGACCTGTACCGCAACGTGCGCCCCGGTGCGGACTACCAGTGGTCGCTGACCCTGCTGAAGAACTTCAAGGCGCAGCACCCGACGATCCCGACCAAGAGCGGCATCATGCTCGGCCTCGGCGAAACCTTCGAGCAGATCAAGGCCACCCTGCGCGACCTGCGCGCGCACGACGTGGAGATGGTCACCATCGGCCAGTACCTGCAGCCCACCCCGCACCACCACCCGGTGCTGCGCTACTGGACGCCGGACGAATACAAGGAGCTGGAGGTGTACGGCTACGAGCTGGGCTTCAGCCATGTCGCCTCCGGGCCGATGGTGCGCTCGTCCTACCATGCCGACCGCCAGGCCGCCGGCGCCGGTATTGGTTGATGTGCCGGCCCTGCGAGGCGTCGGGGGGTGTAACCCCGACCTACGCCATTACGCAAGCCGACGCCCGAGACGGGCGTCCGAGCGTAACCGCCGAATGGTCGACATCCGCCGGAAAGCTTCAACCGTAGGTCGGGGTTACACCCCCGACGCCCTGCCATGCCGTGGGTCGGGGATGTAACCCCGACCTGCGACGCCAACCACCCGGCGCGTTGCGCCGCCGCCCGCCCGACGGTCGGGCGCTACCGAATGTCCATGCACCACCGGGTGTGCGTGCGCTGCCGGCGCATCGCGGGAAAGGCCATTCACATTCCGCTACAGCCGGCCCGCTAGCCTGCGCATCGGGCCGGATGACAAGCACCGAAACTTCCGGCACTGTCCTGCTGTCCCATCCGGCTGCAGTCTCCCCCCATAGCACGGTGCCACGAGTACGTTGATGAACCATCGAGTTCCCGCTTTCCTGCTGGCCTTCGCGTTGACCCTGCCGGCCGCGCTGCTGGCGCGCGCCGACGCCCCGGCGCTGCCGTCCGCGGCCACGGTCGACCAGGCCACCACTTCCCGGCTGGTGTACGGGCTGTTGTCCGACAGCCGCTATGCCTACCGCCCGCGGGCGCTGGACGCGGCCACCTCGCAGGACGTGTTCGACCGCTACCTGAAGGCGCTGGACGGCGGCAAGCAGTTCTTTACCGCCGACGACATCGAGCGCTTCGCGCCGCTGGCCGAACAGACCGGTGCTGCGATCCGCAGCGGCGAGCTGGAGCCGGCCTTCCAGGTGTTCGCGGTGTACCGCCAGCGCGTGACCGAGCGCGTGGCCTATGCGCGCGGCCTGCTCAAGCAGGAACCGGACTTCACCCTCGACGAGCGCTTCGACTACGACCGCAAGGACGTGCCGTGGGCGAGCGGTGCCGAGCTGGACGAGCTGTGGCGCAAGTCGGTCAAGAACGACTGGCTGCGGCTGAAGCTGGCCGGTAAGCCGGCCGCGGACATCCGCAAGACCCTGGACAAGCGCTACGCCACGCTGCTCAAGGGCATCAACGAGTGGAAGAACGAGGACGTGTTCTCCATCTACCTCAACGCCTACACGCGCGCCGTCGACCCGCACACCGACTACTTCACCCCGCGCACCGCCGAGAACTTCAACCAGGCCATGTCGCTGTCGCTGGAAGGCATCGGCGCGCAGCTGCAGCGCCAGGACGACGTAGTGGTGATCCGCGAGATCATCGCCGGCGGCCCGGCCTCGGTGGACGGAACGCTCAAGCCGGGCGACCGCATCGTCGGCGTCGGCCAGGGGCGCTCGGGCCAGATCGAGGACGTGATCGGCTGGCGCATCGACGACGTGGTGGCCAAGATCCGCGGCGCCAAGGACACCCAGGTGCGGCTGGAATTCATCCCCGCCGCCGAAGGCCTGGACGGCAAGCACCGCATGGTGACGCTGACCCGGCAGAAGGTACGCCTGGCCGAGCAGGCCGCCAAGGGCGAAACCATGACCATCCCGGGCGCCGCCGGTGAGCCCCAGCGCCGCATCGGCATCGTCAAGCTGCCGACCTTCTACCAGGACTTCGAGGGCCGGCGCCGCAACGCCGCCGACTACGCTTCGGCCACCCGCGACGTCGCCCGCCTGCTGGCCGGCTTCAAGGCCGACAAGCTCGACGGCGTGGTGCTGGACCTGCGCAACAACGGCGGCGGCTCGCTGGACGAGGCCATCGAACTGACCGGGCTGTTCATCGAGCAGGGTCCGGTGGTGCAGGTGCGCGAATCCGGCGGCCGCGTCACCGTCAACAGCGACCGCAACCCGGCCGTGGCCTGGGACGGCCCGTTGGCGGTGCTGATCAACCGCGGTTCGGCCTCGGCGTCGGAGATCTTCGCCGGCGCCATCCAGGACTACGGCCGCGGCCTGGTGATCGGCGAGACCACCTTCGGCAAGGGCACCGTGCAGAACGTGGTGCCGCTGGACCGCTGGCCGGCCAGCGAGAAGGAGCGCTTCGGCCAGGTCAAGCTGACCATCGCCCAGTTCTTCCGCGTCAGTGGCTCGTCCACCCAGCACAAGGGCGTGGTGCCGGACCTGGCCTTCCCGGCCAGCGTCGACGCCAGCGAATTCGGCGAGAGCACCTACGACAACGCGCTGCCGTGGACCCGCATCGCCGCCGTGCCGCACACCCAGTACGGCAATTTCGCGCCGATCCTGCCGCAGTTGGAAACGCGCCATGCCGGGCGCATCCAGGACGACCGCGAGTTCCAGTGGTGGCAGGAAGACGTCGAGCAGTTCCGCTCCGAGGCGGCGAAGAAGTACATCTCGCTCAACGAGGCCGAGCGCCGCACCGAGCGCGAGCGTCAGGATGCCCAGCGCAAGCAGCGCCAGGAAACCCGCAAGGAGCTGGGCCTGCCGCTGGACCCGCTGGCCGACGACGGCAGCGACGACGGCCTGACCGGCAACGAGCGCGACATCGTCAAGGACGCCGCGCGCGAGAAGGCCGCCGAGAAGCGCCCCGACCCGCTGCTGAAGGAGTCGGCATCGATCCTGTCCGATGCGGTGAACCTGCTGGAGAACGACCGCCCGCTGTCGGCGCAGGTGCTGCCGCAGTCCAGCGGCCCCGGCCGTTGGGCCGACTGAGCACCCGGCGGCACGGCCAACTCGTAGGTGCCGGGCTTGCCCGGCACGGGGCTTCACCGGGAAGGCTTCATGCGGGGCAAGCCCCGCATCTACAAGATTGCCTCGTAGGTGCCGGGCCTGCCCGGCACGGGGCTTTGCCGGGAAAGCTTCATGCGGGGCAAGCCCCGCATCTACCCCGTTGGCACGAGGCAGCCGCGGCGGCAAACCGCGGACGCATTCCGGCGCGCCGGCCATGACCAGGTGAAACGCGCCGGCCACGGCGCTACGGTGGAGCCTGTTTCCAACGACGAGCGGAGTGGCAATGCAACTGGGCATGATCGGATTGGGGCGCATGGGCGCCAACATGGCGCAACGGCTGCAGCGCGGCGGCATCGCCGTGACCGGCTTCGACCCCGGCGCGGAGGCGCGCGAGCGTGCGGCGGCCGCCGGCCTGCCGGTCGTCGACGGCCTGCAGGCACTGTTGCAGGCGCTGCCGGCCCCGCGCGTGCTGTGGCTGATGGTGCCGGCCGCTGCGGTGGATGCGCTGCTGGACGAACTGCTGCCGCTGCTGTCGCCGCAGGACCTGCTGGTCGATGGCGGCAACTCCTGGTACCGCGATTCGCAGCGGCGCGCGCAGCGCTGCGCGCAGGCGCGGCTGGATTACGTCGATTGCGGCACCAGCGGCGGCGTCTGGGGCCTGAGCGAGGGCTATTGCCTGATGCTGGGCGGCGCGGACGACGCACTGGCAAGGCTGCGGCCGGCGCTGCAGGCGCTGGCGCCGGCCCCCGACCGCGGCTGGGCGCACGTTGGCCCGGTCGGCGCCGGCCATTACTGCAAGATGATCCACAACGGCATCGAGTACGGAATGATGCAGGCCTACGCCGAAGGCTTCGCGCTGCTGCAGAAGAAGGCCGAGTTCGCGCTGGACCTGCCGCAGCTGGCCGAGACCTGGCGCCACGGCAGCGTGGTGCGCTCGTGGCTGCTCGACCTCAGCACCGAGGCATTGCAGCGCAACCCGCAGTTGCAGGGCATCGCGCCGTACGTGCAGGACTCGGGCGAAGGGCGCTGGACCGTCAACGAAGCCATCGAGCTGGACGTGCCGGCGCCGGTCATCACCCTGTCGCTGCTGGAGCGGCTGCGCTCGCGCGAGGACAACTCCTTCGCCGACCGCCTGCTGGCGGCGATGCGCGCCGGCTTCGGCGGGCATGCGCTGAAACGGTCCGCGGACGGCTGACGCGGCCGGCAGCCTGAACCGCGTCGCGTTCACTTCCAGCGGGCGGCATGCAATGCTTGCGGCGTTGTGGACGGTGCCGGCGCGGTGGTTGCGGCGCACCCCGCGCGACAAGGAGAAAGGATGTTTTCCCGATTCACCGATGAAGGCTGGGATCGCTGGCGGTTCGCAGGGCTGGGACTGGCCGCACTGCTGATCGTCGTGGTGCCTTCGCTGACGCTGCTGCGGCTGTCGCGCGACAGCGTCAACGCCGCCAACTGGGTGGCCCACACCCAGGCCGTGAGTGCGCGCCTGTACGTGCTGCAGGCGGACATCCGCGACGTGGAATCGGCGGCGCTGACGCTGTCGCGCGGCATCGAGTCCGAGCCGCTGCGCCAGCGCCTGCAGCACGCCGAGCGCATCAAGGCCACGCTCGACGGGCTGGCCGCGCTGTTCGGCGACAACCCCGACCAGCTGCTGCGGATCGGCCGCATCAGCGCCATGCTCGAACGGCGCATGGACGTGGCCCGGCAGGTCGCGGCCAGCCAGGACCCGCAGCGCCAGCGCGAGATGATCGAGGAGATGACCTTCAGCTACCCGATCCGCGACATCGTGGCCGAGCTGCAGCAACACGAGAGCGAACTGCTGCAGCGGCGGGTGACCGCCGCGCACAAGCAGCAACGGCTGGCGACCACGGTGACCTGGAGCACGCTGGCGGTGCAGCTGCTGCTGCTCGGGCTGGTGCTGTGGCTGTTGAAGCGCCAGATCGGCCGCCGCACGCGCGCCGAGCAGCGTTTCCTGCGCGCCAGCGCGCGCGCCAACTCGGTGCTGCAGACGGTGCGCGAGCCCATCGTCCTGCTCGACGGCGGGCTGCGCATCATCCTGCACAACACCGCGTTCTCCGAGCTGTACGGCATGGACGACGATCGCCAGGTCAGCGGCCGGCCGCTGCAGTCCATCGGCGACGGCGTCTGGGCCGACGCCATCATCCGCCAGCGCCTGGCCGACGTGCTGCTGCGCGGGCGCGAGCTGTGGGACTACGAGCACGAACAGCGCGGCGCCGACGGCATGGCCCGCACCATGCTGATCAACGCCCGGCGCATGCCGCTGCCGGACAGCGACGACGAAGTGGTGCTGATGACGGTCAGCGACGTCACCCTGCAGCGTCGCGTGCAGCTGCGAGTGGAGGAACTGAACCGGCAGCTGGAAGGCAAGGTCGAGCAGATGGCCGAGGTCAACCGCGAACTGGAGGCGTTCAGCTACTCGGTCTCGCACGACCTGCGCGCACCGCTGCGGCACGTGGCCGGCTTCTCCGACAAGCTCGGCCGGCACCTGGGCGAGGACGCGGACGAGAAGACCCGCCATTACCTGCAGGTGATCGGCGAGGCGGCGCAGCGCATGGCTTCGCTGATCGACGACCTGCTGGTGTATTCGCGGCTGGGGCGCGGGGCGATGCGCCTGCAGGCGGTGGACATGCAGTCGCTGGTCGCCGACACCCACGCGCTGCTGGATTCCAACCTGCGCGCCGAGGCCGGGGCGGACGGCAAGGTCCGCGACGTCGAATGGAAGATCGAGCCGCTGCCGGTGCTGGTGGCCGACGAGAACATGATGCGCCAGCTGTGGCTGAACCTGCTGGGCAATGCGGTCAAGTACACCGCCTGCCGCGAACACGCGGTCATCGAGGTGAGCGCGCGGCAGCTGCCCGACGGCACCCAGCAGTTCAGCGTGCGCGACAACGGCGCCGGCTTCGACATGCAGCACGCCGGCAAGCTGTTCGGCGTGTTCCAGCGCCTGCACCGCGCCAGCGACTACCCGGGCACCGGCATCGGCCTGGCCAGCGTGCGCCGCGTGCTCACCCGCCACGGCGGCCGTATCTGGGCCGATGCCGCGCCGGACCGGGGCGCCACCTTCCACTTCACCCTGCCACCGCCCGCGCCCGACGCGCACCATTGAGGTCCACCCGCATGAATCCGCTCCGTACCATCCTGCTGGCCGAAGACAGCCCCGCCGATGCCGAGATGGCGATCGACGCGTTGCGCGACGCCCGCCTGGCCAATCCCATCGTGCACGTCGAGGATGGCGTGGAGGCGCTGGACTTCCTGCTGCGCCGCGGCGCCTGGAGCGAGCGCGGGGAAGGGCTGCCGGCGGTGCTGCTGCTGGATATCAAGATGCCGCGCATGGACGGCATAGAAGTGCTGCAACGGATCCGCGCCGAGGAGGAGCTCAAGCGCCTGCCGGTGGTGATCCTGTCGTCCTCGCGCGAGGAAAGCGACCTGGCGCGCAGCTGGGACCTGGGCGTGAACGCCTACGTGGTCAAACCGGTGGACATCGACCAGTTCTTCAACGCGGTCAAGACGCTCGGTACCTTCTGGGCGGTCATCAACCAAGCGCCGGACCAGGAGTAAGGCCCCATGCCCAACAAGGGAGCGCCCTTGGGTCCCCTGCACATCCTGCTGGTGGAGGATTCACCGGAGGATGCGGAACTGTTGTGCGACCAGATGCTCCAGGCCGGCCTGCAGGCCGGCTTCGAGCGGGTCGACAACGAGGCGGCGATGCGCGCCGCGCTGGCCGCGAAGGTGCCGGACATCGTGCTGTCCGACCTGAGCATGCCCGGCTTTTCCGGTTACCAGGCGCTGCGCATCCTGCGCGAACTGCACCCGCAGCTGCCCTTCATCTTCGTCTCCGGCACGATGGGCGAGGACACCGCGGTGCAGGCGCTGCGCGAAGGCGCCAACGACTACATCATCAAGCACCTGCCGGCGCGGCTGCCCTCGGCGGTGGCGCGCGCGGTGCGCGAGGCGCGCGGCGAGCACGAGCGGCAGCGGGTGGCCGACGAGCTGATGCGCGCGCAGCGGCTGGAAAGCCTGGCGCTGCTCGCCGCCGGCCTCAGCCACGACCTGCGCAACATCCTGCAGCCGCTGCTGATCGTGCCGGATCTGATCCGCGACCGCAGCGACGACCCGAAGGTGACGCGGCTGGCCGACGTGGTGGCCGAAAGCGCGCGGCGCGGCCACGAGATGGTCGAGTCGATGCTGTCCTTCGTGCGCGGCTCGCGCCGGCCCAGCGAGCGCATCGTCCTGCCGCGCCTGTTCCAGGCGGTGGGCCTGCTGCTCAAGGGCAGCCTGCCGCGCAACGTCGCGCTGCAACTGGAGGCGGGCGACGAGCGGCTGGTGGTGGAAGCCAACTACACCGAGCTGCAGCAGGTGCTGATAAACCTCGCGTTGAACGCGATCCAGGCCATGCCCGAGGGCGGGCAGCTGCGATTGCTGGCCGAGCGCGCCGACGGCGAACGCCTGCGCATCCGCGTGCAGGACGACGGCATCGGTATGGACCGGGCCACGCAGGAGCGCCTGTTCAGCCCGTTCTTCACCACCAAGGACAGCGGCACCGGGCTCGGGCTGGTGTCGTGCCGGCGCATCGTCGAGAGCCTGGGCGGCGAGATCGTGGTGCGCAGCCAGCCGGGACAGGGCAGCTGTTTCGACCTGCTGTTGCCGTTGCAGGCCGCCGCTGCCGACGGCGCCGCCGATGAAGTGGCGATGCTGCCGGCCGGCCAAGGCCAGCGCATCCTCGTGGTGGACGACGAGGCCACGCGCCTGTCGCTGCTGGGCGACGCGCTGTCCAGCCAGGGCTATCGCCCGCGCGTGGCGCTGGATGGCGCCGCCGCGCTGCGGCTGGTGCAGGAAGCCGGCCTGCCGGACGCGGTGCTGGTCGATGGCGGCATCCCGCTGCTGTCGGCCGGGCAACTGCTCGCGGAGATGCAGGGGCTGGGCTACGCCGGCCCGGCGATCGTGCTGGAGGCCGACGACGGCCCCGCCTTCGCCGATGGCCCGGCGCCGGCCGGCCTGCAGGTGCACGTGCTGCCCAAGCCGCTGGAAATGCAGCGCGTGCTGCGTGCGGTGGCCGATGCGCTGGCGGCGGCGTGATCGCCGCCCGCCGGCCGTATCATTGGCGTTTCCCCCGGCAAGCCGCCCGCGCCAGACAACGATGACCACCGTGCTCCTGAGCCTGGGCAGCAACCTGCGCCCGCGCCATTACCTGCGCTCGGCGCTGCAAGTCCTGCAGGAGCGCTTCGGGCGGATCGTCGCCTCTCCTGCCTACCGCACGCCGGCGGTGGGCTTCGATGGCCCGGATTTCCTCAACAACGCGGTGATGCTGGAAACCGACCTGCCGCTGGCCGAGCTCGACGGCTGGCTGCACGCGGTCGAGGACGCCCACGGCCGCGACCGCAGCGGCCCGCGCTTTTCCGACCGCACGCTGGACATCGACGTGGTGTATTACGGCGACCTGGTGGTGGAAGGGCCGGGGCACCTGCGCATCCCGCGCCCGGAGCTGAAGCACGCCTTCGTGCTCAAGCCGCTGGCCGACATCGCCCCTGAGTTCGTCGACCCGGTGCGCGGGCTGACGCTGCGGCAGATGTGGCAGGCCCACCCACAGCACGGCGAGGCGTTCGACAGCGTCGAACTGGCGGAGTAAGGCACGGGCGCGGACACCGGCGCGCGTTGCCGCATGCGGCGGCTGCCCCCGATGCCGCTGTTACGGGGCAGGTGCAGAATGGCGGCTGACGGCGACAGGCCGGATGGGGCAGGGCGATGCGGGAAGGACAGGGGGACGGCGACGCGGCCGGGCACTATCACCGGGTCAAGCGGATCGTCATGCAGGCGCTGGAACTGCGCGGCGCGGCGCGCGCGGAACTGGTCGCGCGCGAAACCGGGGACGACGCGGAACTGGCAGCCGAGGTGCATGCCCTGCTCGCCGGCATGGAGGCCGAGCAGACGCTGCGGGTATCGCTGCCGCCGGGCATCGATGCCCCGGACCCGGGGCAGGACCTGAGCGGCCAGGAAGCCTCGGCCGATACCACCCGCGAATACCGCCTGCTGCGGCGCCTGGGCGCCGGCGGCATGGGCGTGGTCTACCTGGCCGAGCGCAGCGATGGCGGCTTCGTGCAGACCGTCGCGCTGAAACTGCTCAACCCGGTGGCCGAGGCCTCGCCGGAACTGCGCGAGCGCTTCGCCCGCGAGCGCGCGCTGCTGGCGCGGCTGGACCACCCCGGCATCGCGCGCCTGCTCGACGGCGGCATCCTCGCCGACGGCCG
>Ga0182745_1002388_pt1 | contig 16865 bp, 14 predicted proteins | sample eDN3rd30CKraftBY_FD_128523 | JGI IMG/M metagenome (GOLD analysis project Ga0182745, IMG submission 128523) | Enriched backyard soil microbial communities from Emeryville, California, USA - eDNA 3rd pass 30_C Kraft BY (version 2) (version 2) | ecosystem: Environmental > Terrestrial > Soil >...
ACTTCGCATGGAAATCCTCATCACGCCATGCCCACAGTCTGCGTGTATAGTGATGTAATCGGTGTTCGTGAGTCACCCCGATCGCTGCATGGACTTGGTGTGCACTCGTTGCCACAATGCGGCTGGCATCATCGAGCTTCAGTCGGGCAAAGGCAATTTCGTCTCCGGCTTCTTCTCTTTGGAGAGCAGCGATGATATTTTCGAGTGACGCTGCTGAAAGCGCTTGCTCACCAGCTAAAATAGCCAGATGCTGCTGGACTAATTGGAAGCGATGGATTGGGCGGCCAAATTGCTCGCGTTCTTTACTGAATTGAACGGATAACTCAAAGGCACGATCAATTGCGCCTGCCATTTTGCTTACGGTTGCTGCTGTCTGCAGTTGTTGGAGAAATTTAAGTTGTTCATCTGTTAGAGGGTGATTTGCTAGAATCGTAGCGTCTGTAAAGGCCACGTTGTCTCTTGGTTCTGCTGCTAAATTTGTTTGATTTTGAACTTGCGCATCCTTTAAATCTAGTAAAATTAAAGACGGTCTTCCTTGCTCGGTTGCCAGTGTGACGAGTTTTTCTGCGTATCTCGCCCAAGGGACATGCTTTAGGATACCGGATGCCTTTCCTTCTTTTACGTCTAAAGGCTTTGTTGCAAGGTGTACAGTTGATAGCTCTGTTTGAGGTGGAAGATTCGCGAATTCTAGAGCAAGGTTCGCCAATGTATGCTCGATAAACGGAATCGGCACAGCGTATTTCCCCATTAAGCGATACAGCTGGAACAAATCCTCATAATCACCACCTGCACCGCCATGCGCTTCTGTAACGGCCACTTTATCGATTTCATTTTCTAAAATGACTTCCCATACCTCTTGTGACCAGGCGTCTGCTTCAAGTAGGTCGACCGTTTCCTTTTCAACCTTTTCTTTGAAAATTCTTTCCACGACTTCGACAATCATGTCCTTCATTTCACTCATCCTGCAAGCACTCCCTTCGCGATAATGCCATATAGCACTTCTGACGTTCCACCTCGAATTGTAAAGCCGGGTGAATGTAGTGTGGATTCTGCTAAGTACCGATCTAATGCACAATCTGCTTCTAGCTGCGGGAAGACATCGAGCAATAACCGAACAACTTCAGGAATCTTTTGTTCAAATTTCGTGCCGACACTTTTTACTAAGGCTGCTGGAACACTTACTTCCCCGCCCTCTTCTAGCACTTTCGCAACGCCAATTGATAGATTGCGGAGACTCCATAATTCTGCTACTAGCTTTGAAACTTCGGCTAACCCTTCCAAATCCTGATTGCGTTTAAGCTCCTCGATCGCTTCATTTAATAATGGGAAGGTACTCAAGATACGTTCAGGGCCACTTCGTTCATATGCCAACTCAGCCAATCCTTGTGCCCACCCATTGCCCAAGGTGCCAACCACCATTTCATCCGGCACAAACACATTATCAAAAAACACATCGTTAAAATGATGTTTTCCTGTTAAATAATGAATCGGTGTAATCGTGACACCTTCAGACTTCAGATTGATGATTAACTGGCTCAAGCCTTGGTGCTTCTTGTCCGTTACCGGTTCAGTTCGCACGAGCGTGACCATATAATGCGCATCCTGGGCATTACTAGTCCAAGTCTTTGCGCCATTGATGATCCAACCGCCTTCCACTTTTTCAGCTTTCGTTTTAACCGAAGCCAAATCCGAACCACTATTTGGTTCACTAAGTCCAATGGCAAAGAAGCATTCACCTTGGACGATTTTCGGAAGGAAAAAATTCTTTTGATAATCCGTCCCAAATCTTAAAAGCAGTGGTCCTGTTTGGCGATCCGCAAACCAATGGGCTGCAACCGGCGCACCAATAGCCAGAAACTCTTCCGTTAAAATATATCGGTCAATGGAACTTCGCTCAGCCCCTCCATATTCCTTTGGCCAAGTCATCCCAATCCAGCCTTGCTCTCCAATAATTTTCGAAAACGCGGGATCACTCCCACTCAACCACGAATCACATTTCGTTTGAAACGTCCCCTTTTGCAGCTCTTCTTGCAAGAACGCTCGCACTTCTTCTCTGAACAGTTCTTGCTCCTTTGTAAATTGAACAGTAGGTAAATTCAATCTCGCCACCCCTTTTACACATTTGCGGTAATCATTACCATATATAAACAGTGTATGATTGGATGGATAATGTATGTTAATGTTTTTCGGATAAATATTTCGCATTAGAGAGAGTTATAGTGTTTTAGAGAGAAATTTTCATTCATTGGACTGAGGTTGAGTTATTGTGGAATAATGTTCTTGAGGTTATAAAGAAGTTATTTAGAAGAGTTATGATCTTTTAGGTGAGGATTTAGGGCACGTGGAAAGAAACTGGGGGCTGATTAACTAAGTGTGGCGGCTTTTTTCCTTACAACATATTCCTTGAGTGAAAACTGTTGCTCAAAAGTGCTTCATCTGCCATGTGATGTACTTCTTGCGGGAAAGCTTGTACTCGCAACAGCTTCATTATGTCTCAAAAAAAAAACTACGCTTAGCCATTGTTGAAGAAGTTTTTAGCCTTTTTTAAGATTTCGTTTTCTTCTTTTAACTTAGCTAACTCTTTCTCGAATTCCATTTTTAGTTTCTCTACTTCCCTAGAGGAGACATACTTATTTGCTTCACTCTTATTCGTTCTGTCTTTGTACTCTTTCACCCACCGACCAATCGATTGAGGTGAAACTTTCATTTCCTTCGATAGCTCTGCTGCTTTTCTACCTTCTTCCACCACTAATTTTGATACATAATCTTTGAATTCCTGATCGTATTGTCTCCCCATCGTGAACACGTCCTTTCCATTTAAAAATTATCCCATTTTCAGACTACCTCTGTAAAACCACCCATTGTTTATTTTAAAAATAACACCATCAAATCTTCATCAAAGTACTGACCATTCGCCTTTAACGCCCTCGGTTCGACGCCGTATGTTTCAAATCCCAAAGATTCATAGAGTTTCTTTGCTGACCCGTTCGTCGAAACAACTTGCAAATGAATCTGCTCCACCCCTTCAAATTCCTTGGCCCGCTCGATTGCCTCGGCCATTAGCGCCTTCCCAACGCCCTGGCCGCGCACTTCTGGAGCCACATACATGCCGTAGATATTCCCCTTATGCTTGGATTTCAAATCCGTATCGCGCATAAATCGAACAATCCCCACCAACGAACCGTCCTCAGTAAACGCCCCGAGCACATAACGATCTGCTGCTGGACGAACTCGCTCTCGCACCATCTCTACCGAAAACTGAACTTCCCTTTCATAGGTAGACCCAAAGCTTTCTGGATTTGTTTGTAATGCGCTTAATCTTAGGGATTGATACATGTCTGCATCGGCTTCGTTAAGTACGCGTATGTTCATAACGCCCCTCCTAATTTCTAAAGTTTCTATACTAATAATTCGTGTAAATAAACAAAAATCCCTTTTTAGCATAAAATCCCTATTAATAAGAAATAACCCTTACAAAACTTCCATTATTTAGTAAAATGGAAGTAGTAATTACGAAAAAGGAGCGGAGTTTGTGTTAAAAAAACTGATAAGTAATGTACTTGATTTACTAAGCCCTACCACTACAACAAAACGCACAGACAAACCCAAGCAAAAGTCGGTGATTTCTACCTACAAGGAACAAACAGGAAACGGCCTTCTGTCCACGATGTTCAACAAAGGGAATTACGGCGAGTTCTCATCCTACGGAAAAATGGCGAAATTACCTGGCCATCATAAAGCCCTATTCAATATTTATATTCCGAATGGCAAGGAACAAACAACAGAAATCGATTTAGTATTTCTCCATGAAACTGGAATTTACGTCATCGAATCCAAGAATTACAGCGGCTGGATCTTTGGCGATGAAAAGTCCCAAAAGTGGATGCAGACCTTCCCAAATGCCCAAAAGTTTCCCTTTTATAACCCTATCAAGCAAAATATCGGCCACATCAAAGCCTTACAAAGCCTCCTCCCCTCCATCGAGCAGGAGCATTATAAGTCGATCATCGTCTTTAGCGAACGATGCGAGCTGAAAAAAGTCTCCTACGAGGCAAAGGATACATATGTCATCAAAAGGAATACCCTCACAAAGGTAATGAAACAGCAAATCGAAGCATCACCTAACATTCTAGAACCCACTTATATCGACCGCATCTATAACTTCCTGGCGCAGTACCAGAAGGCGGACAAAGCGGTGAAAGATGAGCACGTAGCGAAGATTAAGGAAAAGCAAAGCTAATCAAAAAGCCGATTTGCACTAAAGTTGTGGCAAATCGGCTTTTATTGTTCACTTGATTAAAATAAATCCGTTCTATATTGCGCAGGGGATGCTCCGACTCCATCAAGAATTACAGCTTTTGACTTCGGTTTCCCTTTTGCAATACTGTACACTTCCACAGAAAATTCCCATTCATCTCCAAAATCAAAGAGGTATAAAAATCTTTGCCCTTGGCTCAATTGCAGCTCCTGAATCTTAATTTCGTTCGCAAAAGGTCTCCCCATATCCAATGGCGAATAATACCCCTTTTGCCCATACTTTTTACCGTCCATGTAAAACGCAAAAAGATGATCATCATCAAAGTCAAAGGCATGCTGAATCAGTTGATGAAGGTCCAGCAAGGTATGGGATTCAGATAATTGAATCGTTCGCCAGCAGGATCTGTGCAAGGATACCTTGAAAACATATTTACCAATCACAGGTGCTTGTGGTTCAGGATCTGGTAGCAGCCTATTCAGTTCACCTTCTGCAAAGCGAGGTTGCAGTAAAGCAAAGAGTTCAGGCTTTGGCGCCGCATCCAGTATTGGCCGAATCATTTTTTCAATTACTGAATCAGCCATTCCAAATACCCCTGCCATGTCTATAGAAGGCTGATAACTGCCTCCTCTAGAATAGCGCCAATTTTTCTCTAAAGCATCTTGAATTTGTTTTAAAAAAGGCGTCAGCACAAGTGTTTTCGCCACATTATAAGTCGTACTCACGCGTCTCGACGCTTCTTCATCGATTTCGACTTTCCACAGTCCAAAAAATTCAAAATAGAAGAGGAAATGTTCGTAATTATATAGCATCCTGCGTAAATCTTCGTCTTCACTAATTCGAATTTTACTGTTTGCAGGGTAGGCTGCAAGCTTTTTAAAAAGAAGCTCAATATTATCTGGTGCATGTTCAAAGTAACCACCTTCTAAATCGCGCCAATTTGCCTTCTGCCAAAAACAGTCAAGTAACGTGACATATTGTTCAGATACGGTAAGACTTTGAAAATCCGCTATTCGTTTTGGATCCAACATTAGCGTCGCTCCACTCGCAGTTCTATTTTTCTGTAATAGCCTCAACTCTAACCCAAGGGTACAAAATAAATGCAAAATAGCAAATCCTGGCTGATTACTTCTATCATGCACCGCAAGCTTAGGCTCAGTCATCAGCTCATAAAGCGCAAAAAGATCCTTCCTCGGCAGATACTCATTCGCCTTCGTCAACTTAATCCCTTTAGTTGGTATATAGTCTAAAAACCGCGCAAAATCCTTTAAAATAGTCGTCGGGTATTCACTTGTGATTGTGATGCTATTGGTGTTGTCCATCGGGTTCGACCTTCTTTCTATTTTAATATTAGTGAATATGGAAAGTGTCTGTTCTTCCTCTGTTACTTCATTATAAGAGATTTGGCTATGCTTTCCATAGTAAAGATATAATGCTCAAATTATGGAATTCAGTTAAAATTAGAGTAATAAAATAACATTTATACTAAACGGAGTGAGAAGATGCCTGTATATAACAAATTAGTTCGTAATAATATTTTAGAAATTATTGAAGCAGAAGGTTTATCATATAACGCCCGAACACTTGAAAATGAAGAGTTTTTGTCTGAAATAAAAAAGAAATTATATGAAGAAGTTAAAGAATTTGATGGGACTACAAATGAACAAGATGCAGTTGAAGAATTAGCCGATGTATTGGAACTAATTCATGCTGCCCTTAAAGTCTATAACAAATCTTTCGAAGAGCTGGAATCCGTTCGGGTAAATAAAAAAGCAAAACGTGGAGGGTTTGATAAAGGTCTATATTTGATTGATGTAGAGGATAAATAATATGAAATTAATTACTGCCAATTTAGTAGATGAGTTAATCAAGTTTTCTGAAGACGCCATCCATCTCTGTTGGGTAACTGCTTTTGCCATGAAATCTGGTGTCAACTTAATACTGCCTACACTGAAGAAAGCCCATGCTAGTGGGTGTGAAATTCAATTATTAGTTGGAGATTACTTGTGTATCACACAACCAGAGGCTTTAGCTATTTTAGTTGAAAATTTGCCAAACGCAGAAATCCGTATGTACCGTTCTCAAGGCCGTTCCTTCCATCCAAAGGTCTATTTGTTTAGAGAGGAATCCGCTCAAAATGTGATTGTAGGTTCTTCCAATCTCTCTAAATCTGCCTTAACGAACGGAATTGAATGGAGCTTGCACACAGTTGACTTGGCTACCTTTGAACAGTCAATCGACGAATTCCATAAGCTTTTTTACAGTTCAAATACTGTGCCTATAAATGTTGAATACTTAAGAAAGTATCAGGAAATCTATGAGGAAGCAAATAAGGTTACCCCCCTTTCCGCAAAATGGGATGATTTAGAAGCTACGAATCTTATGTATGGAGTGGTGACTGGCGCTTCTTTAGTCAAGGAGGAACAATTACCATTAACGATTATTCATCCTAGACCTGCGCAAGAGCTTGCATTATATGCATTGGAAGAAACGATTGATCAAGGCTACGATAAAGCATTAGCTATTTTAGCTACGGGTTTAGGTAAAACCTATTTGGCTGCCTTTTTTGCAAAGAAATTTAAACGCGTATTATTCATTGTCCATCGAGATGAGATATTACAACAAGCTCAAAATGCCTTTCAGGTTGTACATCCGACAAAGTCTACAGGGTATTTTAATGCAAAAGAAAAGGATATGGACAGCGAGTTAATTTTTGCTTCCGTTTATACCCTGTCTCAAAGCTACCATTTAAACAAATTTGCCAAAGATGCTTTTGATTTAATTGTAATAGATGAGTTTCATCACGCAGTTGCAAAAACTTATAGCCGAGTGATTGATTACTTTGAACCTGATTTTCTGCTTGGTATTACGGCAACACCAGATCGTCTAGATAATCAGGATGTTTATAGTATTTGTGATGGAAATGTGGCAATCCAGATTCATTTTCTCGATGCAATTGCAAAAAAATGGTTAAGCCCCTTCCATTATTACGGCATAAAAGATGAAATTGATTATTCTCAAATTACTTGGTTAGGAAATCATTATGATGAAGAAGAACTGATTCAAGAGCAGCTTCAAGATAAGGTAATCGGCAAAATTTATAATGAATGGTTGAATCATAAGCAATCCAAAACCATTGCATTTTGTTCTTCGATAAGACAAGCAAATTATTTACGTGCCTACTTCAAATCTAAAGGAATTAAAGCCGAGGTCTTAACCGGTCAGAATTCACATTATGATCGTCAAACAATTCGTGAAAACTTTACTAACGGCCACATTGAAATTATATTTACTGTAGATCTATTCAATGAAGGCGTCGACATTCCAACGGTTGATACCTTATTATTTATCCGCCCTACTGAGTCGCTCTCCATTTTCACTCAACAAATTGGCCGTGGATTACGACTAGCAGAAGGAAAATCTCACTGTGTGATTATTGACTGTATTGGAAATTATCGTAATGCGGAAAAGAAATTACGTATTTTTAAGCCGACGCTAAAACCGACCGAGCGTTTAAAGTTAGAACCCGTTGAGACAATACCAATGACAGACTGTGAGTTACATTTTGAAGTAGAAGTAATCGACTTACTCAAAGAAATGATTAATAAAAACAGAACTTATCGTCAACAAATCATCGATGCATACTTTGATCTGAAATTAGAGCTAGGTTATCGCCCTACTTATTTAGAAATGTATTTAAAAAGCAATGTATATGAATTGAACATAGCAAGTGAATTTGGTTCATATATTGGATTGCTAAATGAGGCAGAGGAACTTTCCGAAGAAGAAAAAAATGTGTTTAACACTTATAAAGAGCTTCTAGTGGAAATCGAAAAAACCGGCATGTCGAAAAGCTATAAAATGGTTGTTTTAAAAGCCATGCTTGAACGTGGACAGTCCAACTGGCATCAACCGATTTCCGCTGAAGAAGTAGCACCATTCTTCCAATCCTATCTATCAGAAAAGATGAGAAGTCATATTGACCCTGTTGAAACTGATATTAAAAAAGTCGTTTCATTAATCGAACGTATGCCTATGACAAAATGGGCTGGTAGCAGCAAGGGATTAGTAAACTTTGCGGATAAGAAATTTCAATTTAACATCGACATCCCACAACAGATGGAACCGATACTTTTTTCATGGGTAAATGAGATTTGTAATTACAGGTTACATCGTTATTTTGAGAAGAAAGCTAAGAAGTTAGAGGCTTAGGATAATCTAGGTAACTATAGAAGTTATATAATCCCATCAAATATAAAAGAAGTCCAATTCCTTTACGAATGGGCTTCTTTTTGTTTTATATCCCTTCTGTTAATCTCCTATTAGATGCAATTAACAAACAAATCAAACTTTTAATAATAAAATGATGATCAAATTTTGGAAATCGGCTAATATTAGAATATAAATAGTAAAAAGGTGATAAAAATGAAAAAACAAGTTCACGTGGTTGGAGCAATAATAGAAAATGATCAAAATGAAATTTTCTGTGCCAAAAGAAGTCCTGTAATGACGCTTCCGAACTACTGGGAATTTCCTGGTGGAAAGCTTGAGGCCGGTGAAACGCCCGAGCAAGCATTAACTCGAGAAATTCAAGAGGAATTTAACTGTATCATTAGTGTTGAAGAGAAAGTAGAAGACACTACCTATGAGTACGAAAAGTTTATTGTTAGATTAGAAACATATAAGGCAAAACTAGAAAATGGACAACCTATCGCCATAGAACATGCTGAAACTAAATGGGTTACGCGAAATGAGATGGCTCAGCTTAACTTTGCCCCTGCTGATATTCCAGCAGTCGAAAAGATTGCTAGAGAAAAATAACTTTAAAGAAATGGTGAGTATAGTTTGGAACAGCTTATTCGTAAAATAGAGAATTCTTTACATAAAGGGTTCATTGATCAAAACAAACCAGTCTCTGCACAATTCAAACCGAAACTATTAACTAATAAAAATCACGAATCCGTTTTATCGACTTTACTTCAGGAATTAAAAACCTGCAAAACTTTTACCTTTTCAGTCGCCTTCATCACTGAGGGTGGTCTAGCAACTTTAAAAGCAATGCTTTTGGATCTAAAGCTAAAAGGTATTAAAGGAAGAATACTTACATCTACTTTCCTAAACTTCAATCAACCTAAGATGTTTAAGGAACTTCTCAAACTGGATAATGTTGAAGTTCGTTTAACCGGAGAAAAAGGCTTCCATTCTAAGGGTTACATTTTTGAGCATACGGATTATTATTCATTAATTGTAGGAAGCTCGAACTTAACTGACAGCGCATTAAAAGCCAACTATGAATGGAACGTATTTTTAACATCTCTAGAAAACGGAGAAATTATTAATCACTTTAAAGGCCAATTTGAAGATGCTTGGAACTCAGCAATCCCATTATCAGAAGATTGGATTTCAAACTATAAACAAAGTTACGAGTTACAGCCATTTATTAAACAAACAACTACAAATGCATTAGAGATTAATACTCAATATCTTACAAATGATTTAGCAAAAAGTTTATCGATTCAACCAAATAAGATGCAATCGGTAGCTTTACAGCAACTAAAAAACCTAAGAGAAACTGGAGCTAAAAAAGGTCTTATCATTTCTGCTACTGGGACGGGTAAAACTTACTTATCTGCCTTCGATGTACGAAACTTCGCACCAAAGAAAATGTTGTTTGTAGTCCATCGTGAGCAAATTTTAAAGAAAGCCATGCAGGATTATCGCACTATCCTAGGTGGAAATGAGGATGATTACGGCATCCTTTCTGGAAATTCAAAAGATGTAAATGCTAAATATCTATTTGCAACGATTCAAACGATTTCAAGAGACTCATATTTAAATGAATTTACTAAAGATGAGTTTGATTATGTATTAATAGATGAAGTACATAAAGCCGGTGCTGATTCGTATCTAAAGGTGATGAATTATTTTGAACCTGAATTTTTGCTCGGGATGACTGCTACTCCAGAGCGTACCGATGGATTTAATATCTATGAATTGTTTGATTACAATATTGCTTATGAAATTCGCCTACAAGCTGCTCTTGAAGAAGATATGCTTTGTCCATTCCATTATTTCGGTGTAACTGATTATGAAATAGAAGGTGAATTAATCGATGAAACTACTGAACTCAAGAATTTAGTTTCTGAAGAACGTGTAAAGCATATCATCGATAAAATAAATTACTACGGCCACTCAGGAGATCGCGTTAAAGGTTTAATATTCTGTAGTAAAAAAGAAGAAACTCATAATCTTTCAGTTGCATTAAATGCTGCTAGACTTAAAACAACTGCCTTAACTGGTGACAATACGCAAGAAGAACGAGAAGAAGCTATTCGCAAGTTAGAAAACGGAGAACTTCAATATATCTTAACGGTTGATATTTTCAATGAAGATATAGATATCCCCTTCTTAAATCAAATTGTCATGTTACGTCAAACTCAATCAAGCATTATCTTTATACAACAGCTTGGCCGTGGCCTGCGTAAACACAATTCTAAGGATTATGTAACAATTATCGATTTTATCGGTAACTATAAAAATAACTACCTCATTCCGATCGCTTTATCCGGAGATCAATCGATGAACAAGGATAACGTTCGTCGTAAAACTGTAAACACAGATTATATTCAAGGAATTTCAACAATTAACTTCGAAGAGATTGCGAAGAAGAAAATTTTTGACGCCATTAATAATACAAATTTATCAACATTGAAAACGTTAAAAGAAGCCTATACAGAAGTAAAAAACCGTTTAGGTCATATCCCTACTCTTCATGATTTTATAGAACAAAATTCTCTAGATCCTGAAGTTATCATCGGATATGCAGATAATCACTATAATTTCCTGTTAAAACTGAAGGAAGACATCCCTTCCCTCTCTGAGTATGAACAAGCCATATTAACAATGATTTCTAAAGAATTTATAAATGGGAAACGGATGCACGAAGTAATATTGATTGAGGAATTGCTAAAGAATTCATCTATTTCTAAAGATGCATATTTAACTAAATTAAGGGATTATGGTACCTATGTTAATGATGCTACCATTCAATCTGTGGAAAAGATATTTTCGTTAGATTTCTTCGTCCAAAATGATGTGAAAAAATATGGATTTAAGCCCGTTGTTATTTTAGAAAATGGTCTATATAGATTTAACGAAGATATTCAAGAAAGTTTAAGGGATTCTAATTTTAGTGCATATATTGAGGACATTGTAAAATGCGCTTATATTAAATGTGAAAAATACGATAAGACAAAACCTCTAACATTATATGAAAAATATTCACGTCGTGACGCATGTAGGTTGTTGAATTGGCCTCATGATGATTCGTCAACAATTTATGGTTACCGTGCTAAACACAATACTTGTCCGATTTTTGTGACGTATCATAAAAAGGATGAAGTAGAAACTAGCCAAGCATATGGTGATGAATTCTTAGCACCAGAATTATTTAGATGGTACACTCGTAATCGACTATCACTAGATTCAAATGAAGTAAAAACAATTCTTTCTTATAAGGAAACTGGATTACAAATCCAATTATTTACTAAAAAAGATGATGGCGAAGGCAGTGACTTCTATTATCTTGGCGAAGTAGAAGTAGCTGATGATACTCCTAAAAACGAAACAATGCCTGATGGTAAAGGAAATCGTCTTTCAGTTGTGACAATGAACTTAGTCCTTGAACAACCTGTTCAGTACGATATTTATCATTATTTGGTGGAGGAATAAAATTAAGTATAAGGAGTAGATATTAAGATTGATACTCCTTATATTTTTTATTTCAGTAATCTATACTTTACATAAATTTTTTACTCAAGAGGATTCGTTATTACAACATCATTCTTTAACCATACCTCATATGGATCTGGACCAACATAATATAAATGACACACTGCAAAAAAATCATTATTTTTATCTCTAAATCCATAGCCTATGGCAGCAATTGGATCAGCTAACACATCGAGGACAAATTCCGGTATGGTCTCTCCCTCAATTTCATCATGAACAATTAATAAGTAGTCCAACTCAATCTCTTCATCGCTCAACTTTTTACCAAACATTTTATTGATCCCTATTCGCAATCGCTCTACCATTTGTTTTTCTTCTTCTGATTCAATCACTTTGTACTATACCTCTAACATTTTAAATTACTTAATACTAATTAAATCTCTGAATATATTTAGATAGACTTATTATTTATTTTTTAGTAAAAACCCATTGATAAAGTCTTTGAACCATTTATCTAATTCTTCAATTAGCTTATCTATAAATGGCTTTCTTTCAGGAGATACTAACCAACTACCCTTGTGCTCTAGCCAGTATTCTGCTAACTCCGAACCATTTATTAGTTTGATATTTGTACCTTCAGCATGCTTTTTAGCATTTGAATTATAGTCACTTGTAGTAATAAAGTAGCCTGCCTTGGCATTTTCTTTTATCATATTGGAATGTAGAATTGCGATTGGTTTATAATCAACCTTTATACTAGGAGCAAAACATTTTACCTGGACAAGGAATTTTTCATTAGCTATGATATGGATTAAATCTACCCCGCCATCTCCTGATTTTTTCGTTACTTCAGTTCTTCCACCTAATATTTTTTGCATTACAAGAGCAACAAACTCTTCAAATGCATAAGGGTCTTCTAATTCTTCACTAATATTATAATTGCAATTTACACATTTATCTTTTCTAAAACGATGGTATAAACCAAGTGCAAGCGTTGCATAAAGTTTATCTTTACTGTTCATTTGTTACTCATCCTTTATGGAGTTTTATCTACCTACTTTATTCATATTGGGCTACACATCCTTTTTTTATAACTAAAGACCTAAAGATATAAATAAAAAAACCTAGCAATACAATTTTTTCGTATTACTAGGTTATGAACCATTATTTAATTCCTACTATTTCTTTCTTCTCGATCTCAAATACCTTCCTAACCCGCTTCTCAATCATCTCTTTCACTTCATCTTCTTCAAGTAAATCAAGTACCATTGCCCCACCGGAGATGTTTAGGTATTTGTTTGCTTCTACAAAGTGAGCGCGTTTGATGTCTACTCCTTCATCTCGCAACTCGACTAGTGCACGTAAAATCCCTTTTGTGATGGCTGTATTTGATGTGAAGTTACTGGAGAAAAACACAACGCATCGTGCTGAGAAGTCTGCTGAGCAGAAAAATTCAGTTAGCCAGTATGGATTTTCTTTGTTGTTTTCATCGTAAGTCATGTAGCCTACCCACCACAGACGGGCTAATACGTGAACGAATAAGGATCGTTTCGCGCCGTTTGTGAAGAAAACTGCTGATTGGATGCGTTTGTCATTTTTCTTTTCGATGTCATTTGCAATTCGATAATACACATAGTCACGCAATTGTACATGTGAAAGACCTGACCAAAGGCGTTCCTGTGTTGCTTGAGAAACAGTTAGATGCTTTAACGAATTATAGATATTTTTCACATTTTCAAAATCGCTTGCTAGATAATCTTCTCCAAAATCGAGCTCAGGCTTATCAAACTCAATCTTCGACTCGATCAATCGGCCTTCTGCTCTAAAGTACGCATCAAACCAGGCATCGTCTTTTTTATAGTAATGTGTTTTGTAGGTTTCGAAGTTTACGCGAAGGTCTTGCAATGTGTCTTCAGATAAAAATTTAATTTTCATCGTTTACTCGTCCCCCGCTTCATTTATTTTTTGGATTTCAACAAAAGCTTTTTCTAATGGGTTTTGCAACACCATTTGAGCTGCTTTTAATACTGGCAAAGTGCCATCTACAATGTGATTGAATGGGACATTGTTCTTTTTAAAGATTTGCTCTAGTACTTGGTACCATTTGTATTCACTATAATCCGCGCTGTCTTCCTTTAAAGCATAAAAGACATCGATTAAGGCTGGTAAAATCACTAATGATAGAATCGTTTCTTTTAATCTCGACCCGGCATTTTGTGCGTAGTTATCATAAACGTGTTTTGGCAGCTCGATAATGATTTGAGGTGAGTTCAGTGAAACGACCATGTCTTTTGCACTTTCCGAACGGCGAATCGTTACAATCGACGGTAAGTTTTGCGATTCTTCATCTTCCTCAAATAAAGTAAACTCCACCGCTTCCCCAAGCGCTAAAATGTTCCCTTTTTCGAAAGTAATTGGAAAACCTTTATAAAACTCATTCAAACTTAAATTTTCATAGTTTTCGATACGCTGATTTGCCAATATAAATGGATGGACATCGACTTTACCGCGCAAGCGATTGTCTTGTATCGCTGCGATTATATACGGCTCTTCCGATTGAAAGATTTGACGGAAGCTCGTTTGTGGACATTCAATATGTAAAGCGTATTTCGCTTTTCCTTCTGTTATCAATTGTGAAATGGTTGCGTCCTGTAAATCACATTTTAGATTGATATAAAGCTGACCGAAGGATTTTTGGACTTCAATAGACGTGCCAAACTTTGAATTTGTATAGTTATCATTTTCAGATGATAGCACCGGGTACGGGAAGGAATTATTAAATTTCATATAAATCGACCTCCAGTACGCAATATTGCTCATAATCTACTTTTACTTGAATGTTCTTAGGTTTCTTCCCAGTAAGGTTGATAAAACGTACGGCATTTTTATCAATACTGATTATTTCAATATCGGTTGATTCTACTGAAATTACAGGCAGGATATAGTCGCTTTGTTCCCCAACGACCTTAAATTCGAGTTTCCCTTTTTCGAACTTTTTGTCTGGTTTGAAGTTCACGCGGTAGAGGCCCTCTTCTTTTTGCATGCAAATGTAGCGAGTTTCTGCATCGACCGGCTTATTCTTCTCTTTTTCACCGTTGCCGTCTTTTGCGCCACCAGTGCCCTCATCTGTTGCACCTTGTTCTCCGTGCTGGTTTCCGGATCCACCCCCTACTCCTTCACCTTCATTACGCTCTTCGTTTGTATGCCCTGCCAAATCGCCTTCTGGAGTAATTCCTGCATCCTGCAGCTCATCCTCAAAATTTTCTTTTGGCTGTTTTTTCTTTAGTTTCTTTTTCGGCTTTTCTTTTTTCTTTTGCGAAACCATTTTGATTTTCATCGTGAGGGATTCCTTCTTCTCTTCACCTTCACCAGCTTCAGTCGTCGTATCTGGTAAAAAGTCGCTTAAACCAAAGGCATCCATCATATCAGTTGTTACAGCCTGGAATTGCTGCTGCACGGTTTCTCTTACAAATTTACGCAACTCACTAAAAGCTTTAGCCGCTTCTTTTGGGGCTTCCTCAATTCGATTTGGCTCCCAATCTGTGTGAGCGGGGTTTTCCATTTGCTTGAATACTTGGTTCATATGCTTGCCTGTAATTATCAGAACTCCTGTGAAAGAGATGCTTCCACTAATGCGATTCTGCTCAAATAAGCGCATCCCTGCTTTACGCGTCATAAGCACGCGACGATTCAGGTCTTCCCCCTTCATGATATAAAGAGTTGCTTCGCCTTCTTCAAAGTTCCCAAGCTTTTTATACGTTTTCGCAGGATATGGGATTTGAATGCCGTCTTCTGAAGTAAGCAGTTTGAAATACGCTTTTACATGACGATAGTCTTCTTTCGTTTCATCAAGATTCGCAATCAGCGAGCCAATATTTTCATGCGTGATTACTTCATTATCCACTTTCACAATAAGCTTTTTCTGCCAAATCGTGATGAAGAAGTTGAAAATAACTGAGTTTCGCATTGCTTCTACCCAATTCTCTTTAGGCTCAAAAGCCACAACAAAGATATCCGTTCCAGATTCACTGCGTTCTAATGTTGAATCTAAGTTTAATAATCCAGGTATCGCCGTTGAATTATCATGATTCGTATAATAACCCGTACCTAATGTATTGCGGTTTGGTTGCTTTTCAAAGGACATAATGTTGGCTACACCGATATGAGATTGGTAACCCGTCCGATCATAGGAAGAGTAAAATAGCGTTCGAAGCTTCGAGTTTGCAAATGGCGCCGATTTCCCGATACCAAAGCTCCCTCCCGAACTATCCCCCTTGTTAGATGAACCGGCTTCTCTTACCAAAGAGCTCCATGGTGTGCCAAGCTCTCCCGTTTGCGCGCCTTCTAACCCTTTTGTATTAAAATCACTGATGCGCAAAAATGGAATTTCATCCTGCGCTAATATGTATTTGGCTTGGTCAACAAATTGCTCAATTTTAGCATTTTTGCCCTTCCAAGTAGCTTCACATTTATCAAAAGCATCAACTAGCTGCTGACGCTCAGGAAATTGATTGCTCTTTAAGCTAAACTTCTTAAACTCCACAATTACTGGCTGCGTTTCATCTTTTACCGCATCCAATGAATTTTGGCAGATTTCACGTGTCAGCGAATCCAATTCATTCCCACGAAACGTCTCAATCCCTGCATTATTAATCGAATTAATCGTTCCCCCAGCAGCCGCCGGGAAATTCCAAAATGGCTGTTGCATGTCAATCTCCTTCTCTATCTTATGCACTAACATACTATGTCTATTGTAATATTATACTAAAATAAGAGCCATGGGTAATTAGTAGATAGTCGGAGGAACATATGGATTTCCAGGAAGAATTGGAATTCATCAAATAATACTTTTATAAAAATTTTAATACTGTTAACCTTA
>Ga0182745_1002389_pt1 | contig 16865 bp, 17 predicted proteins | sample eDN3rd30CKraftBY_FD_128523 | JGI IMG/M metagenome (GOLD analysis project Ga0182745, IMG submission 128523) | Enriched backyard soil microbial communities from Emeryville, California, USA - eDNA 3rd pass 30_C Kraft BY (version 2) (version 2) | ecosystem: Environmental > Terrestrial > Soil >...
CCGCCGGACTCGAGCCGGCTCAGGTCCAGCAGCTGGGTGACGAGGCGCTGGAGGCGCTCGGTCTGGGCGAGCATCGTGCGCAGCAGCGCCGGCTCGGGAGCCACGACCCCGTCGACGACGTTCTCGAGCGTCGCCCGGAGGGCCGAGATCGGCGTCCGCAGCTCGTGCGACACGTTGGCGATGAGCTCGCGCCGGTGCTGGTCCTCGGCGGCCAGCTCGTCGGCCATGTGGTTGAACGCCTTGGCCAGGCGACCGACCTCGTCGGACGAGCTGGCCGAGACCCGCTTCGTGAGGTCGCCCTCGGCCATCGCCGTGGCCGCCCGTTCCATCGACCGCAGGGGCGAGGTCATGCCCCGCGCCATGAGCTGCACCATCCCGAGGGCGATGATCGCGGCGACGCCGGCACGGAAGCCGGCCTTGAAGTTGAGGGCCAGGCCGATCTCGTTGACGGCGAGCGTGACCACCACCGCGGCGACGATGACGACGCTGAGCTTGACCTTGATCGACCGGATCCGCTGGAGCGGGTTCACGATCACGGGGTGCCAGCGGCCTCGGCGCCGTCGGATGCGGTGGAGGACCCGGCCGCCGGGGCACCCGCTCCCGCGTCGTCCGAGTCGCCAGCCGGCTCAGCCGACTCGCCGAGCGCGTAGCCCACACCGTGCACCGTGCGGACGACGCCGTCGCCCAGCTTCCGGCGCAGGGCCCGGACGTGGGAGTCGACGGTGCGGGCACCGGAGCCGTCGCGGTAGCCCCACACGTCGATGAGCAGGCGCTCCCGGGTGAGCACGCGCCCGGGCCGCTCGGCCAGCCCCACGAGCAGGTCGAACTCGGTGGGGGTGAGGTGCACGACCTCGCCGTGCTGGCGCACGCGCCGGGCATCGAGGTCGATCTCGATGCCGTCGTCGAGGTGCAGGGCCTTGGGCTGGGTGCGTCCGGACAGCGCGTCGAGGCGGCGCAGGAGGGCCTGGACACGGGCCACCAGCTCGCGCATCGAGAACGGCTTGGTCAGGTAGTCGTCGGCCCCCACCGCAAGGCCGATGACCAGGTCGGTCTCGTCGTCGCGGGCGGTGAGCATCAGGACGGGGACGTGGCGCTCCCGCTGGATCTGGCGGCAGACCTCGAGGCCGTCGAGCCCCGGGAGCATGAGGTCGAGGATCACCAGGTCGGGCTCGAACCGCTCGGCGTAGGCCACGCCGGACGGGCCGTCGGACGCCACCCGCACCTCGTGGCCCTCGCTGCGCAGCCGAGCGGCGATCGCATCCGCGATGAGGGCTTCGTCTTCGACCACGAGGATCTGGCGCGCCATCGCCTGACCCTAACGAAACGGCTGCGTGGCCAGGCCGGCACCTCAGCCGCGAGCGTTTCTGACGGGCCGTCAGGGGCTTGGGCGGCACAGGCCGCGGTCCGTAGCGTTGGGCCATGTCTGACTACGCGCCGCCGCTTCGCGACATCACGTTCCTGCTCGACCACGTCACCCCGATCGACGAGCTGACCAAGCTCGAGGCCTACCAGGAGATCGACCGCGACTCCGTCTCCGGCGTGCTGGAGGAGTTCGGGCGCCTGATGTCCGACGTGTGGGCCCCCACCAACGCCATCGGCGACGAGCAGGGCAGCCACGTCGAGGGCGACGAGGTCGTCACCCCCGACGGCCACAAGGAGGCCTACAAGGCCTACGCCGACGCCGGCTGGGGTGCCGTGCCATTCGCCGAGGAGTATGGCGGCGGCGGCTTCCCCTGGCTGGTCGGCATCGTCCAGCAGGAGCTGCTCAACAGCGCCAACATGGCCCTCGCCATGGCCCCGCTGCTCACGCAGGGCGCCATCGACGCCATCCTCCACCACGGGTCGGAGGAGCAGAAGGAGAAGTACCTCCTGAAGATGGTGTCGGCCGAGTGGACCGGCTCGATGAACCTCACCGAGCCCGACGCCGGCTCCGACGTCGGTGCGCTGCGCACCAAGGCCGTGAAGCAGGACGACGGCACCTACCGGATCACCGGCCAGAAGATCTTCATCACCTTCGGCGAGCACCCGTTCACGGACAACATCGTGCACCTCGTGCTGGCTCGCACCCCCGACGCTCCCACCGGCACCAAGGGCATCTCGCTGTTCATCGTCCCCAAGTTCCTGGTGAACGACGACGGCAGCCTGGGCGAGCGCAACGACGTCCACATCGTGTCGGTCGAGCACAAGATGGGCATCAAGGCCAGCCCCACCTGCATCCTCGCCTACGGCGACCGCTCCGACGGCGCCGTCGGCTACCTCGTCGGCGAGGAGAACGCCGGCATGCGGTACATGTTCACGATGATGAACAACGCCCGCCTCGGCGTCGGCGTCGAGGGCCTGGGCCTGGCGGAGCGCAGCTACCAGCACGCCCTCGCCTACGCCAAGGAGCGCAAGCAGGGCTTCGCTCCCGGCGCCGCCCGCGGGGAGAAGTCGTTCATCGTCGAGCACCCCGACGTGCGCCGTCAGCTGCTCACGATGAAGGCGTACACCGAGTCGATGCGGGTCCTCGCCTACAAGGTCGCCGAGCAGATCGACGTCCTCCGCTACGGCGCCGACGAGCCGACCCGCACGGCCGCCCAGGAGATGGTCGACCTGCTGATCCCGCTCACCAAGAGCTACTGCACCGACGTGGCCGAGACCGTCACGTCGATCGGCATCCAGGTGCACGGCGGCATGGGCTTCATCGAGGAGACCGGCGTCGCCCAGTACTACCGCGACACCAAGATCACGCAGATCTACGAGGGCACCAACGGCATCCAGGCCATGGACCTCGTGGGCCGCAAGCTCCCGATGCGCGCCGGCGGCGTGTTCAACGACCAGCTCGCCCGCATGAAGGCCACCGTCGAGGAGCTCTCGGGCGCCGGTGACGACCTCGCCGTCATCCACCGCGAGCTGTCCGCCGCGCTCGAGGCCCTCGAGGACGCCACCGGATGGATCCTCAACACGGGTCTGGCCGATCCGGTCGAGGCGCTGTCGGCGGCCACGCCGTACCAGCGCCTGTTCGCCACCACCGTCGCCGGCTGGCTCATGGCCCAGCAGGGACTGGCCGCCAAGCGCCTCGTCGATGCCGGCTCGGCCGACGCCGACGTGGCCGAGGTCAAACTGGTCACCGCCCGCTTCTTCGCCGAGCACCTGCTCCCGCAGGTCCACGGCCTGGTGGCACCGGTCAAGGCCGGCAAGGCCGATCTGTTCGCCCTCACGGCCGACCAGCTCTGACGCCTGCTCGCCCCGGTCCCGGGGCCGCGGCGTCGGGCCCTCGCCGGGTGGCTGGGCGCTAGGTCGTTTGGCTCACGAAGCCGTCAGGTCGGCCGATGGGACCTCCTGGTGGACCGCACGCACACGACCTCCTCGATCGGTTCGCCGATGACGACCGGCCTCGGCCGGGCACGCGCCCTCGGCGCGCTCCAGAGCATCGGAGCGTCGTCGGCGGGGCTGGTGCGCGCCGACAGCGTCACCAACGAGGTCTGGCTCACCCACGACCTGGTCGTGCGGCTGAACCGCGATGCCAGCATGCGCCTCCACCGGGAGGCCGTGCTGTCGCAGGTGCTGCCCGATGAGGTCGGGTACCCCCAGGTCATCCAGCACGGCGGCGAGGTGGGCAGCGACTGGCTGGTGGCCCAGCGCCTCCCCGGCGTGCCGCTCAGCCGGGCCTGGCCCACCCTCACCGCGATCGCCCGGCGCGACGCCGTCCACCAGATCGCCGACCGGCTGAAGGCGGTCCACCAGACGCCGTGCCCTCGGCTCGACGGGCTCCACGACGTGCCCCAGCTGCTGGACCCGGCGCCGTCGGGGAGCCAGGCGGTGCAGCGCTTGCTCAACGCCATCGCCCGAGCCAGCCAGCTGTCCAACATCGACTCGACGCTCATGGCCGATGTGACCGCCCTGGTGTCGGACCTGGCGCCTGCGCTGGACCCGTTCGACGCCACGACCATCGTCCACGGCGATCTCACGTTCGAGAACATCCTGTGGGACGGCGCCGAGGTCACCGCCCTGCTCGACTTCGAGTACGCCCGGCCCGGCCCGCCGGACCTCGACCTCGACGTGCTGCTGCGCTTCTGCGCGCTGCCGCACCTGCACGTGGCTCCCGACTACGAGCACCTGACCAAGGCCGAGGACTACGCCGAGGTCCCGTGGTGGCTCGCCGAGGAGTACCCCGAGCTGTTCTCGCATCCCCGCCAGCTCGACCGCGTCCGGCTCTACAGCATCGCCTGGGACATCCGGGAGCTGCTGGCGTTCCCACCGTCGGAACCGCTCAACCGCCTGCACAAGCACCACCCCTACCAGCGGCTCTCCCAGAACCTCCGCGGCACGCACTACATCGACCGCTTCAACGGCAAAGCCTCCGTCCACTACTGAACGGCATCGCCTCCGCCGGGTGGTGGCTGGCAGGATCGGGGGATGGGCGACGAACCAGGAACCCCCGGTGAAGGCGTGGCCGCCCGGATCCGTGCGGCGTCGTCCACGCTGAGCCCAGCGCAGCGCCGCGTCGCCGACGCCGTGCTGGCCGACCCGCAGCTCGTCGCCTTCGGGACGGTGGCCGACCTGGCCGAGGAGGCCGGCGCCAGCGGGGCGTCGGTCGTCCGCCTGGCCACCCGGCTCGGCTACCACGGCTTCGTCGGCATGCAGGAGGCGGCCCAGGGCGAGCTGTCCGATCGGCTCCGCCCCGCGGCCAGCCGGATCCGCGACCTGCCACCCGGCGACGTGGTCGCCCGGGCGCTGACCACGTCGATGCAGGCGGTGGAGGCCACGCTCGCCGGGCTCGACCGGAGCGTCTTCGGCCACGCCGTCGACCTCCTCGCCGACCCGGAGCGCAGCGTGGCGGTGATCGCCGGCACCGCGGGCGCCGGCATCGCCGGGCACGCCGGCGACGAGCTCCGCATGGTGCGGTCGGGCGTGGAGGTGGTGAGCGGCACGCCGGTCGCGGTCGGGCAGTCGATCGCCCGGCTCGGGCGCGGTGACGTCGTGCTCGCCTTGGACCTCCGTCGCTACGACCACTGGCTGCTCGACGCCGTCGACCACGCGGTGCGGGAGGGAGCGGCGCTCGTCGCCCTCACCGACGGGCCGGCGTCGCCGCTCGCCCGACGGGCGCGGGTCCTGCTGGTGGTCGAAGGAGAGGGGATCGGCCCGTTCGACAACTACGTCGGCGCCCTCGCCCTGCTCGCCGCCCTCGTGGCCGGCGTCTCCGAGGCCCTGCGCGACGACGCCACCGAGGACCTCGACCGGGTCGAGCGCACCTGGCAGTCCCTCGGCGCCCTCACCGACGGCTGACCCGCACCCGCGCCCGTCGAGGGGCGAGCGCACCGGCGGGTCGCTGGTGCGGCTGCCCGCGCTCACGGATGAGCGGACGGCAAGCCATGTGCAACAAGTATTTCTATACGATGTTAAAGTGGAACGAATGTTCCATCCGGCACCCCGTGCCGTCGCACCCTTCGAGGAGGATCGGCCATGGCCGCCGCGACGCTTCAGACCCACCCGACCGGGTCCTCGATGATCCCCCCGCTCGCGCCCGAGCCCGGCCTGCGCCCCGACGACGAGGCGTTCGTCGCCGACGCCGCCCGGGCCGGGCGGTCGTTCTCGCCCGGGCTCATCGCCGCCATCGCCGCGTTCGCCGACGACCCGGGTGCCGCCGGCGCGCTGCTGCTGCGCGACGTCCCCATCGGCACCATCCCCGCCACCCCGGTGACGCCCACGAGCCCGACGGGCAAGGACCTCCGGTCCGAGCAGGTGCTGCTGGCCGTCGCCCGCCTCCTGGGCGAGCCGGTGGGCTACCTGCCGGAGCACGGCGGCTCCATCGTGCAGAACCTCGTGCCCACGAAGGCCGACGTCGGCCGCCAGACCTCGACGTCGTCGGGCGTCGACCTGGCGTTCCACACCGAGACCGCCTTCCACCCGTTCGGCCCGCGCTACCTCCTGCTCCTGTGCCTTCGCGGCGATCCTGGAGCGGCCACCACCTTGGCTTCGGTCGACGATCTGCTCCCGGGCCTGCGGTCCGAGACCGTCGAGACCATGCGCAAGCCGCTGTTTCGCACGGCGGTCGACGAGTCCTTCGGCGGCCAGCCCGGCGTGCCCTACGGCCCGGCGCGTCCGGTCCTCGGCGGCACCGACGAGCAGCCCTGGCTGTGCTGGGACGAAGCGCTCACCACCGGCACCACCCCGGAGGCCCAGGCGGCCCACGAGGAGCTCGTCGCCGTCGTCGCCCAACGGCGTCGGGAGATCGTGCTCGCCGACGGCGACCTCCTGATCGTCGACAACACCCGCTGCGTGCACGGCCGCCGGCCCTTCCAGGCCCGCTTCGACGGCACCGACCGCTGGCTGCAGCGCAGCTTCGTGGTCGAGAGCCTGGCCCCCTCGGTCCACGATCGAACCGGCCGCACCATCACCACCCAGTTCGCCGCCTGATCGGCCCCCCGATCGCCCCTCAGGGGAGTCGGGCACCGTCGGATCCCGCCCGGGTCGGCCTCCCACCCGCCCGAACGCCGACGCGGCGTCGTGCCGCTCGGTACCGGCACGCCCGCCTCGCCGGTGCACCCGGACCGGCGGGCGGGGTGTCAGGAGGGCCGGAGCGCGGCGATGACGGCGTCGGCCAGCGGCGGCCAGGCTTCGAGCGCCCAAGGGCCGAAGTTGCGGTCGGTGAGGACGAGGAGGCTGCGCTGCACGGCCGGATCGACCCAGAGGAACGTGCCCGACGCGCCGAAGTGGCCGAAGGTCGCAGCAGAGTTGGTGCGGCCCGTCCAGTGCGGCGTCTTGTAGCCGCGGATCTCGAAGCCGAGGCCCCAGTCGTTCGGGTTCTGCGGGCCGATGCCGGGCACGATGCCGGCGAGCTCGGGATAGGCGACGGTGGTCGCCTCGGCCAGCGTCGCGGGATGGATCAGGGTCGGCTGCAGGAGCTCGGCGGCGAACCGGGCGAGGTCGGCGCCGGTGGACCAGGCGCCGTGAGCGAGCGAGCCGCCGCGCACGTCGGTGTGGTCCATCCCGAGCGGCTCGAACACGGCCAGCACCAGGTAGTCGTCGGCCGGCATCCCGGCGGCGTGGGCGAGGTGCTCGGCCAGGGCGTCGAAGCCGGTGTTCGAGTAGATCCGCTTCCGCTCGGGGAGCAGCAGCACGCCCGTGTCGAAGCCGTAGCCGCCGGCGTGGGCGAGCAGGTGGCGCACCGTCACGCCGGGTGGGCCGGTGGGCTCGTCGAGGTCGAGCGTGCCCTCCTCGACGGCGACGAGGCAGGCGTAGGCCGTGAGGAGCTTGGTCACCGAGGCCAGCCGGAACGAGCGGTCGCCGGGGCCGATGGTGGCGACGGCGCCGCCGGGTGCGACGACGGCTGCGGCGATGTTGGTGGCCTCCCACCCTCCGGTCTCCCAGAGCGCAGCGGCGAGTCGGGCGTCTTCAGACATCCCAGACCATCGCTCCGTCGGAGGGCGCGGCGCCGAGCACGACGTCGGCGGGGGAGCGGCGGTCGATGTGGCCGATCAGCCCGGAGTACACGCCGAACCCGCACAGCTCCCGCAGCCGCGGCCCGAACGTGCGAGCCGTCTCCAGGGGGATGCCCAGTTGCTGGTTCTCCTGCTGGCGGATCCAGCCCGCGCTGTAGTTCATGGCGATGCCGACCCGTCGCTCGCCGGTGGTGTTGGCGCCGCCGCCGTGCCAGAGGCTCCCGTGCCACACGAGCACGCTCCCGGCGGTCATCTCGGCGGGGATGCTGTCGTAGCGCTGCCCGAGGTTCGGCGAGGTGCCGGCGAGGTGCGAGCCGGGGATGATCCGGGTGGCGCCGTTGGCCTCGGTGAAGTCGGTGAGGGCCCACATCGAGTTGCACACCGTGGCCACGTGGGGCTTCGGCAGCGGGATGATCTGGTCGTCGGCGTGGATGGGCTGCTCGGTCTCGCCGGGGCCGATCGAGATCGACGACAGCGAGCTCACGAGGCAGCCGGGATCGAGCACGCCCTCCACCAGCGGCAGGACGGCGGGGTGCACCGGCACCTGCTGCCAGAGCGGGCCGTGGGCGAGCAGGTTGTAGACCCGCAGGGTCGACGTGCCCTCGAAGCCGTTGCCCGCCGGCCGGGTGCCGAGCTCCACGTGGAGGCGGTCCAGGTCGTCGAGCAGCTCGCCGATGAGGCCGGCCGGGATGACGTCGGGCAGCACGGTGTAGCCCTGCTCGGCGATGGCGGCGAGGTGCCCGTCGAGGTCGACGGTGGTGGTCGCATCCGGCACGCCCGCATGGTAGGCCGAGCGCCATGGTGCGTGACCGACCCGCGGACGACGGCCCGGACCTGGGTGGAGACGACCTCGAGACGGCCGTCGCCCGGGTGCTCGACGCCCTCGAACCGGGCGACGTCGTGACCTACGGGGAGGTCGCCCTGGAGGCCGGCTACCCCGGCCGGTCCCGCGCCGTCGGCCGCATCCTCTCGACGAGCGGCGGCGCCTACCCCTGGTGGCGGGTGGTGAACGCGGCAGGCCGGCTCGTACCCGGCCACGAGGAGGAGCAGGCCCGGCGCCTGGCTGACGAGGGGGTCGAGCTCCGCAACGGCAAGGTCCGGCGAGCCCGACGGTGAGGCCCCCGCTGGTACCGTCGCCCGCCGGGAACGAGAGGACGGGCTGGTGCGACGACGAGGGTGGGTGGCGGCTGCCGCGGTCGCAGCGATCGGGCTGCTCGCGGTGACCGCGTGCTCGAAGGACGATCCCGGCCCGAAGGCGCTCGTCGTGGGCGACTCGCTCACGGTCGGGGCTGAGATCGGCGGTCTGGGCCGCGACGATGCCATCACGGTCGAGGCCGAGGAGGGCCGCACCACCGAACAGGGGGTCGCGGTGGCTGAGCGCTCTGATGTCGCCGGGTACGAGCAGGTGATCGTCGCCCTCGGCACGAACGACTACCTCGACGACGAGGCGGAGTTCGCTCCGAAGATCGATGCCATGATGGCGGCGCTCGGGCCCGAGGTCCCGGTGACGTGGGTCAACGTCGACACCGGGACCGCCAAGCTCGCCCCGGCCGCCGACGGCGTCAACGCGGCCCTCGCCGCCGCGGCCGGCCGCCACGGCAACCTGACGATCGCTGACTGGGATGCCTACGTCAACAGCCGCGACGACGCCGACGACCTGCGCGCCGGCGACGGCGTCCACGACTCCTCCGAGGGGTACCGGGTCCGCGCCGAGTGGATGGCCGACCTCGCCCAGGGCTGATCCCGTCACGCTCGTCGACGGCGCCGGTAGCGTCCTGGCCATGAGCATCTACGACCACCCTGTCACCGCCCTCGACGGGTCCGCCGCCGACCTGCACGACTACGAGGGCAAGACGGCCCTCGTCGTCAACGTCGCCTCGAAGTGCGGGCTCACGCCGCAGTACGAGGGCCTCGAGCAGCTCCAGAAGACCTACGGCGACCGGGGCTTCAGCGTCCTCGGCTTCCCGTGCAACCAGTTCATGGGCCAGGAGCCGGGGACGAGCGAGGAGATCGCCACCTTCTGCTCCACCACCTACGGGGTGACGTTCCCGATGTTCGAGAAGATCGACGTCAACGGCGACGACCAGCACCCGCTCTACGCCGAGCTCACCCAGGTCGAAGATGCCGACGGTGCTGCCGGCGACGTGCAGTGGAACTTCGAGAAGTTCCTGCTCGCCCCCGATGGGGCCGTGACCCGCTTCCGCCCCGGTGTCGAGCCGCAGGACCCGGCCATCGTCTCCGCCATCGAGGCGAGCCTCCCCGGCTGACGCCCCGGACCGTCCCCTGATCCCAGGCGGGACGGATCGGTGGCGGGCATCGCCGCCGAGCGCCTCGACCAGAGCCCCGGCTTCGAGCAGGCCGGCGCCTGGTCCCGCATCACCCCTGACCGGGGGATCGCGGGTTCGGGGAGGCGGGCCGGTACCCTGGTCCGAGCGGGTCAGACGCCCATCTCTGCTTGTCGGGCGGATCCGCGGGTCACCTCGCAACGCGTTCGTCTCACCTGATTCGGGAGCCGGAGGAAGACCCTCCCACTCACGAAGAAGACACCGGAGACAACCAGATGACCACCTCCTTCGACGCCCTCGGCGTCGCCCCCGACCTTGCTGCCGTCCTGGCCGAGCAGGGCAAGACCCACGCGTTCGCCATCCAGGAGCTGACCATCGCCGACGCGCTGGCGGGGCGCGACGTGTGCGGCAAGGCCAAGACCGGCTCGGGCAAGACGCTCGCCTTCGGCCTGCCGGTCCTCCAGACGGTGAAGACGGCGGAGCCGAGCCGGCCCCGCGCCATCATCCTCGTCCCGACCCGCGAGCTCGCCACCCAGGTGAAAGACGAGCTCGAGCCCATCGGCGCCGCCCGTGACATCACCGTCGCCGCCATCTACGGCGGGGCCGACATCGAGAAGCAGATCAAGAAGCTGAAGGCGGGCGTCGAGGTCATCGCGGCCACCCCCGGCCGCATGATCGACCTGATCGACCGCAAGGAGCTCGACCTCACCGACGTGAGCATCGTGACGCTCGACGAGGCCGACCGCATGGCCGACATGGGCTTCATGCCGCAGGTCGAGTGGATCCTGCGGCACATCCCGGGCGACCACCAGACCCTGCTCTTTTCGGCCACGCTCGACGGCGTCGTGCAGGGCCTCATCGACCGCTACCAGACCGATCCGGTCCGCCACGAGGTCGAGTCTGAAGGCGTCACCGTCGCCTCGATGACCCAGCGGTTCCTCAAGGTCCACCAGATGGACAAGGTGAAGGTCGCTGCCGCGATCTCCCGGAGCGGTCAGAAGACCCTGATGTTCACCCGCACCAAGCGCATGGCCGACAAGCTGGTTGACCAGCTCAACGAGCAGGGCGTGAAGGCCGCCGCCATCCACGGCGACCTCCGCCAGAGCCAGCGCGAGAAGTCGCTGGCCGACTTCATGGCCGGCAAGCTCTCGGTCCTGGTGGCGACCGACGTCGCCGCCCGCGGCATCCACGTCGACGACATCGACATCGTGATCCACTTCGACCCGCCGGAGGACCACAAGGCGTACCTCCACCGCTCGGGCCGCACCGCCCGCGCCGGCCAGGGCGGCCTCGTCGTGACCCTGCTCCTGTGGGACCAGGAGCTCGAGGTCAAGCGCCTCCAGAAGCGCCTGGGCGAGAACCAGCCGATGCCCGAGGTCTTCTCGAACAACCCGATCCTCGCCGACCTCACCAACTGGACCCCGGTCGAGAAGGTCTGACCCAGCTCCGGCGGTGGCGTTCGGCCGTGTCGGTCGAAACCCCGCCCGAGATCACCGGGCACCGGCGTTCAGACGTGCCGCCGGGGCCTGCTTCTCGACAGGGCGACCACCCCATCGATCCCACCCGCGCCGGCCCGTCGCTGGCCTGAGGTGGTGCGCTCGAGTCCTCTGTGCGGACCCCTTCGGCGTTTCTGACGGTGATCGACGACCTGGCCGAGCCGGGGTATCGGCGCATGCCCATGCAGATCGGTTGTCTCGGGGTCTGGCGGGTGGCGTAGGGTGGTGGAGTCATCACGAGTGGCTCGGGAAACCGGGTCCGGCAACCTGGGACGGACACCCAAGGTGCCTCTCGCTTCGGCGGGGATGTGGCCGGTTCGCCGGCAACGAAGTGTCCGGGCCCCGGCCCGTCGCTGGCACCTGGTGACCAACCCCGCCAACGCAGCGAGGAGGTCGGTCATGGAAGAAGCAGCAGGGCACTGGTCCGATGCCGCCTCGCTCGCCGTGCCCCCGTGGATCCAGCCGCACTCCAGCACCGTTCCCGCCACCGGTGCGTGGAAGCCGAGCGACCCCCTCGGCCAACGGCAGTTCATGCGCATGGCCGTGGACCGGGCCTTCGTGCTCGAGGGCGGCGGCTTGCTCAACGACATCACGATCTGCTTCGAGACCTGGGGGACGCTCGCCGACGACGCGTCGAACGCGGTCCTCGTCTGCCACGCCCTCACCGGCGACGCCCACGCCGCCGGCTCGGCCGGCGACGGGCACCCGACGCCGGGCTGGTGGGACGACCTGATCGGACCGGGCAGGCAGCTCGACACCGATCGCTGGTTCGTCGTGTGCGTCAACGTCCTCGGCGGCTGCCAGGGCTCCGCGGGTCCGGCGTCCCCGATGCCCGACCGGCCCGGCTGCTACGGCCCGAACTTCCCCGTCGTGTCGATCCGCGACATGGTCCGCACCCAGGCCCGGGTGGCCGACGCCCTCGGCATCGCCCGGTGGCACGCGGTGATCGGCGGGTCCATGGGCGGCATGCAGGCGCTGGAGTGGGCGGTCATGTACCCCGAGCGGGTCGGCCGGCTGGTCGCCATCGCCACCACCACCGCGGCATCGGCGCAGCAGATCGCCTGGTGGAGCACCGGGCGACGGGCCATCGCGCTCGACCCCAAGTGGCGCGACGGCCACTACTACGACGCTGCTCCGGGCGACGGCCCGCACGCCGGTCTCGCCCTGGCCCGCCAGATCTCGCAGGTCACGTTCCGCAGCGACGACGTGTTCACCGACAAGTTCGGACGAGAGCCCGTGGAGCCGTTGGCCGGCGGCTTCGAGATGTGGCAGCGGTTCGAGGTCGAGCGCTACCTCGACTACCACGGCATCAAGCTGGCCCGCCGGTTCGACGCCAACTCCTACCTGCTGTTGACCAAGGCCATGGACCTGCACGACCTCGGGCGGGGGAGAGGCGGCCTGGCCGCGGCCCTCAAACGGGTCCAGGCGCCCGTCTTGTCGATGGGCATCACCTCGGACATCCTCTATCCCGAGTACCAGTCGGTGGACCTGGTCGCGGGGATCGAGGCCGTCGGGGGTCGGGCCGCGTACCACCAGATCGACAGCCCCCACGGGCACGACGCCTTCCTCATCGACCACGACCAGGTCGCCGCCGCCCTGGTCCCGTTCCTGGAGACATCCTCGTGAGCAACGACCCCACCGCCGAGCCGACCGAGCCCGGGACCGGGCTGCACCCCGACACCGTCGCCATCCGATCGGGCCGCGTCGGCGACGCCACGTCGCTCGCCCCCGTGCTGTGGCCGACGTCGACGTTCGTGTCGCCCTCGGTCGACGACGCCCGCCGCTTCGCGACGACGGTCGGGGCCGACCGCTTCTACTCGCGGTACGGCAACCCGACGGTGAGCGGCTTCGAGGATGCCATCGCCCAGCTCGAGGGCGCCGAGGCGGCCCGGGCCTACGGATCGGGCATGGGGGCGGTGACCGGTGTCGTGCTCGGGCTCTGTTCGGCGGGCGACCACATCGTCGCCCAGCGACAGCTCTACGCCGCCACCCAGCTGGTGTTCCAGGCCATGTGCCCCCGCTTCGGCATCGATGTGACGTTCGTGGACGGCACCGAGCCGGGTGCGTTCGCCGCCGCCGTGATCCCCGGCAAGACCACCCTCGTGTTCGCCGAGACGCCGGCCAACCCGCGGCTCGACCTGATCGACCTCGATGAGGTGGGCGCCATCGCCGGGCCGGTCACGGTCGTGGACTCCACGTTCGGCACCCCGATCCTCCAGCAGCCGTTGCGGCACGGTGTCGACCTCGTCATCCACTCGGCCACCAAGGGCATCGCCGGCCACAACGACGCCACCCTCGGCGTGGTGGCCGGCAGCAAGGAGCTCGTCGACTGGCTGTGGGGCTTCGCCGTGCTGCAGGGCGCCCCGGCCTCGCCGTACGACGCGCTGAACGCCACCCGCGGCATCCGCACCCTGCCGATCCGCATCGCCCGCCAGTCCGCCACCGCCCTCGCCGTGGCGACGGCGCTCGAGGCCGATCCCGGTGCGCTCGAGGTCCGGTACCCGGGCCTCGCCTCGCACCCGCAGCACGAGCTGGCCTCGCGCCAGATGGCCAGCGGCGGCTCGCTGATCGCGTTCGACGTGGCGGGGGGTCTGGAGGGGGGCCGCCGGTTCGTCGAGTCGGTGCAGATCGCCCAGCACGCCACCTCCCTCGGCGGGCCCGAGACGCTGGTGACGCACCCCGCGTCGACCACCCACGTGAACCTCCTGCCCGACGAGTTGGCCGCCAACGGCATCGGCCAGGGCACGATCCGGGTCTCGGTGGGTCTGGAGCACGAGGACGACCTGATCGCTGACCTCATCCGGGCCTTGGCCGCCGCGACCGCCTCCTCCTGAGGGTCGTGGACCGGTCCGCACCGTCGGTAGCGTGCTCGGGTGCCCGAGCTGTTGGAGGTGGAGATCTACCGGCGGCTCGCTGACAAGGCGGTCGGGCGGACCGTCGAGGCAGTCGAGGCGCCCGACCGCTGGTTCCTGAAGGGCGGGATCACCCCGGACGAGGTCATCGGCGCCGTCGAGGGCGCCACGATGCGGCGGACCGGACGGCGGGGAAAGCTGCTCACCGTCGACCTCGGCCCGGCCCGGCCGGTGCTCGGTCTGCGCTTCGGCATGACCGGTCGGCTCGTGGTCGACGGCGAGGATCCGGTCGGCCAGCTGGAGTACTCCTCGGGTCGCGACGAGCCGGAGTGGGACCGCTTCGCCCTGCGCTTCACCGACGGGAGCCGCCTGCGCCTCTCCGACCCTCGTCGCCTCGGGGGCGTGGAGCTGGATCCGGACCTCGGTCTCCTCGGCCCCGATGCGTGGACGATCACGCTGGCGGAGCTGAAGACCGCGCTCGCAGGCTCGCGCGCACCGTTGAAGGCGCGGCTGCTGGACCAGTCCCGCATCGCCGGACTCGGCAACCTGCTGGTGGACGAGACCCTGTGGCGGGCGCGCCTGGACCCCACCCGCGAGGCAGGATCGCTCACCGGCGCCGAGCTGCGCCGGCTGCAGCGGCGCATCGGTTCGACCGTGGGGCAGCTGTTCGAGCGCGGCGGCTCCCACCGGGGGGACCTGCAGGTCGAGCGCCACCGCGACGGCCACTGCCCTCGCTGCGGCACGCCGCTCGAACGAGGCACCGTCGGCGGACGCACCACGTACTGGTGCCGGCCCTGTGCACGGGCTGCGACGGCCTGACCAGTAATCTCTCCTCTTCGTGGCAATCCGACGTCGCACCCTCCTGTTCGTACTCGCGCTCGGATTCAGCGCGGCCGTGGCGCCGGCGGCGCTGGCGACCGCAGCTCCGGCACAGGACCCGGGTGCCACGTTCGGCACCGGCGAGACCGCCACCACGGTCGCCGGATCCACCTCCGCCCCGACCGCCACCACCGCAGCGACCGACTCCACCAACCAGACCCTGGTCGAGTCCGAGGACGCACCCGAGAAGCCGATCTTCACCGAGAGCCGCAAGGTGGCCGCCATCATCGGCGGCCTGGTGCTCGTGGCGTTGGCGATCCTCTTGTTGACCGTCCGGTACATCCGGCTGACGAAGCCGGTCGCCCAGGGCGACATCTCCGACCTGCCCTTCCTGGCCGACGACGTCGACGTCGAAGACGACGACGTGTTCATCGCCGAGCTGCCGCCGAAGGCAGACCCCGTGCAACCCGTCGTCCCCGTCGCCGTGCCCGAGGTCGCCCTGGGGGCCGCCCCCGGCACCGACCACGCCAGCGCCGACGCCGACTGGGAGTCGCGGACCGGCGAGCACCAGCGCGTGGAGATCCCCGGCGGGACGTCCCTGGCGCGCCCCGGGGTGGCCGCGCGCCGCAAGGCGCTCGGCATCACCGCCGACTGACCTCGATCGACCGGCGGCGGCCGATCCTGGCGGTAGCGTTGGGCCATGGCCGACTCGCTCGACATCGACGCAATGCTCGCCCGCTTCCGAGACCGCGCCATGGCGGTCCGCAAGCGCAACCTGCCACCGGTGGGCGGTGAGGAGCGCACCCGGCTGGTGGAGCAGGCGCAGACCGACTTCCAGGACTTCGCCATCATCGGCGATGCCGCCGGCACCCTCGACGACGGGATCTTGACCCTCACCATCGACCTGCGCCCGAAGGGGTGAGCGCCCGGTTCGCCGCCGCCGTCGCCGCCATCGACGCCGCCAACGCCGCCGACCCGGTGCGCGTCACCGTCGACGGCGTCGATCGGCCGAAGGAGCTGGTCCACGCCGATCTCGTGGAGCGGTGGGTCCGCACCCTCGACCCCGGCGCATCGGAGCTGCAGGTGCTGGCCGCCCGGGCCCACCACCTGCGCCGGTGGGTCGTGCCCCGCTCGGACTATCCGGAGGGCCGGGCCGGCTACCTCCGCTGGCGCACCGACCACAAGAAGCGCCAGGCCGCCGAGGTGGCCGAGATCCTGCGTGCGGCCGGGTACGACGAAGACGAGGTCGAGCAGGTCGCCGGCATCGTCGCCAAGCGCAACCTCGCCGCCGATCCGGCTGTGCAGACCCATGAGGACGCCCTCTGCCTGGCGTTCCTGCAGCTCCAGTTCGACGAGCTGACCGACCAGCTGGGCGACGGCCACATGGTCGAGGTCGTCCGCAAGACCATGGCCAAGATGAGCCCCGCCGCCCTGGCCGCTGCCGGGTCCCTCACCGTCAGCGACCGCGGCGCCCGCATCCTCTCGGCCGCTTCGGCGTAGCCGGGGACGAACGGCTCCCGGGGTCGCATACGCTCCCCACCACCAGCGACCAGAGGGGTTCGAAGATGCAGTGTCCTGCTTGCACGGCCGAGAACGATCCGAGCTCGAAGTTCTGCATGGCCTGCGGGTCCGCCCTCCCCGCCGCCGATCCCACCGTCGAGGCACCGGCAGATGGCGCCGTCGCCGCCTGGGCGTCGGCGACCGACGAAGGCGTGCTCGCGGCCGACGAGACGGCGCCGCGCGTCGACCGGCCCAGCTGGCTCGCCGACGAGGCCGACGATGCCGACGTGGCCGGGGCCGCTGGGCCGAGCGCCGACGGCGACGAACCGGCCGGGACCGAAGCCGACCTCCAGGGCGCGCCTGCCGAGGCTGAGCCGGCGTCCGAGGGCGAGCCGGCGACCGCCGTGGTCGACGCGGTCCCCGATGCCACGCCGGGCGATGCCACACCGCCGCCGTGGACACCGGCGGGGGAGGAGCGCCCCGCCCCCC
>Ga0182745_1002391_pt1 | contig 16858 bp, 23 predicted proteins | sample eDN3rd30CKraftBY_FD_128523 | JGI IMG/M metagenome (GOLD analysis project Ga0182745, IMG submission 128523) | Enriched backyard soil microbial communities from Emeryville, California, USA - eDNA 3rd pass 30_C Kraft BY (version 2) (version 2) | ecosystem: Environmental > Terrestrial > Soil >...
GTGCCCGCGAATCCTTTTCGTTCGCCATACTTGAAGACCATATCGTCTTTTCCGTGTTTCTCTGCGATATTACGTTTGCGATATTCTCCAATCGCCGACGAGAACCGATCAAGTCCGCGCTCACTCGCAACCTTTACTTCGCTATTCCCTGCGTCTATCGCTACTATCATAACGTCCACCTCACGCATATAGTGCGGTTAGTAACTACGTAGTAACCAGCGATTAAAAGTTCATTCGGTTACTTTCTGGTTAGTAACTGCCGCCTAATCCTAATATACGTGAATTCACGTACTCTATGCACGTCCCTATGAAAATATTCGAAAATAAACGAAAAAAATGCCGCCCACCAAACGGCAGACGGCTCGATTATGTATGGTCGCAATTTTCCTACGGACGCTTTATCGCGTTGCACTTACGCTAAAGCATATGCGGGTCGTTGCGAAATGTTGCATGTACGTAACTCAATTCGCTAAATTATTTCCAATTAATAACGGTAAGCTGACGACACTTTGAACACGATAGGTTTTCCGCGTGCTTAATTACATGTGCCTTCTTTCCGCAATGAGGGCATGCGACTTTCTGTTTGCCCATCGCAGCGTAGATGATTCCGAGCGATATTCCGAATAAACCTATCGCTGGCAGTATTCCAATTATAGTGACGAATAGTAGACACGATACTAATATTCCGAATCCGCCGATTGTAAATGCGAACAGCCTGCCGATAAAACCGACTGCGCTTCCTTTTTTGCGTTCAACTTCGATTATGGATAATTCCGACATTTAAACACGCTCCTTTGTCCGAATTATACCACGAAAACGCAAAAAACAGGCGAACGATTTATTCGCCCGCCTTTAATTAACTATTTACGATTGGTCCTACAAAGTTATCATCGCCAGGTTGCGGTGTGTTTAATAACTCAACGACTTGCGAAAACTCTCTCGCTGTAAGTAATTCCTTAAGTTTCTCAATTTTCTTTGCGTATAAATCTTCGCCCTCAGTATCTTTTAACATTTCTAAAAATCGATCTGTATCAGCAATATATCTACGAAGTTCTGCGCTGTTTACTTTCTCGTCCGAGGAAAATTTAAATTGTGTTTCTTCAGCGTATCTTTCAACATAAGTCTCGAAGTCCTTCTTATCTAAACTTAAGCTTGATTGCGTTTCTTCCATATTCGCAACAACCGCTTTACTATTATTTAAATCGTTTATAAGTGTAAATATCATGATGCCGACTATTAGTGTTGTAAGTGTTATTAATACCTTTTTCATTTAATCAACACATCCTACATTTTTTCCTTATTTTACTATGGATAATCTATGTACGCAAGAGCAAAACAAAAAATTTCGCTCTTACTTTCGTTTTTTATTTCGTGAGTTTCGTCAAAGTGTATTTATGCGCTATTCTTTAGGATTATCTTTCTTGAACAAAAACCCCGCAATCATTCCGAGCGCTCCAACAAACGCAGTAACTATAGTAGTCGCTAACTCGGTGCTTTCTTTAAATAAAAATAAAGCAATAGTGAGCACTATTACAATTAAAGCCGCAAAGATGTACTCAAATTTCATTTTCACACTCATCACTCCTTTTCGTTTGTTAGCGCGTTACTTCACGCGAATTTTCTCACCGGCAAAAATCCGGTACTTACTATCGAGTTTATTCCACGCTTTGATTTGCGCTTGCGTAGATCCGTACTTAATCGCCAATTGAGAAACCGTGTCGCCTGACTTAACCGTATGGTATTTTGCGCCAGAAGTCTTCGCAGCAGTTCCGCTCAACTTAATCGTTTGACCTGCGTAAATCTTATTCGCATTCTTGATTCCGTTAATTGATTGCAATTTCGCAACAGTCGTATCGTATTTCGCAGCAATTTTACTTAACGTGTCGCCCGCCTTGATTTTATACGTCGTAGGTACAGTCGCTTTACTTGGTGTCTTTACTATTTCCGCCTTCACTTCCGTTTTGACTGGCTCGGAAACTTTCTCCGGTTGCTTACCGATAAACCATTCAATATCCTTGTCGCCATTCAGCGTATTCAGGTCAACGCCACCATTTACGCCAGCAACTTTGCCGGAATCCGTATGCTGCCACAAATCGCAATCAAACTTCGGTTTAGTTGAGCCGTAGCGTGGAATCCAAGTAAAGTCGATATTTTTCACGTTCTTCATGCCGAAAGGTTCGTACGTATGATGACCGAAATAACCTCCGACTTTCTTAGCGCCAAGTCTGCGTAATTCATCGACGAAAGCTTGCGTGCCTGCCGTCATATCATCCATCGTTTTAACTTCAACATCCGCTACCCAAAACAACGCATCCTTATCACCGCGATTATAAAAATCCTGCGCCTCTTTCCTCGCATCTGCTTCGCTGACAAAACGGCAAAACGCGTAATGACCGAAAGGCACTCCGTATTTCTTAGCGCCTGCAATGTAGTTCTTATATTCACGATCCTCGCCAGTGCTTCCGTCCTGGACGCGTATAATTACCAAGTCGACTTCCTTTGAGAATTTAGCCCAATCGATAGTACCTTGCCAATGCGAAATGTCCACTATTTTACCCATTCTTATTCGCTCCTTTTCGTGTTATAATTTTTAGGAGTCGGCGGTCGCTCAACTTCGTTCCAGCGTAATCTAGCGACTGCCGATTCGCCTTTAGAAAATCGCTATTCCAGCGATAATTAACCCTGCAATTGTTAGAATTGTTCCCCACAACCATTTAGTGTTCGCTTTCATATCGCGTATGTCTTCGCGATTCTCTTCCGATAAACGCAACGCAGTGTCCGCAGTACTTTTCGCATCTTCCGCCTTCTGTTTAACGTCTGAGAAATAGTCTACTTTCGTATTAATTACGCCTAACTCAACTTTGATTTCCGTTATTAAGTCGTACATCTCACGCCCATTTGGTGCTTCCGCCATGCCTTCGCCTCCTTTCAACGCATAATAAAGACGCCTAATCTGTTAGGACTGTCGCATCTTCTGCGATTTTCACTACTGATTTGACGTCAATACGCGAAACAATCACTTCGCCAAAAACTACCGTGTTAACTGCGTTGTTGTTTAGGTCGTCGTTAATCCGCACCGGCACATACTCGGCAACTTCCGCTCGGTACTCTTTTCCACTGTGTGTAGTAATTGCTAGTTTAATCATCAATAATCGCCTCCTCCGCGACTTTGTAAAAACACTTGCGAAAAAACCTGCGCCGTAATTCTCGCAAGTTTGTTAGGTTTAATCTGAATCGTATGCCAACCTCGATTTACTTTACCGGACGAGTCAACGTCTAGATACGGAATCAAGTCAATTAGATTTCCGCTAGTAGTCGTAACTGGTACCGTATTTCCATCTACAACGATTTGTACCGCTGTTGCTGTTTCGCTCAATTCGAAAATGCCGAATTCAATTTCGTGTGTGTGGTCTGGTAAAGTTATTTCGTGATTATGATTCGGTATGGTTAAACTGTGACTGTGATTCGGAACGTCGAATTCATGAGTGTGCGCAGGAATAGTAACAGTGTGACTATGGTTTCCGCTAGATCCCGCTGTGTAGATATCGCCGCCACTTCCGCTTAATTCTAGTATCCCTCCGCCTTCTGCCCCTCGATATCTAATTGGAATTACTGGACCTTCGTACTCTGCAGCCGTAAAGACTAAGTGCGAATGATCTCCTCCTGCTTCGGATGTTTGTGAAGAACCTCCCCCACCTGCAGTAGATTTACTAACGCCTCCACCGCTCGAACTTGTTTGCGTAGAACCGCCGCCAGAACTAGTAGTATCAACGACAGCACCTCCGCCTTTAATCGACCGTTCATACGCACGGAACTTATCGGTTTTATACGACATTACGAGTTTATTAATACGAACCAACTCATCTGGCAAGTAGAACGTAATCTCGGCCGGATTATCACTGTCGGCATTGTCCGAAAAGTTATGCGAATCTATGTTCGTTGCACCTTGCGCGTATACATCGTTGATTTCGCGTGAACGTTGTAGTCCTGCGATCGAGTCGGCGATATCCTCCCACCTATTTGCTATTTCAAGTGAAACAGTTTCCGGAGCACCTTTTACGTCCGAACGAGATTCGCTAACGATACGCTGTTCTATTGCACCGAAGTCTGGATCGATTATCTTTACGATACGCCCGCATTTGAATTCATCCGTACTCACGCCAGTTAATTCTGAAAGGTCCACTGCGTCAATGCTGTAAGAAACTTTCGGTCGTTTCGACTGTTGTAATAGCGCCTCGGCATTCGCAAGTAACGTATTAGCATCTTCAATGGATGTGTCCGCATAGATGTACGATTTCAAGCCAAATTCCAAAATGGACGGCGTGTCTTCAATATAAGGCTTTCCGCCGTTCACTTTTTCGATTGTTAATTGGTTGATCCCTTCACCATATCCTAACGCATAAATTCGGTTCGTTATGTCGCTTGGGTCAACTTCGCGTTGAATTCCGACCATGTTTTTCGCGTATCTTATTTCGCAAGACGGCACGACTTCTGGCTTAACGAGATTCAACGTCCACGGGTACGAACTAGTATCGTAAGTCCATTCGTAACTTTCCGAAAAAGGTTCCGCAATAGAGTGGATAGCGCCTAGTAAGCCATTTTCATTCTCCCACTTATACGAAAAGTATTTATCAAATGCGCATGAGCCGAGTTGCCAATGTTCTGTAGTTTGATACGAAAGGATATATTCAATGTTGTACCGCGTTGAACGATTCGTTGTTTGATGGTAACGAAAAAGCACGTCGTCCAACAGTGTGGCTAATACGTGCTCTAATTTAAATGTTATTTCGTTTGTTGAATCGCTACGTTGTGCTGAATTTGGCATAATGCGAAATAGACCATAGTCCGGAATGTCTACATAGTAAAACGGTAAGCAATCCGCCACTTTCGGGTCGTTTAAAGGCAAAGAAAAAGAAGCCGATGGGATTTCGTTCAGCTTCTTTTCGTAAGATACTGCGTATGCATTTTCGAGATATGCGACCGCTTGCCTGTTGGTGTTTAAAACTTTTAGCAGCAATCGGCTCACCTCCGTTATATTGTTATTTTATAATTGCTTCATTTTTGAAGTAATTCTCGGAACGTAGTAAACGTTATAACCATCGCCATTTGGATGTGTGCCGTCACCGGAACCCGTAGCATAAGTGTCGTAAGTGTATTTCTTTTTCATTTCCGGTAGCCAAGTATTTAGACCGCCTTCGTTGAAAAGGTCCACGACAGGAATACTCCACTTCTTACACATCTGTGCCGCTAAGTCTCCCCATTGTTGTTGTAAGGTAATATCCCTTGTATTCATGTTGTGAACTCGAACATACACGATTTTAGAGCCCATCCAATTGAGAATTAGTTTTTTACAGATAGATTCAAAGGCACCACAAAAAGTGTTTTCGTCTAATGTCGCAGTGTAGCCGTCGCTGATTGCGCCTAACACAACCGTACTATTTACCGCAATATCATTCGCTAATCCATTGAACACGATGTAGTCTGCCATATTTCCCGCAGTAATTGCAGCGTTAACTTGCGTCAGAATATTGTTTGACGTTGAACTAGAAACCGTCGCACCACTTACCGCCCTATTAACAACCGTCATATTGTTGTTTGCGCCGATAATATCGATAACCCCGATGTTACTGTTCCCCGCTCCACGCATAATCGAATCTCCGAAACTTAATCCCGTTTTACCGTACAGTGGGTTCGTATTCATATTCGCTGTTGAAACGTTCAGTAAAGGCAACGTCGTTTTAATTCCGTAAGTTTCATACGAGGTAGGAGTCGTACCAACCTCGACCTGTAGCGAGTTAATATTCGCAATCAATGCGGAAACAATTATGAAACCGTCTTGTGCAGGCGTTACAGTTGCCGAAGCATTACTCGTGTTATCTACGCCCTGGGCCGGTATTACTGTTTTGCTAGAATTGTAAACCGTTATCTTACGAACTGGGTTTATCGCATAAGTAACTCCGGATTTTACTTCTATATATGTCGAATAAAAATAAGACGCACTCGCAAGAGCAACGCCATCTTCTTTCATATAGTATCCGTTTGTTACGTTCGCTTTGTTGAAAAGGTTCTTACCACTTGTGATGAACGAAGTCTTTGTAAACGGAATGGAGGCGTCTTTAATTTTAGAGCTACCGTCTACGTCTCCGTCTTTAATCTTCGCGCCTGCCAACGTCTTATCTTCGATGCTATCGCCTTTTAAGTTATCGAATTTGATGCCGAATTTTTCATATGCTGTGTTAGTCGTCCCGATTTCGACTTGAGTTGCGGTAACGCTCGTTCTTAAAATCGTAATCTTTAAGAATCCGTTAACTACCGGTGTGACCGTGGTTGCTGTATCTGCAACATCATAACCAGCCGTGAAATTCTTGTTCGTGTCATATAATGCTGCTTTTCTGCACTTCGTAATCGCATACGTAACTCCTGCAGTCACGGCGATATAATCAGACGTGTAGTAGTTAGCGTCGACTATTTCCGTTCCTGTCGCCTCGTTCAAACGTGTGCCGTTTACTGTTGCGCTGTTGAACATGTTCTTTCCGGTTTTAACAAACGTAGTTTTATATGGAGGTATAGCTGCGTTTGCTGCGGTTAAAGCTTTGTCAGCCTTTGCGTCAGTTGCTGCGTTTGCATTCAATGCTGCATTTGCATTATCAATAGCTGCATTTATTTTCGGGTATGCCGTTCTTAGTTTGTCAGTACCTAATATTAATGGTGCATCTGCCATTATAACACCGCCTTCTTAAATATATTGGTTATAAAATCGGAATGAGATTTCAACATTCATATCTGAGGAACCAGAGACTACAATATTGTTTTTGCCGGGCATTAATTCTAAGAAATCCCCAATCATTTCAGACAAGGTGTTAACTCCTCCTGATTTGACGGTGTAATTTTCGCCGTTTATTTCAAAAGTTTTACTGCTGAAGTTTCTAAGAGTGAAACTCTTTCCGTTTACTGATAACGATAAAGTAGTTGCCGATCCTGTTATTGTAATTGCAGGTCTAACCACCAGCGCGCCGTCATTTATAATCGAAATGGTCTGCGCAGATGTAACGGTATAAGAGTATGAAGCATCGAGCGTTATGTCTGCAAGAACCGAAACGTCGCTGTCCATGATTATGTCGTCATTAATCTCCGTTGTTGATTTCGCAAGTGGATCGTAAGCTGTTAACATCAACGTAAATTTCGCTGTGTATGCGACTTTCTCTAACGGTAAGTTACCGCTAAAACGAGCATAATAAAAACGGTCAGGCTCCGTTTCAAATCGAAGCTTAACCGTTTTAGGTCTTCCGTAATTGTCTACGAATAGTCGAGCGACTTCCCTTGCTTTCGCAGATATTAATCCGTGGTCGCGTATTCCACTAATAGCGCAAGGTATTTCGAATTGTCTTACGTCTAGGTCAGCGCCTAAGTCATATGCGCCATGCCGTCCCGCAATTTGAATCGAACGATCACGCGTCGAAGGTAAAGCCGGCTCACTTCCGCCAGCCAAAACCGTAACGCCGATGTTCGGTAAATACGTATTGTCTATCCATACGCTCATTATCTACGCCCCTTCCCGCGTGTTGCGCTTTTTTGTAATGCGTATAATTCGCGTGCAATATCTTTAATGTCGCTATCTTGACGAACATTAAACGTAGCGCCATCAAACATTCGGTCGAAGTTAACGACAGTATCTTGCGAATTCCTTTCGACTGCTGGCGCTTGTGCCATTGCGCTAACACTTCCCGTCGGCGTGCTGTACGCTAGAGACATTTCCGCTTGTGGCTTGATTGCCTTCGACATTTCCTTCGTTGCAGCGATAACGGAGCCAATGTTTCCGGTGATACCGTCAGCGATACCGGCTGGAATCCAACGACCCACGTCGTTTTTCATAACTTTAGATGGCGAGTTGATATCGAAAAAGTTAGTGAAACCGGTTTTGATTTTTTCGCCGATTCCTGATACTGCGTCTTTAACTGCTTTCCCCATCGAAGATATACCGCTAATCAATCCGTTAATGATGTCTTTACCAGTCTCGGCTAAATCGATCCCCTCGAAGATACCAACGATATTATCCCAAATAGACATTGCAGTATCTTTAATCGTTTCCCATGCTCCTTCCCAATCGCCCTGAAGCACCTTTAACATCGTTTGAATAATTCCGAGTACTAAGTCGATGGCTGTTGCGATGATGGCCTTAATTGTTTCCCATGCCGCTTTAAGAATTCCGACGATTATCGGCCAAACCATTTCGAAAATACCTTTGATAATCCCCATTACCATCTGAATATACTCCCAAATAACTCCGAAATACGTTTGCACTGACGTCATAATTGCCGCACCGTTTTCGTCCCAAAACGCCTTAATCTTGGCTAATTGTTCGCCCATGAACGCACTAATGTCCGCCATCAACCATTGCACAACTCCGGTGATATACTCGAGCGCTGTGAAGAATGCGTTCTTAATCCACGCCCATGCTGCGTCGACCATATCTCGGAACCATCCGACGTGATTATACGCAGCAACTAACCCGACACCGAGCGCTATAACTGCCGCTACAATCGCTAAGACGATACCGACGGTGCTTAAAATGACGGTTGCTGTTGTACCAAACGCTACGGCCAATGCTCCGACGCCACTTGCGACAAGACCTACGAATGACATTAGAATTCCTAATCCAGCGACTAATAGCGACACTAATCCGACTATCGCAGTACCAACTACGATGAATTTCTTCGTACCATCGGATAGCTCGTTAAATTTATTTACCAGATTCGAAAGAAAGTCCGCAACTATCTGCACGTACGGAACTAATTGATCTCCTAACGAAATAGCCAACGATTCAATAGAACCCGTCAACTGTTCGATGGAACCTCCGATACCCGATTTCATTTTATCCGCAGCCTCTTTCGAAGCTCCTGCGCTTCCTTCTAACGAAGCAGTCATTTTGTCGATCTCTGAAGGACCGGCATTCATCAACGCTAAAAATCCGGATACTGCTTCCGTTCCGACTAACGATGCAAGTGTCGCTGCTTTTTGTGTATCCGTTTGACCCTCCATTGACTTCGATAGGTTATCGACCAACTTCGAGATACCGACGAAATTACCTTCAGCATCTGTAATTGCAATACCCATTGATTCCATCATCTTCGAGTTTTTCTCGGACGGATTCAGCAATGCTAGTAAGGACGCACGTAACGCCGTACCAGCATTTTCACCTTGTAATCCCGCATTAGTCATCAAACCAACCGCTGCCGCCGTTTCTTCCATCGAAACACCTAAGGCAGCAGCCGGAGCACCCGCGTACTTGAATGCGTATTGCATATCTAGAATACCTGCTGCCGTTGAGTTGGCCGATTCTGCTAATACGTCAGCAACACGACTTGCTTCACTCGCTTCTAGTCCCCAAATATTCAGCGCCGATGAAACAGTGTCAGACGTCATCGCTAGATCTTCTCCGGACGCTTCCGCTGCGGAAATAATACCCGGCATAGCTGCGATTGTTTGATTCGCGTCAAAACCTTTCGCAGCAAGTTCAGTCATTGCGCCTGAAACTTCGGTGGCACTCTTCGAAGTATTTGCGCCAAGATCGATTGCCGCTTGTTTCATCGCTTCGAACTCCTGCGTATTTGCACCCGCAATCGCGCCAGCTTTACGCATAGATGAATCGAAGTCCGCCGCCATGTTAACAGCGTATCCCAGGCCTGCACCGATCCCTGCGCCTACAACACCGAATCCTTTCGCTATATCTGCGCCAATTCTTTGCGTTGCTGATCCGAAGTTTTGCAACGTATTACTTGCGCTGTTGAGTTGATTCGTTAAGTCAGCAATATTGGCGCCTATCTCAACGATAATACTATGGTCTGCCATCGCTTACCTCCTTCCCGCTAAATTGCTCAAACTGCGCCAACCATTCCGAAGCATGTTGCGCTTTTTCCGCGCCTTCTTGTAATTTCGCTTCTGCCTTTTCGTCTGCAGGTCGTTTGTATAAGTCGCTTGCTTTCGGTCGCTTTGCCCGGTGAGCATTTTCGCGCATTATAATAAAGTGAGATTGACGTTCGTAATCGTCGTATTGGCGTTCACGCTGCGCCATCATCAGCAACGTAAATTCGCGAGGTGTAAGTAAGTAAATTTCGGAAGGTTTCAGCGATAAGTAACGCCAGCCATCCGACAAGATATCGTCTAACTTAAAATCTCCTGCATTTGTTTGAACGCTTCCGGATTCTTCGCCACCAACTTCGCCACAATTTTCTTGAAGAAAAAACTTTCCGTCACTACCTCGTTAGACATTTTCAATACCGCCTCCATGTCGAGTTTCTCTGCTTCGAAAGCCTGCTCGATTGCCTTTTCTACCGTCTTAAGCGCAAAGTTTTTCTCCGTATGGAAAAGACCTGCGTGAATAATATGCGAAAAAGTATCTAAGTCGCCCGACATTGCCTTACCGATTAGACTAAGCGCTCCACCTTCGTATAAGCTTCCGAGATACTTAACCCCTGCGAACGTCAGTTTAACGTCGTATTCATTTCCTTCGATTTCAAAACGTGCCATTTATATCATCCTTTCGGTTGTTTTCGAAATTAAAAAAGGCGCTGCAATAGCGCCGTAAATCAAGCTCCTTCTGGAACTTCTGTTAGTGTTACCGGAGTTACATCACCGTTCAATGTTCCACTTAGTGAATAAGTTGCAAAGTCGCCAGTTCCGAATGACTTTTCGAAGGACGAAATCATATACATTCCGTATTCTGCTTTCTTTGTACGAGTATCAACTTCGTAAATCTTAACGAATTCCTTTTTGCGAATAGCGTTTTTAACATAATCAACGAATGGATCGCCTTCTGAAACAACGCCTTCAAGCGAAACCTCTTCCGTTACTTTTCCGTAGTCAGAACCGGATTTATCTTTCGTATCTAAGTCGATTGAGTCTGCGGAAATAGTCGTTGTACCTGCCGTTTGGTTAAATGGTCGGTGAAGTGTTTCCGCATCTGTCTCATCCGGAATTGCCACTACGTATAATATCTCGTCGCCTTTATATTCGATCATCAAATATCACTCCTGTTTTGTGTTATTTCTACTGCTATATCAAAGTACAAGTGATGAAAATTCGTTGTACTGCTAACATCTTCCGCCGGTATTGGAGTCTCGGCAGATAATTGCACATAAAAAGAACCGACTGTTTCAGCCGGTGTAGTTGCAGTTATTAATGGAATGTCTTCGAATAAGAATAGCGTTCTAACTTGGTCCTGCAATCGTGCTCGCTCACTCGAAGAATTAGCGTATAATCCTACTTGAAATCGGTAGGTTGTAAGCATCGTTTCTCTAAGTTTAGATAACTGCGAGACAGCATTAGGCATTTGCTCGATTGTCAGGAACGGCTTAACTGTCGGCAACTTAACTCCGTCATATATCCACGTAGTTGTAAGCCCCGTCTTATTCGCAAGCCAAGTCCGGATAGAATGCTGTATCTCCATTTGCATCGTATCACCTACCCTAAATCGCGCACATGGTCGCGTATCTTTTGGCGGTAAGGAGTTTCGTTATTCCAAACGGATTTACGAATAAATGCCTTTTGCGTTTTATGTTCGTATTCTTGCTTTCTCGCATACTCTACGTCTGAACCGTATTGCCAATGCGTTTCGTCGATTTGCTCTGGACTAGCAACGATAGAGTTTCGAAGTTTCCCGTCTTTTACCGGCGCCATTCCTGCCGACTCATTCGCAGCCTTTCGTGTGTATGCTTCGGTTGTATTTGCGATATCACGTTTCAATCCGTTATATGCCAGCGCCGAAATAACTCGGTTAACACCTTGAATTCGAATTTGAACGTTCATGTTACTCGCCTCCCCAGGAACTCGATTCGGTTACGTTCGCCGATTCCTTTCTTGTCCCCCGCAAGGATTTCGTATTCTACTGCGTCGTATTTAACCGAACTTATAAGCTCGGCAATATCCGCAATTAAACTAAGATCTACCGAAAACCAAATGTCGCCAGTTTCGATTGCCACGCCGTTTTCTAATGCTCGCTCGCTTGACGTAGAAGCAGTCGAAGATATTTCGGTAACGACCGAAGGGACCATACGAGGAATAGTAGCTTCGCCGATTGGCTCTTGCGTAATAGGGTCGACAGCGCCTTCGCCCGGATAATAAACCGTAATGTCGTGCGTTCGATTGGCGGTTATTTCCGCCCGCGTTTGCTTAATAAATTCGATATCACCTTGCGTTAGCAATTAAATCGCCTCCTTTAACAGGCGTTTGTTTGCTTCAAAAGTTTCTATAACTTCACGTACACACTCACCTAAATAGTCTTCAATTTCTGAGTTAAAAAATCTTAAAATAATCCAACCTTCTTTTTCTAACTGTGAGTCACGGAGGTTATCCCGCTCTCGATTAGAAGGAAATGTCATATGCGCATCCCCGTCTATCTCCACGCCTATTTTTAATTCAACGAAAGCGAAATCAAGTATCCCGCTAGTTGTTGCGTGTTGAAATTTTGGTTCGTATCCTAATCTGCGTAATGACTCTTTAAATAGCGATTCGTGTTGTGTGGCTCGTTTTCTTAATACGCTTTCCATGGAGATTGAGTATTTTAATTTTGAATCCTCATTAAACATTGGATTATGTTTTTTGTGGAACTCTGAATTTTTCAATCTTGCTTCTGGTTGTTTTCCAGGGTTTTCTTCGGTAAGCATCCAAGGACGGTTAAACACCAATTCGCCTGAGTCTCTTTTTTCACGGAAAGCGATGTTAGCTTTTTCCGTTTGTTTTTTACGAACTGCTAATGAAGATTTATTGTACTGAATAGTCTTTGATTCTGAATTACTGCGCATAGGAATACCGAAGTAGTGAAGCCATTTCTTTATTGCCGGACAACTCATCCCTATCTCTTCGGATATCTCTCGAGCTGATTTCAACTCGGTTACATAGCGTTCTCTAAGAAAAACTTCAATAGGGAGTGATATTCTATTTTCAATTTCAATCATTTTTCTTGTTTTGTCCAAGTTAAATTCCCTCCTATAAATATTTCTCATCGAGTACGTATGTTAAGAATCCCGTGCAGTTAGGATGTGGATTGTAAATTTCGCTTGCTGTTGCCGGATAGATACCGCGCCCCATTCCGTATGAATCCGCTAGTTCTAACTGCGTACAACGGTGGTCCGGACGGTCGGCTTTACCGCGATGGACCCGCATCGCTTTAACTACTTCGCTTTGTTGCGCCGAATAAGCCGATGCGACTCGATATGCCGTATTGCCTTCCGTCACAACCAACCGCTTAATTTTCCACGTTTCATTTGCGAATACCTGACGAACTGCAGCTATTAGTGTGTTAACCGATTCGCCTCGAATAATACCTGACCGAAGTACTTTCGATATTTGTTCGCGCTGATCGCCCGCCAGTTGCCAAACTCGTTCGGACAGTACAAGACCGTCCTCGCCGAGCCTGTTTACGACATAGCGAAATACATTTGCGTTCACTTTATCGAAGGCAATTCCGGCAGCAGCAATTGAAGTGCCGATGCCGGCCGTCAATGATTCGGACGACTCTTTTATAATCAACTCCAACGCGTTCATACCGTTTGTGCGGACGGCCTTTTCAATCGACTCTAACTCGCGTAACAATGCGTTTAAGCGCGTTCGTTTTATTATTCCTTCGCTATCTGCATAGTCCGCAAGTATATCGTTGATTTCAAGGCGTACACGGTTAATTTCCTCGACTGCAAATCGTTGTTGTTTCGCGTTGAGTTTCTGATATTTATCGGATAGGCCTTCGAGCAGTTTGTCGAGTTTTTCTTGTTCTGTCATCGGTCCGCTCTCCTAAGATGCTTAAAATTCGAAACAGTGGATTCGCTCTTTTCGCGCGCATATTCACTACGTAAGTCAGTCGCGAGGTTGCGATATTGCTCCGATATTTTAGACTTGTCGACTGTTTCCTCGCCGTCTGTGTATACGAAGAAATGAGCCGTGGATAAAGCGATTTGCAAGGCCGATTCCGCTTGAGCGTAAAGTAATATTAAATTCGTTTTATCATCAGGAACGTCCGCAGTCGGCGAATAGCCATGAACCTGCATCGAGTCACTAACGACATCCGCTGCGTCTGTAATCGTATAGTTCGGAACGCCTTTAAACCGTTTGAGCAACCTTTCCGCAAGTTCGTTTAAATTCTCCAATTGCGTTCCCTCCTATTTTTTCGTTTCAGTTGTACGCTTCCGTGCTGGGGGCTTTTTCGCTGCTGACGTAGCTTTTTCACCCGAAGCTTTCGGCGCTTCTTGCGTAATCTTGACGTAACCGATCGATTGCAATTGCAAAGCGCTCTGCTCGTCAACTTCGATAGTTGCGCCCTTGCCGTGACCATCGACCACGGCGTTTAGGACTTCAACTCTTACCAACGCCATTATACTGTGTAAACGTCAGCGTGGAAGATCAAGGATGGTTTTTCTAGTGCCGGGAAACCTGCGGCAACGGCGCGTAGAATAGACTGGATCGGTTCGTCTTTATCCTTAGCTTCAAGTACGATACCTGGTTGGAAATCATTCTCTACCGTTGGACCAAGCAAGAATTCACCGATGCCTTCGGAAAGCATTACGATTCTGTTAGCCGGCATGAACTCGATAACTTCGTCGTTTCCAGTGTAGATGTCTTTAACCGTTACTTTACGGTCAGTAACGACTTGAATTGGTGGTAATCCGAATCCGCCCAATACTTCGTTTAGTTCCGCTTGGCTTACGCGAGTAGAACCAACCGGACGGCCCGCTTCAGTTACGATGATGCTGTTCGTTAGCAATTTCGCTTGTGATTCACGGCTCATCAAGATAACGGAAGGAGATTGACCGTTTGTAGCTTCGTAAGTTGCAACGAATCCAAGTAAGTCAGCGATAACATCGCGATCTGCTTCGTTCCAGTCAGCGCCAGCAGTTAAAGCAACTTTATGCTCGGCAGGTACGCCGAAGTCAACAGAAACTTTAACGCCGTTTTTGTTATAAGCAAAGTTCCCTTTCGTTAATGCTTCCATTTTGATTACGTCGATACGGCGTTGGATTGCGTTAACAAGGTCAACACCTTTTAGCGTCAATTTATCGACCATTGCGGAATGTTCACCGTCGTTTCGCGCTTGGTGTAACGCAAGCAATTCCTCTTCAGTAGCGATATATTTTAGACCCATTTTCGCAATTTCGCCCATCTTAGAAGCAACTGCGTCACGGTCAACAACCGGTGGCTCGGAACCGTAGCCAATCATTGCGCCGATGTATTTATTCGTTTTAATGATGTCGTATGAAAAAGTGTTTGAATACGTATTATTATTTGGTAAGAAACGATCCCCTAACGTTGGGACTGCGTCTTGAACAGATGCATCAACTAGACCGCGAAGTGATGGTTTCTGAAATTCCTTTAAATGTGTAATACCTGCCATTATTGTTTCCTCCTATAATTGAGTAATTTTTAGTTTTTAAGATTAGATGTGTTTTACAAATCGGATATTCGGTACTTTACCTTTGAACGTTGCAGTAGCGCCCACCAATTTCGCATCATATACAGAACCACGAACTAGTACCTCACCGACAATTGCATCGTAAGTAGTTGCGTCTGCATCGACGTTAATGATACCGAAGTCGTCATAGTTAGCTACGTTTGCGTCTGCGAATTTAACCCATTTACCTGTAGCCGTTTCGCGTGCAATCGCTTGACCTACTGCAAAGGCACCTTGACCCGCTTTAAGTGTTACGCCTGCTTCTACGAATTGAAAATGCTCGGAAGCCAGAATGTTTTTTCCGCCTTTGAATGACGTTTGAGAAGTTTGTAAGTTGTATGCCATTTCGTTTTTCCTCCTAGTATTGTTTTATCGGCGAATTTTCCCCGCCGCTTTTAATCGTTCATAAATTGAACGTCCTTCTTCCGCTTGATCTTTCGGTTGTGGTTGCTGCCTTTGCGGATTATTAACGCTTGGGTCAACGCCTCCCGATTTCGGCGGAATGTCTTGCTTTAATTCTTCAAGCGATGCTTTTAATGCGTCTTCGTCGGCGCCAACAATATATTTGCGTACGCGTTCTAATTGCTCGCCAGTGTAGCCGGCATTAACGAGCAAATTAGTTCTAAGGGATTCGAGCTTGCTTTGCTCCGCTTCTTTACGGATTTGTTCGAGTTCCTGTTTCGTAGTCTCGTATAGTGACTTAAACTCGTTTTGCTCCTCGAGCTTCTTCCGTTCGTCTTCTTGTTTTGCGTTTTCCAACTCAGCCAGCTTGCGTTTAAGTTCGTTAGCTTCGTCAACCTTCTGTTTGAAGCGATCGTAAGGAATTTTGTTGTCGACTTCTTGTGTATCGGTTTTTTGCGCCTCCGCAGGCTTTTCGTCGACTGTATCTTCTGAGAAAAACTGTAAATTGAGTTTTAATAAACCTGGCATAAGTACCTCCGCTTAACGTCTCTTGGACGAGAATTTGACGTCAGTTTATAACGACGTATCGTCTCCGGTCGTAGTTACCTCGTTATATGGATCCGTAGCTGTCCTTTGTTGGGCCGCTTCGTTATCGATTTCTTGTTTCTTTGCGTTAACATTCTCTACGCCCAATCGGTTCATTGCGCCTGCGATTGATTCGTAACCTGCGCTAGTTTCAAGCATTAGCAATTCGACTAACTCTTTTCGGTTGTCCGGCAACGGTAATACGAATCGCATTTCGTTTTCGTAATCAGTACCGATAGATTTAACGACTTCTCGGTCGTAACCGAATGTGGGTCGGTCGGCACGCGCTTGTAAATATCGCACAGTTTTTTCGTGCAATTCTTCTAAGCGAGGACCCCACGATAACCAATGCTCTTCCGTTTCCTGAATAATCTCCTGGAACAGAACGTGCAGCGCGTCTGCGTTTAAACCACCGAAGTTCAATTCTTGCGGAAC